>JAAGKN010000118.1_pt1 | contig 87294 bp, 129 predicted proteins | sample 6206371 | NCBI WGS metagenome assembly JAAGKN01 (sample SAMN11533720, study PRJNA540317) | gut metagenome | isolation source: fecal pellets from male and female animal of same cohort | host: Peromyscus leucopus | place: USA:CA | collected 2017 | reverse complement strand
TCTCTTTTTAAATTCATTTTTATTTTCCCCCTCAACTTGTAATTTGTGTTAGTCTTTCCATTGGTCTGTAAATGCCTTTAAATCTTTTTTTGTTTCCTCTGACAATTGATTATATTCTATATCACTAATTGCCCCTTCAAGTGTATATAAATGAACTAAACATATTTCTGGATATTTTAATTTTAATCTAAACCAAGTATCTTTACTTCCAATTTCTTTTAATTCTTCTGCTGAATTTATCCCTATTGTTTTTAGCTTTCTTTCGATTTCTTTTCCAATATTTTTTAATGAACTTAATTCTACCATTTTTCTTTCTCCTTTATGAATTGTAATTTATCTTTCACTTTTCATAATAAATACACTATATATGCCAAGTAATAAATAAGTTGGTAAAATAATATATAAACTTATATTAGGATAAGTTGTTATAGTTGTAAAGCAATAAGGCAAAGCACATACATTTATTATAAAATGAAGAATAATTGGTAACCATAAATTATTTGTTTTCTTATATATTGTTCCAAAGTACATTCCCATAGCAATAGTCCATACTACTTTTGTAATTATGATAAGAATTGGTTGTCCTAAAACTCCAAATATATGTCCTAGTCCAAAAATAACTGATGATAAAATAATTGCTATCATAGTATTATTTTTCTTCTTATAGCATAACTTTTCAATTAAATTTAATAATAATCCTCTAACATATAATTCTTCAACTATTGCAACACCTATATAATAAATAATTCCCTCAATTAAAACTTTCCATATTGTTGGATTATAATTAAAAGGCTTTAATCCTAAATAAAATGCTATACCTGATATAATTCCTACAACAATTCCTACTATACCATATCTTTTTAATCCACTCTTTAATTCGTTTGTATTAAGTCCTATTTTCCAATTAGGGCAAAGATATTTTAGAGTTAAAAAAGCAATAATACCAATAATTATAAAATTAAACATAAGTGTAAAATAAAATGGTGTTATATCTAAAACTTCAATATTTATAAATAAGGCACTTGGTAATCCACTTATATCCATAAATGCTAATAATATTGTAAGAATACCTATTATAATTAGTTCCTTCTTTTTCATATTAAATCTCACTTTCAAATTACTATTTGTAAAGATATTATAACATAGTAAAATAAAATAATAAAGTGTTAGAAATCAATCCATTTATTGTTAATATTCAATGCTGTTTTTACTTTTTTTATTTCAACAAAATTTTGTGGGAGATTAGAATTTACTAATAATTGCAAGTCTACTTTAATAAAATCGTTTGCATTATTACTATTTATCAATAAATAAACATATTTATCAGTTTCAACAAAATAATTACTACTTGTTTGTACACTTCCATACATTTTAGTATTATCCCATCTTTTTGAATAAGCAGATATATCAAATTTGAATATATCTCCATGTTGCCAATCTCTTTCTAAAAATGTGTAATCATAAGATAATGCAGTTTTTCCTGTATCTATTGTTAAAAATAATGAATTGTTCTTATAAATTCTTATTCTATATCCAACTATTGCATTTGACCCTACTGAACTTGGACTGTTCCATGTCAATGTACCTATGTTATTTAAAATTGTTTTACTACATCTTAATGAAGTAGGTGCATTAGGTAGATAATAATTAGTGGTTACTCCTACTACATTTGTATATATTCTTCCTTGACTATTTGCAGCATTACCTCTTACATAATATCTTCTTCCAGCATCCAATCCTGTAAATTGACCTGATGAAGTTCTAGTAGCAACAACTCCTGAAAAATTGTTAAGTGCTACGTCTATATAAAAGTCTGTTCCTTGACCTCCATTGTTATTAACATTAAAAGAAGCATTAAAGTATTTGTCTCCTACATTGGATATATTTAGAGAGCTTAGCTGTGGAGCTACGATAAATGCTGGGGTAGCTCCACCATCGTTTCCAAATGTTCCAAAATTATCGTAATGTGCATACGTAGGAGATTCAGCACTCCATAATTCTACTCTTACATTTATCGAACTTCCTAAAGGCAGAGTTATACTTGCTGAACTTTGATATATATTTTTCCCAATTACATTTAAACGTGTTCTACCTTTTATTGTTCCATTCCATGCTATTTGAGTTCCATTTACCCACATATTATAATACCAGCCCCAGTCATACCATCCGTTATTACTATCTGTCCTCATTTGTACAGTAATTGTGTACACAACATTATTTCCAGATTGATATGCTGAATAGCTTACATTGTCTAAGGTTACTCTTGGAGCTACATTAGTTAGTCTTTTAGTTCCAATTAAAACAGCCATACTATCCTCCTTAATCTGTTGCACCTATTAATATGACAACTTTTCCATTTCCACCATAAGTAGCAGCCTGTGCTTTTGTTGCTTTTGTTACTATGGTACAATTTCCATTAACAAACTTTCCTGTGCTTCTATCTGCAAAATTTACAGAAAAGGCATTTATAACATTTTTAGTTTTATTTGGTGTCATATATACATTATCTAGTGTTCCTGCTTGTGCTTGAGCCTCTGTTGCTACTTGTGGATTATTATTTATTACATAAAAAGTGTTATTCCTACGAAAAGCCAAAATTATTTTTCCTGCAACTAATTCTCCTGTAGATAAGTTTCTAGGATTTCCTAATGTATCAAATGTTTGCACTGGCGTATCTCCATAATTATTTATATTAAAAGTGTGATTTGTTCCTGTTGCTTGTGTTACAATAAATGCTAATAATTTATTATCAATATCTACATAACTTTGTATTCCATCTATTTTAAAAATATGCTTAGTGTTAGAAGATGACATATCAATAAATGTATTTTGAATGTTGTACTCAATTAAAGATTTTTGCTCTTTAAAATTATTATTTATTTTATTTCTAACATCTAATGCATCATCATTATTATTTATTAACTCCATGTTCATTTTCTCCTTTCTCATATTTCAACTTATCTAAATCTTCACAAGCAACTAAGATATTGTCTTTTCCTACAAAATAATTCAGATTATCTTTTACTTTAATTTCAAATACTTCTGTAGGTTGTTCTAATATTTCAATTTTTTTGATTTCTATTACATTATTTTTTATATTCTGCAATTTATCTCCTGCTTTTAAATTTTTAGTTAAAACTTTTCCTTTACCTACTACATAAAAAGGGTGAGACCAAGAAACTCTAATAATATCTGTATCAATATCTATTTTATAAATTCTTTCAGTTATATGTGAAAATGTTTTGACAATTTCTTTTAATTCAACTATTCCTTCTTTATTTTTAGAATATACTTTATCACTTATTTTTAATTCTTTTATGGTTCTTAAACCATCCTCAGTATTTACTAGAGTTTCACCTGTAAAACAAGCTACCCCCCCTCCACTACTAGAGCTTTCCCATAAGTTAGCCCCTTTATAAATAGTATCATCCCCACTAAGATAATCAGCACTAAATGTGTAGGTAGTTAAATCTCCATTAGAAGATAAAATAGTATAATTTCTAATATAATATCTCCCTCCTTCTGTTTTATAAGAATAGTAAGATTCCTTGTAAATTATCATACTGCTATAATAATTATTATTCCATGAATATGGACTTGCATATTCCAAGATTGTTCCAACTTCCATACTATCGTAAATTTCTGCCGTCAATCCTTCTGCAGCTGTCAAATCAGTTCCATCATCATAGTTCCACCAATTTGTTATAAAGTTGGCTTGTATTACATTTTGCCCTCCACTTTCAGAGTTAATTATAATATCACCATTTGAATCACTTGTTACTGTTGTTCCACCTGTTCCTTTAATTAATCTTCTATCTCTAACAGTTGTATTATCTAAAACCATTAAATAAGTATTTCCATTAGTTGTTGCTGCATTAGCTTTTCCTGTTGATGTTCCAGCATATAAATGTGTTGTATAATGTGTGTCTGTATTTGTTGGTGCATATATATCAGTTGCACTTCCATTGATTGTAATTGCACCAATTTTTGTTCCAGAAGTTAAACTTCTTGAAAATGATACACTATCAGCACTATCTGTTATGCCATTTAACTTAGTAAGCATATCTGAACTCATCAATCCGTTTTTGCTAGTAGTAACAACATCATAAGTTGTATTTGTAGTTGGTGGAGTATAACCAAGAGCATTAATCACTTCTGTTTTTGTTAAGCTATAAACAGTTGTCTCCACACCATCTATCTTTATATTTCCATTTGTAATGGAATTTTCTACTTTATTTGCACCACTTGAAATTCCTGATAATTTTGTTTTCTCTGTAGTTGTTATAAGTTCTTTCCCTGTTTCTTTTTGCACATATTTATTATCACTTTGCTGTTTATTATAGTAATCACTTAAATTTTCTATTGGAGTATAGCCAAGAGCTGTAACTACTTCTGTTTTTGTTAAACTATAAACAGTTGTCTCTGTGCCATCTATTTTTATGTTTCCATTTATATTAGACTTTTCTACTTTGTTTGCATTAGTAGAAATTCCAGACAGTTTTGTTTTTTCCAAATCTGTCATAAGTCCTTTTCCATTTTCTTTTTGAACATATCTATTATCACTTTGTTGCTTATCATAATAATCGCTTAAATCTACTGTTGCTTCAACAGGAGTATAACCAAGTGCTTCAATTACTTCTCCTTTTGTCAAACTATAAACTACTGTTTCTTCTCCGTCTATTCTTATATTTCCATTTATATTAGACTTTTGCACATTATTTGCATCTACTAAAATTTTTGATAGTTTTTCCCTTTCTTCGCTTGTTATAAGGTCTTTTCCATCTTCTTTTTGTATATACCTGTTATCACTTTGTTCTTTATTATAATAATTACCTAAATCTGTACCTAACTTTTTCCATATATTTTCTTTAATATAATATATAATTTCTGTATCAGTTCCACTTACAAATACAAAGTAACCTTCTTTTATAGGTAGTTTTAGGTTATCACTTACCCCATTAGTATATTTACTAATAGTTAAATTTTCTGTGCCTTCTATTACTGCATAAATTCCTATTGTTGGTATTTCTTCTCCTACATTTATTACTCCATCAAATAGAGTATCTTTATATAAATCTATTGCTATCCAATATCCAGAATCTATTGCAGCTAAATCATTCATTGTTGCTAATTTATTTGTACTACTAACAATCTGATTAACATTTGAAACTAAATTATCATAGTTATTTTTTAAGATTGTTGTAAAATTATTATCTGTATGCACATAATTAGGGTCTTGTACAAAATATCCATCATTTGTTAAATCTGTTAAATTGATAGGTACAATTATATTAACTTCTTGATTATCATTTGGAGTTAGTAAAGTATCATTTACTTTTATGTTTTGAATTGCAGAATTTATTTTATCAACTAATCCACCTGTCAAGTTATTGTCTGTATGCACATAGTATTGGTCTTGTACAAAATATCCATCATTTGATAATTGTGTTAAAGCTGTTGGTATAAATGGTAAATCTAATAAATCACCATATTTACCTGTTTTACTAATCTTATGAAATTGTATTGTTCCTTGTAAAAGTTCATTTGCTGGGGTTAGTGAAGCTACATACGTACTATTTATATATGGTCTATTATTTAAGTTGGTATAGTCTTTTTGTTTAAATATTTCTCTATTAGCTCTTTTATTTATTCCATCTTGAACAATTACTGTATAATCTTCGTCATTTACAACAGTTGCTACTGGTAATTCACTCATTCTTTTATTTTCCAAAGTTTTCGCTCCTTTCTATAGTCATTATTTTAAATTTGTTTTATTTTTAAAAGCTACTAATGCTGTTGACATTGTTCCATCTTTCAAAAGCAAAGAAACATCATCATTTTCAGACAATGTTTCTCCTGTTTTATTTAATAAATTGTGTATTACTGTTTCACTTGGTGGTATTTTTACATTTACAGAACCATTAGAATTTATAGATTCCACTTTTGCACTTTTATATCTTGCAAATTTCTTTTTGTTAAGTTCCTTTTCTATTAGTTTTGACATAATTTGAATAAACTCTTGTACTAATTCTTTTTCCATTTTATTCGTCCTCCTCTAATCTTATTAAATTATAATCTTCAAGTAAAATGAAAAATTCGTTATCTTCTTGTATAATAGCTCCAAAACTTTTCATATATGCATCAGTAATATTAGTTACATTTTCTAAATTACTACACCCTATACTCATAATTCCATTAGGCATTGTAAAAGATATGCTTTGTATTACAAGTTTTTCATTTCCGTCTTTCTGTACTTGTTATATCAATAAGGCTATTTACTTTTAATAGAGGATTAAATAATACTTCAATAGATACTTGTGTTTGATTTATTACTGCTTTTCTTAGTTCGTAAGTTGCTCTGTCATTTGCTTGGTCTTCAGTACTAATATTAGTGTCTTCTATTGGTTCAGCAATTCTAAGACCTATTCTTTGTACACTATATTGGCTTTCTATGTTATCGTTAGTAGCCACTCCATATACATTATCACCATTAATATTATTTCCTATGACATGTACTTCGTTCACAAATTCTTCTACTGCATAAACTGTTTGATTTGCAGAGTAATTATTTAATATTTCATCTTCATTGTAATACCATAACACTTGTTTTTTTGTATCTTGCATAGCTTCAACCATAGGTACTACTCTTAATTGCCCATATTCGTCATAATATACCTCTGCATTCATTGTATAAGCTAGTTCTAATATCAATTCAGCTAATTTTGTTCCTACATCTTTTGTTATTGTATATGGAGTTACTAGATTTTTTAATGAAGCATCTATTGCAATAGGAATTGGGTCAATAAGATTTCCTGTTCCATCTTCAATATCTAAAATTCCTTGTATCGCCTCTCCTACATTACTTCCTATTGGAATTTCCATTATACTCGTAACTGTAGATTTATTGCCTTCTAATACTGCCCATTTATCTCGTAAATTATAAGTTATTTGTTGGTCTGAATTATTGTGTATTAAACTTGGGTTAGATAGAATATATATTCCATCTTGAAACCAATATATTTGCTTTTTATATCTATCTTCTATTCCTACATCAAATCTAAATTTAGTATTAACCCATATACCTCTGACATTTGGAGTATATCTATTATCTATATTTATTAAAGAAAATGATAAATTTCTTCTTTCTCCTTGATTATAGTTTTCTGAAAAATTAATTGTTTCTATTACAATATCTTCTTGTGGTATTTCATAGTCAATTGTTTCATCACTTCTAAGGACATATATTTTACAATGCAAATTATAGATTTCTCTTTTTAATAATTCATTTACTTTTAAATAATTAATATTATCAATCATAACTTACAAAACCTTTATCTAAAGTAGAGTTAAGTTGAACCCAGCTAAATGATAATGTACTAGGTATTTCTAAAAAATTGTCATCTGGCTTTACATTACTCTCTATTATATCTATAATCCACGCATTGCCTTTAATATCTTTCAGTAGTTTCATATTTCCATTATTTATAAATTCAGACCATTTTTCTAATTTATCAGCATCTTCATAATATACAAAATTGTTAGCTTCTCCAAATAAACATGATAATGAACCACTTGCATAATTATTATTAGATTTATTAGTACGAGCATATTTCCCAAAAGTATTATAAGTAGTTTTATTAAGATTTTGAATTACTCCTCCGTTTTGCATTTGTAAGTCAAATTGCCATATATTATTTTCATCAACAGAATATATAGGTATATTATTTTCTATTCTTTTATCAATCAAATCATATAGTACATAGTTTCCCCAAAAAGTACATACTGTATCAGATTCATTCGCATAAGAAGATGTATTATCATATTGACTTTCTTTAAAAATATAATATTTGTATTTTGAATTATTTTTTATACCATAATCATAAAAACCTAGTGAACCTTCATCTATTCTATATAATAATTCCAAATGTCCATCATTATTTCTTTCTCTATATATCGTATAAGTATATCCTATTGCTCTATCGCCTACACCTGTCAAATTACTTCCACCTTGTTCAGTTTCAAATGTTACTATTGCAGTAGTGGAAATATTTTTAGTAGGTTTGAAATTAGTTGAAAATATATCAAAAGGCTCTTTTTTACTAATATCATTTAAAGAAAAGAAATCTAATATGATTCCGTTGATTTACTCTTATATTTCTTATATCCATACTAAACACCACCCTGCTCTATTTTTACATTGTTATTATCTCCATTTGACCTAATCTGTATTTTCCACCATATAGAACTTACTAAACTCATAAAGTCGCCTGTTTCTCTCCAATATTTATTATCATCCCAATAATCTTTATCTTCCCATTTAGTATGTTCTAATATATTTTCAAATTCTTGTAGTAACCATACATCTTTTACACCTTCAATAAATGGTGTAATAATTGAAAAAGGAACATAGATATATGCTCCCTTTTCTGGTATAAATGGTAATGATTTAATAAATGTTATTTTTCCTGTATTACTGTCATAGGATTTTATTTCCGCAATGTAATTGTTATAATCTCTAAAAATTATAAACTTTTGTCTTTCAAAGTTTATACTATTAGTTAGATAAATAAATTCATTGCTTTGCATTTCATTTGATAGTTTATAATACTCATTTTCTTTTGGAATTAGTGTTATTAAATCAGTTTTTCTAACTCCTATTTTTAAACCTATGCAATTATAAGTATCACAATTAATATCTACTACATTGGTATATTCATATTTATTATTGTGTATTTGATTTATAAAGTCATCTCTAAATTTTAATTGTGTAGTAAATTGAAATTCTTTTGGGAAATCATTTATAATTCCTTGTGGTATATTATTACCATCATATACTAAACTAGAATTCAAATCAGCTGAATTTACTCTACGATATGGCACATCTGTTAAGATATTCAACCCATTTTCTCCATCTTGTTGTTTTTTATCTATATAAAAAGTTTCATTTACACTAGGATTTACTATAAAAGAACTTGTTACAAGATTACCTGTAGCAACATTATAGTCTAATACTGTTGCTTTATTATAACGTCCAATTATTATTGTATCTCCTTCTTCTATATTCAAGTTTTGATTAACGATAAAATAGGTATCGTTTATTTTGGATAATATTTTTCCTTGTGTTGCACTTAAAGTTTGAGTTGATACTGGTAGCATTATATCTGCTTGAAATTGTATTTTATTAGCATTTCTACTTTCAATATAATTGATTTGAGGTTTTTCTAAATATGCTGGTGTATCATATTTAGCTGTAAATGGTATTAAATCAGTTTTTGTTTCAATATTAAATTCATTTAGAACTATCAATTCTATTAAATAATTTTGTCCATTTAAAAATCCATCATAAAAACATTCTATGTTTGCACTATTATTTGTATAAGACATAAGAAGTCTTTTGGTATCTAAGTCTCCTGTATCTTGATAAATATTAAAAGTGTAACTAATAATAGGTACATTTTGTTGTTGAATATAAATCCCTCTAAATGTGTATGATTTTGTAGATATTGTTTGTACATTAGTAATATATATTTGTGGCTGATTTCTTATATATAGGTTTTCTTGTGGGAATTGGTCTATAAAATCACTTACTATACTATAATCAGTTCCTTCTTTTATTATTGGTGTTGAGTACGCACTTTCTATTGTTACTTCACCAGTCATAGAATCATATTCTATAATTTGCCTTGCTTCCCCTTGCACTCCAATATACATTCCCTTTTTTATATTGACATTTGGAATTATAGTAAATCTTCTTTGACTTATATTTGATTGTACTTTTCCCTTTGACACTTCAATATCTAAGAAATCTTGCCACAATCTTATACTATATCTATAATTACTTCCATTTACTAATTTAATAGAAGAAGGGAGTTTTATAGTTAATATATCATTATTATATAGGCTAGTATCAAGTTTAATTTTTCCACTATCATAAAAAACACTATTATCTAAATTATATATAAATAATTCGTATGCTATTATTTTATTATTAGTTGCTATTTGATATTGCAGTTGATTATCTTTTAATCCATCAAATGACACTTTAAGTATTTGTAAATTACGTGGTTGATATATCATATTATTTCTCCTTTCTATCTATTTAGATTTATTTCTTTTTGTAATTGATTTAAAAAATCTCTACCATTGCTTACATTCGGTAGAGTTATATTTTCGATTTTATAGGTATTATGTGTAGTCTTATTCATTAGATTTTGTTGGTTATTAGGCTTTGGCATACTATTTATTAGACTAAACATTTTTGATAATTGCTGACTATTTAATACTAATTCTGGATTTGATTTTGAACCATGCATCATTGCTAAACCTGTGAAATCTACTATTCCTCCGTTACTGTATCCTGGTATATTTAACTTTTGACCGAGGTCTAATCAGATTTGGATTTACACCTATAATACCTTTATTTAACTCATAAATTTTTTGCCATGTAGTACCAAATTGTTTAGCGATATTAGTTAAATTATCTCCTTTTTTTACAGTATAAGTTGAATTCTTTTTATTACTATTATCTTGATTATTATTGTTGTTACTATTGTTATTATTATTTGTATTTGGATTAACACTTCCACTTGCTTCATTTGTAGACATATTATCTAATTTTGTGATTTGTTCTTGTATTTTTAAATATTCATCTCTGAATTTCTTTAATACATCTAGTCTTTGTTCTAAAATTTTACCTTCTGAATCTGCTCCTAATTTTTCAAGCATCATTTTATGATTTAGACTATTTTCATATTCATTTAAAATATCTTCCCATTGTTCTTTATAATCTTCCCAGCCTTTTATTCTTTCTTCTAATGCTTCTAATTCTGCATCTCTTGTATCTTCTAGCTTTTTAATTTCTTCGTCAAATAAGAAGTCATCTAAATCTTTTTGAGCTTCATTTATAGCTTTCTCGTCTGCTACCCATTGCCATGTTCCTAATGCTTCATTCCATATTCTTTTATTTTTCTGATTTTTTGCATTTTCTAATCTTTCTTGTAATTCTAGTAATGTTATTTCATTTTTAGTTTCTTCATTTGCTTTTTTCTTGGCTTCTATCTCATCATTATATCTTTTTTCTGTTGCATCTCTTAATTCTTCTATTTTTTCTATTTCATCGTCAATTATTTTCTCTACACCATCATACGCTTGTTCATACTCATCTTTATATTGATTTTGCTGTTCAATTAGTGATTTTTTTATTTCTTTTGCAAGTTCAAGCCAACCTTCTGTATTTTCTTTATACTGCTTTTGTAATTGTTTTAGTCCATTTATATATTGCTCTAATGAAATTCTAGCATCTGAATAATCGTCTTTTAGTTTGTTTAATTGTTGCTTATTTATTTCCTCATTTATTTCTTTCCAGTTTTCTGTGTTTTGTTTGTATTGCTTTTGTAGATTCTTTAAACTTGCAATATACTCGTCTAATGTTATTTTAGAAGATTTATAATCATCCTTTATTTTATTTAATTTTTGTTTTTGTAATTCGTCATTAATTTTTCTCCATTCATCAGAACCTACTTTCAAGCGTGATAGTATTCCTTGTAATCCTTCAATGTATTGGTCTATTGTAATTTCACTATATTGAAATTGTTGTTTTAGATTATCAAATTCTGTTTCCCACCACTCTTTTTCTTTCTTTGAGGATGAACTTCCTTTTGATTTTTTTGAATTGCTTTTTGCTCCACTACCTGTAATTCCTCCACCAACTTTTAAACTAGAAATATTCTTTGCTGCCTTATTATAAGCATTACTAATTGCGTCAATTTTACTTTTTAATGCGTTCTCATCAAACCCTTCACTTTTATTTGCTTCTTTTATGGCTGCTATTCCTGCAGCAAAGTTAAATAAATTACCTGCCTGTGCTTGTGCTATTGTACCTGCTGTATCCATTGCTCCACCTAGTTCATTTATTGCTGATTTTGCAATTGGACTTAAAGCATTTGTATCTCCTATTGCAAGATTATTCATATCTTCGGCGTATGCTGCCTGTAAAGAAGTAAGAGCAAGATATTTTAAATTATCAGCATAATTTTGTGTTTCTGTTGAACTAATAGATAATTTACCATTTTTTAAATCAAGTAAAGATAAATATTGAGCATCTAATTCTAATAGTGCTTGTAGGGTATCTAATGTTACATATCCATTTTCGTTATATTCTGTAACTGCATCTTCTAATGTTTCGTATGCCTCTTGAATAGTATCTAATTGTTCACTATATTTTTCTAATTTTTCTTTTGTTTGTTCTACTGAATTAGATAAATCCTCATTGCTCTCCACATTTTGTTCGGTTGTATCTATATTTTCTAATACTTGATTTTGTAATCCTATTAAATAATTTCTATAATTTTGTGCTTCTTCTCCTCCACCTTCTAAATCTTTTATCCATTCTGTAAACCCATTTGCTAGTTCTATATTTTCATCTGTTAGTTGCTTCACATATCCTTCATATTCTTCTATCTGTTTTCCTGTTTTTTCAAATTCCTTCTTCCCATTTTTAGTCTCAATATTTAATTCTGATTGCTTCTGTTTTAGTCTATCAATTTCATCATTTAATTTCTTTATTGCATTAGCATTTTCTTCATATAATCCTGTTTTAGAATTGCTTTCTCCAATAGAGCCATAAGTTCTCTCCGACCAATATTTTCCTATATTGTCAGCTTCTCTCCTTGCCTTTCTTGTTTCTTTTGGAGTCCAGTCAAATTTTTTTGCTAATTCTAATGTAGCTTCTGCTGTTTCTTTTTTTTTTATTGCTTCTGTTTCTTTTAATAAGGTTAATTGTTTATCTAATAACTCATTTTCTTGCTTTAACTTTTCTACTTCTTCCTGTTCTATGATTGTTAAACTATCTTTTTTTTCTAATTCTTCTAGTCTTTTTTTTACCTCACTTAGTTCATTTTCTGTTTCTGTTACTTTATTTTTAGCATCTTCATATTCTTGTTTTAAATTATCTACAATTTCTTCTTGTTCCTCATAAGATACTGTTAAAGCATCTACCATTTTAATTATTCCAATAATACCTGCTACCGCTAATGCACCCCAAAATAATGGATTAGATAACATTGCTACTGTTAAAGCATTAAATGTCATAGTTAGAGTTGCATTGCTCCCTATCATGAGAGCTTGTGAAGCACTAAAGCCTTGCGATACCAATACTGCTGCAACTAAATGTGTTTTATATGCAGTAAGTGCTGTATTTAGAACTTTTACTCCTTTTACTGCCAGTGATAAGCTAGTTGTTATAAGAGCAACTGTTGCAATAAATTTTACTCCATCACTATTTGCAACCTTTAATAATCCTGTTCCTAAATCCAATAATCCTTTTATTAAGCCACTATCAATTAAACTTGTTGCTAATTCTTGGAATGCACTTTGCAATTGTTGATAATGACCTTGTATGCTATTTAATACTTTTTCATTTTCTTTAATTGCACTACCAGAAGCGTTTTGAGCTGTTGTCAATGCTTCTTGTGCTACAGTCCAGTTACTTAATATCGCTGCAAGTCTTCCACTTTGATGAACACCTGCTAATGTTTGGGTTACATATCCTTTTTCTGCATTATCTAGTTCTTGATATACTGGTGCTAAATCATTTAAAATCTCATACACATTTTTTAAATTTTCCTCTTGGTCGTATAAAGAAAGATTTAATTTTTGGAATAATTCCTCTTGTTTTGCTTTTATTTCTAAGTCTTTTTCTCCTTCGTCATTCATACCTTGTAATCTGTTAATTAAAGCCTTAATAGCATTTGCCATTGACCCAGCATCTCTTGTAATTTCTGTTCCTGCTGTCATAACCGCTATAAGTGATTCCAAATCTCCACCAGAGTTAGCCCATAAAGAAGATACTTTTCCTAAATTCCTCGCTATATCTCCTGAACTAACTGCAAAATTATTACTGACTTCATTTATTACATCAATAATTCTTATACTGTTTTCTGCTTCTATATTAAATGCTTTCATTTGAGCAATTAATATACTCGCACTATCACTAGCAGATATTTCTTCATCTGCTATATTGGTGTACATTAAAGCTATTTTTCCTAATTCTAGTGCTTGTTCTGGATTATATCCTGATTTTGCAAATTCGGTCGCTGCTTGTACCATTTCATTTCCGAGTTTTAGCAACAGTTTGACCTACTTCATAAGCCTTCTTAGTAAACATATCCAAACTGTTACCTTCTAAATCTGTAACTTTTTTTAGTTCTGTTAAAGATGCATCTAAATCTGTTACCTCTTTTACCATTGCTTTTATTCCACTTACTGTTGTTTGAATAACAGTAGATATAGACATAAAAGTTATAAAAGATTTTGCAGCTTTTCCTATATTAGTATTAAAGAAGCCCATTTCTTGTGATGCTTCTTTTGTTCTATTTTTTACATTTTTTATTGAATTAGATAATTGCTTGGTTGGTTCTACTGCCTTTTTAGCTGTTTGTGATAGATTGATTTGTTTTACATTTGATTCTATTTCTGCAATATCTTTGTTTATTTGTGAGGTTGTTTTTGTAATATCTAAACTACCAATTAAACTAATTTTAAACTCTTTGCTACTTGAGCATCACTCCCTTCTTACTGAAACTCATTTTTATATCTTTAATCAAGTTGTTATCTATATACTTTAAAAACTCATCCCAATATAGTCCTTTATTTCCAACATTTAAAGCACCTTTTATCTGGCTATATTGTTTATTTAAAGTTTCACTATTTAATATTTCTGCCATTTTATTTGTGTAATTACTCCCTTCTACTCCATGTTGCCAAATATCACTATCTTGCTTTTTATATATCAAATTACTACTATTAAAATATATTTCTTGTATTATTTCATTCATAGTATTTTTTGCTTTTGATAATTTTTCAAATGAATATAGAAATTGATTTGTTCTTTTATATTGTCTTGGTTCTTTTGGCTCATATACATATTTTTCGATATGTTCAATTAGTATTTTCAAATATTGTTCAGCAACTTCTTCTATTACTTCAGTTATTATTTGATTTATCTTTTTTTCTAATTTTTCCATAATATTTTCTCCTTAAAAATATAAAAAATAGAACACTTTATAAATGGTGTTCTATCTTATATTTAGAATAAAATTAAATTGGTTCAGTATATTTTATGCCGATTTTATTTCATTTGATTTTCTTTTCTCATTGTATTCTTTTTCTTCATGCAGTAATGTTATTTGGGTTATTTTCTTCATACATTTATTGCAAACTTTTTTACCTTCATAATTTTCCATTTTATTGTTACTACCACAAAAAATACAAAATGGTACATATTTTTGCAAAATAATTCTATCAGAAAGTACAAATTGTTCAATTTCATCTCCTAGTGTTTTCTTTATTTTATCTTTTACTTTTATATTTAGAATATCCACGATTTCTTTTGGAATAACAATTCTTCCTAATGAATCCATTATCCTTATTACTCCAATTTCTCCTTCTTTAGCTTTTCTTATAACTATATTTTTTCGTTTATCTAAATAGATTAATATGCGTGTTCCTTCTATTAGTCCAAGTTGGTCTCTTATTGATTTATCAATAACAATTCTTCCCAATTCATCTACTCGTCTAATAATTCCTGTTGAAATCATTTTATTATCCTTTCCTATGTGATTTTTATTAGCTTTGATTCGTATTCCATTGCAACTTTTTCATTTACATTATCAATTAGCATAGCCACTATACTACGTGGTACTTCATATTGTTTAATTAAAATGTTTTCTATATCGTTTATTTTCATATCATTTTCTACATATTCTTTTTCTTTGTTTAGCTTTTTAATAGAAACTATATATTCATCAATATTAGTGCTTTTGGTAGTTCTTTTATTACTTTTTATTTCCTTTAACTTGATTATTTCAGCCATAAAATAACTCCTTTCTTTTTATGTATTACTCGTAATGTATGCTTTCTAATGTAATATATTATATATTACTAAATCTCCTAAAAATTGTCAATATCTATTTAGATTTTTGTTATTTCGATTTCTATTCTAGGATTTAATCTATCAATAAGAACTCTACTTCCATCAGTTGATACTACTATTTCAGGACTAATCGCACTATCATCTGCTAAAACTTTTGCTTTTACTAATACATCCATTATTGCACTTTCTAAATTAGTTTTATCTATCCTTCTTTTAGTCTTTACATAGTATAAAACTTTAATATTTACTGGGTAATCTATTTGAGTTCTATATTTACTAGGTATTACTTTTAAACAGTCATTTTCAAATCTTTCGTATGCTTTGCTAGGCAATACAATAGTTCTTCCACCTGTGTGAAATATTCTAGGATTATTCTTTTTTGTTATAGGATGTACTTGTATTGTAAATTTGTACATAAAATCATATCCTTTCAAAAATTTATTTCAAATATACAGTTTGGCAAAAATCAGGTGCTATACTATATTTAAGAAATATAGTGTATGAATGAAGGTGATAAAATGAATGAAGATAAAATGAAAAAATTTAAACAGCATTGTACTAATGTATGGCGTTTAACAGAAAAAACCGCTGATGATTATATATATCGTATCAGGGATTACACTTATAATGAAATTACTATTGATAACTTTAATAATTGGTTAGTCATTTTAAATGATAGAGGTAATAGTAATCAAACTATTAATACAGCTGTATCTGCCTTTAAATCATTTTGTAAATTTTTAAGAGTTTCAGAGCATATTGATATTCCTTACGAGATACTTGATTTTAAACAACTAAGAGTACCAAAAAGAGAGACTATTGTTTTGTTTGAAGATAATATTGCAGATATGCTAAAACATACAAAAGATAAAACTATGATTGCTTTACTTACTTGCTACTCTGAAAGTGGTTGTAGATTCAGTGAATTAATAGATATTACTTTAGAGGAATATCTAAAAGCTAAAAAAACCAAAGAATATACTCTAATAGGTAAATTTGATAATGAACGTACTATTGCTTTTACTCAAAAAATGATAGATGCAATAGAAGCATATTTACCAAAAAGAGAAAAGATTCTTTCAAGAAATAATACTAACAGCCACTTATTATTTATTAGTAAAAATGGTTATAAAATGTCTTTAGGAAATATCAATGGAGCTTTAAAAAACATTGCTTTTAGATGTAATCTAAATAAATCAAATAAAATGTCTTCACACAAAATTAGACACTTCTTTATCACTAATCGTAATTATAAAGGGGATAATATAGTTGACATTGCAGATTATGTTGGACATAAAAATATTTCTACTACTAATAGATATTTGCATAGCGATAAACGATTATTAACTCAATTAAAACAAGCCTAAAAAAAGTAGATGTATGTACAAACTTAATACATACATCTACTTTTACTTTTTTAGAAGGGTAAATCATCCATATTATAATTATTTTCTGATATATTACTTGTAGTATTAATAGTACTATTATTAGTACTATTGTTCTTACTTTCTATTAAATTAAAATCATTAACAAAAAGTCCAATTACAAAGTTTTCAGCAATTTTAATTGGCATAAGCCATGCACTTAGTATATTTATTAATTGTCTATCTTCTATTTCAATTCCCTTTCTAAATCTTACAGGCATATAAGCATTATTATAACTTCCATCTTGGCTTTTGCTTGAAATACCTGTACTATATACTCGAAAAGTGTTTCCATTATATTCTCTATTTTTAGCAAAAATCATTATTGGCTTTTTACTATCTACTGTCATACACTTCTCCCTTCTAAATACAAAAAAATAAAGTCATAAAGACTTTATTCATGTATCTTATTTATTATTTTTCAAGGGTTGGTGGTACATACTCAATTATATCTCCAGTTGTACAATCAAAAACATAGCATAGTTTTGATAAAACATTAAAATCTAGTCTCGTAACTTTTTGACTTTCATATAAATTTTTAATTGTTTGGTATCTAATATCACATTTAGAGCTTAATTCATAAATTGATATTCCTTCTTTATCCATCTTTTCTTTTAATTTAACATTTATATGACCAAAATCTTTATACTCGATAACTTGTTTCTTTAACATATCTTACCTCCTCTTTCTACTGTATTCTATTACAAATAATATATTCTTGATAATACCTGCTAATGTAAGTTTCTAGTGTAATATTGTTTATAATTAGAAAGTAAGATATACTTTTTATTATTATAACATACTTTTTTATGTTTTTATCAAATTATTTATATGAACTGCAGCAGTAACAGTTTTTCCCTTACCTATTACAGTTCTTTCTCCTTTTATTTCTATAACATCATAGACATTATTATATACAAAAGAAGCTAATCCACCACCTGTATAAGTTCTTGCACCATTTTTTACTTTTACTCTATCTCCAACAGTTATTGAAGTAGTAATGTCAGATGATAAAGTATTGGCGGAACTATCATCTATTTTTTGAGTATAATCTAAACAAATCCAACCTGCTCCACTTTTTAATTTTCCCCAATTGTTTTGAGTTTCTATAATTGTATAAACGCCCTTATCTCTAATGCAAGTACTAATAGCATTATTTGTTCCTGCTCCTTTTCTTACATTTAAAGCATCTACGGTTACTTTTATTAAGTAGCTTCCACTCGGTTCTAATGGAGTTGCAGAAGGAATACTTATATTTCCTTCATTTAATTTATTCTTAACATCTTCTCTAAAAGTATCCATTGACTTTCCATGTTTAGGAAACCAATGCATCACATCAGAATGGTTACTTGCAATTCCTTTTTTAAACCCTTCACTATGACATATTACTGTATTAGAGTTAATTTCCCAATCGTACATTTTGGCTAGATAAGCAACTAAATCAACAGCTTCATTATATACTTGCATAAAATAATTAGAATCTGAAAGTCCATCTTCGCATATCTCAACACCTATATATTTGCTATTTCCACTACCACCACAATGCCAACCCTTGTAATCCCAAGGCAATGTTTGATATGTTGCGATAGTTCCATTTTCAAGTTTTCCTATAAATCCATGTACACACACTTGTCTTCCACTTGGTCTATATTGATTCCAATGATTACCATAAGTATTAATTCCTAATAAACCATCATTGGGCTGAACATATCTCTTTAGATTTGGATTGTTTGCACCTGTTGAATGGAGCATAAATCCACATGGTTTTATTTTATCTCCTCTTTTATAACATTCATTTTCTGTAAATATGCACTTTTTTAAATTCATATTATACCTCCATTTACTCTTTTTTATTTAGGTCTGATTTTGTTTCTTCATCAATGCCATTTGTATTGTAATCAGCATTTTCAATATTTGCTATTTCTTCTTCCATTATAAGAACCTCCTATTTTCTTAAATTTATTAATTTATCCCATAAGTCATATACGAAATTTGCTCCACTAGATACAAGTATTCCTGTTAATCCTGCTCCAATAAAAGGAACTGATATAGGCATTTCTACTAATTTAAACAAATCAGCATTAGTTAAAATTGCTATAAGTATCGAAACTATTAAAGCTACTAACCTTGAAATACTGAATTCTTCTTTTGACCATAAAAACTTTAAATTAGTAACAATTCCTTCTACAATTAAAGCCAGTACGATTATTACTTGCCAATTCATATTGCCACCTCCATTTCAAAATAAAAAAATAGTAGGTTATTTCTACTATTTTTAAGTTTTCTCTATATTTAATCTTGTAAGAATTTCTGTAAGTTTTATATTTATTTCAATTAGTATTTTATCAAAACTTGTTAATCTTTCTGCTAGTTCTTCTATTTGTTTGTGTACTACTCTCATTTCTTCATCTCTCACAGCGATTTTCTGTTCATTTGCATGAGTTATCTTATTATTTTCCTCTAATTGTGTTTCAAATATTTTTTGTTTAGTTTGTGATATACCAACTGAAATCCCCACAGAAAGTACTGTTGACCCTATTGTTATTAATCCCAAAATTAAAGGTAAATGTTCCATTGATTTGCTCCTTTCCAATAAATATTTTAAGTATATCTATTTATAAATAATACAAATCTCCTATCTGATATTTAACTAATTCTTGCATAGATAATTTTATTTTTACATTTATTCCATACTTATCGATTATGATAAATGTTTTTGTCTTTAATATTATTCTGTAACCTTCTTTAGCATCTTTTTCTTCTAGTTTATTATTAGCTTCTGATATTTCCTTTTTTGATATTTCTCTATTACTATTTTTATTTTTTTTAGCCATAATAAACATCTCCTTTACGCCAAAAAGGCTTTTCATTTAACTCTGTTTTAGTTAGTGTTATTGTTCTAGTATCTGCCAACTTTAATATTTTTCCCCTTGCTTGTATAACCTTTACACCTGTTTTAGATTTATTAGTATCTTTTTGGACATCATTTATTTCATTAAAATTTTGAGTATCTTCTATTTTTTCATTATCTATTTTTATTTCTTCTTTTACTATTTTATCTACGCTTATTTTTTCCTCATTATCTTCCTTTTCTTTTAATTCAACATTATTTTTTTCTAATGATTCCATATATTCTTTATCTTCTTTTTTTACTCCAATACCTAATTTGATTTTTTCAATTTCTTCCTCTGTTAATTCTTTAAACCTCTTACCTTCTACAAATTTAGATACAAATTTATAATCTTCACCCATCTTGTTTCTCCTTCCTTCTTTTCTCTAATACTCCACAGATAGCAAAATAGCAATCAGTATTTACACAATGTCCTACTGTAGGACAATATCTTTGAAAAGGACAAGGCTGTTTTGTTACCTGACATTCAAGATAACGAGTTAAGCCTTGTACCTTTTCTTGACTATATTCACAACTATTCAATAGTATTACTCTACTGTTACGTTTGCTGTTGCAAATATACTTGGTTTCTCTGTAATTAAATACTGAATATTCGTTGAACCTGCTGCAACACCACTTATAATATTTCCTGTTGCTGTTGCAATAGAATCATCTGCTGTTGAAATAGTTAATCCTGCTAGTCTGTCTGTTGTATTTAGAGTAATAGTTGTTCCATCATTTTTATATGCTGTTAATTTTACATTTATAGTGTTTCCTACATTTACATTAAGGTCATCTCCACCATCAATTCCAATACCTATAACATTTTCGTACCATTCTCCAGAACTTATATATTCTCTTACAATATACAAATCCTCTCCTTCTGATTTACAATTTACACTTCTAGCACCATTACTTAAAGCTCTAATTGTCATTTTTTGAGAAGATGCAGCATCCATTGTGAAAGCTAATTCGCTATCTTGTAAGATAATAGCATTTGGTATATAAAGCTGACCTTCTCCAACATCTGCTAGTGCTGTTGTACTTCCTGTTTCTTTTAGTGTTTCTCTAAACTTTAATAATACTGCAACTGCTCTATTTTTAGTTGCTGTTGTTACTGTTACACTTCTAGCATTTAATTCATCTCTAACATATTGAACACAAGCCTCGCCTGTAAACGTTGAATCACTCAAAGTAAACGAATTATTAGCAAATGTAACTTTCTCATTTTCTACTTTTTTTCCTTCTTTTGTTGTATAGGTTACCCAGCCTTCTGCCGTACCACCAAACAATGGTAAAGGTGTTTTAGTAACTGTTCCATTACCATTTGTTACTTCAACTTTTTCTGTTCCGAAAAATTCACTTCCCTGAATAATTGGTACATTGTTTTGTAGGGCTATTGTTTCTAGTTTATATTCAACGTCTTCTAATGTTAAAGTGGCATCTTTTTGATTGCTAAATACAAGTTTTAACATAGCATCGACACCACCACGAATATCTACATTGTTAATTGTTTGACTAAAAGTTGATGAACGAAGTGAGGCATAGGCAAATAATGCTCCACTTAACTTATCAAATATTAAGGCATCTGCGACAGTTGTTACATATCTTTCTAAAGACATAATACATTCCTCCTATATTAAATTTTTAAAAGTACTAGCAAAACTAGCACTTTTAGGTTTTATTGTTATTAAATTTACTGTCAAATTCTTCTTTTTTCATTAAAACACTATCATACTTACTCTTATAATCTGTGTCTGTTCTCCAGTCTTCAATTTCTGCACTAAACTTAACCATACCAGACATTTCAGCAGTTTTCATAATTTGATAGTTCATTTTTTTATCAATGCGTTCTAATATTTTATTGAATTTTCTGATTGGTAATTTATAAATATCTTCTAAATTATAATTAGTAGATATAGTTACACAGACAATTAAATCTTCTAAATCTCCAAAGTTCTTTATTTGTTGTAGTTTTAATGATTTTTCTAAGAACTTTTTAAGTTCACTATCAATGTGTTCTTCTTCATTTACAATCCCTTGTTGTAAACATATAATGTTTTTTATTTGTTCTAAATCAGAGTTGTTATAATAGAATTTTCCTATTTTGAAATAGGGTTTATTATCTTTATAACCAAACTCAAAATTTTTAAATTGAATATTATCTCCTACTTGCTCTGTAAATTTCATTTTTAAACATAGTTCAAGTAATAAAACTAAATGATAAATAGGTATTGTGTTTCCTTGTATATATTCTTCAATTAAAAATTTCAAATAAGACATATTTATATATTCTATCTCTTGTTTCTTTTCTATAAAAAAGCAAGATAGAAAACTATGAAACAAAAAGTATTGTTCTACTGATAATGGATATATTTCTAAATTTTTATATGGGATAGGTTTATCAAAATACAATAAATTAGCGTATTCTTGTTCTAATTCTTTCATCATATTCTTGTACCTAATACAAAATATTTTCCCTTATATGGTTTTGTACCAAGTATCAATATTTTGCAATTTGCCTTTGTAGAATCATTATAATATAAATGTCCTAATTGCCCTGTATCTGCTCCGTTTAGTGTTTCAAATATACATTGAATAATTGTATCTATTCTATTTTGATAATTTTTAAGGGTACTTATCGCAGGATGGCAATATACTTCAAATACAACTTCTTGTATAGATTTTATATGGTCTTCTGGATAATTGTTTCCATTATATATTCTTAAAAAAGTTTTTTGTTGTACAGTTGCTTCATCTATATAGGGGTCTAAAAATACATTATATTTACTTATATCTCCAAAGCCATTATATATTAGTACTGATTTTTCTTTTAAGGATAAATTAGGTTTTAAATATGCATCATTTTCATTATATTTTAATAATTTCCAAATAAGTTCTGCTTTTTCATTGGTCATAAGTCTTTCTAATACTTTGTAAGGTAATTCAGGCAATAATTCTAGTTTATTATAAGTTTCTTTTTGATAATCAATCATTAGAATAGCCCCCTTAATTCAATATCAATAGACTTAAAAATATTTCCACTTGTACAAGTAATAGTAATTGGTTTTTCCATATACATACCTAAGTTTTCAACTTTAAAATGGTTTCCATCTATTATTGTAATTCTATATTTATTTTTGGGTACATCAATACTTGTATCTTCAATAAGTATTGCATTTGTCTGCTTTATTCCATTTTCATATAGATATACTTCAAATTCTTGCTCATTTTGTCCTTTTCCAGATAATAAATAAGTTATGCTAGGTTCTATTTTTATACTATTAGTATTTATATCTGGTACTTCAATTTCTGTTTTTGTTTCATTTTTATAAGCATTACAAAATCCTTCTACTAAATCATCTAATTGTTCATCATATTGGTAATGCTCTAAATATATTTGAGTTAGAGAAGGACTACTTTCATTATCTGTATCAGTATTTATAAAATTTCTAATACCTGTTCCATATATTCTTAAACACTCTCTTTGTTCAGGTGTTCCAAATAAGAACCTATCATTTGGCTTTAATTGTAATGTATTAGCATTTCTTTGTACCAATATTACATACTCTCCACGAGCTGTTGGTATATCTTGTGTTCTATTAGTATTTGTAAATCTAACAACATCATCCATGCAGCAAGGCTCATATATTTTTTTACCTTCTTTATTTAAAAATCTTAGAACATTATTACATCTTCTTACAACACAGGTTTTGCTTGCATCAGATGTCATGTTGTCTGTATTTTGAACAAGCCAAATATTATTTTTCCACCTAAATTTTGTTCCATAAAGTATATTTAATGAAAAGCTAGGTTTAAAAATAAAATTTTTATAATCATTTCCACTTTTTGCTCCTGTATTGGCTAATACTATACTGTCAACTCGTGCTTCTACCTTATGCCATTCATTGCTTCCATAAGGATATTCATATTCAATAGGAGTTTTACAATTAGTAGAATAGTAATTAGGTGCGTTTTCAAAACTTTGCTCGTAAATATTTTTGTTTAATTCCTCATAAAATTGTCTAGGAGTTTCAGTAGACTTAAAAACATTAGAATATTTTAGAGACATAACTGTATTCCTCCTATTTTAGAGTTTTTAATTTATTTACACAAAATAATACTACTTTTCTTACATTATAATGATTATAGTTATGATATTCTTTTAATTCTTTTATGCACTTTATAATATTATCAATAACTAGATTATCTCTATCAGCAGACATTTCTTGAATAGAATAGTTTATTGATTGTAAGTAGTTAGAATAATCATTTTCTATTTGTGCTTTTTCATATATTGGTAATAGTCTAAATACGTGTTTAATATATAAATCAATATTCATAATTAAAATTTCCAATCCTTAAAATTATTATTTATATCATAAGATGTTATTCTAGTATTTATTGCTTCCTTTAATATTTGTTCCTTATTTGTTCTTTCTTTTAGCAAATTAGCCTCACTATATCTATTAGCTTCCGACTTATTCTGTATCATTGCTCTAAATTGTCTTACATCGTTATTTTCTCTTTCTAGCCAAGCAAGTACTGTTAAATCAGCAAGTATTGATTTTTCAATATCTGTTAAATCTTCATTAAATTGCTTTAATTCTTCATCTCTATTAAATACCTTAGGACATTTATCAAAAAATGGAATTGCTTTTATTAGATAAGCATATAGTTTATTTGTTAATTCTTTTTCCATATCCATAATATAATCTTCATAAGTTATATAGGCTTGTAGCTTGATATAATCATATTTTTTATTACTTACAGGAGTTATAAATTCTGGAATATGATTATTACATTCATCAATATAAGTTGTATAATCAGTACTATTTTGTAACATGTCAAAGTTTTCTTCTGATATTGTTACTACTTTATTTAATTCATAATCATTTATACTAATCATAGCAATATCAATAACTTCGTCATAAGTTGTCATCTAACTATACCCCCTTATTTTACTTCTGTTACTGGTTTCATTAGAGCCTTAAATCTTTCTATTTCTTTTATTAAGTCTATTGTTTTTCCTTCCTCTTTGCTTAGTATGTTATTTGCTGAATCAATTATTACTGGGTCATGTTTTCCTTTTTCGTACTGCGTTTGTATTAGTTCTGCTACTGTCTGCTTTTGACCTTTTACTAACTTAGAAAATTCTTTTTCAAAATAATCACGATTTCTAGTAGTTGCCAGTGCTTCAAGTTCTTCTTTATTTTTTAAAGTTTTAAATAATTTTGATAGATTTTCTCTTTGTATAAAGAATTCGTCATTTATCCAAACTAAACCATTTTTTATAAATTTCATATTTCTTTTTACAACTTCATTTGCTGTTTTGTAATCAATTAGTTTAGATTCTCCAAATTCGCTAAATATTTCTGGTTCAGTATCTCCTAATTTTCCAGTTTGCAATATTAGTTTAGGAATACTTAAAGAAATAAAACAAATATCTTCTTTTTCATTTAGTTGATATTTTAAAGATTCAAATTCTTCTACTTTTTTTAATTTTGCTTTTAATTCTTCAATTTCCTTATCTTTTTGTTCTAGTAATTTATTATCATTTTCCATATTTTTTCAATTCCTTTCAACTCTAAAATTTTAGAAATAGGCAACAGCTAATTATCTAACTATTGCCTATTTTACCTAAGTTAAATTTACTCTACCAATTAGTGCATTACTTATAAATCCTACACCATACATTTTGATTAATGATGTACGAACTTTTAAATCTGCATAATTAAAGTTTTCAGCAGGTATTGCGATTGGTGTTCCCTCAAATACTACTTTTATTGGTTTTCCAACTGGTGAAATTAAGAATATTTTATCATCATCAATTAGTGTTCCAAATTCAACTGTGTAATCTGCTACTTGCTTTAATTCTAGGGTATTGATTCCCATCATGTCTGTTAAGTAACCTAATCTAGTAAATTCACTTCCTAATTCCGAATACATTGTATAGTTTGTACCACTAGGAGTAACCTTATTTAATGCTAGTTTTGTTCCTATTGCTAATGGTTCAGAGCCATTCCATGCCCCAATTTTTTGAGCTAATGCAACGTATTCATCTTGTATATATCCATTTAGTTGTAATTGTTTTGAACCACTTTGAGCTAGTCCATTTGTACCACCTAAAAGACATGTATAAATATCTTTTATTAAATTATTTTCAAATGCCATAATTACTTTGCTAACAAATTCTGCTAAACTTGCAGTACCACATAAAATGTTATATAGAGATGCTTCAACTGTTAATTCTCTTGCTTCTGCTGCAAGTGTTACTTCTCCATCGTAAGTTCTTTCATTAAAAGCATGACGAACTCCCTTTGATACTTTTGATACTACAAATAAATCTCTCGCCCTAATATCAAAACGAGCTGTATCTCCCCAGCCTATATATCTGAACTCACAAATTTTCTCTAGTCCTGATTTATTCATGGCTGTTGGTAATATTAGCTCTGTCATCATACCAATTACTTCAAATAATACAGGGGTTGCTTTAATACATTCTTGCATTGTTGGTGTTTCACTTAAAATATCATATTTAGTTAGTCTATTTACTTCATCTCTAACGAATTTCTTTTGTCTTTTTTCCATTTCAGCAAATGAAATTTTACTTCCATCTGTTGCTTCTACTTCTGTTGCTCCTTTTTGATATGCTTCATAATATCTTAAAAAGGCTTGATACCCATTCTTTACTTTATCATCAAAAGTAGAGAAGTTTAAATTTTTATAATTTCTTATATCTACCATTTTATTTTCTCCTTTCTTAATTTGTAAGTACTTCAATTAAGTATGCATCTAGTCTTTGCGATAAGTCTTCACTAACCATACCTATTGAAAAGTAACTATTTTCTATTATTCTTCCTACAAATCCTCCACTTTGGGTTTCTGAAAAAGCATATTTCCCTTCAGCAGAAACAATTACATAATTGTTTACTTCTCCTTCAACTAAGTTAGAAGATATTTTAAATATATCTCCTCCTTCTAGTTTTCTTACTGCAAATACTTTTCCAGCTGGATTATAAAATTTTCTAGGGTCTTTTATTCCTACTGAATATTCTCCATTTAATTCATCTCTTGCAAATGGTTCAATCGGTTCATCAACAATCCAAAGTCCTGTTTCTCCTGCATTTGCAAGTGTTGCTTTAAACACTTGTGATTCACTACTATTTTCAGATAGGTCTCCCAAAGTAACTGCCATTCCGTTATCTATATCAACTTCTGCAATCGCATTTCTATTTAATGCATCAACATTTTGACTTCTCATTCTACTTGCTAAAAAAACTCCATGTGTTGCCATAGTAAATTCCTCCTTTTTACTTAATTTTATAAATTTGATTTTACCCATAAATATTAGGGTCTGTTTTATTTATTTCTTTACTGAAATCTATTTTATCTTTTCCAGCAAATCTATTTATGCCTTCATCTTCTTTTGATACTCCTATATCATGTTTTTGAATATATGAAAAAGCCATTCCTTTAGCAATATAATAAAAATCATTCATATTTTCTAAAGTGAATCTTTCTGCTTCTTTCTTTATATCGTCTAGCAATTTTTTATCTTTTACTCCACTCTTTTCAATTCCAAATAATACAGAATTAACAATATCTTCTTTTTCTTTTGCTTCATAAGAGGCAATCTTTTCTTTTAAAGTCTTATTTTCTTCTTTTAATGCTGTAAGTTGTTTTTCTAAATTTTCATATTTTTTTTCCTGTTCTTCTATGTTATTGTCTGTATCATTGTTATTGCAATTATTGTTTTGTGGTTCGTTAGCTTCCATAGAAGTTTTGGTGTCTTTTTCTTTTTTTACATCATCTTTAATATCTTTTTTATCATCTTTCTTAGCCATAATTTCCTCCTTTCCACAAACTTTATTTTTATTATCTGTATTTTCCTTTTCAATGTATTCTTTATAATGTTTGTTACTTTCAAATACCATAATTTCCAAATTTGCATCAGGAATTGCTGGTGTTTTTGAATCTCCTAAAACTGTTACTCCATGAAAAGAAAAATTAGTAATAACTTTAAAATCTTCATCCCATTCTATGTCTTTTATTTCCATACTTACGCCTTTATTGTTGTTTTTAGATAATATAAAATAATCTTTACTAGCATAAACTTTACTAATCAATGCTTGTGCTGTTAAGAAATTTCTATTTTTATATTGCACTATTTCCATTTGAGAACTTTCTGGAAAATGTCCGATTATCCTTTCATCAAACTCATGCCCTTCAAAATCATTTCCTTCTTTATTTATTTTTGCTACTAGATATTTATTTTTTAAACTTTCTTGTGCTTGAATTATTGCTTCTAACGCTATTTCTACTCCATGAAGATTTTTGCCATCTGAACATATATAAATTTTGCAAAGTGCAAAATCAGAATCTAAGTTTTCATCTAATATTTCAAACTTTTCCAAAGCATATTTCATTTCAGTTTGGTTACTCAATTTCCTCTCTCCTCTCTAAAAAAACATATATGAAATTATCATATATGCTTTAATTCATTTATTCTTTTATTAGCAATATCAACATACTCCTGTTGTAATTCTATGCCTATATAATTTCTGCCTGTATTTATACAAGCTACAGCTGTACTACCACTTCCTATACAATTATCTAGTACTAAATCATTTTCGTTAGTGTAAGTCTTGACTAAATATTCTAATAAATCAACAGGCTTTTGAGTATCATGTAAAGTTGTTCCTAATTGAACTCTATTAAATTTAAGAATATCACATGGATACCTGTATCCATTATCTTCATAAGCAAAAACTTCTTTATTGATGCCTGTTAATATAGAATTATGCTTTCCCTTTGGTTTATTAGTGATTGGTTTTCCACAATATTTCACCATTTGTGGATTGTATGTTGGTTGTTTTTTATAAAATACACATATATTTTCAGTTGTTTTTCCAAAACGCCTTTTTAATTGAAAAAAATTAGTTGGTTTTTCCTTTTGCCAATATAAATCATACTTGTACCATTTTAAATTACTTAATCTCAAATATGAGCTAAATGGTTCACTACCAAATAAGACAATAACTCCATTGCCCTTTATAATTCTAGTATATATATTCCATAATTCGTCCAATGGAATAATGACATCCCATTTACATTTTGTCGTTCCATAGGGTAAATCACACAAAACCATATCTATACTATTATCAGCTATATCTTTCATTACTTCTAAGCAATTACCCTGATATATCTTATTTTTATCTAGCATTTTTTCTCCAAAATAAAAAACACTCCCTCAAGTGTTTAGTAAACTCTAATCTCTTAGCTTTAATTTAGAAATTCTTTCGTTAGCAATATCAACATACTCTTGTTGTAACTCTATCCCTATATAATTCCTATTTGTATTAATACATGCTATTGCAGTTGTACCACTACCAATACAATTATCAAGAACTAAATCATTTTTATTCGTATAAGTTTTTATTAAGTACTCACTTAATTCAATAGATTTTTGTGTAGGGTGGACTGACTTACTAGGATGTATTTTTTGATATTCTAAAATACTTGTAGGAAATTTATCAAAATTATCTTTGGCAGCATTATCTACTTCATTATAATTACCATAGTTATTATTTCTATGTTTGTTTAAACACTTGCCCTTACTATGTGATGGTGTTCCAATAGTAAATTGTGGGTTGTATGTAGGTTGCTTTTTATAAAAGATTGCTATTTGTTCATGCTTTCTAAGTGGTTGTCTATTACAATTTAAAAATCCACTACACAACTTTTTATTCCATACTAAGTCATATCTAAAAAGTTTTCTATTTGAACTAACTAAATCTACATAGAAAATACCTTGTGCAAATAATGCTATTACGCCATTATCTTTTATAATTCTTTCATATTGTTTCCAAAGTTTTTCAAATGGAATAACTATATCTTTTTTATTATTAGTTACTCCATAGGGTAAATCACATAAAATCATATCAACACTTTTGGCATCTATCTCTTTCATAACTTCTAAACAGTTACCTTGATATATTTTATTTTTATCTAACATGCTTCTAATTCTTTTAACTTATCTCTTAGTTCTTTACTATTTATAAAACCTATTTCTGTATCTCCTTTTGAATTTACCCTTCTTGATATTTCTGGAAAACAATTTAATATATTTTTAGCTTGGTTTTCTGTAAGCCATATTAGATTAGAAGGCAAGTTATTGTTATTTCGTATAAACATTTTATCCCTCCATTTTTAACACTTTTCTAATTTTTCCAGTATAATTTGTTTTGGCAACAAATTATAGCAATAATATGCACTAGAAAATGTTATCTTTTTCATTTCATCTTCTTTATCTAAATTTTTATATTCAATTCGTTTATCAAACATCAATAATTGTAAGTCTTTCTTGGCTTCCATAAATATTTTCTTCGGAGTACTATCATTAAGCCAAGTTATTGTCATTAACATAGCAAATGGCTTGTTAAAAGATAATGCTCTTTTAAATATTTCTTTTTTATTTGTATATGGTGGATTGCTGACAAGAATATCCCACTTTTCTGGTTGATATATATAAAAGTCTTGTCCGTTATTGATATGACTATATACTACATTGAATCCAGCATTTTTTAATTCTATTACAAATTGACTATGTGCTTCATCAAAAGGACACCATATAATCTTATTTTTAGGTAAATATTTTATTATTGGAGTAACTCCATATTTAGGTGTATAGCACTCATTATTTTTTCCTTTACTATACAAAATTTCTTTTTTATTCAATCTATCACTCCTCATAATTCAAAAAAAGATATTCTTATTGAATACCCTTTCTATACGTTCCCACCTTTTTCTATATTAGCAGCTGTACCTCTTGTTGCTAAGCCACTATCACTTAAATCTTCATCATTTTTTCGTGGTCTACCAGTATTACTATTACTACTTATATTATCTCTACTCATAGTATTAATGTTTAGTAATAATTGTAGTTTATCAGTAAATCCACTAAATTTTGCTTCGTTTACCTCATCTTCTAATTCGTATTTATTCATACCAAAGCTATTTGCTATTTTATTAAGTGATATAATTCCTTTTTCTGCTAATGCAAATGCTTCGCCTTGCCTTCTAGTTCTACTAAAGTCATTTTTACAACCTTCAAATCTAAATTCAAATTTATATTTTTTGGTTTCGTTATTGACATAGTAATTTAAGAAATCATTAAACTGGGGATATACTTCCTCAACTATTAGTTCATCCATATTCATAGCAATTTTTGTTTGTATTGCATTTTCTCTGCTTGAAACATTTACATTCGTTTTACTTCCGCTTAGTAATTGTGAAATAATACTCATAAAGTTATTATAAGAATCTGCATCTGTATTTTTAAATTCTATTCCATTTGATTTTTCCGTTGGTGTATATAATAACTTCACTAACCCTTGTAATCCTTGTGCTACTGTATCAACAAACTTTTTTAGCTCTGTTGGGTCAATAGCAACTTTATTTGTTAATCCTGCTCCTTTTATGTCTTTTATATATGGTACATCAGCAGCAATAATTTTCTTTGCTGCTGCCATAGATTGATTTAGTTGCAAATCACGAATAATAGGAAGTATTGCCATTTCTGGTAATGTAGCAGAATAAAAAGGAATATTTAAGTTATGTGCCATATTGAATTTAAAAGCAAAGAACCCATCTTTTGGAGATGTTTGCACATAATTTGCAAATGTTCCGTTTCTGTTATCAATGGAATTACTAGGATTGTATTGATTTCTTCTATCTTTGCCATAAACTTCATTAAACTTTTTCTTAATGGTATCTGGAAACATATTTATATCTACAGCAGAATTATTAAAAAAATAATTTATATCAATATCATATAATAAACCATATTCCCATTCTCCTGTTAATAGTGCATATCTATTAGGAAATGTTTGTAACTTATATTTATTATCAAATTTCCTAAACATAGTAAAATATGTTTCAGACATGATAAGATTCCACAATACTATTTTAAATTCGGTTCTGTAATCAAATTTTCTTAAAAACTCTCTAACTATTTTATTATCTTCTTTATATTCCTGACTTTTAATATCTTCTGGATTTTCTAAATTAATACAACGTATTGATAAATCAAAAGAAGGTAAAGCCTTTAATATTTCAACATTTCTCTTATAGGTTAAATTAGAGAAATAATAATAAAACCCATAGCTTGTTAAAGTTCCTTCATTGTTACTAGGGTCTTTTAATGCTTCATCTATTTTTTCTTTTGTTGGAACTAGGGTATGCACATTTAAACTTTTTAAAGTTGTATTTGTTGTCATTGGGTTAAATGCTCCCATTGCTAAGTTCCAAGAATATGTTGCAAAGTCCATTGTTTTTGGAATATCAGAATCATATTCTTTTAATACTTCAAAGCTCTCGTTGGCTTTTTTTATTATATTTAAAACTTCTTGCTCTGTTAATTTATATTGCTTATTGGAAGATTGCTTTTTACTAGACATATTTCCTCCTTCCTACATAGAAGCAAATTCAAGCCAAAAGTTTTTTTCTTTTACTTTTCTTTTTTCTTGTATTTCCTCTTTTTCAATTTCTTCAACATAAGCAAGACCGATATACAAGTGCTATTACTCTATCTTTCTTTTTACTTCCTGATAATTGCCCATAAGTTATTCCACCATTTGGCTTAATTATTCTTGCTATATTTAATAATTCCTTTTCTAAGAAATCTTGCTCTATGAATACTAATTGTTCTTCCTTTGTAATCAAATCATCTTTATAATCTTGTTCACTAATTATACTTTTTACTAGCATTTTAAGCGTTTTATTTAGTAAACAAGCATTAAGATAAGGTATATGTTGTAAATTATACATTTCACTTGCATTAACACCACGTACTATTGGAATACAATTACTTCCTAAAAGTGTTTGAGTTTCTATATCGTCTTCTTTTACAAGTATAGGCATTTCAATTCCATCTTTCACATAAGGTGTCAAAAAATATGGCATAATTCCGTTGACCGAGCAGACCTTTCATCATATATTATTTTTTCTGCATTAGGGAAGCATTCCCAATACAAATATTTTATAAATTCTGCTTGTATATCTATTCCAGCTCCATTATAACTACGTAAATATACTATTTGCTTTTCAAAAAGTCCATCTATTCTAGGAGCTAATTTTATTACATAAGTTATTGCATTATCTCCATTTTCTGCTGTTGCTACATCATGTGCAATAATATATCTATCAGTTGACTTTGTAGGCTGTCTTATTTCACATTTAGTCAGTGTTCTTGCTTCTTTTATTGACACTGCATTAAAATATGACGTTGCATTAGCTCTTAGCATTTTTGCCCCATATTCCCTCTCAAAATCTTCTTTTGTCATCTTTCTTTTATCTTCAAGCACTTTATCATAATTGAGGCACTTTTTAGCCCATTTATAATTAAAGCTAAAAGCATAGTAATTTTTATTATTCTTTTTCATTTCATCAAAGAACATTTTGTAATAATCAGTGTAGTAAGTATGTTCTCTATACCAACTTGAAGATGCTAATATTAGTTTTGGATTTTCATATTTTAAATTGCCTATTTTTTCATTAGCTTCGCCCCAATTTCTTCTAGGAGTTGCAAGCATTGGATTTATTGCTGTCATTACTGTAGGTAAATCAATTAGTCTTGCTTCATCTATTAGAATAAATTGTTTTCCATTACCTAATAAATTTGAACCACTACCATCTGCTCCTACACCTTTTGCACTTATGATACTTCCATTCTTAAATTCAATATCTGTTTTTGTAATGTTTTTTATTTCTCTTGCACAATTTTCATTACGCATTAATCCACTTTTAAATTTATTACTAATACTAATTTGTGCCTGTGCTTCACTTGGTGCAACAATTAAACATTCTACCCCAGGATATAGAACACAAAATAAAAAAGCTGCAATATTAGATATTTCAGTTTTTCCAATTCTTCTTGAACAATTCAAATCAACATTAGAACCTCTAAAAATAGCCCTTAATACTAATCTTTGCCAAGGATATATAATTAGTCCAAAGTAATCTGTTGCTAGTTTATCAGGATACCATCTATAATAAGCAATAAATAATCTCCAATTATCTTTATTAAACTGTTGCTTTTTTATAGGGTCATTTGAAAAAGTACTGCCTTTATCATGTTTATGTCTTTCTATGAGTTGCTTCATACTAAAATTGTTATATGACATATTTAATGTCCGTTCCATTCATTAAGATTATAATTATCTAATAGTAAATCATAATCATCTTTTTTTACTTGCAACTCATTATTGACTATATCAAATGCATCTATCCAATTTCCTTCTTCTATTAAGTCTTTTTCAACTATTCCTATAATTTTAGATAAACTATCAATACCATAATCGTCAGCAGTTCTTTTTGATTCAGATAACTTTGCTAAATTTGCAGTTTCATTTATAGTCTTTTTTATCTTTTGTATTTCATTGATAACATCTTCTTTATTTCGTTGCCTTAATAATAAATCTTTTAATATTAATTCTAATTGACATATTGTAATAATATCATTGTTAGTCTGTGGATTTCTTATATTAAAACTTTGCTTATACTCATCAAACTTTTGATTTAAAAATGTAAAATCTTCTTGACTGTATCCATCTCCCCACTTTTTAATGTTCTCTCTATGTTCTATGTCTTTTTTAGTTAATCCATCTTGATTTTTCAATGCTATAATCTCTCTATCATTTTCTAATTGCGTAATCTCCACATATTCAAATTCTTTCATTAAAGAAAGATTGTTAATTATTATTTCTTTATCGAACTTATCCTTTAAATTAGACAATAATTCTGAAAAAGTTATTTTTTCATTTTTAAAAATATATTCTAATATTTCTTTACATGCTACTGATAACTTTTCTTTGGGTATTTCTTTTTGTATTTTTTCATTCCTAGAAGTACCCATACTTTTATTTTCCTTTCAATTCATTTCATATAAACGTAAAAAAACAAGCATAATTACTTGTTTTCTTACTCATATATTATATTTACTATTAGCAATAAGTGAAATATAGTATTTGCAACTATTTTAGCCTTTTTTGACTTTCAAGTGTTTTCTGAATTTTGACATATCTAGCACATTCAGAACAATACTTTTTATTATTAGTATCAGGTGCTTTCCTCTTAATCAATTTACTACACACTTCACATCTTAAAAATTTATCTGGATTATCGTAAAAAAGTAATTCATTTATTACATTATCAAAATTTGTTATTGTAAATGCTATTTCACTACTTTTAAACTGAATAGGTATTGTATAATAATTAGCACCTTTAAAATTTTGTATTAAATAATATCCATTATCTAATAAATTTTTATATGCTTCTTGTATATTATTTTTTGAACTTAAAGATATTCCTACTAATTTCAAAATTTCTTTTTCATTTTCTTTTACAAAAATTTTATCTTCATACTTTTTACTAATAAAAAAATCATTTGTATATTTTTTAGTATATTTATAATATATCAAATTAGCATACATTATTTGGGCTAATAATGAATCTTGGAGTTTTATTATTGTCTCTACTTCTTCCTTAGTTATATCAATAGACACATCTTTAATAAATTTCATAGTTTTTGCTTTATTTATCATAGAATAATTTATTTTATCTTGGTATTCTAAACTTATATACATTAGTTGATTATTTTTTATTGATTTTAATGTTTTATTTATTTCTTCATCTGTCTTGTTTATATATAATAAATACTTAATTAGTGCATATTTTTCTTGTTTCTGCTGTCTTATAGTAATGAATTTTTTATTACGTAATATTCTCAATGCGTGTGATTCTTCATTATAGATAAACATTTACAATCTCCTATTCTTTTATTTCAACCTCTTTCTCCTCTTTGCTTTGTCCTGTAATCTCATTATATTGTTCTTTGACTTGACTAAAATTCTCCATTAGTGCATTCATTTTTTCTGTGTCTAATGTTCCAAATACATCAACTAATTCTTTAATTAAATCAATTCCTTTATTTAATACTTGTCCTATCTGACTTGATAATGTTAAGTCTGTGTGTATCAAGTCCAAATACCAACTATATGCAGTATTAACTGATGGTAATATTTGAGGAATAGTACCCATTAGTAAACCATTTTGAAAACCTATTAAATTTACTGATTGATATTCATAAAATTTATTTTCTTCATACTCTTTTAAAGTTAATTCTAATACTTTCTTTAAAAAGAAATGTTTAGCTCCAAAGTAGTAAGAACCTTCTTTATCTGTTCCAATTTTTAAAACTTTACCTTCTGAATTAACTAAGCCACTTTTATAAACTCCATAGGTTTCTAAAAATAATTGTTCGATTTCTTCTCCTGTTAAGTACTTTTTTATATGCCATCCATTATTAAGTGTATGATACCCCTCTATACATATACACTCATTTTTAGTTCTTTGACAACCTGAACACCTTTCTTCTGTTACTCCTACATTACTAGGGAAATTCTTAACATTTTCATTTTCTCCCATTTTTCATTCTCCTTTCAATTTTTTATAACTGCTCTATGCTAACAGTTGTTATCTTTTTTACTATTGTATAATTTGTTGGTTCATCAAAATTTTGTATGTCTTTATTGCATTGCTCTTTTGTTTTCCACCCTATTGCTTCAAATATTTCATTTGTTGGATTATAATTTTCGTCTATATATTGATTCTCATTTTTTAATTTAGCACAATATATAGTGCTTGTTTTTGTTTCTATTGTTTTGCCCTGTACTAATACACCATGTTCATTTACAAGATACTTAAATTTTTCTTCTATGTTTCCTGCTTTATCTTGTAATGAGTAGTATTTATTAGTTATATTTACAATTTTAAGACCTTTCATAAATCCATAATCAATTATATCCCCTATTTTAAATTTATCCATTTATAGCCTCCAACCTTAAACTCTTACCTAAATATTCTGTATCACTATCACTTTCTACTACAACCATTGAATTATATTCTGGAATAACCTCTACTATATCATCTTGCATAATTTCCCATATCACTTCGTAGTTCATATTATACTTTTCACACATCATACACAAGACATCAAATAAATCTCTTGCATTACTGAACATTTTATATAATTCTCTTTGATATGTTGTTTTTATATATTCTTTTTGTTTATAATAAATCTGATTAAATAATGTTGTTTCTTCTTCCTCAAAAATATTATCAAGGTATTTAAGTTTTTTATGTGTTTTATATCCCTTTACTAGGTTATATACTTTTTTTAAAACCAACTCTTTATTATCAAAATCAATATTTTTGTCTGCATATTGATTTAATATCGTATCATTTTTTAAAGAGTACTTAATATTTCTTTCTAGTTTTTCAAACTCTTTGCATAACATATTCATACTACAATTTGATTCTATTACTGGATTATATTTTTGATATTGATAATATAGTTCTAACTCTTGTTTTGACTTGTTTTCTTTGTACATCAACTCTTTAATACTGCATCCAAATTTTCTTAAACAAATGCTATTAAATGATTTACAGTATTGTTCATATTCTTTTTTTAAAGAAGGATATAACCAAATAAAAAAATATGGTTTCTTTTTTGCTAATAATGAATTATTAAAGTATTTTTCTTGTTTTACTTTTTCTGTATCATCTTCTTTTACTACCTGTTTTTTATGCCAATAAGATGGTATTTTAGGAGGTGCTGTTCCTTTTATTTTATCAATTTCTTCTCCCTGTAATTTTCTAGTAATCAATATTCTTTTGTATAGTTGATTGTATGCTTCTTCTTTGTTTTCAAAATTAGCCAATAAAGCATACATACTTGTACTATAATTAGTTATAAGTCCTACCTTTGTATCTAACCCTTTACAGTCGGTCTTTATCTGATTTCCTAATGTTATTCGTTTAGTTTCAACTTGTTGCTTTTCATAGCAAACTGGCATATCATCTTTTCTTTTGCACCTAATAAAAACAGGATTATTGGTACTAAACATTATATCTCCATCAAAATCACAATCAGAACAACGAATTGTATTTATATCTTCCACACTTAACACTAATCCTGTGTATAGATAGTGATACCAATATTCAAATTCTTTCGATATATTTACTTTGCAAATTTCACTTGGTATTGTTAAAGGGCTTCTACAAAGTATCAATTCGTTTTCGTTACTTCTTTCATTCCACCAATTTGAATATATTGTATTTGGTAATAATGTGCTTTCCAATTTTAAACCTAAGGCAGCTCTACATTGCTGAATGGGGTCTGATATTATAAATTGATAATTGCCTCTAACCCAAACTTTACCTATCTTTGCTTTTCTAATACTTTCTTTTATTGAGTTATATATCTTCTTTTTTACAACATTATCTTGTAAAAACTTTTGATTTTTAGTAATCATTTTAGTAAAAGTACTGCCTAAACCATTTAATATACTTTCAAGTTCTAGGTTTGAATTAGATATGCCTACATTAAAAGCAAGTGTATATAAATCATTTCCTGAACAAATTTGTTCAATCCAATTTTTCGTATAATCTGTTAATTCTTTAACATCTTCTTTTTTCATATCTAATGCTTGTAAATATTGATAATTAGTTAATACATATTCTTCTTCTTTTTCCTTATTTACTCTTGCTACTCCCCATTTTAGATTAAATTTGTTAAAACTTTTTAAATATTCGTTCCAACTATCATAATACTTATACATTTTAAATTGGCTTTCTGAAATAAGAATATCAATATCTTCTATATTATATTCTTTTCCCCATCTGTCCTTAATAAGGCTAATTCCATGTGCTTTAGCATATTCTCTAAAGTCAAATGTATGTACAGCTCCTTTTATCCAACAAGTTCTAACAATAAAACTACAAGCTGTATAATCTAATTTCATATTTTTAGACCATATCCTTGCCATTTCTGGAGTAATTAACCCTTGTCCATCAGCACAATTTATTTTAAAGTCTCTTTTTTCTTTTTTGATATTATTGTTTGTGTCAATAAAATTAACTTCTTGATTTTTTATAACATTTTCAAAATCTTTTATTATACACACTCTTGGTGTTTCTACCCATATAACACTACTCATAGATAACGCATAATACGCAGCTAACTTTGCTAAATTTATTTTGTCTATTTTACCTTGTAATCCACACATTAACCTTTTTTCTAAAAAGTCTTTTAATCTTTCATCTACAAAAGTAATAGTGTTTCTTCTCATTTGACCTGACCCACATGAAAATCTAACATAGTGTCTATTATTCAAATCAAAACCATTTTTAGAAATTTCTTTATATTCTTTTTTAGTTTTTACCTTTATATTTACTATGTCATCTATAAAAATTGTTCTATCTATTCTTTCATATAATTCGTTTATAATTTTCCCATTAGCTTTTGACGAAGGTAATTTTTTTAATCTTTTTATTTCTTTTCGTATATCTTCCACTTCTTTAAACAATTCTTCTGGACTTTTATTATTTTTATGATACTGTTGTATTGTAGAAATAACTAAATTATCGCCTATTGCAACTATATCTCCATTTTCTCTTGCTTCTTTAAATGAATATTCAGTTAAGTCCTTAATCTTGTTACTTGGTATTTTATATATATAATAAAGGTTTTGTTCGATTTTTTTCTTCATTAAATCAACCCCTATTTTCAAAATATTGGTTGCGAATCTTGGTACTGCCCCAAGGTCTTCTGGTAAAGCATCCAGCTGTGTTCTTTACACTAATTCGCTATATTAACAATATCTAATAACTGATATATGTTAATTTTTCCTTTTCCTTTTCCATTCTTTGTAATACAATTTCACCATCAATTACTTCAATATAAAATCTATCTTTTGGCTTAATATCATATAGTTCACGAAATGTTTTAGGAAAAGTAATTCTAAACAATTTTCTAACTCTTATTGGATAACCTGTTTCTTTTTCTTTTGAAAGAATTATTTTATTATCTTTAATATGATAAAATAAAAATTCATCTTCTTTTATTTCTAGCAATCTTCGTATTATTAATGGTATTGTTAATCTATTTCCTGTTTCTAATTCAACTGGCACTTTAATTTCTCCTTTTCTTCTAAACTCTCTCTAATTCTTTTTTCTGCTATGTTATAGTATTTCTTCTCTATTTCAAACCCTATATAATTTCTCTCTGTATTTATACAAGCTACAGCTGTTGTTCCGCTTCCAATACAATTATCAAGTACTAATTCGTTTTCTTTTGTGTATGTTTTTACTAAATACTCAAATAACTCTAATGGTTTTTGGTTTGGATGTAAATTTATTTTGTCCTTATTAAAATATAAAACATCACTTGGATAGTTTGTATATTCTCTTATAAATTCGCTTTTATGTGAGGGTCTTACTCCTGCTACTGTGCCAAATCTATTTTTCCCTGCTTTCATAACCTTATCTACTCTTATAATTCCTTGTGGATAGTAATTCATTTTTATTTTGCTGCCATTAGCTGTATTTCCTTTTGAAAATATTAGTATTTCTTCATATTGTGTTAATGGTCTATTTTTTGCATTAACAAAATTAGTTTTTGTATTTTTTATCCAAATCCATTTGTATTTATAATATTTTTCATTACTATTTATAAGTTTATTTGTAAATGAAGCATTTGCGGTCAGAGCAATTACTCCCTCGTCTTTAATGATACGCATATATTCACTCCATAGTTTAGTAAACGAAATAACTTTATCCCATTTAGACGCTGTTGTTCCATAAGGCAAGTCGCATAATATCAAGTCTATTGATTTGTCATTTATATTTTTCATTCCTTCTAAACAATCCATATTATATATTCGATTGATTTCAAGCATTTCTTTCTCCTATGTCCTTAATTTCTAGCTCTTTAATTCTATTGACTGCTATATCATAATAATTTTTATCTATTTCAAATCCTAGATATTTTCTATTAGTATCAATACAAGCAATAGCTGTTGTTCCACTTCCTGCAAATGCATCAAATATCAAATCTCCTTCATTACTACTTAGGAGAATAAATCTCTTTAATAGTTCTATTGGTTTTTCAGCTTCATGTAATTTGTTTTTAACTCTCTTAAATGTATGTATTTTTTGATATAATTTTATATCATCTAACTGATTTAAACCTTTTTTATAAATTCTGATAATATATTCACTATTACTAGCAAAAAATTTTCTATTTATGATTCCTTTAAAATCTTTATCCCATATTAAAATATCAAATTGACATTTATTCTTGATTGCCCAATTAAGATAATAAGGTACTTGCAATTTACTTGAAAAAATATACATATTTACTTGCTTCATTTTTGGTTTAATTAAATCTAAAAATAAATTGATTTTTTCCTCTCCAAAATCACTCATTTTTTTAACTACAAAACTATTTGCACTTCTACACCCAACATTAAATTGTTTGCTTTTCATTCCACCTTTAGCATATAAATATGGTGGGTCAGTTAGTAAAAGGTCTATACTCTTATTGTATATCTGATTTATTCCAATAAAATAATCCATATTGTATATTTTGTTTATTTCTAACATCTTTTATATTCTTTCTTCTAATTCTCTAACTCTACTTATTGCTATATCATAAAAGTTTTTGTTTATTTCAAATCCTATATAATTTCTGTTGGTATTGATACAAGCTATTGCTGTTGTTCCACTACCCATACAGTTATCAAGAACTATATCACTTTCCTTTGTGTATGTTTTTATTAAATATTCAAATAACTTTAATGGCTTTTGAGCTTGATGACAATTACCTTTATCTTTTTTAAATGTTAGTAAAGTCAATGGATATCTTCTTCCATCCTCTGATATAGTTGCTGTGCAAATTTTGGGTGCATTTCCTCCTGATATTCCTTCAATAATATTTTTTCTAGGTCTTTCTGTAGTTTTATATGGTGTCGAATACCAATACTGTGGATTATATAGTGGCTTATTCTTATAAAATACATTTATTTCTTCAATACACTTCATAGGCATAAATCTTGCATTTTGAAAATTAATTCCCCTTGATTTATTCCAATACCATTTATACCTAAACATTTCCTTATTGCTATTTATCAAAGCATTAGAAAATATTTCATTTCCAAATAAAATAATTACTCCATTATCTTTAATTATTCGTTTGTATTGTTTCCATAATTTATCTAATTTTATTGGAGTATCCCATTTATTGCTAGTTGTAGTATATGGTAAATCACATAAAATCATATTTATACTTTTGTCCTCTATATCATTCATTCCCTCTAAGCAATCTGTATTGTAAATTTGATTTATCTCTGTCATCTTTTTCTCCTATAATTTAAAACTCTATCTTTAAATCCATCGTACAATGGTTTCTCCTGTATAACCTTTTTTCCAAATAAACCATGAGTAACACAATGCTGGTGATTTACCTTTGTACTTTTCAAATTCTCCATTTATGACACATAATTGTCTAGTAGAATGTACATATACATATTGTGGTGGATATTTTTCAAAAAGTCTTTTTCTAGTTTGTCCTTCTAAAAATTGGATTTTTAAAATCATTATGCAGTAATTATCTGTACTTAGTATCTCTAAGGCTTTATTAACAAATTCTTGTGCAAATTTATATGGAGGATTTGTTAATATATCTGTTTCATCATCTACATTTGAAGAATTTGTTTCTAAAAAATCTATTCCACTTTTACCATATCCTCTATCTATCAAATCTGATGAAATAACTTCATAACCTTTTTCTTCTAATAATTTACTTAAATGTCCTGCTCCACAAGCACATTCCCAGATAGTTTTATGCAGTCTGATTCCATCCTGTTCTAATTTATCTAAAAGTAATTCTAAAGCCTTTGGGTCAGTTGCATAAAAATCGTTTGTTTCTCTATCTGTAATTGCATTGTTTCTAGCACCTAACTGTTTATATGTACTTGATTTATTTCCTACCCAGTCTTTCATTTTATCTCCTTTTACAATATTTTTCTCTCAACTGTAACAATAGTGTCATTATGAGATGAACCATGTGCAACTAAAAGTACTTCAACAATTTCAAATCCATATTTCTTTCCTATTCCGTTTGAGTTCCAACTACATGTAATCACTATTCCATTATGTTTGACAATTCTCTGAATCTCTTGTTTGAATTGTTTAAAATAAGCTGAACTGGTATCTTTCATAGTTACAGTTCTGCCTAGCCTTTTATAACATTCGCTAATTTGTCTTGAAGAAAAAGGAGGGTCAAATAAAACTATATCTACACTATTATCATCAAATCTTTTCATAAATTCTTGGGCTTCTAAATTGTAATCTGTATTAAATTGAATATCCAAATCATTGCTAATATAATTTTCTATTTTAGTTCCAATACTAGCCTCATTAGCAAATGGGTCTATTACTAAAACTTCTGAATTACAATACTTTAATATTAGTTCTTTAATTGGTTTTATTCTAAAAGTGTTTTTATTTGGCATACACCATGCTCTACAAATTAGCATTTATCTTGTTGCTCCTTATATTTCTCAATCTCAAAGCAATTTATTTCTATTATTATACTAGCCAATACAAGAAAAGTATCATTTTTGACTTTTGTCTTACTTTTCTCTTACTTTTATTAAAAAATATTTACTTTACTCTTTGAAATTAAAGGATTTTACCGATTTTAAATGCCTGAAAAAAATTTTACAAATAGTGTATAAATTATAAAGACGATACAAAAAAAGTATTATGGAGGATTTCTATGTGTATAGAAGAAAAAGAAAATTTGATATTAAATAATCAAAATTTAATTTATTTTATATTAAAAAAGTATAACTCTATTCATAATGAGGATTTATTTCAAATAGGAATGATTGGTCTCATAAAAGCAACTGAAAAATATGATGAATCAAGAAACTGCTCTTTTTCTTCATTTGCATATCAATGTATTTCTAATGAAATATTAGTTCATTTTAGAAGGCAAAATAGAAAATCTTTTAATGATTTTGCTAATACAATTAGTTATAATGCTATGATAAATGAAGAAAATGGAAACGGAACATTGGAAGAATATTTAGGATATACTCCTGACTTCGACAAAAATATTATGGTTAAAGAATTATATAATAATATAGATACTGTACTTACCCCAATAGAAAAATCTGCTATTGTTAATTATTATGGTCTTGGTAATACAATTCCAATTAAACAAATAGAATTATCTAAAACATTTAATATGAGCCAAGCTAATATTTCCAGAATAATCAGACGTGCAAAAAGGAAGTTAAAAACAGCTATGGAGGATTGATATGTTTGAAAACAAAAAATTTGTTAAAGTCTATACTGGTGAATTACGAAAAATAGCAAATTCTTGGAAAGGTGGATTAAAAGAAGAAAGTTTATTTTTATTTAACAATTACCTTATAGACTTAATGAGATTTAAAGATAATAATATTGATTTAGGCAAAAATATTCGTATAAAACTAAGTAAAGAATTAAATCTTAGTGAAAGACAAATAAATGCTAGAATTAAGCAATTAGAGAAAAACGGAATACTTATACATTATGGTGCTAGAAACAAAAAAATTTGTACTATTACTGTTGCTACTATGCAAACTTATAAGAATAAATTTGAAACTAGAACACATACTAAAAATTATTCTAGTCCTACTATTAAAAATTTGAGATTATTTATCAAGAAGCGAAAGCAAATGAACAAAAATATACGATAGCCCTTGCAAATAGTTTTAACATACTGTATAATATTTTAATAGAGAACACAAATTAAGACAGTTTAGCACCGACTTTAGGTGTGTGGATTAACAATAATCCGACTGGCTACAAAAATAAGTCCTTTATGTGTAAAAGTTGGTTTCATACCATGAGTACTTTTAGTACCTAGCCATAAAGGGCTTATTTTTTATAATAAAAAAACAAATAGATTGAGCTACCTGTTTTTAATTTATATTCTAAACTATTCTTTTCACTATTAAAATCCATGTTTTTCTGAAATTTTATACATTTCATTTAGTACTTCTGTAACTTCTTCTTGAGCTACACCTGTTCCATTTAGGCTTTTTACTACCGATTTTTCTTCTTCTGTCATTCCTTCGTATATGTAATAATCAGATACTTCTCCTTCTAAAATGTCAAATTCATATTCTGTATAAACTTTATTTTCTAATTTAATACATAACTTTCTTATAATTTCAATAGATTTGTTGCTTAGTTCTTTCATTATATCAACAACAGGTATATTATGATACTGTTCTTGCATTCTTTCAATTTTTTTAGTTGTATCGTCTGTATTAACTCTCTTACCAGTATAAGCTATTTCTACTACCTGATTCTTTAATATATTAAGGCAATGAAATATAACTTCATCTTTATTAGTCCAAAAAAGAAACTTTGATTGTATTGTTGGCATTTTTATTGCTTTTACAATTGTATCAAAAATTATTTTTTTACAATTTACATTATATTCTTGAGATATGTAAAAAAAGCATTCTTCTATTGAATAGTGTTTTTCTATCCTTAGAGATATTAATTCAGACAAAATAGCTTTTTCAAAACGACTAAATTGTCCATACTGCTCTAAATATTCCTTAGCAATATTTATATAGTAATTGCTTGTCTTTCTTTCTATTTTATTTATTATTTCTTCTTTATTCATTTTACACCTCAAAAAACTTACTATATTTCTTCTTTAAATTCTAAATAGTAATTATATAAAATTGAAAAAGCTATTGCTCTATCATCATCATATTTTTTTATACTTCTGATTCCATCATTATTTTGCAATATTTCATTTTCTTTATCTATAATAATAATTTTATCTGATTTTTCTTCTAAATCTTCATACTTATATTTTTTTAATTCGTTCTGCCCATTGCTATTTATTATGTATATGAGTAGCTTTATATCTCTAATTTTATTAAGTTCTGCCATTTCTTTTACAGTTATTATTTCTTCTTTAAAATATTTTGATTCTTCCTCCATAGCAATTCTAAATTTTTCTGCTATTTCTTTATCTTTACAAAATATTACTATTTTAATAGTTTTTTTTTTCATCTCTTACCTTCTTGTATAATTTTTATTTTATGTTTCAAAATACTACTGGTTGACTTGACCATATTATAACACGAATTTTGTAATAAAATCAATATATATATAATTTTTAGGAGAATTTTTACTATGAGAAAATATGATGGGAAATCAAACCTAGCAGGTGAATTTATAGAAAGAGCCTTAATTGAAAAAAATATGACAAAAGAGAATTTATGTACTCAATTACAATTATATGGAATTAATATTGATATAAGACACTTATATAGAATTATACGTGGTACAGTTATACTTAAAGACTTTGAATTAATAATTATATGTAAAATTTTAGATGTCAATTATAATGAATTAAGAAAACTTGTTAAATAAAAAGTAAAATGCACTCTATTTAAAATAAGTGCATCTTTTAACTATTTGGTAGCTTTAAAATTATATATTGGTCTTATTATTTTTTGTATATCTACGGTATCCTTTATATTATCAATAATCTCTTGTATTGGCTTATACACAACATTTCCTTCTTCCACTATATTTGTATTATACGATATATTTATTATTTACTTTCCTTATAATTTAGTATTTGTGCTATTTCTATGATTTCTTTTGCAGCATTATGGGTCAAATATTTTGGATTTAGATAATCATTCATAAATACATTAAATCTAGTTCTATCTAATGCATCCGCATCTCTTATAATATTTGCCATATCATATAGTCTATCAACTTTATCTTTACCTAAATTTGAAAAAGTTTGTTTAGCACAATTTTTAACATTATCTATTCTTGGCAAATCATGTGCTGCTATTAAAAATTTTACTATTTCTACTTGTTGAATTTCTATTTTTTCATTATGATACATTTCAGCACCAGCAAATCCATGATTACCTTCTTCCCAATCATTGGTACGCCCTATATCGTGATACCTAGCAGCCTCCATAATTGAATATATTTCAACAGCAGTATATTTCTCTTTTTCTGCTATATAGTATGCAAAAATACTTACATTATCTGCATGTCTAATTCCATGAGAAGAATATTTATAACAAGATATATGGTCTTCGCTATTTCTATATTCATTAAAGATATTATAGTTCTTAGACATATTTATATATTCAAAAAATTGTTTTGGAGTTAATTGCTTTGGTATTTCACAGTAACTACTCATCTTTTCTTGTACTGTTTTCATTAACTCTTTTGGCACATTATCATTTGAATTTAGTAATAAAAACGATTTGTTCATATTAGTATTACTATTCATCATGTTGTTTTCTCTTTTCTTCTAGCTTCTTCTCTATTTCAGCACTTGGATTAACCCCCTGCCCCACAACAGTACCATACTCATCATATTCATTCCATTCCCACCAGCCTTTACTATTTAGTGTTTCTATTATCATTCCTTTGCCTTTTTCTAGTTTTAGTATTACCTCTTGTCCGTCAACATTTTTTCCTGAATATATATTACTTTCATTCTCTGCTATAAATTTTTTTATTTCCTCTATACTATCAAAACTAAGAATTGCTTTTGTTTTCTTATTTTCCATGTATCTACTCCTTTTTATTATTTAATTCATATATATTATAACACACATTCTTCTTTAGAAGAAACATTTTGCAAAAAAATACTCTCTAGGAAAACCTAGAAAGTATTTTAAGTACATATAGATGCACATTCCTTCTTCCAATTTTTACTATATATAAACAGATTAATTACTACATTTTTTATTATATATCTAACAACAATTAAATTTTATATTATAATTACAAAATTGTCAATATTTTTCCAAAATTTTCTATATTCTGTTAAAATATTCCAAAAGGCAACTATCGTTTTAATCTATATTTCTTCTTATATTATTCTCATTTACTAATACTAGATTTAATTTCTTTTAAAATATAATTATCTATTACTTGGCTCTGTTTTTCAATTTCTGTATAACTAGCATTTGCATTAATCAAATCTTCTAATTTCTTTGCATTTTCTAATATTAAATCATTTTCTTGTATTTTCATAATTAGTAATCCCTTCTATATCTATACAACTTGCTCTAATTCTTTTACCTGTAACGACATTACAGATATTTCGTATGCTGTCTTTATTTCTATTTTATCATCTTCATACTTTTTTTCATATTCTCTTGATTGAACTCTACCTATTATTTTTACTTCTGTACCCACAGCAAGATTTTTGCACAGCCTTGCTATTCTTCCCCATGCAATTGTTGGAATATAGTCTGATTTATTATATGAGCGATTTACTGCAATTAATAAATCTGAAATCTCTTTCCCTAATGGTGTTTTACGATAATTTGGGCTTTTACAGATATGTCCTGTTAATACAATTTCATTATTTGCTATTTGCTTTTTATCTTCTACTAATTGTTTTTTTATTTCTTCATCATAATAAATATCTTTAACAAATACTGTCAATAATAATTTATTACCTACAGTATTATAAGACCTAAATTGACCTTTTATTAATACTTCTACTCCTATCGAAAATCTATTATCAACTAATATTTCAGATATTGTTATAGGAATAATATCGTTTTTGCCACTTAGTCTTTTAACCTCTAACTCAAAAGTAAAAAATTTTTCATCATATATTTGATGACTAAACTTTTTTTCATTTTTTATTGTTCCTATTAACATTGTATTACAATCGGATAAATTCATTTGTAGTTCCTCCAAATTATTCTTTTGTTACTCTCATATATACAAATATAAATGTCATTATTTGCCAATTATACCTTTATTTTTTATTTTTTTCAATACATTTTCAAAAAAACTTGGTTATTTCACCCATATAATATGGTTGTATGAGTAGAGATATACTTTTTTAGGCAAAAAAAAAGAGTATTTAACTCTTATTTTCATTCTGTTTTTCATTCAAAACTCTAATCATTTCACCAATTACTTCTTTATTGGTTTCAGATAATGAATTAAATCCTATTAGTAATGAATCTGTTAAATTTATATTAAACTCTATTAGTGGATATAAAATATCATTTGGCGATACTTTATATAAATTACATAAAGAAATTAATGTATGAATGCTTCCTACTGATTTACCTCTTTCTAAATCTGACACAAAAGACGGAGATAGTTGCAATTCTTCTGATGTGCTTTCTTGAGTTATTCCATGTGCTACCCTAGCTTTATGATAGTTTTTTCCTACTATTTTTAATTTCTCCTTTTCATATCTATTTGCCATTTGAGTTACTCCTTAATATTATAATTATTACTATAATATCAAGGATTTATAAATTTATACATAAGATATAAACCAAGTTTTATGGGTATTTTTATCTATTTCTGTTTACAATATTTGCCATTTATATTATAATACATGAATCATATATACATAGTGAGTGTAGATTCGTTTTTAATGTGTAAAATCGTTTTATTTCCTTGATACGACGCTTTGTTCAACGAGCGAATCTTGAATTTGCGAAGACTTGTGAAATAACCAAACAATTTGTAAATCAATAATAAAACGCCACATTCTTTTTAAAAGAGATGTATTATATGAAAAAGAATAACTTACCTAAAGTTATTCTTTTATCTTTTTACAAAGCACTTGTAGTAAAATATGCAAATTTATTGACTTTATAGTATATTTTTGATAAATTGTTTATATCATAATTAAAATACATACTGAAAGGAAGGTGAATATAAATGAACAAAGCTGATTTAGTAGAAGCATTAGCTTCAAAAACAGAAACAACTAAAAAAAATGCCGAAATTTCTTTGAATGCTATTACTGACATTATCACAGAAGCATTAGTAAATGGCGATAAAGTACAATTAGTTGGTTTTGGTTCTTTTGAGGTAAGAAAAAGAGCAGCTAGAAAAGGTAGAAATCCACAGACAAAAGAAGAAATCAAAATACCTGCATCAAAAGCTCCAGTATTCAAAGCTGGTAAAGCATTAAAAGATATAGTAAATAAATAGAGTAAAAGCCTAGATTGAGTATTTCCTCACTAGGCTTTATTCTTGTTTTTCTGGATATTCTTTATCTTTCCAATACCACCATTTTAATTTTTCTTCTTCCAAACTGGCGTGTTCTGCATAATATACAGCCATTCTAAAAAGATACAATTGGCACTTATCTTCCTGAAATCCTTTAATTATACAATCTTTATAATATAAATCCTCTGGAATTTTTCCTTTTAAATCTTCAACACAAACAATTCCTATATTTTGTAATGCTTGTTTTGTTTTCTCTCCAACATTTGGTATTGTATTCAAATCTGTTTTCATTTTATCTTTTTTACAACCTTCACAAACTATTTTTTTAGACCTAACCCTAAAAGCTGTAACTCAATATCAATTTTATTTATTTCAAAAGTTTCAAATCCCATTTTTTTTAAATCAGTTCTGGTTTTATTAGATAATCCCCCTAAAGTTTTTACATTATTTTGTTTTAACATATTTAATTTTTCTTCTGTAATAAAATCGAATCTATCTACTGATTGTTTACTATACTTTTCTTCCATTTTGTAGAATTCCTTTCTTTCTTATTCTTTTATTGCTATCATCAATTCGTTATCTTGTACAACCATTTTCTTATTTTGATATATGTATTTTGCAGATGTAAAATACACATTATAACCTTGATTTTCAAAATAATCTTTATTTATCTTTAAAAAGGCATCTATATCATCTTCTGACAAATTATTTTTTACTCGCAATTCATAAAATGTATATCTGATATAGCTTTCGTTTTCTTGCTCTTTTTTACTTATATAATCTATTACAAATTGTTTTGTCATGCTCTCACTCCCATTTCGCTTAAATTATTATAACATATTTTCATTAAATTTGTCATTTTTATTTTAGTTTATTTTATAATAATGTTTGCAACAATATGATTCCATTAGTTAAGCATTTATATAAAAAATACCTTCTAATCACTAGAAGGCTTTTTCCTATTCTTTAATTTCTTTAATTACTCCATTTATTAGTTCTGCTAATTTAGCAGCTGTATCTCGTAATATTTCTGGCATTTGAAATTTATCCATCATATAATCTGCTGTTTTATTACTTTCAATAGTAAATCCAAAACTACCAATTTTCATTATTGATACAAATAGATAATAAGGTCTTATTCCTCCTTGTACTAAACTCCAATTAGGTGAAACAGGATTATAAGTAAATAATATATCTAAATGGCTTCCTATTTCATCACTCCAAGCAATTAAAACACTTCCTTTTTCAATTAGTTTATCTTTTATATATTTATATGTTTTATCTCCATTTATAATTAACTTTTCTTCATCCATATCTACATCTGCCTGAAACAAATTTATACTACTCATGCTAATTCTCTCCTTAATTCCAATTTATCCCATTATAACATATACAATTATAAAAAGTAAATTATATTTCTATATTCTCCGATTTGAAATTACTATAATATCGTGCTGAAATAGCAGTAAATTTTAAAACACAATAATCAGGGTCTGTTTTTCCTTTTGGATAATATATTTTATCTCCTATTTGCCATATCATGTCTTTTGATTCTTGGTCTTCCAATATTTCAACTGTTCCTTTTAACATTATCCCTCTATAAAATCTTTTATCACAGAAATATAAACAAGCCTTTGAATTATTCTTAAAAGATTTTACTTTTAATGAAGATGTATTAGTAGACAAGTATATTTCCTTTATTCCGTTTCTTTTTCTCGGTCTTAACATTGCTTTTGTATTAGGAAATCCATCTTCATCAATAGAACTAATGTAACAAATACTTTGCTTATCTATCATATTTCCAATGGTTTTTTCTGCATCTCTCATAATTATAACTCCTTCTTACATGTAATTTGTACCTAAACTTCATTATTTTTTTTAAAACTACCATTCCAAAATCCCATAATAAAAGAATAATACATTAAAAGAAATTCATTACTATCTGGATTGTCTTTGCATATATCTAACATTTTAAGAAAACATTTTGGAATCATTAATTCATTTTTCATAAGAAATGTCATAATATACTCTATTCTATCTTTATGGTTTCTTTTTGTTTCAGTTGCATTGTATATTACCATTTGTAATTCTGTTGATTTAAAATTGTTTCCCAATGAAAACGCTTCTTGATAAATTGCTTCAGCTCCATATTCATCTACTTCTTGCACTAATAATGATACAGGGCAATTATAAATTTGTGATAAAAGTTCAATATTTTCATTTGTCGGTAGGACTTCATTTTTTTCCCATTTACTTAATTGAGATTGAGTAAATGTTCCTTTATTATTATCTTTCTTTAATTCTTTTGCCTTTAGTACCACATCACTTTGTGTTAATTTCTTATCTTCTCTAATCTTTTTTATACTATCTCCTAACATAATAACCATCTCCTTTTTATAAAACATATCACAAAAGAAAAAATATGTCAATATATATATATCGACATATTTCAATTGTTCATAAAAATTACTATTTTAATCTGGCAAATAATATACTTTTCCATCCTTTGAAATTATTTTCACGTCATTATTGAAAAGTTTATTTTCTTTTTGTGATATACTACTATAATTAGCGGTCTGTTCTTCTATCATTGCTTTTGTTTTATCTGGTATAACGCTAAAATTAAAATCATTATTAAATAATCCAGGTATCCAATGAACTACTCCATCTACCCCTGTTCTTTTTCTACGAGCTGTTTCTACATCTATTTCCAATTTTTTAGTTATACTTTCATGCCATTGTTTAAGTAATTTATTGACTTCCATTACTTGTTTCGTGTATGTTTCTGGGATAATATTCAATTGTTCATTTGATATAGTACCATTGTATAATATATTCTTTAAATCCATAATCTTATATAGAATATTTAAAAGTGTTTTTTGATACATATACCAATTATGTATTTCTTCTAATTCTTCGTTATACTTTTTATAATCTATATTATTTTCCTTAGTAAATCCTGTTATTGTTAAATTTGCTTGTCCTAATAATTCAATACAATTTTGTTCTAATTGGTTTAATTTATCTATATCCATTTTTCTTAACTGCTGGTTTTCCATAATTTCCATTTGAAAAGTAGATATTCTTTTAACTTGTACAATTAAAGCCAATATTTTACTTTTATACTCATTATTTTGAAAACTATTAATTTTGGCTATCTCTTTATTAAGGTTAGAAAGTTCAAAATTTATCTGTGTCATATAATACTGTCCTACAATCATTGATGCAACTCCAATACTACTTGAAATTGTATTTGATACTACTTTTCCAGTTTGATTAATTTCTATAAAATCTGCATGACCTTTTATTCCTTCTGAACCACGATAAAAACCTCTCACAGCTCCCTTAATATTATTTGAATCTGCTAAAGTTGTTCCAGCAGGTATAATAGCTTGATACACAACATTTGCATGAGCTTGAACTGCATTATTAGTGGTAGTTCCAACTTGTATTAAATTTGGAATTAAATTATTTATATGTGTCAATAATTTATTATCCTTTATTTCAAACATAGATTTAGAATTTTCTATCATTTCTAATGGCAATTCTTCAATTTTTATTTCTAATTTATCGTTTAAATGTTTTATATTAATTAAAGATGTTTTATTTACCTCATTCAATTTGTTTTTTTCTTTAACTTTACAAAAATAATATAAGCATATTCCAATAAGAACAATTATAATTTCTACTATATATATCATCTCTACACCTACTTATTCATTGCTATTTAATAATGGTATAATATCACAATAAACTATTATTTACAACAATATGCTCCTTTTAGTCAACATTATTCTAGGTTAATGCTAACATAAATTTAGGTTAGTGTTTTCATTTCACTATTTTATTGCATACCATTTTAAATTAATATAATTATTCCTCTACTATTTCAAATTTATATCTATATATATCATCTTCATAGGGATGAAAGTATGTTAAATCCTTAGTAAAATCATATACTTCTTTTATCTTTTTTTCTGCCCAAGCTCTATATTTATATTTTTTTGCATATTTCCTGTCTGAAACAGTTTCTAAAACATATTGGATTCCATTTGTTTCACCAACTACTCCTGTTACTGTATCAAAATAACCAAAATCAAAAAAGTCATTATTTATACCATCTTTAATATATTCTTTCACTTTAATGTAATAAAATTTTTCTTTTTCTGCCATTTTTATTCTCCTTCATTTACTATTTCTACTTATTTATTATACCATACCATTTTTCCTTTAGTAAACATTTTGAAAATCTTTGTAGAACCCCTTTACAAATTCCAAAAAATATGATTCACACATTTCACTATACCAATATATTTGTATAGTACTCTACAACTCTAGTGTGTATAGTGGAAAATTGACCTTTTTATTCTCTCTGTAATGTTATATCTATTTTTAAAGAAAAAAACCTCTTTAATCTTATTATATATATAAATACCTATATACTGATTTAAAATATACTCCCTTATTCCAATAACACGCCTACATAAAAAAGGCTGCTAGAGCCTTTTGGTTGGTTTCTAAAAGTTCCATTTTGTAAAGAAGCCCCGCCCTTTTTCTATGTATATAATACATTGTGCAATGTATTATATATATAGGCGGATTGGTGGCGATGGCGTTTTTTCCTTCTGGTGATGGTTGTCTTTATATCTTTATATTTTTACTATTGGAGCATATCAGCGGAAATAATAACAAGGCGGAATTTTTAAAGCTAGTCATTTTTTACAATACACTACACAAAAACAAAAACGCCAAGCATAAAACAGAATAAAACAAAAACATATTTTTATATATTATTATATTTATATATAACTATATTTATATATTATTATATGATTATATTTATATATATTCATATAGTACAATACACTTCAGGAGTAGATGCTGGAGCAAAAAGAAATAAAAAAAACAAAAATTTTTTTACTTTTATTTTTAGTATGTTTTTATAGTGTTTTACTTTTTTATGTTAATATGACGCTATTTATTGGCAATTTTGGAAGTTTTACGCCTTTTTTTCTTTTTTTCTTTTATAATGTATAAAAAGCCTTTAAAATGCAATCTTTCACGAGTTTTTAACGCCTGTATTCGTTGCAGTTCTAAGGGTTTGGCGTTTACGTTTTTTTACTTTTTATGTATTTTATGCTATAATTAAGATAATAAAAAAGTCAATACATATCCGCAAATTTTCGAGGTTTACAGGATATATATTGACCGCATCGAATCACTTGAAAAGTAATTCATTTTTTATAATAGCATAAAAAAAGCCGTTTTTCAAGTAGATTTTAAAAAAATTATTATAGAAAGGCGGTTTTTTCTATGGAAGAAGAAAAAAAAGAATTTTTGAAATGTGAATGTTGCGACCATGAGATTGACACAGAAAACGAAGAATATTACACAACTGCAGATGGTGAAATAATTTGCGAAGATTGTTACATGAACGATTATTTTACTTGCGAATATTGCGGAGAAGTCCACCACATCGATGACAGTTACACAGCACAGGACACAGGGGCGATGTATTGCGAAAATTGTAAGGACAATCAATTATACTATTGCGAAGATTGCGGCGAATATTACGAAGAATCAAACAATATGCACCAATTAGCAAATGGCGATTATATTTGCGAACATTGCTTTGAGTATGGCAGTTATTATTATTGCGAATCTTGTGGCGAATTATATCATTGCGATGATATGCACGAACAAAATGGTTATATGTATTGCGACGACTGTTACGAAGAAAGCATAATTCAGGATTACCACGACCACAAGGATTGTTTTTACTTTTACAAAACACAAAAAGATTTTGCAAAAATACCTTTATATTTTGGTTTTGAATTGGAAGTTGAAAATAGTAATAATTCAATAAGTAATGCAGAAATGGCAGAAATAATAAACGACATCATGCGGTGGCATCGTTGTTTTCGAGTATGACAGCTCATTAAACAATGGTTTTGAAATAATAAGCAATCCGATGACCTTCAATTATATTATAGAAAATATAACAAAATTTAAAAAAATGCTTCAGGCATTAATTGACAATGGTTTTATTTCACACGATGCGGAAACTTGCGGATTGCATATACACCTAAGCAAAAATCATTTTACAGAAAATCAAATCGACAAGTTGCAATTTTTAATTGAAAAATTCAAAAAAGAATTGACTATATTTTCAAGAAGGACAAGCCACCAAATAAGCAGATGGGCAAAATTTATAACAGACTACACAGAAGCAAAAGATGAAGCAATCAACATTGATTTTATAAAAAAATACAAAAATACACGTGAACGCTATCAAGTTTTAAACCTATGCAACGATGAAACTGTGGAATTTCGTCTATTGCGTGGAACGCTTAAAGAAACAACATTTTTCGCAAGTATTGAATTATTGAATAATATGGCAAAAATCGTAAAAAGAAAAAGCCTTCAGGAATTGGAAAAAATAACATTTGCGGATTTAATAGAATACGGAAAAAATAACAACGAATTAAAAACATATTGCACAGAAAAGAATCTAATCCCTACTATTGAGAAGCCAGAAGAAAACACAATCGAAGTTCAGGAGGTGATGGCATTATGTGTATAATTGTAGCAAAAAATAAGGGTTACGACTTACCCAAAAAGTCGCTTTTACAAAATTGTTATATAAGCAATCCAGATGGTGCTGGAATCATGTACACCAAAAATAACAAGGTTGTAATTGATAAAGGATACATGAATTTTAATTCACTATGGAAGCGACTAGAAAAATTAAAAACAGAAATTGACATCAAAAATACGCCCATTGTTTTACATTTTCGTATAGGTACTTCAGGAGCTTTTGACAAGAGCAATACACATCCTTTTGAATTGACTAATCAAAACAATAAATTATTAAAATTAAAAAATTCTGTAGATATAGGAATTGCACACAATGGAATTATTACAGCATACGAAGATAGCAACGATTTTACTTTAAATGATACACAATTATTTATAAAAAAATTCCTATATCCTATCTATAAAATAGATAATAATTTTTATAATAATAAACAGATTCAGGAAATTATAAAAACTGTAACAAATTCAAAATTTGCATTTCTAACAAGTAAAAACGAATTAATTTTAATAGGTGATTTTATAGAAGAAAATGGAATATATTACAGCAATAAAACATATCAGGAAATAAGAAAAAAATATACTAAAAAGAAAAGTCCTAAACAATATCAATATATAGATTATAGCGAATATGTTGAAGAATTATCACCACTAGGAGATGACGATGTAGCACTAGACGAGAACGGAAACTACTATATAAATTATGATTATAGAAAAAAAGGACATCTTGCAATAGATACTTATAATAGGTTATTTCTAATTGACACAGAAACGGAAAGAATCGCACTAATAAGCAATTTTATAGAACTTTATAATATAGAAGATTTACAACAATATTATGATACTAAGGGGGTTATATAATGAAGATAGAAACAAGGAAAGCAACACAAAACGTATTAATCGAGTTATTGGAATTTGCTAAAAGTCAAAAAATTGATTTTGTAGAATACGAAGGCATCAAGTACAATGTAAAAGACTATAAATTCAAAAAATACTATACAATATATGATAAATACGATTTTTATATAAGTGAATGTAGTTCACTTGACGAATTACAAGCATTTTTACAGATAGAAAAAAAGCATACTATTTCAAATATGATATTACAACATTGTTTAATAAAAGATAAATATTACATATATCCTACTTATGAACTAGCATAAATAATAAAATATTAATAGGAAGGTTTTACACCTTCTTTTTTTATTTATCAAGTTTAGAGTAAAACGCATTGTATAATATTAATGTAACACAGCAACGGCAGCACTTATAAAAGTATATTATTACAATCATAGTATATACAAAATAAAAAAATAAGGTAATTTTTGCACGTAGGAAAATATTACATAAATAAAATAGAATTTTAAAATTTACCACCATAAAAATACATTTATAAGTTTTGGTAAATCTCAAGTTTAGAGTAAAACACATGATACAATTATATTAGAGATAAAAAAATGGAGGTAATTATGGAAACATTACAAACAGAATACCACAATCAATTAACAATGAATAAACATAGCAGCACTTTCTATACAATCGACTTTAATAATGCAAGTATTGGATATACACTACTAACCGATACTACTTTAAATGGAATACAAAATAAATGGAATGAATTATTAAATATAATAGTTGAGCTTGTTGAGTTAGATATGGATTATAGCAAAGAAAAAATTAAAGAAGAACTAGAAAGAATACATGGTATTTTAGAGGTTGATTTTAATTGTCTATACAATATACGAAAGGAATTTTTATAAGTATGTTAGATTTATTGGAAACGGAAAGGATAGCAATAGAAAATGCAAAAGATAATTTAATAGCATTGCAAAATAGTGATTTTGAATATTTTACAAGAGAAGAATTAAATAATATGGGATATGTTGCAGGTATAAAAAGACCACAAGCCTTAGCAAAATTAAAATTATATTATAACGATAATTCAATGCAGCTATCCGCTAGTTCAAAGCAAATTGTCGTTAGTATATTGAACTACATCAACAAATTAAGAGATTGGCAAGGCTTCAAAAGTTAGAAAAAAAATTTTAAAATTAAAATTTATTGTAAAAAGGGGGTATTATGCAAATTTTAGTTGGAGATTTTACAAAAGATGATTTAAAAAATAGAAAAGATAAAATTGCTGTTGAAAAAGCAATGAAGGAAACAGGTTTAAAATATACAAACACAAAAACAATAAAATGTAATGGAAAACCAGTAGCTTTGAGAATCTGGGTATGTGATATTAACACTTTTAAAATATAGTAATTATAGGAGGTGTATTATGGGCTGGACTTATTCAACAGTTATTGCGAAAAATGTGAAAGAAGCATTTAAAGAAAAAATGTTGCCACGAAAATATTATAAAGATAGTAGCCATACAGAACTAATTGAAAGTGAAATAATAAGACTAGAATTTAATGGAAACAACGCCTTTTTGTTGGAAAAAGTGAGTAATGACTATTATGCAACAAGCTATCTATTAAAATATTCCAAAAAATATTGTGATTTTGGTTATAAGGATATGGGATTTTTTGGAGCTGGTAATTCATGCCTTGCTAGTAAAACAATGATAGAGTTAGTAAAAAAGTTTTTCGATACCTCAACTCCCTATTTTAAAGAAACAATAAAAGAATGGGAAAATTATAATAATAAGCAAAAGGAAAATAAAGGAAAAAGACAAAGTTTAAAAGTTGGAAATGTAGTTATCTTCCCTAACTGCAATTATGGTGGTCGTGGTAATAATTACAAGTGGACTGTTACTGCAATAAATGGAAACGAAGTGTTTTTCAATAATTCAAAACTTCGTAATTGGAAAAAACAATATTTTGAAATAGTAGCATAAAAAGGAGGAACGTATGGAAAGAATTTCTATTGATTATGAAATAACAAATGACAAAATCAAAGTTGAAAGTAGTTGTACAATATTTATAAATAGTGTTAGAAGAAAAATAATAGATATTGTTCAACTTGACAAAGATATAAAAGAGATAAGGAAAATATGTAAAGAACGCAAAATTATATTTAGTCAAAAGAATGGTCTTTATAAGTTTTTTAAAGATAAAAACAATAAAACAGCTTATTTAGACGAAACAAAGAAAGTAAATAAATTATTTGATGAGTTGGTTCAAGGTTGGAAGGAAAAAGTACAAAACGGAATATATACAGGATATAGTGATGATAAAGAATTAAATAATCTTTATAAATTAAAATGGCAAATTGATAAATTTTATTATGCAGGAACAGTAATAAGTAAAATTAATTCTTTATATAACGCTGTTGAAGGAATAAAATGCGATATAAAAAGAGAAGATACTACCCTCAAAAAAATTTATTTATAGGAGGCTGTAAATGAAAACTTTAACTATAACAATTAAAAATTTTCAAAGCAGAATGAAAGCAATAGAAACTAGAAATATGAAAAAAAGAGGACATTCATTATCTTCTGTGAGTTTATTACATTATTTTAATCCATGTATTTTAGAAATTTATAATAATGAACTATTAACTATTGATGAAAAAGAATACAGAAAAATTCTGCATAAAGCCTTAGCAGATGAATTGTAATTAATAATATTAAAATGATGGGGTGAAATTATAAGAATAAATAACGATATTAAAGAATTTTGTAAAAAATTAGATTTTACACATGGCAAGTATAATGCAAAAGATATATTTGTTGATTTAGTAAATTTAGAAACATATTTTATATATGCAACATTATTGGAACAAAAAGAAAAAGCAGAACAATTTGATAAACTAATGAAAAAATATACTATTAATGAACAAAAGCATATATGGCAAATGATAATAGAATTAGCAGATTTATATAAAAATCAGTATGAGCCTTATGATATTTTAGGTGAAATATTTAATAACTTGAATATGGGAAATGCAAAAACAGGTCAATTCTTTACTCCTACACATATATCAAAAGCTATTGGTAAAATAAATAATATAGATGAAAAAGAAATACAAGAAAAAGGATTTATGTCATTACATGAACCATCATGTGGTTCTGGCGGTATGATACTTGCTATTGCTAATGAACTTAAATTAAAGGGATTCGATACTTATAGGAATTTGTTTGTACAATGCTGGGATATAGATAGAAATTGTGCCTTAATGGCATTTGTTCAATTATCTTTTTATGATATTCCAGCACAAGTAATCTGGGGTAATACATTACTATTAAAACCGAATGAAATATTTTACACACCAGCATATTTTATTTTTGAAAAACTAAAAAAAGAAGGAAAACTTACAGTTCCATTATGTGATATATGTGGTAATGAAATAAAAGAAATGCGAAATTCTGCATTTAAGCCTGAATATAAAATATGCTCACAATGTTATGAATCTGAACAAAGAATATTACTAATGCAAAAAATAGTAGATGGGAAACTATAATTTAAAGGTATTAGGAGGAAATTAGAATGTCTACAATGAAAAGACTAACGAAAAATAACATTTTAAGATATATTGCTATGAAACAAGAATATGAAAAAACGCAAGATGCATTATTAATAGAAAAAATCAACAAATTTACAGACGAAGTTATAAATAGAGACAAGCATTACTATCACAAATTATATAATTATAATTTAAGTGAAGAACAATTAAAATACTGTATGTAATATGGAGGTTTTTAATTTGAAAAATGATAAAAAAGGTTTTATGGATGACCCATTTGTAAAAGAAAATTTAACCTTTGCTTTTGGTAAAGAACAAATACAAGAAGCGGTAAAAAAAACTAGGTGCAAAAAGCGAAGATGAACTAACTTCAATATTTGGAGTTGGAGATGTATGCTTAATATCAAATGCTAAAAAGATTATAGAAATATATAATAAATATTCAAAAAAGGAAAGGAAGTAATAAATATGTCAGGTAGAGCTGATTATGAGGAAAGAAAACAAATGAAAAAAGAAAGATATGAGGAACTTGCAGATAAAGCTAGACAAAAAAGTCAAGAACAATATAACAAGCATAATAGAATATCAAACATGATTCCTATGGGACAACCTATTTTAACAGACCATTATAGTGCAAATAGACATAGAAATGATATAAAGAAAATGAATAGAGCTATTGAAAAGTCTATTGAAGAAGATAAAAAAGCAGACTATTATGAAGGTAAAGTAGATAATATTGATAATAGTAAAGTAATTTCAAGTGATGACCCACAAGCTATACAAAAATTAGAAGCTAAATTAAAAACATTAGAAGATTACAAAGCAAAAGTAAAAGCAAGACCACATAAAGCATGGGAATTACAAAACTTGAATCAACAAATGAAAAGTATAAAAGATAGAATTCAACAATTAAAAGAGTTAGATTCAATTGAATTTGAGGATATATCTTTTAAAGGTGGAAAAGTAGTACATAATAAGGAAATCAATAGAATACAAATACTGTTTGATGATATTCCAGATGAAGATACAAGAAATTTACTAAAAAGCCACGCTTTTAAATGGTCAAGATACGAAAAAGCATGGCAAAGATTATTTAATAAAAACGGTATATATGCAGCTAAGTGTGTGATAGAAAAAATTGAAAGTAAAGGAGATTAGAATTTTTGAAACTAATAAAAGATTTATTTAGAAATTATGTTGGATTAGGTGATACAACAATAAAAGACTTTCTATTAAATGATAGAATTGATATAACTACAAAAGAATTGCAAAAACTTATAAACAATAAGCATAAAAAGAAATTGGAGAGATTATGCAACGATTATCAAGAAGTGAACCTAATTGAAACAGAACACTCATTTATTAAAGGTTTCTCATTTGCAGTACAATTATTATCTGAAGCATACGCACAAAAATTATAAAATTATGGAGGTTTGATAATGGAAAATGAAAAGTTAATTGAGTTTCTACAAGAACAAAATTTAGGCTTTCGTTCAACAATTAAGAATAACATTGAAAAATTTACTAAAGAACAATTAAAAGATATATTTTTTGCATTACATTTGCAAATTGCAAATTATATTAATAATCCCATCATTTTAAAGCACTTTTATAATGATGTAATAGAAGAATTAAAAATAACTTGGGAAGATAAAGAAGAATAGTTATGAAAGGTAAATAATAATGAAAATATTAGTATATAAGAAATACACAGCATCAGAAAATAGAATAATAGAAATGTATATAATTTATTATGGAAAAGATGAAGGCGAATATTATTTAAACGACCATATAACTGGAAAAAAAGGTATCAGAGCTAAGATGAAGGAACTAATAAATGGTGTACAAACTCGCTATTGTGATTGGTGTTGTACAGGGGCATTGACTAAACATGATGTCATTAGAGAAGAACTTGGGGGAAATGGTTATGCAGATGGATATATTCCCAATATTACAATAAAAGATTTAGAAACAGGACATATTTTTAAGTCTTGTGATTATATGAAAGACAATAATTTAACTAAATTTGATGGTGGCTGGGATAATGCCGAAAAATATTTTAAATATATGTATAAAGATTAAGTGGAGGTAATTCTATGGAAAAAATAAATTATACCAAAAGCAATTATATGAGTGAATCACATGAATTTAATATAAGTAATTTTAAAAATGTATATCTTAAAGGGTGTACTATTTCCCAAAATTGCCCTTGTTACTTAGGAATATTTGAAGTAGGAAAATGGTTACATATTGTAGAAATAATCCAAAATGTAAATGCATCTATAAACTATTCTCGTTCTTCTACAGGTGTTTATACTGAATGTGATATAAAACACTTTTTAGAGAAAAGTAATAATGTAATAGAAATATCAAAGGAAACATTTTTTAATGAATTAGAGACGATAACTCATGATTGGAAATTAGAATGTGTAAAGGAGATTTAAAATAATGAGTACAGTTAAGAAAAATGTATTTATTGTTTATAAGGAATATAAACATTTGGAAGACGATGATAGTAACCGTACAGAATTAGTACAGACTTTCTCTGAAAGTAAAAAAGCTATACAGAATCTATTTGATGAATATAAAGATGAAGTACAATTTTTTATAGACAATGCAGTTATAATACTTAATAAAGAATGTTCAAATATAGGTTATACTATCGAAACCCAAATAGGAAATGTTGAAGGTTTTATAAAGGAAATGGAGGTTGTTTAATGGGAAATCCAATATTTTATAATAATGGTGATATTGTGTTAAAACATTTAACTCAAATAAAATTTAGAAGTAAACTAGATAATAGAATATTATCAGGTATGGTTATAGGTCAAGAATCTACACAATTCATTGTATGGATTAGTTCAAGTGTTACTGCAAAAGTAAATACTCATGATATATTAGAAGTAGAGGTTATCTCTGGCAATAATGATTATTTTGTATCATTAGAAAAATACAAAACTATGGAAAATGAGCAAATAAAACCAGTATAATAGGAGGAAATTTTATGAATGAAAAAAAAGAAAACTCACATATACTATATACAAAAGAACACTATTTGAAAAACATAAAGAGAATAATAAATCTTATTAAATTACATAGAAAAGCAGGAGAAGAAAAAGACAAAGAGAAAATGGCTTATGTCGAATATAAATTAAAACAAATGGATAGCAATTTTGTATGTAAAAAATTACATGCTAAGAAGTACAAAGAATTGATTCACAGTTACTTATCCCAAATAAAAGTTATAAATTATATTGAAAAGGAAACTTTTATCTCTTTAGATTTCGAGAATGTTGGGCTAACTTATGATGAAATATCCAAAGCATGTATAATCTTAGAGAGTAAAGGAATATTGAAAAGACGAAATTGTACTGGAATAGCGTATGAATTTAATAAATAAACATATCGACTTTTTAAATACATTACCAAATTTTTCTCCTTGTTTTATTACTTTATATTTAGATACTAAAATTGAATTATCCACAATTTACATTAAAAAGAGTGAAATAATTAATATTTCCAGAAAAGATATTGAGTTTATATTTTATCATGGGAAACATAAATTTTATTCTTTAACAAAATCTTTTATTTTAGAAAATAGTACTAGAATATTACTAGAAGATAAATTTGAATATGACAAATTTAATAATTAAAAATATATTATATTAGGAGTAAATATGCCAAGAAATAGAAAATTTAATGGATATTGTGAGCAATGTAAAAAGATAATATGCTCATGTAGTGCATATCAGTATGTAGATGGAAATAATAGTGCAATAACTAATAGTTCCCCTTATTTATGTAAGAAATGCTATGAAGAAAAGTATCATACTAAAATTATGACTGATGTTGAAAATTTCAAAAATAACCTTATAAATACATTATCACGTATTAAAAATGAGCAAAAAATAGAAACATTGCGTATTGATAAATTGATAGATTATATTAACAACAGCTAGGTATATAGACAATCTCTGACAATTATTGTATAATACACAAAAGGAGAGATTTTAGAAATGAATTTAAACGACATAAAAGAAATTGGAATTTTGTATAATACTAAAGTTGATAATGTACGTAACAATCAAACAGAAAAGAGAAACTTGCTTATTTTTATTTTTAATGATAGCACCATTCATTATTTAGATATTGATGCTGGTAGAGAACTTGAAGAATATGAAAAAGTACTAGCCAATAATAAAACTAAAATAGATAAGATATATAAAAATAAAAGTGTACAATTAGAAGAATTTAAAGCTAACCATCCTGATTTAGATATTAAAGTAGAAGATGGAATTTTAAAAGTTAATAAGATTTAGAAATAGATATAAACATATATTCAAAGGAGACTTTATAAATGGATGATAGATTATTAAAACAAATTAATCACATTTTTGATTTAATTAAATATAAAACACCAGAAGAACTAGCTCCATTAATATTTCATGCTAATAATTTACAAGAAAATCACTTTTCATCAGATGAATATACAGATAACGAACATGAAGTATATATGAAGGGAATTAAAAGACTAAAAGAATTTAAAAAAGAATATTATGATAAACATATTGCAAATATTCTTGATTCTAGTATAAAAACTAGAATTGATAAGATAAATGAATTAATTAAAAATATAGATAGTCTATATCAAACAGAATTTACAAAACAGTTAGCTTTTTATGACCTAGATATGACTTTTTTCATAGATAAACAACAAACTTATGATTATTTTAGCGATGAATATTTCGAGTATAGGAAATCATTTAATAAATTAGTGGATTGGTATAGATTTAAGTATGGTAATATTATTGTAGACAATTATTGTAATCATTTTTGCTATTATATAAAGGAGTCATATAATTTAGAGGACTTAGAAAAAGATTATAATTTTTCCGAGAGTTTGCATGAAGGTGGTTACTTCTCACCAGATGGCAGCACAATTATATATTATGCTAGACAACCTTACATAAGACAAATAATTTTAGCTAAGCAAGATGATGAAAATAAATATTATAAATGGATTAAAAAATTTAAAGAAGCTGGAATATTACTTGAATCTTTTTCACATAGATTTTGATAAAGTTGAGAGGTAAAAATGAGAAATAATGAAAATAACTTAATTTTAATATCAAAAGTTGCAATAAATTTATTAGAAATACCTATTACTAGAAAAAATATAGGTAATTTTGGAATTGTATATCACCCATTTTTTCATTCTACTGCTGTACCATATAAAGAAGAAATTATTGATATATTTAATGATAAAGACAAGTTTCAAAACTATGTTATTGAATTAAAAGAACATATAAAAAAAGAAAAAGATGTATATAGAATAATGTTTCTTCTAAATAAACCTTATAGAATGTATTTTTTATATTTGATACAAAACTATTTAGATAAACAAACCTTTGCAACTCTATTAAAAGAGTGTTATACAGAAACAGAATTTCCAAATCATGATGCTAATGTATCTGTTAGTGAAATAAAGGATATGTTTATAAAAGCTGATAAAAACTTATTGATGGATAAAGATGAAATAAAAATTTTTAATAAATTAGAAAACGAACTTACTATTTACAGAGGTTTTTATTCCAATAAATACTATGATGCATTATCTTGGACTTTAGATATAGACAAAGCTCATTTCTTTGCAACACGTTTTAGTAATGATACTGGTTCTATATATCAAGCTAATATAAAGAAGGATAACATTTATGCCTATTTTGATTGTAGAAATGAAAAAGAAATAATTGTAGACTATACAAAGTTATATAATATCACTAAAAAAGAACAATTCAGTTAAAATGGATTGTTCTTTTTTATATTTAAAATATTTATTTTTCCTCTACAAAATGATAAATGCTATTTTTAGTTGTTACTATAATTCCATCTTCCATTCGTTGTATCTTTTGAACGACAGAAGTGTGTAATGTCCCTGAATAATCATCACTTTGGCGTGGTCTATAACAAATAGCCATAATCATATTAGGTGAAGGGTCTCCTAATCCGAAAGCACATCTCCTGCCTATTCTTAATGGATACCTTCCGTCAGTTCTATCATTTCCATTATGGTCTGTTATTTTTTTAATTATATATATTTTAGGAGATTCTTTCACTTTATCACCTCCAATTTTATCAATTTAACAAAAAGTCTTTTATGATTTTTTCTTTGTTATTATAAGCATTAATTCTTCTTGATTTTCCTTGTAGTCTGATAGGATAACACATTTCTAGTAGTCTATCATAAGTTCTAGTTATTCCATCTTCCCCTGTCAATTTATCTTGTAACTGTTGTAAAGTTAAATTAGTTGTTATTATTGTCGGTTTAGAATCTCTATATCTACTATCGATTATTTCATATATTTTTTCTTTAACCCAATTAGTATCATTTTCTGCCCCTAAATCATCTATAATAAGCAAATCTGCTTGTTGTAAATTGTTAGTTATAGTTGCTTCTGCTTGTTTATCTAAATATGCTTTTTTATATCTTCCCAATAAGGCAATAGAAGATGTAATTATGACAGGTATATACTGTTCTAACAGGTAATTTGCAATGCAAGATACTAGATACGTTTTACCTATTCCTACTCCACCATAAAGAATAAAACCAATATTGTCTTTTTTCATTTGCTGCCAATTTTTAGTATAATTTATGCCCAATTCATACATTTTTTTGTTAGATGCATCCATTTGCCAATTTTTAAAAGTACATTGCTCGAATTTTTTATCTATTAAGCTATTCATTTTCAATTTATCTAGTCTCATTTGTTTTTGTTTATTTTCTTCAATTCGTTCCTGTTCTTTTATTTTGTCAGATTCGCATTTGCACAAACAAGGCATTTTTCTTTTCTTTCCAAATAGTTCTACCACTACACTTTTTCTAGTATTGCATTTTTCGCAATACTCATCTTTTAGTTCTATATCATTACAATGTAGTTCCTCTTGCTTCATCATATTGGTTATTATGTTCTCCATTGATTCCACTTGTAAATCCTCCTTCCCCATTTATTAAATCTTCCCATCTTTTTTGATTTAACCATGTTGTAGGGTGAGGTATGAATTGCCCATTATTCTCTTTCCATTCTTTGCTATTCACAAATTCTTTAAGAGCTGTTAGCATAATAACAAATAATTCTTCTGTTGGTTTATTTTTTTCAAACCATTCTTTTGCTTTTTGTTTTTTTACTTTTTTAGGATAAATACTCCAAAAATCCTCAAACTGTTTTTTTATTATTTCCTTTTCTTTTTCTTTAGTTTCTTTTCCTTTCCTTTGTGAATTATTGTTGTCATTTTTCAAGTTACTGTCATCATTATCTCCATTATTGCTTACATAAACCACTTTATTGTTTAAACATGAATATTCTGGATTACTTGCTATATCTATTAAAAAATACTCTTTTATTATTTCAATTCTGTTTCGTCTTTTACTAGCCTCTAAAAACCTCTTTTGAATACCTTTACTTGTTAAAATATTATATTTTTCATATATGCTTTGACTAAGAATATCCCTTTTTAATGCAGAGTTAATGTAATCATTTATTAAGTCAATGTCTACATTAACCCTTTTAGAAAACAACAATTTCTCATCTTCACTCCATTTGTAATAGTATCCATTGGCTTCATATATTTTTTGAAAAATTTTAATTATAAAACCAAATCCTTGTAGTCCAAATTCAGCTTCAAACAATTCAAATTTATCATCTAATACTACATCTAATGAAAAATAATCTATCCCTTGTTTATGAGGTCTTGCCATATAAATACCCCCTTCCTTGCTAAAATGGGAATAAATTAAGCTCTAATCTCATATCTTTATCAGCTATAATCGGTATTATTCCTGTCAATTTTGCTATTTCATTTACCATTCTATTTTCATCTGAATTTTTATCTGATAAATGACAAAGTATTATATTCCTGGTATATGTCAAATCATTTGCCTTTAAAAACTCTAAAACATTTTCTAAGCTAAAATGACTTGTTAATAGTCTACTATATAAAGTTTTATGAATATCTCCATTTAACTTATTGTCTTTCAAAATATCAGCAATATAATTACATTCTAATAGTAAATAATTAAGATTTTTAAATCTATATCTGATAAAATACGTATCAGTGGCATAGAGCAATTTTTCCTTTGATATTTTGTCGTATATAACAAAACCTAACGGCTCTTGTGCATCATGCTCTGTATCAAAAGGGAGAATTATAAAGTCTCCTAAATTAAATTGCTCTAATGCCTTTATTTTCTTTAATCTATGTCCTTTAAGATTTAAACTTTCAAAAGTTCCCTGTGAGCTATATACATTTACTCCTGTTTCTGCAAAATGAGTTATATATTTGCTATGGTCTTTGTGTTCATGTGTTACAAGTACTCCAATTAAATCTTCAAAACTAAAATTTAATTGCTTTTGTACTTCTTTAAAAGCAACTCCACAATCTAATATTAATGTTCCAGCTTTGCTTTTCACTATATAGCAATTTCCTTTACTAGAACTTCCACAAACATATAATTCCAATCAACTCACCTATTCTTTTATAATTCTCTATATTTACTTAGTACTATTTCTTCTATTTGTGTTCTTGTTTTATTATTAATTGGATGTGCAATATCTTTAAATTCTCCATTTGCATTTCTTTTACTTGGCATTGATACAAATGTTTTATCATGCCCTGCTACAACTCTAATCTCATGAATAACAAAATCGTCATCTATTGTTATACTTGCTAGGGCTTTTACTCTCCCTTCCGCTTCTATTTTTTTAATATTTACATTAGTAATGTTCATAATGATTCTCCTTTCAAATTTTTATAATTCTAATACCTGTAAACTTTTCTTTACATAGTATCCAATTTCACGCTTATTAAAAATAATACGTTTTCCTATACGTTCCCTTATTAAAGTGTTTATTGTATATATTGCATTTTTTATACAGTTATCACTTCTCCATTTATCCTCTAATACTTCTCTTAATTCTTCTTTCGACACTATTTTGTTAGTGGTACAAATATAATATAATAATTTATAATGTTCCTGCGATAACTCAATTTCAACATCATTTATAATGATTGTAGAGTAATTTTTATTGAATGTAACTGTCATAATACATCTCTCCTTTAAAAGTTTGGAGTTGATTCCTGTACTTCATTTTCTGTCTGTGTTATAACATTTTCTTTTTCTTCAATAACTGTTGCTTGTTCTTCTTGAATTTCTCCTGTTTCAACATCAATAACCTCTTTATTAGCATTTTCCTTTATTTCGTAAGCAACCTCTGCTTCTCTCATATCTTCATCAGAACTTTCAAAAGCATCCTTTAGAAGATTTAAGTTACTGTCATCTTTTGAATTTATATAATATTTACAAATTTTATTGATAACAGTTCTTTTACACATATCTTCTGTATATAATGAATGTGTACTGTCTTTTCCGTCTGGGTTTAATTTTGATTTCTTCCAAGAAGTTCTTATTTGTTCCATTGTCATTAACATACTTTCATTTTTCTTATTAGCTGTTTCTTTATAAATGATAGTTGCATAAGCTCCAACTATTTGTGTTTTGTCTATGTTTCCAAATTTTCTTTTATGCTTTGCTATAAATGTTTTTCCATTTTCAATTTCTGTTTCTACTTCATCTCCTTGATAAATTACTTCTGCAGTAATGTCTTCGATTTCTCCGAATTGTTTTGCTACTGCAATACTACCAAAATATGACCTCATTAGAGTAAGTTGATTTCCAAAAGGTATAAAATAACATTGGTTTTTCATTGGATTTAATCCTTGAATAACCATATTCAATAAGGCGTTAGCAATACTAGGTTTTGTACATACCTCTAATGCCAATTTATTATTCTTATCTTTAACTTCTTGTAATTTTAGCCATGCGTTCTTTAACGCATTTTCTGGACTATAATTGTTTGGGAAAAATATTTGCCCATTCCTTTCAAATTTCTGTATTTTAACTAACACCTCATCTGTAATATTAGCTTGTGGCATTGCTAAAGCTGTTTCTTGTTGAGTTGTTTTTAATTCCTTACTTTCACTCATAAATTATATACCTACCTTCCTAATTTAATATAGTTAAGTTAGAAACTCCCTCTAACTTGTCCTTTAAATATTCCGCAATATTTGAAATGCTTTTATTTTTCCATGCTCCACCATCAGCCTCAAAAAGTGCAAATTCTATCTCACCATTTCTTTTATTTGCTCTTAATAAAAATTCACTAGCTGGTTGTTCAACTTCTACAAATGTTCTATAAGGTTTTAATTCTATTTTAGGTGGTAATGCTACCTCTCCTACTCTTGCTATACCAGTTCTTGCTGTTACCTGTTGCGTAATTCCATCATCATTATAATTTGTAACTGTTTCATCACTTATATTACCAACTATTTTAACTATTTGCTCTAGTTCACTTGTCATTACAAATTTTGATTTTAAAGTTATTATAAATTGTTCTATATTCATAAATCTTTCAAAATAGATACTTGGTAACAATTCGCTACAATCTACTACCATATAAGTATCTCTTTGCTTAAAATTTCCGTAAATGCTACTTTGTAATAATATTTTAGTCGGAGAAACTATATTAATTATTCTATGTTTATTTTCTATTTTGTCTGGGTCATCTTTTATATAAGTTACTAAACTCTCTAAATTAAATATCTCCATCCCTTTAAAATTAGGTTCTAAAATTGGGTCTAAATTTATTGTTGAATAATCTCTATTATCTACTTTAACTGTTTCAGGTCTTTTTAATTCTAATAATTTTTCTACAAATGCTTTTAACATAACTATCTAGCCTCCTTTGACATACTTATAATTTTTTTATTATCTTCCAAATCTTCTATTGCCATTTGATTTGGGTTTTGCTTTAATAATTCAGTCGCAACAGTTTCATTGCCAACTTTATCTAAAAGTAATTGTGTACAAATTGAATTAACAGGAACAAGGCTTGTCTTTGTATTGAAGCTAGTTTTTATTACTTGCCTTGATTCGTCTGGTTTAAATTCTATTGTAAGTGTTAATTTTCTTGCTTTCTCTGCCTTTGTGTTCAAATCTTTAATATTTTGGAATATATCATCTAGTGCATATTCCAGAGCCTCTCTAACAGCTCCTCCTGCTAACAAATTAATGTCTAATTTCTCATTTTCTTCACTTTCCACTATTTCTTTCCCTCCTTGTTTATATTTCCTTTAAATATGTCTTTTATCGGGACTAATACCATTTCGCTAGTATTGTTATCTCCTCCACGAATTGTACGACCTAGCTTATAATACTTTCTTGCTATTTCTTTTAAATACTCTGTTGTTATTACCACAATTGGAAATTCCTCATATTCTTTATTTTCTATTGAAATGACAAAAGCCCAATATTTTGCCTTTGTTGTAGATATTCCTGACTTTTTACCTCTACTTCGATATTCAATAGCAATATTTCCAGTTTTTTGTGTTAGTAAATCCAACTTAACTTCTATTGTAGAATCATCAAGCATTAGTAATTTACCAACTGTTTTTTCTGCAAGTTGCCCAACCTTCAAATCATATTTAAAATCATTTCTGCTTTCAATATTCATTAGATTGCTTTACATCTTGAACCTCTATCTTACTATTTTCTTCTAATTCAATTGTTAGTTGTTTATGATTACTTACACTTAATCTTATTAGTTGTGTATTTATGCCATATTCACCGCTAATAGCTTCATTGTTATCTATAAATACTGGAGCAGATATATTATAATAAGCATTAAATGTTTCAATTATATCTAATCCCACTAAAATTTGTGCTGCATGGTTGGCATCTGGAAAATCAACTCCATTAACTAAGGTAACACAAGTTTCTTCAATTCCTCCATTTATAAGAGTATTAAATAATTTGAATTTTGCTACTTTGAACTTGCTATTTATTGCTTGTTCAACTATCTCAACTTTTGATACTGTAAACTTTTCAATTAGATATTGTTGTTGTTCAAGTTTTTGTATTTGCTGTGCTAATTCTTCTTCTTGCTTTTCTAATTCTAAAATTCTTGCTTGTGTTTTTTGTATATTTTCTTTTTTAGCAATAACAGAATTAATGTGTTCTATCTCTTTTTCTGCATTTGCTTTTTGCTGTTTTAAATTTTCGTCTATTGCATCGATATTAGTTACTTGCTTTTCTAATTGCTCAATTTCTAATTTTAAGTTTTTATAACTGTCATTTTCTTCACAATTTATTGGCTTAAATGTCAGTATATCTTCTTCTAAACTTCTCAACTCATGTTCTACTATTTCTAATTCATGTTTTAGTGTTTCCTGTTCACTATTTTTATTTAACAAGTTTTTCTGATAGCTTTCTTGATTCTCTTTTGCTTTTGTACCTTGTTTGTTTATATTATCTAGTTCCAATTGTTTCTGTTTTGAAAAGTTATCTTTTAATTCCTCTATCTTGTGTTGTTTTTCCCCATCTGGTAGCTGTTGTTTACATGTAGGACATATAAAGTCATTTTCTAATGTCTCAAACTGTCTATTATTGACTTCATTCCATTTATTTCTTAATTCTTCTCTTTCCTTTTCAAAATTAGAAATTGCTATTTTGTAATTTTCTATGTTGATTTCATTTTGCTTAATTTTGTTATTTACTTCATTTATTTTGTTAGAAATTTCTATTTTTCTATTAGAAAATTGTATTTTTTCCTCATTTTCTAATTTGTTCTGCAATGTACTTAATTCAATTTTCTTACTTGATAGCAAATTAAGCACTTTATTATTTTCTTCTGCTCTCTTTTGAAAATCTAAAATTATATTATTTATCTGCTCTATTTCTACTTTATATTTTGCCTTTTCTTCTTCTAATTCTTCAAACTTTATATCTTCCATTTCTGACACGTCAGATAAGCTCATATTGGCTTCATCAATTCGTATTGGTATTTTATTAATTTCTTCTTTAATTGCCTTTATTTTCGATTCTAGTACTTTCTGGTAGTCTTTTATGCTACGTCCTTCTAATTTATCTAATAGTTGTTGTAATTCTTCATTACTTCTTAATATATCTTCATCAGATATATTTACATTTGCTATTTTTAAAAGTAATTCCCTTTTATCTTGCCATTTCATATTATTGAAATATAATGCATCCGTAACTAACTTAAATAAATTTTCATTTATGATACTACCAATCTTATCTTCATACTCTTTTTTACTTGTTGGAACTTCATCAATCCAATAGCTTGTTTCATTTCCAGAATATTCTTGGTCTGTTTGACCTCTCTTTTTTATCCATTTTTCTTTAAGCATTTTTCTAAATGTTGTATTGATTCCATTTACTTTTAAAATCATTTCAACTTCATGCTCTAAAAAGTGGATTTGATTGTTATTGTTATCTAGTGTTTTAATATTAAAATTCTTTCTGTCAGTACTATCTTTATCAAATAGTATCCACTTAAACGCATCAAACACAGTTGTCTTTCCTGTAGCATTTGCCCCATAAATGTTTGTATTTTTCCCCTCAAAATTTATCTCTAAATTTTTTATACCTTTAAAATTTTTCAATTTTAATTGTATTAGTCTAATTTCCTTCATAATATCAACTCTTTTCCTTTCTTATATCCTCTAAAGCAAGTAATAGAAAGGTACTATTATTGATTGTATAATTAATTTTAAAGTATTTTTGTAAATCTCCTTTTACATATTCATAGGCATGGCGTAAAGCTCTTTCAACTCTTGAACGTGTTGTGTTGTGTAATTTTGCAACTTTGTCATATAATTCTAACATGTTTACATCTTCATGTTCTGCTTTATATTCAATAGCTGTAATCCAAAACCAATAGCCTTTTATATTGATTCTAATACCTAATTTATTTAATAACTCTTTTATTTCACTTTTCATTCTAGTTATTCCTTTCATTACATATTTCTAAAATAATAGCATCAACACATGTTGCCTTATTATATGGATGACTTTTGATATAGTCTTCGATATAATCCACTTTAAATTTCTGTTCTTCATGTAGTAGTTTTCTGATTTCTTTAGGGATTACAATTCTTCCTTGCCTATCCATTTTTACTGATAACTTCATATAAATATCCCCCTTGACAAGTGTAGAGTTATTTTATAAAATGAGCAAAGCATAATTAATAAAGCTAATTAGGAAACTGTTTTGATGTGGTGTCAGCAGTTTCTTTTTTATTTGCTCTCATATAAAATTTACCTCTCTAAATATAATCTTCTATCTTAAAATTACTAAATCCAATAATACGTTTTAGCTCTGTACAAATATAGTCAATAGCTTGTACAAATTCATTTAGTAAAACAAATTCTTGAATTTTTGTAAAAAACTTTTTTTCCTTTGAATAGTCTTTGTTATATCTATTTGTAATTAAATTGCACATTTCAATTTGCGTTTCTAGTCCAATCAGTAGTCTAGCTTTTTTCTCCTTATCTGTATAAATTTTTTCATTAGATAGTTGTCTTAGTAATTCTTCAAGATGAGCTTTAAAAATATTCTTGTTCATGTTTTCCTCTCCTTGTTTTAAAATTTTGTTTTTGATTAATTGCTTTAAATATCTCATAAAAAATTGTTGCAAAAATCCAGCCTAATATTGGTATGAGATATTCTCCACCATACGCTTTATAGCCTCTTATATCAGTTGCATATTTAATCGCATAAGGAGTAATTACTATTGAAATTAATATAATTAAAAGATATACAAGTTTGGCTAATTTCACTATACATTCATCACCTCCATAATAAAATTTGTTCTAGGTCGGTTTTAAATTCTTCTTCCTCGACACCAATCTTTTAGTGCCTCTTTTTCTACTTTGTGTTCTCCAACCATTATTGCTGGGAAATCAGCTCGGTTAAACATTTTAGCAACTGTTGTGTCTGTACACTTAAATATGTTTTTTATATCTTTTCTTGGTATAAATTCAAGTTCATCTTTTTTCTTTGTATATACAATTAGTTCTTTTAATGTATCTCTTATTTCTTTCATTACAGCGGTTAATTCTCCAGAATTGTTATTGTTTTCCATTTGAACCTCCTTTGTATGTTGCGTATTTTTAACATACATAAACATAAAATGTATAAAATACGTACATTTCATTCTAAAAAAATATAGCTTAACTCAACATTTAAAAAATTGCATAGTCTCATACACTCTGATAATTTCCATTCGGATAAGCCATTCATTTTTTCGTCAAACATAGACAATTCCATATCAATTCCATTTGCTACATCGTCTGCTTCTATTTTTCGTTGTATCATTATTGCTTTGATTTTTAGTCCTATATTTTTTTGTCGAACCTTGACGTTCTTTGTAGCCTGAAACCCCATATTTTAACCCCCTTTCGTGGTTTTTATTTTAATGTAAATTTTTTCCATTGTCAATAGATTTTACAAAAAATGTATAAAATACGTACAATAATGTTGCAATCTCGTAACTTTTCATTTATAATATTAAGACGAAAGGAGATAGTTTCTATGGATAATATATTTGGAACAAGGTTGAAACAACTAAGAAAAGAAAATGACAAAACTCAAGAAGAAGTAGCAAAACAAATTAAAATAACTAGAGCAACTCTATCAAGATATGAAAAAGGAGAAATAGAACCCCCAATAAATACTGTTACTGATTTAGCAAACTTTTTTAATGTTTCTCTGGATTGGCTTGCAGGTAATAGTGAAATTAAAGACCCAAATATTAATTCAAATAAATTGCTAGAATTATACAACTCTTTATCAAGTCAGCACAAGATTCAAGTTTTTACATTTGTAAACTATCTTAAATACTTGACAGATAATTCCTTAGATACCTTTTCAAAAGATATTTTGGGTAACAATTAAATTTATACCTTGCAGCAAATGATAATTACAAAATATTTTATAACGATTGGAGATGATATAGAGAAAAGTATTATACAAATAGAACATTTTTATTTTTAATAATTAAATTTACAAAGAAATAAATAAGAAAATATATCTATTATAAAATATAAGAGAACCACTAATTATTATAAAAGCACTCGAAATATATTAAAATGTCTAGTTTAGAGCAATTTGCATGTTACAATATAAGCATAATAATATAAGTTGATAAAAAAGGGGTATTGTACATAGATTACCGACCTAGAACAATACCCAGACATAAAATACTTAAAAAGTACTTTGTAGATAGATTATATCTTATTTACGAACTCTTTTCAAGTGTTTTAGTAGTATTTTGAAAGGAGTTTTTTATATGCCTAAAAGAGGTAATGGAGAAGGTTCTCTATATAAGACAGTTCAAAAAATAAAAAGAAAAAAGGTACTAGATGTAGAATGCAAGATATGCAGTAGTTGTACAGATAGAACTGCTTGTGATAATAGAATTGGATTTAAGAAATGTGATAAATGTAAAGATTGTAAAGAAGAATGTTTAATCTATTGTGATAGATTTAATTGCTATGAAAGATTTGTAGCTCAAGTTACTGCAAATGGTAAACAAAGAACTATTGCAACTGCTACAAAACAAAGAGAAGCTACTAAAAAGAAAACAGAGAACTTATCAAAAATAGATAATGGTAAATATATAGATAAAAATTCAATTACTTTATCACAACAAATGCGAAATACTCAAGAATACAATTTACAAAATGAACAAATAAGTGAGAGTGGATATGTAAGAAATATGGATTCTGTAAAAGCTATTGAAAGTAAATGTCCTGATATTGCTTTTAAGAAACTTCAAGAAATAACAGAAGACGATATATTAAACATATTACGTAGTAAAAAAAATAATAGTCAAAGTGTTATTGAAAAAACTTACGATGTTATTAATTTAAGCATAAAAAGAGCCATTAGAGATAAGTTATTGTCAGAAGACAATAATCCTATTGAAAATATAGATAGAGACGCAATTTTAAGTAACAAAGAAACAAAAAAGGCAATTCCTTTTACTATTGAAGAAACAAAAAAATTAATAGAATATGTCAATACTCACGAGGAAATTTTAGTTGATGACCAGTCTCATATTGATTCTATTTCTATGAAAAATTTAATAAAATTAAGTTTAGCATTTGGAACTAGATGTGGAGAGATAGGAGCTTTAAATATTGATAAGCATATTAATTTTATTAAGAAAAAAATAATAGTAGAAAGGACACTTACTAAAAATAAACAAGATAAAATTATAATAGGTTCATATACTAAAACAGGAAGAAAAGCAAAAAGAAGTGGAAAAAAGGATGTTAGAGATGTACCATTTGGAATCATATATCCAGAAGATGAAATTGAAAACATATTAAAAGAACAAATAGAAATTGCACAAAGTATTGAAGGTAATAAGGATAATTTATTATTTTGTAATAAAGATGGTAGTTATATTGATGTAAAACATATAACTTGTATGTTTAAAAGAATATGTAGAGCTGCTGAAGTAAAACTAGAATTACCTACAGGTTGTCATATCCACATGACAAAGCATACAGTTGTAACGAGATTAATCGAACTTGGTATGAATATATATGCAATTTCAAAATTAGTAGGAACAACGAGGGCAGTATTAGAAAAAACTTATGCACATATTTTAGACGATTTTGTGGAAAGTGAAATTGAAAAGACAAAAGAAAATCGAAGAAAACAACACTTTACAATAGCTACTGAAGAACCAGAAGAAGAAAGAAAAGTTGTTAATAATGTAATTCATTTTAAATTTGGTTCATAAGTTTCACAGTTACATTAAATTTACATTAAAACTACTATTGACAAAATTTAAAAATCGTTGTATCATAGTTGTATCAATTAAAAGAGGAGGCATACTTTTCCAGTCGAACTGGGCAACGCCTCCAAATAAAAGACGAGAAAACTTTGAATAATCATTGCTTTCTCGTTTTTTTATATTTTATTGTGTATTAATTCTTTATATTTCAGGTCTTTTTACATCTAAGTCTGTAACGCTATTTTGTTGATATTTAACTTCATATATGCTATCTAAAATATTATGCTCTCCTTCAAAGTTATATTCTTTTTTAACAAAAATTCCTGTTTCTTTATCAAAATAGCTATTTTGATTTTTTTCTTTTATAATATAATAATTATCCTTTTTTATAATAAAATTAAAAATAGAAATTTTATTATTCTTTAACATAATTTCATCTTTAATTGAACTAATTAATTCATCATTAAAGTCATTTGTTGTTTTTAAACTGTCTGGATAATATGTAATACATTCGTCTGTCAAATAATTTTTCCAACATATTTCTGTTAGTTTATTATCAACGTATGTATTTATTAAACAAATATTATCTTTATAATATATTTCATTAACAGCATTATAATCTGAATTTATCATTTTTGAATTAATAGTAATGTGATAATTTGATGAATCAAATATTCTACTTCCTTCGTTACTTATTTTATTTAAAATTACAAAGTTTCTTATGTAGTTAACTAACAAAATAGCAATTATAATTATTATAATTATAGCAATTAGTTTTATTAATTTTTTCATACTATATTCCTCCTTTATTTGATTATATCATATTATAAATAATATATATAAAAAGATAAAATCAATCATATTGTTAACTTTCTTTTTCTATGATATAAACTACTTAAATAATGTATAAAAGGAATTAAAAAATGAAAAAAATTATAGTATTTATTTTAGTTTTGATATTTATAATATTGCCTGTGTATATTACAGTTGAAAATAATATTATTGCAAGTAGTACAAGGAAAAAATTGATAAAAGCTGAACTCCCAGAAAATACAGAAATTATAGATTCAATTTCAATTGCTGGAAAAGTTGAAGGCAATGGAAATGGTATGCAATATTTTGGAGCTGTACTATTAAAATCGGATTTATCTGAAAAGGAATTACAATTGCATTATAAAAAATATAAAAAGAACGAATGGGAATTTATAGTATGTAAGCAAGATTCTGGAAAAATAGATGTAATTAATGTTCCATATTATTTTGAAAAGTATGACCATAACGATGTAGATAAATATTTTATTTTATATTCTTGGGGATCTTCACCCAAAGGGGTTGTTGGAGATTTACTAAATTTAGATATTAGAGGACATTAATTTTTAAATAATATATTAGATCAAAACATATTGTTAATATTTAATTTTTATGGAGGAAATGATATGAAAATAAAAATAGTAGATGATGCTAAACTTGCAACAGGATTAGTAGTTGTTATAGATGTTTTTAGAGCATTTACAGTTGAACCATATTTAATTAATAATGGTGTAGAAAAGCTGATTCCTGTTGGTGATATGCAAATAGCATATGATTATAAAAATAAAGATAATACTTGTATTCTAATAGGAGAAAGAAAAGGAATTATATTACCTGGATTCGATTATGGCAATTCTCCTTCACAAATTGAAAATATTGATTTTTCAGGAAAAACAGTTATACACACAACTAGTTGTGGAACGCAAGGAATTGTAAAATCTGTAAATGCTAAAGAAATCATAACTGGTAGTTTAGTTAATGCCAAAGCAATTGTTAGATATATTATCAAAAATAAAATTGATGAAATTTCGCTATTAACTTTATGCAGACCAGGAGAAATTCCATTTGATGAAGATGTGTTGTGTGCTAAGTATATAAAAAGTATGCTAGAAAATAAACCATTAGATAATTTAGATGAAGAAATTGAAAGATTAAAAACAACTACAGGAGCTAAATTTTTTGATATATCAAAACAAAATGATTTTCCAGAAAAAGATTTTTATTTATGTACAGAAATTAATAAGTTTGATTTCATTTTAAGAGTGAAAAAAGATGAAAACGAAAATTTATATATAGAAAAGATAATCATATAGAAAGATAAAAATTATCATTAAAGAATTTAATAAAATATATTGACAAAGTCGGATTACAATTGTAAACTCATATCAAGAAGATTACAATTGTAATCTGACTTATTTTATTTTTAAAGGAGCAAATATGAAAGATAAGTATAATATAACAAATGCAGAATTAGAAATCATGCAAATTCTTTGGGATAATGGGGATTGTGGACTTGCTGAAATTATAGAAGAATTAAGTAAAGTAAAAAAGAGGAATAGAAATACAGTAAAAACTCTTATTTATAGACTTCTTGATAAAGGAGCTATAGTTTCTCAAAAAAATGGTAATCAAGAGGTAATATATACTACAACAATAACAGAAAAAGAATATTTATCTTTAGCCAATAAATCTTTTTTAAAAAATATATATAAAGGAAATATAAAAAAACTAATATTAAATTTTGTAGAAGATGAAACTGTAACCAAAGATGAATTAAAGAAATTAGTTGATATATTAGAAAGTGAGGAATAAGTATGTTTCAAGAAATACTAATGAAAATAGATTTTATTTCTCCAATATTTTATCAAGTATTATATATGACTGTTGTAGGGAGTATTGTAGGGCTAATAATTTATTTTATAAGAAATATTTTTGATAGTAAGATTTCAGGTAAATGGAAATGTTTGATGTGGATTGTTGCACTAATAACTCTTTTAGTACCAATTAGGTTTGAAATACAAACTACTAAAACTCCAATAATTCAGAATGAAATAATCAATAGAGTGGAAGATATAAAGAATATTGGAAATTATGAAAATTATTTTGATGAAAGTTTTTCAAATATAAATGATTTTGAACAGAAAAGTTTTAGTAATACAGAAGAATTAGAAAGCATACAAAGTGAAAAAATTTCTACTAATGAAAGCAGTTCAAATATTAAAGAAGCGTTATCAACTAAATATATATTCTTAAATATGATCCTACCAGCAATTTGGCTATTGGGAACAATTTCTTTTATAGCAACATTTTTAAGTGGAATAAGAAAAATAAATAAAAGAATTACGAGAAATGTATATAGAGATGAAAGAATTCAAAATATTTTAAGAGAAGCTAAAAATCAATTACATATTAAGAAAAAAGTAAAAATAATTCTTCAAAAATATAAAAAGGTACCAAGTATTTTTGGAATATTTAACCCATCAATATTAATAACAGAACAAATGCTAGATGAAGATAATGAAACAATAAAATATATTTTCCTACATGAATTATCACATTATAAGAGAAAAGATATATTATTCAACTTTATTTTATTATGTGTATTATCAATTCATTGGTTTAATCCAATTGTATGGTTTCTATTTAAAAAAATTAGACAAGATATAGAAATTGGAGCAGATGAATTAGCTTCTAAAGGTTTAAACAAAGACGAAGTAAAACAATATGGAATGGTACTAATTAATCTTTTAAGAAGTCGTATTGAAGAAAATTATACAGCTAGTATGTTATGTATGTCCGATACTGGAAAAAACATGGAAAGACGTATACTTATGATAAAAAGAAAATCTACAAGCATAATTTTGAGTATAATATTGCTAATCATTATTGCTGGAGTGGTAGCAGGTGTTGTGTTTATAAAAGTAGAAAACGTAGAAGAATTACCTTCATTTTCTGATATAAGTATATTTCCTAAAAATGATAATGCAGAGCCAATAACAGAAGAGGAAAAAACAGAAATAAGTGAATATATTGATGAAATATGTAATCAATTTTTTACTTATACATTACCAGAATTTTCAGGAATAAATAATGCAGATAGATATTGGATTTATGCACATTTAAAAGTAAAAAACACTGGATATGGAAGTCAGGATAATATGTTTACTAAAGAAGAAATTGAAGAATATTTAGTAAATATATTTGGTGATGAATTACAATTAGATGTAGAAAAAGATGAACCAGAGTTTGAAACAATATTAACTCCATCTGAAACTTTTGGTGTTCCAGGTAAATATTCATTACTTATAACAGGAGACTTAATTACAGTAGAATATGCTATTGATTATATAAAAAAAGAAGATGGTCAATATATTGTAAATGTAATTGAATATACTGATAGTAGAGATATAATGGGAAGTATGGACTATAATTGCGCAGTATACGCATATGAAGAAAATGATAATCAAATAATGAAAGACTGGAAGAGAATTTTTTCATCAGATGGAATGAATGAAGCAGAAGTTGAATCAAGAGTTTTAAATAGAAAAAATGAATTTAGAGCATTCAATATTACTCTTGCCAAAGATGAAAATCAAAAATTACGTGTTAAGGAAATAAAATTAGATACTGATCGTAGCGAAGGTAATAATGTAACTCATGAAATTATTGATAGAAGAGCTAATGCAAATTCCTACATAAAAGATAGAGGAGAACTTATAAGTAGTGGCTTATGGAGCTTAGACGGTGTTTCTTCAAATAGTGAAATAAGTCTAATTGATAGTGATATGACATGGAATAATGAATCTGGTTTATATCATAAAATTATAACTAATATGAGTGATTATAATAAATATAGTGCCAGAATTAGGCTTCCTGAGATGAATGCAAAAGACTTTGAAGAATCATTTTTAGTTATTGTTACTGTTGAAAATCTTAAACCAAAAGATGAAGTTGATTTATATGTATATGATGTAACAACTACAGATTTGACAACACATATTGTTATGAAACAAAAAGAAAATCCTATAATACATTATATGGGAATTGGTGAAGAACCAAAAGACGGAAAACGTAACAATTATTATGAAAGTGAAAACAATATATTTTATGCTATTGTAGAAAAAAATAAACTAAAAGATAATGTTGATGTAATAATTGAACATTAAATTAATTATATATGCAATAAAAGGAAAAATTTATAAATGAAAATGATTGAAAACTTATTACCAATGATACTAGTTATATTTGCTATTATTGTACCAGTAGGAATTGTTGTTTTACCATATAAAATTAAATATGATGAAGATGGAAAAATTATGTTTATTTTATCAATTATATATAATTTTATATTAGGAATCTTAGGTATACCAATAGCACTTTTAATATGTGGATTTAATATGATATTTTTTGAAAATGCTAGTGGAGAGTATATATATTTATTTTATGTGACTTTTTCTACTTCTATGATTTTAGGAATATATTTATTGTTTATAAAAATAAATATATTTATGAAGAAAAAAATTAAAATAAATTCTATTGTTTATATTATTTTAACAATTATAATATTTGGACTAGGTATAATGGTAAGTATTATCTTTTCAGAATATATAATGCTTACCAAAGTTGTGTTTAGTATGATAATAATTGAACTATTTTTGGTTGTTCTTATCTATAGTCCATGTTATCTAGAAGAAAATAAGAAGTAAATTTAGTAAAAATTTAATAGTGATAATTTATAGATTCTTTTTAAAATTTTGAAACTTTTTTAATAGTTACTGTTATATATATAAGAAAGAGGTAAATATGGAAGAAAAAATTGATGAAAAATTATATAGTAACTATTTAAATGGTGAAAAAGAGGCTTTTGAAATTTTATATAATAAATATAAAAGTAAATTAGAATATTTTGTTTTTAATATTGTAAAAAACTATCAGGTGGCAGAAGACATCACTCAAGATACGTTTGTTTATGTTATGCAAAATAAAAAATCTGAGAAGTATGATTTTAAATATTATATTTATTTAGTTGCCAAAAGTAAGGCGTATAATCATATAAGTATTGAAAATAGAAGAACAAAGATAGTAAAAAAGTATTTTCCCGAAGCTGAGCAAATTGAAAAAGATATATTAGAAATAATATCAAAAGAGGAAACTAGGAAAGAGTTATTAGAATCATTAGAACTATTAGAACCAAAATATAGAAATGCTGTGTATTTAGTAAATATTGAAGGATTTTCTTATGAAGAAACTTCTAAAATATTAGGTGAAACTTTACAAAATACTAAAACATTAATACATAGAGGGAAAAAGCAATTGCGAAAAATCCTAATAAAGAAAGGATTTAGTGAAATGAATAAAATTTCTAAAGTTTTAATAATTGTAATTTGCCTATCTATAATGATTTCTGGTATTGGATATGCAGCAACATTTTTATATAAAAAGTTTAATACTAATCACAACATAAAAATGAATCCATCTTTTCAAAGCACATTAGATGAAAATACAGCAAATAATTTGTGGATTGGAACTTTAGATTTGGCATGGAAAGATTTACAAGAAAAAATAGGAGTTAATAAAATAGAATTTGAAGAAAACATTGAAATAGCAAATGAGCTAAATGAAAGTAATTTTTCAAAAGAAATGTTAAATTCAAATGATTATAAAATCAATGTAGAAAGAACATATACAGATGGATATAAGATAGAAGCCAAATTAAATAAAGAATTAAATTTTTTAGAACCGTTTGATAACTTTACCAATTTCTATACATGGAAATTTGGAGATGGGGAAGAAAAAATTAAATGGTTTGGAATTAATAATGCAACTTTAGAAAGTGTAAATAGAAATGTAGAAGTATTATTTTATAAAACAATTTCACAAAATAATTTAAAAAGTGAAAATTTTGCTGTTAAACTACATACAAAAGAAGGAGATGAAATAATACTTTATAGAACAAATGATGAAAAATCCTTTGAAGAATACTATAATGATATACTTGAAGAAAGTTCTAAATATACAGGAAGAAGAGAATTTGGTGAGGATGACGAAATAATGATTCCATATATTAGAGTAAATGGAATGATTTGCTATAATGAGTTATATGGAAAAGAAATAAAAAATAGTGATGGATTATATATGTATGATGTTATTCAAGATGTAAATTTTTCATTAAATGAGAAAGGATGTAATTTATCAAGTAAAGCCTCAATGCTTACTGAATATAATAGTTGTGGAGATACTATGTTTTGCTTCTTTAAGGACAAATTTATTGTGTTTATGAAGGAAGCAAATTCTGACAAGCCATATTTTGCCTTAAAAATAGATAATGATGATATACTAGAAAAAGTTGAAGAGCATGATGAACCAAAACTTGTAGATTATACATTAATGAAAGATAAAGATTACTATAACAGTAAAATTGAATCAGGTGAATATAAATTTTATGAAGATGAAAATTTTGAATATTACTATCCAACTCAAAAAACAAAATATGTAGTGGTATATTTTAGAGATGGAGAAACACTAACTGTAGAAGAAGCATTGGCAGAAGGAAAAATAACAATTGATTTATTAGATAAATATGAATACGAATATATAAAAAAGAAAAAATAGTATTAATAGATAAATTTGCAACATTATGTAAATCATGTTATAATAATATAGAAACAAAGCGATATGGATTTCATATAAGGAGAATTTCTATGAAAGCATTTACACTTTATTCACCAGGAGAACTGGAACTGCGGAAATTAAAGAGAAAGCTTGAAGAACATGGAACTGTCAATTGTGATTTTGATATGTTTTCCAAACTGTATGAAAAGTGGAAACAAAGATCTTATCCTGGGACGAAGATTACACCAAATTCAGTTATTATCAGATGTGAGATGTTTATGGATTTCATTGACTTTTTGCAACATGAAGATATCTGAATAAGAGTCCAAAAAAGGTGGTGGAGCTGGATAACAGCTCTGCCATCTTTTCTTTTTTGACTATATTTATAGATTATTATTTAAGAATATAATATAATACATATTAAAATTAGAGATTGCGAGGAATTAAAAATGAAAAAAGAAAGATATCAATCTAAAGTTGCAGTTTTTTTAATACTTTTTAGAGAAAAAGATGGTCAAAAAGAAATACTGTTACAAAAGAGAATAAACACAGGCTATATGGATAATATGTATGAAGCTTCTTGCAGTGGTCATTTGGAAAAAAATGAGACACTTGCTCATGCAACAATAAGAGAAGCTAAAGAAGAAATTGGTATAGATGTGAAAGAAGAAGATTTAAAATTTGTTGCTCTTATACATCCATATCAAGATGATTATTTAAATGTGTTTTTTGAAGCTATAAAATATGAAGGAATTCCTGAAATTAAAGAACCAGATAAATGTGGTGATTTAAGATGGTTTAAAATAGATGAATTGCCTGAAAATACAATCATTCGTACAAGAAATGTATTAGAAAATATTAAAAGAAATATTCTTTATGATGATGGTGATTTTTCAAATCAAAAACGTATAAACTAAATTTATTTGTATTATAAAATTGGTTATGATAATATAAAACAAAAGTGAAAAAATTGGAGGCAAAAATGGAATATAAAAAGTTTAATG
>JAAGKN010000962.1_pt1 | contig 87427 bp, 86 predicted proteins | sample 6206371 | NCBI WGS metagenome assembly JAAGKN01 (sample SAMN11533720, study PRJNA540317) | gut metagenome | isolation source: fecal pellets from male and female animal of same cohort | host: Peromyscus leucopus | place: USA:CA | collected 2017 | reverse complement strand
TTTGCATCATCCAAGCAATCGCATCGTGAAAAGCAATAATATGCGATTTATAAGGAAATGCGAATTTATTAGTCAAAATCCCAGCAATATAAATACTCAAATAGCCATTGCCTTTTAGCATCATCGAAAGACCAAAAATCATAAAAAGCCACGCAACGCTCATCAAAGGGTAAAGACCGGGTTGTGAAATATTAATCTTTTCGCAAATTTTTGGGAAAGTATAGCCACAAAGCAATCCTACCGCTCCTCCAATCGCAAATTGTGCGACAAATTGCACAATCCATTCCAAAACAGAGGGTGAGTTACTCACTACAATCAACTGCAAAATTGTAATCGTCAAAAAAATTGCCATTGGGTCATTGCTTCCAGATTCTAGCTCCAAAAGTGGTTTGATATTATGCTTGAGCTTGATTTGTTGTGAGCGAAAAATCATAAATACCGCGGCGGCGTCCGTAGAAGAGATAATAGAGCCAATCAATAATGCTCCCAAAATTGAAACATCCCACATTATATAAATAAAACAAGCCAAAATCACAGCTGTAATCACAACACCCAATGTTGCCAACATTACGCCACTCACTACAATGGGCTTAATTGCGCCCCAATGCGTATCAAGACCGCCACTATAAAGAATGAAGATTAACGAGACAGAGCCAATCGCTTGTGCTAGGAGTGCATTATCAAATTTGATTCCTACAATCCCCTCACTCCCTAGCAACATTCCCAAAATCAAGAAAACAAGCAGTAAGGGGAAACCAATTTTTTCTGAAATTTTGCTTGCATACACACTGATAAATAAAATGATTCCAATTGCAATGATATATAAATGTAGATTGTTGATAATTTCTGACAAATTTTCTCCTTTTGTTTAAAATCTAAATTTTGATACGCGATTGTAAAGCGCGAATAATAGAAAGTTGGTCAATATTTTCTAAACTTACTCCTGTTGGGACACCTTGTGCAATCTTGGTAAAATGCAATCCCAAATGCTCTAACTTATCTTCCAAATACAGCATTACACTTTCATTGCCTAAAGTGGGGCTAAAAGCAAAAATAATCTCTTTTATTTTGTGGTGAAGTATGATGTGTTCTAAATGCTTCAAATCTAATCCCTCAAGGCTTCCAATCACAAAATATCTCCCTAGAAATTCGCCACTTTCTTCTATCAAAAAAATCTCTCTAGGATTAGCAACGATACACAATTCTCCATTGTTTCTTGTCGTATCACTGCAAATCTCACAAACAGAATCATTAGAAATTCCCCCACATTCCTCACAAGACCTTAATTGTTGAACACAGCTTTCAATATTATGCGCAAGGCTAAGCGCACTGAATTTGTCCTCAAATGCCAAAAAATACGCTAAGCGCGTAGCAGACTTTCTCCCAATGCTTGGGAGTTTTTCTAAAGATTCTACAAGTTTTGCAAAATTTTCAGGATATGATTTCATTGACTTATAAATACCATTTGATTTAAATTTAATTATTATAACTAAGTTTTAATTAAAATTAATTGATTAGCCTTTTGGGGAATCTGCTTCTTCCTCTGATTCTATTCCCATTTCTTTAGAATCTTGAATCGCCTCCAATGCAAGATTTGCAAGCATTGTCGCTACTTCACGACTACCATTAATCACGCTATAAAGTCCGATTCCTTTCAAATCCGCTTCTGTCGCTTCTTCTTCTGTTTGAGCAATAATCCTAATATGGTGCGAAATGTCCATAATATGACGACATGCTTTTTCAATTGCCAAAGGAGATTCTACACACAAAATAACAACCTTGGCATTTTCAACCCCAATTTCTCTAAAAATCATCTTGTCTGTGATATTGCCATAAACGATATTGCAACCCTTTTTAATCCCCTCTTCTACGCGTTCATAGTTGGAATCCACCACAAGCGTAGTAACATCACAGCCATTAAAAAACTCTAATACCTTTTTCCCCAAAGTTCCATATCCGCAAATAATAACTTCATTGTGTTGTTCGACTGGTGATTTTTGACCAATGCCTGCTTTGCTGCCTATTTTTGCAATTTTTAATGGAATCCTAAAGATTTTCAAAGCAAATTTCACGCAAAAATCTAATCTATCCAAGATAAAAGGTGTTGCAACCATAGAAAAGATGACCATTAAAGTTAAGAATTGGTAAATCTGGTTTGGAGTGATAGAGGCGACAAACTCCTGTCCAAAAATCCAATTCAAAATCCCGCTATCTAATCCTAAATTTAAGATTTTGTGTTGGCTTGCAAGCAAAAAAATTGCAAAAGAAAATTCTCCAATTTGAGAGAGAGAAAGCGCAATGCGCATTGCAATTTTCGCACCCCTAAAAAGACTCAAAAACGCAAACATAATCAAGGTTTTAAGGATTAACATTAATGCAACAAGAATCAAAACAACAAGAAAATATTTTGCCAAAAAAATCACATCAACTTGCATACCAATCGTAATAAAAAACACGCCTAAGAGTAAATCACGGAAATAAACCAAAACGCTCGCAACTTGGTATTTAAAAGGAGAATTTGACACAATCATTCCTGCCAAAAATGCCCCAAGAGAAAGAGAAAAACCAAAATATTTGCTAAGATACGCAGAACCCAAGACGATTAAAAATACCGTTCCAACAAAGATTTCATCAGTTTTCATTTTGGCACTAGAACGTAACACAATCCGAGCTAAAAATCTTCCCGGTAAAATCAGTAGCAAAAGAACAATTGCTGCTGAAATCCCCGTGCTAAGCAACATTTCAGCCATACTCAAATCTTGATTGCTCAAAATTTTAATCATCAACAAAATTGGAATTACTGCAATATCTTGAAAAACCAAAATCCCGACTGAAGCCATACCATAAGGCGTTTTAGTCTGATTGGTTTCATTAAGATTTTTTAGAACAATCGCAGTAGAAGACAAACTTACTGCACTTGCTAAAATAATAGAAGTGTCCAAGTTGAATCCCAACAAAAAATGGCAAATTGCAAAGAAAGCAACGATAGAGATTCCAATCTGCAATCCACCAAAAAGCAAAACTTCTTGTTTCATTTGTGTAATTTTTTTGAAGCTAAAATCAAGCCCAATCATAAACATCAAAAAGACAATTCCAAGCTCTGCTGCTTCGTTTAAATCCACAGAATCTTGCACACGAAACCCAAAAATATAAGCCGTAAGCGTCCCTGTAACAATATATCCGATAATTGCTGGAATCTTGAGTTTATTCAAAATAATACCCGAAACAACAGCCATTGCCAAAACATAGATGATTACAAGTAAATTATCGATTGCACACCTCTTTTGATGATTTAAAGCTGAAATTATATATAAAAAAAGTCCCTATTTGTCAAACTTTAACTTTTAAAAATTCCTGATACAAAGTCTCTAATCTTTTGCGAGATTCCATATATTCTATATTTTTTGGGGCAATAGATTCTAGCAACTCCAAACGCTCTTGCAAATAATGAAAAAGTTGGTATTGAATATCTGGAATCTTATTTAAATCATCACTCATTCCCTTTACAATATTTTTCGCAGGGATTCCAACTGCTGTCGAATGAGGTGGCACAGGACGAATCACAACAGAGTTTGCTCCAATTTTAGAATGCGCACCAATGACAATATTTCCCAATACTTTCGCACCTGCTCCAATAATAACATAATCCTCAATTGTGGGGTGTCTTTTGGTGCGCTCCAAACTCACACCTCCCAAACTCACACCTTGATAAATCATCACTTCATTCCCAACTTCTGCAGTCTCACCAATCACAACTCCGTGCCCATGGTCAATAAAAACACGATGCCCAATTTTACATGCAGGGTGAATATCAACATTCGTAAGCCATTGTGTGATTCCCATAAGAATCCTACCAAATGCCTTAAAGCCATTATTATAAAGCTTGTGTGCGATTCTATAATGCACCAATGCAATCAATCCGGGATAATTAAAAAACAATTCAATCTTAGAATTAATCGCTGGGTCTTTTTCTAAAATTACTGCAAAATCTTCCTTAATTGTGCCAAAAAGCGTTGTGGCGTAATTCAATATTTTTCCCCTTCACTTTTAAACACTGTTCTTAAATAGCCATTTTCACTAAGCATAACATAAAGTTGTCCTAAAACTTCCTTCTTAGCATCATCTGAAATCTCTTTGTTGTCTTCTAAACGTTGCTTTAGGCAACGTTCAATCTCCTTGGTATCATAATCCAAATCCTCTAACACATCTAAAATCGTTTGCGATTCTAACAAATTTTCAATCCTATATCCACCCTCTTCTTCATCAAAGACTACACTAAATTCTGTCGGGTGAGTGAAAAGATTGTGTCGCATTCCAAGCACTTCTTGGTATGCACCTACCAAAAAGAATCCCAAGAAATATTCCTCTTCTTTCACATCAATATCGTGCAAAAACAAAGGAGCATTTTTATCAAATGCTACTTCTCCATCACTATCACAGGTAATATCCCAAAGACTAGCCGAACGCGTAGGACGGCGATTTAACCTATCTAGTGGAATCACAGGGAATTTCTGCGCCAGCCCCCAATAATCTGGCAAACTTTGGAAAAAACTGCAATTCAACAAATAACGCTCTTGCACTTGTTCTTGAATCCGAATAATATCGCTATGGTTTTTGTGCTTTAAAATCTTAATAACTTTTTTAATAATCAAATGCACCAATACTTCGGTATTGCTGCGGTCTTGCAAATCAATATAACCCAAATCAAAAAGCGTAAGTAAAGATTCCATATGTTCTAAACTATCATGCAAATATTCGATAGCATAACGCTCATTAATCGTATTATACAGGTCTAAAAGTTCTTCAACCAAAGGAGGATTTTTGTCTTTTAAATGTAAAGCCTTTTCGTCATATTCTTGAGAAAATAACTCCAATACTGGGGCAATCAAGACAGCATGGCTTGCAGAGACATAGCGTCCGGATTCTATGAAAATATTAGGTTCTGGTTCTTTTTTGTTTTTGGCAATTTCTTTGAGGGTAAAAACAACATCTCCGCTAAACTCCGCAAGTGTATAGTTGCGATTCTGTTGATTCTCGTGCTGGGCATATTCTACTGCAAGCCCCCCACCAATATTAACATTATTCAATTTTTTTGCGCCCATTTTGCGAAGTTCAGCATAAATATTTCCTGCTTCTCTCAAGGCTTTTTTGAGAGGGGAAATATCACTAATTTGGCTACCAATATGAAAATGAATCATTGTAAATTGATTAAGCAAGTCATTTGTTTGTAACAATGAAATCGCCTCCACAAGCTCTCTTGCAGTCAAACCAAACTTAGAATTAATCCCTCCACTTTTTGCCCAAATCCCTACACCTGTGCTATGCAATCGGATTCTAAGACCAATCTTTGGATAAGGCTTACCAAGCGTTTTAGCAACCTCGATAATCGTCTCAAGTTCATTCAAACCCTCAATTGTCAAAGTAATATCATGACCCATTTTTGCTGCAATAAATCCTAAAGAAATCATTTCTTTGTCTTTAAAACCATTGACCGTAATAGGAGCATTTTCATTAGTATATGCCATTGCAACAATTAATTCTGATTTACTTCCTGCTTCTAATCCATAGCAACGATGCGTTGTATTTTTCATTAATGGCAAAATGAAATTTGGGTAATGATTCACTTTGATTGGGAAAACTGCCTTAAACTTGCCCTTGTAATGATATTCTTTGATAGAATTTTCAAAACTTGCAAAAATCTTCTCTACTTGTTTCTGCATCAAATGAGGAAAACGCACCAAAAGAGGACCACGATAACCCTCTTCACGCACTTGCTTGACAATATTAATCAATGAGGGTTTGGATTTGTAATTAACCTTTACTTGCCCATCTTCAATAATGAAATCATCTTTTCCCCAATATTCAATCCCATAATCTACCATAACTCACCCTTTATTGCATTGATTGAATTTATGCTTGAATGTCCAACAAAGTCTGCAACATAGAATCTGCTGTTTGAATTGTCTGCACATTTGCTTCTATGCTACTTTGCATTTTTTTCTGTTCAAGTGTGCTTTGCGCCAAATCAACATTAGAAACTTCCAAGCTTCCTTCTTGCATTTTAGCCATCATTCCACTCAACGCATTGCCATAAATTCCAAAATTTTGATGAATCGTATTCATTGTTTATCCTTAAAATCATTGGTTAAAGATTCCAAAACTATAACTAAAAAATCTAAAATTTATTTTTAAAATTAAAATTTTATAAAAATTTCTTTGGTAGGGAATATTATTTGGGAGATTGGCGCAATGGCTTATGCCATCACGCTAAAGCCATTAGAAGAATCTGGCACTGTTGTTCGCTCTGCTTGTTCTCTAGCATTTTGTTCATTCTGTGCTTGCTCACTCCGTGCTTGTTGTGCTTGTTGCTCTTGTTGTGCGCGCTCTGAATTTCGAGATTCTGCGTTCATTTGCGAGCCATAGTTTGAATAAACCGCAGAACTATTGACACCTGTTATGTCCATCTCTACTCCTTGAATTGGATTTATCTCATAATTATAGTCAAATTTTGCAACATAAAACTTAAATTATTAAAATTCCTATATTCCCTCTATCAATATACCAAACTTTGCTGTAATAAATCCAACATTTGAATCTCTTTTCCAAGTCTCTTTTGGTAAATAACATAATTTGCCAACACCTTTTTTCCATACACACGAGATTCTTCATAAGGAATCATCTCCATACTAAACCATGGGTCTAATGGATTTTGCTTTTTAAATAAATGATTTTTCCCAAGTAATCTACGCGTAAATCCAGGTCCACCATTATAAGCATAGGCAACAAAAAGCGGGTGGCTAAATTCCCTTACAAGAGGGCGTGTAAAATACTCCGCATAAGGCACATTGACAGCAGGGTCAAACATATCAAAATATCCCACCTTATCTTCTTCTTTCAATTCTTTAGCAATCGCTTTGACATTAAAAGGCATAAGCTGCATAAGCCCTAACGCATAAGAAGTTGAAATTGCTGTGGGGATAAACAAGCTCTCTTGCCTTGCCAAAGCATAGAGCAAGGCTTGTTTATCTTCTGGAAAACGCGAAAAAACTTCTTTGTATGGCATCAAAAAATACTCTGCATCTTTCTCTCGTGCAAGCCAAATATAATGTGCTTTTGTCTCATCGCTATCTACTTTTGCAAGTAATTGTTGTCGGTGTGATTGTGCATCTTTGCCTTTTGATGATTTAAAAGAATTGCGAATCCGCTCCCATTCAAAAGGATTTTTAAAATTCCAACTTGCCTTTTTTTGCTGTGTGGGGACATCATAAACCAAGTTAAATTTAGGTTGCGCCCCTATCATTTCAAGACTTGCAAGCACATAAACATCTACCATTTTGGATTCACTTAATATCTGTAAATATTGACGGTCCTTACTTGCCAAATAAAGCCAAAAAGTTGCGCGATTCTTATTGAAACTATGCTTTGCATTTTCTTTGGAATGAGCAAAATACATAAGGGCTTGTTTATCCTTTTGAAATCGCATTGCATTTAATCCTAAATAAAAAGAGGTTTCCGCATCAAGTATTTTTAAAACCTCCTCTGGATTTAACGCATTAAGTGAATGATTGAATTTTTCTAAAGAAGTATTCATTATCATACTTTTCAATGCGCGATTAAAAGTTGCATTTTTTTCTTTCAGCAATCTTGCAAGCGTTTCTTTTGAAATTGCAAAATTTAAACGATTGCGATAGGCTTGCGAAATTGCAAAATAAAAATCCCCAAAAGTTTTTGCATCTTGAGTAATCAGATGAGAAAAAGGATCTTTATCTGCTAATATTTGCAGGTTTTTAGCAAGTTTTTGATTATGGGGTTGGACATTTTGAGAGAGTTTTTTGAGCACTTTTTTGTCTAGTGATTCCGCTTTTTTAGTCGTCAATGCCGAGGCAATACATTTAGAATCCTCTTTTAAAAGCTTTTCTAGACTCATTCTCTCACAAATTGTTTTGCGAGAAAGGGTTTTATTGCTACCTTTTTTGAAATACAATCCAAAAAGTTTTGCATTTTTGCGCACTGCAAGTTCGTAAGCCTCTTTTGCTTCTTTGGGACTAATCTCTTGTTGCAAAAATAACCAAATATAAAAATCACGAGAAACCCCAGCAGGTTGCTTTTTGAGATAATCCAAAGTGATTTTTTGATTGATAGAAATTTTGGTATTTTCTTTTTTGGTTTGAGTGGTTTTTATCGATTTGGATTCTTTTTTGCTTGAAGATTGCGCTTGTTGGCTCGAAACTTGCTTTACATTCTGCTTCTGCTCTTGCATATTTTGCGCAAAAAGCAAGCTAATAAAAATAAATAAAAATAAAAGATTCTTCATTGAATTCCTTAAAAACATTTTATAGACTATTTGCCAATCCAAACAGCAACTTTACGACAAATAAATCAATAAATTTCAATGTCAGAATAACAAGAATTGGTGCAATATCAATCCCGCCAAGAAGTGTAGGAATCACTTTGCGAATCTTGACATACACAGGCTCTGTTAATTTATAAAGGATCTGCACAATTGGATTATAAGGGTCAGGACGCACCCAAGTGATTAATGCAGCAATAATCACAACCCAAATATAGATATTTATCACCATACTCAAAATTTGTGCAAGAGCTTCAATTAATGTATTTAAAACCATCTTAACTCCTTACAATATCTTTCAAATATAAACGCAAAGTCGGAAACAAATCACTCAATTCTGGACCATGCGCACAACCTGTGAGCAAGAAACGCAAGGGTTTAAAAAATCTTTTCCCCTTTAAAGCACTTTTTTCTATTGCAACCTCTTTAAAAGTGCTAAACTCACTTCTTGCAAAATCCTGTTGTTCCAACATTTCTAAAAGGACTTTTTGCAAACTTAGAATCTCGGATTTAAACTCCAAAACTTCTTTGTTTTGAGGGTCTTCCCCTTTTATATTTTCAACTTTGAGCGATTCTTCCATTTGATTTAAAACCAAAGCTTTTTTAGCAAAGATTCTATCAACTTTTTCTCTAATTTCATTTAAGGTGCTAGCCTCTTGCAAATAAACCTTTGCTAACGCACCAATAGAAGAATCCTTATAGCCCAACAATACTGCCAAATCCTGCTCATTTAAACGCTTAAAATGCTCACGATTAAGGAACTTCAACTTATCAATATCAAAATGTGCGGGTGCTTTGGCAATCTTACCAATGTCAAACCATTCCAAACTTTCTTGCAATGTAAAGACTTCGCAAGGGGTTTTATTGCCCATCAAAATCAAATAATTCACAATGGCTTGAGGCAAAAATCCAGAATCCAAGAGCCATTGCACGCTAGAAGCATTGTCGCGTTTGCTCATTTTTTTGCCCTCATCGTTTAGCAAAATAGGCAAATGCGCAAATTTAATTTCTTTGGCATAATTTAAACTTTTATGAATCAATATTTGCTTGGGCGTATTGCTCACATGGTCCTCGCCACGCACAATAAAATCTACATCATAGAGCATATCATCTACTGCACAAGCAAAATTATAAGTTGGGATTCCATCTTCTTTGAGAATCACGAAGCTATCAATTTCATTGGGCGCAAACTCAATCTCGCCCTTAATGCAATCGACAAATTTCATTTCAACCGCAGAGCCACGCAAACGCACAACAGGTTTTGGATTGCTTGATTTCTCTAACTCCGCCCATGCGTCTTCATAGCGAAAAGCCTCATGCCTTGCTTTTGCAAGTTCTCGCTTTTGCTCTAAAAACTCTTTGGTGCAATAACAATAAAATGCGTCTCCTTTAGCAATCAGATATTCTGCAAGTTGGCGATGGCGTGGAAAGTTATCACTTTGATAAACAAGATTATCCCAAGTAATCCCAAAAAGATTAAGCAAAAACATAATATCTTTGTCCTTACCTTCAATGTTTCTTGCCGTATCTGTGTCCTCAATACGCAATAAAAATTTCTCACCCTTTTGTTTGGCTAAAATATAATTAAACACTGCTGCACGCAAATTTCCTGTGTGCATATCCCCTGTTGGAGAAGGTGCAAATCGCAACATTCATCAACCTTAAATTTTAATATTTAAATGGTGTGGATTTTAACATAAGTAAGATGATAATTGGCAAAAATGCAAAGGATTTTTACAATTTGTCGTCGCAGTGAATAAAAGCCAAGCAACAATCTGCATCAAAACTCAAGAAAATCTTATCAAAATCTAAACTCCACCATAAAGCCACGATTCAAGCCTGCTAAATCTTGATAAAACTCTAATGTCTTATGAGGTAGAGTTCGCAAATAAGATTCTACACTTTCCCTTTGATTATAGCCCATCTCACAAAGAAGTAAAGGAATCTTAGAGTCAAAACTAAGCTGAATGATATGCAACAGCACCTCATCTCCTCTCTCACCGCCAAATAAAGCCTTTTTTGGTTCATATTTCAATGAAGGAGGGAGAATCTCTCCTTCTTGAATATAAGGAGGGTTAGCAAGAAGCAAATCAAAAGCAATGTTTGATTTTTGATTAAAATCCAAATACGCACTATTGTGTAAAGTTAGGTTATTGGCTTGAAATTTGACTTTATTCACATACGCATTGAAGAGTGCTTCAGGTGAAATATCGCTTGCGTGGAACTCTAACTTTGGATTTTGGAGCAAATAAGATATCAAAACACTGATTGCACCACTTCCTACCCCAATTTCTGCAATTTTAGTGCAAGATTTGCGTTCAATCCATTGCAATGCTTTTTGCACCAAAATTTCAGTCTCTGGTCTAGGAATCAGCGCACCATGCGAAATATACAACTCCTCTCCAAAAAAGCTCACACTTTCCACCAAATATTCTATGGGTTCATATAAACTTCTACGCGCAATGAGCTTTTTAAAAGATTCCAACCAAAAAGAGTTTATTTCTTCTTCAAAATGACAATGCAAATCCGCACGGGATTGCTTCAAAATAAATCCAAGTAAAATTTCAGACTCTAACACAGGACGCGGAATGCCACATTGCCTTAGTTTTTGCGCTCCATACTCTAAAGATTGTTTGATGCTCCATTTGATTTGCGATTCCATTTTAAACTTTTTGACTCAATGCGAAATCTTCACAACCCAATGCTTTCAATCGTGCCATTAGTGGCGGATGGCTATAATAAAAACGTATATATAAAGGGTGTGCTAGGGGGAAAGAATTGTTCTCTTTGACCAACACCAACAAGGCATTAGCAAGAGATTCTGCACTGGTTAAACTTGCACCAAATTGGTCTGCCCCAAATTCATTTTGACAACTCTTCCAATTAATCAACAACATAAAATAAAATCCAATAGGAGAGCTTAATAACAACAAAAAAACAATGAGAGTATGAGCACTTTGTTTTAAATTTGCCATTGCAAATAAGGATTCTGGCAAATTTGCGACTACAAAGAGTAGAGCACCAAAAAATCCAAGCACCAATCCCATCATCTTATAAAGGTCATAATGCTTAAAATGTCCCAACTCATGCCCTAAAACTGCAAGTATGGAGGAATATGGAATTTTATCTAGCAAAGTATCAAATAAAATCACGCGTTTGGCGCGTCCTAATCCTGCAAAATACGCATTCAATCTCCCATCTCGCTTGGAAGCGTCCATTACAAATACTCCTTTGCTTTGGAATCCCACACGACTCAAAAGTTCATCAATTGCATTTTTTAATTCTGAATTTTCAAGAGGAGTAAAACGATTAAACATTGGTGCAATCAATATAGGATACAAAAAATTAACCCCAACAATCAAAACTACGCCAAAAGCGAAAACATAAATCTCCCAAAACTGCACTTCTAAAATAATCCAGCTAAAAATTAAGATTAAGATTCCACCTATGATAAGCAGTAAAGCAAAAGACTTGAAAGTATCCAACAAAAAAAGTTTTTTGCCTCCCTTTGCAAAGCCAAAATTCTTATCAATCACTAAAGTCTGATAGGCTTCAAAGGGTAAATTAACCAATGCTTGAATCGCAAGAAAACTAAGCACAAAAATAACCGATTCGACAAGAGGTGAAAATTCCAAAGCCAAATCTAAAGCAGAAAATCCAAACAAAATCCAAAAGCCAACCAAAAACAAATCTACCAACACACCATAAATTGCAATTTTTTCGCGCACGATTGCATAATCCGCAGCTCTCACAAACGCATTAGCTTCTAAAATATAAGGGGATTTATTGCGCTCACATTGCAGAAAATTCAGTTGTAAGTAAGATAGAATCAATTTGGGTAAGCTAAAAAACAAAGCGTAACAAAAAATTAATATCATTTGCAGACCTTAATTAAGATAAATTTTCTAAATTTTTGCGCATTATAACAAAAAGTATGCGTAAAATTATTGTTTAATAATGTATAATCCACAAAAAGCTTAATTTGGAATCTTGAATGGGAATTTTTGAACGAAATGATATTGCAATTGACTTAGGCACAGTCAATACGATTGTGCGCAATAATTTAGAAGGAATCTTATTTTGTGAAGCAACTTGTATCGCTCTTGAAAACAAATTTAACTCTCGCCGTATTTTAGCAATTGGTGATAGTGCCAAAAAGATGTTGGGACGCACACCCAATGAAATAGAAGTCATCAATCCGCTTCTTAATGGAGCAATCAGCGACTTTGAAACAACCAAAATCTTTATGAATGCGATTTTACAAAAAGGCAAAGTGGGTTCATTGTCTCCACGCGTGGGCATTAGTATCCCACAAAATCTCACACAAGTCGAGAGACATTCCCTCTATGAAGCGACAATGCTAGCAGGGGCAAAAGAAGTTTTATTGATAGAAGACCCCTTTAGCGCAAGTGTTGGTGCAGGATTAGATATTAGCACTGCACGCGCTAAAATGATTATTGACGCAGGAGGTGGGCTAGTAGAAGTGAGTATTATTTCTTTGAATGGACTCATTACAAGTGCTTTTACCAAAGAGGCGGGGGATTTTATGGATTATGCCTTAATAGAATATTGTCGTCATAATAAAAATATTGGTATCAGTAAAGAAATGGCAGAAAATCTCAAGCACAAAATCAATGTTTTTGACAAGAATCCTATCATCCATATTGGTGCGAAAAATCTTGCAAATGGTATGCCAATTGAATGCGAATTAGATTTGGAAGAGTTTAAAGGTGTGATTTTAACTAGCATTTATAAAATCAAAGATGTTATTATCGAAGCAATCCATAATGCTCCACCGCAAATTGCTCCGGATTTGATTGAAGATGGGGCAACGCTCACAGGTGGTTTAGCTCTAGTTCCTGGAATCCAAGATTTTTTAACAAAAGAACTTAATATGCAAATCCACCTCTCACCAGACCCGCTTTTGGACATTTCTAAAGGAGTTTGGCAGATTATGCAAGACTACGAAACCTATGAAAAAAGCTATAATGGATTCTAATGCTTTGATTGAACCGATTGCTACTCCAAAGGGTATCAAAGCTTTTTTAAGCCACTCTCCTTTAAACATTGCCTTGCACGCGGGGGGAGATTCTAAAGATACCATAGAATCCAATCGCCAACTTTGTATTACGCCCTTTCCCCTCTCTTCTCTTGCTTACCTCAATCAAGTGCATGGCAAGAAAATTTTGGAAGCAAATCGGGGGGGATTATTAGGAGATGGGGACGGAATTCTGATGACACAAAACAATTTAATTGCTTTAATAATGGTGGCTGACTGCAATCCTATTTTACTTTTTGATAGTGAGCATCAAGTTTTTGTCCTGTTACATGGAGGGAGAGTAGGATTACAAAAGGGTATCCTTCCTCACGCTTTACAACAAATGCAAGAAAGATTCCAAACTAAGATTTCAAATTTATTTGCCTATGTCGGACCTTCTATCCGCGCCTGTTGCTATGAAGTTGGTGAAGAAATCTTTGATGATTCTAATCTAAAGATAGGCAAAATCACGCGTGAGGGAAAAATCTATTTGGATTTAATTGCTTTAATTCAAGCTCAATTCCAAGAAGCAAAAATCACAAATTATCATTTTTCTCCTCATTGCACTTGTTGCACTCAAAGCTATTTTTCTTACCGCAGAAATCCACAATGCGGACGTTTTGGATTATTTGCTCATCTGACTTAAGCCTTAAAATATAATTTCTTTTACCTATGCTATAATTCAAATCATTAAAGCAAGGAGTTTTCTCTATGATTATTATCCCAGCAAGACTCAAATCCACTCGTTTCCCCAATAAAGTTTTAGCTCAAATTCGGGGAATCCCAATGATTGTTCGCACCGCAGAACTTGCAAAAAATGTTGATGATGTTGTCGTAGCCTGTGATGAACCAATTATTGCAGAAGTTTGCACGCGTTATGGTGTGCGCTCAATCCTTACAAGCAACACACACGAAAGTGGAACAGATAGAATCGCAGAATGCGCACGTATTTTGAAACTTGCCAAAAACGAAATCATTATCAATCTCCAAGGCGATGAGCCGTTTTTAGAACAAGAAGTGATTTTGAAGTTAAAGCATTTAATGGAAAATGAAGCAAAAAATCATGGCTCGATTCCATTTATGGGAAGTTGTGCCAAACCAATCACCAAAGAGCAAGCCGATGATCCCAATCTTGTAAAGGTTGTTTTAAATGCCAAAAATGAAGCGATTTATTTTTCTCGCTCCAAAATTCCTTACGATAGAGACAACACAATAGAATCTGACACGCAATATTTAGGGCATTTAGGAATCTACGCGTTTAGCGGTGAAAGTCTGCAAATTTTTTGCAATTTACCAAAATCTACTTTGGAATCATTGGAGAAGCTTGAGCAATTACGCGCACTGGAAAATTCCAAACCCATCGTGATTGCAAAGGTTCAATCACAATCTTTTGGCATTGATACCCAAGAAGACTTAGAACGTGCTTTGAAATATTTTGCACACCAAGCATAGATTCCAATCCATAATGCCATTAAACCTTTGGGATTCTAATCACAATCTCAACAACACAACGAATCGTAAGATGACATTAAGGTTTTTTATTGTAAAAGCCAAAAGTTGTTTTGCTAGAAATTGCAAGCAAGATTGAATAAAAACTAAAAAATATATAAGGAGAAATATGGAATCTAAAAGAGTTTATTTGGACAACAATGCAACGACAATGCTAGACCCACACGCCAAGGAGTTAATGGAATCTTATTTTTGCCAACAATATGGCAATCCAAACTCTCTTCATTCTTTTGGGACAGAAACACACAATGCGATTCGTGAGGCTTTCAATCATCTTTATGAGGGAATCAATGCGCACGATGAAGATGATATTATCATCACTTCCTGTGCGACAGAAAGTAACAATTGGGTGCTTAAGGGCATATATTTTGATATTTTGCGTTTCGGTGAAAAAAACCATATCATCACAACACAGGTAGAACACCCTGCAATTCGCTCTACCTGTCAATTTTTGGAGACCTTGGGAGTTGAAGTAACCTATCTGCCCATTGGAGAAAATGGCACTTTAGAGCCAAGTGCGCTAGAAGCTGCTATTACTGAAAAAACTGCTTTAGTTAGCATTATGTGGGCAAATAACGAAACAGGGATTATTTTTCCCATTGAAGAAATTGGAGCAATCTGCAAACGCAAAGGCGTATTGTTTCATACTGATGCAGTGCAGGCAATTGGTAAAATTCCTGTTGATGTGCAAAAAGCACAAGTAGATTTCCTAAGCTTTAGCGGACATAAATTCCACGCACCAAAAGGAATCGGGGGGCTTTATATTCGCAAAGGAGTGAAGCTTACTCCCTTATTCCATGGCGGAGAACACATGGGTGGGAAACGCAGTGGCACACTAAATGTTCCCTTCATTGTCGCACTAGGTGAAGCAATGAGACAAGCCAATTTGCATTTAGATTTTGAACGCAACAATGTCCGTCGCTTACGTGATAGATTGGAAGATGCGTTACTGGAGATTCCAGATGTTTTTGTCGTGGGAAATCGCGCGTTGCGTGTGCCAAACACAATCTTAGTAAGCATTCGTGGTGTAGAGGGAGAAGCAATGCTGTGGGATTTAAACAAATACGGCATTGCATGCTCTACAGGCAGTGCATGTGCAAGTGAGGATTTGGAAGCCAATCCCGTAATGAGTGCGATTGGTGCGGATAAGGAATTGGCACATACCGCAATTAGAATCTCACTTAGTCGTTTTACAACGAATGAAGAAATTGATTATGCGATTAAAATTTTCAAAAAATCTATTGAGCGTTTGCGCTCTATCTCAAGCAGTTATTAAATATTAAATTAAAACAAAGGGAAGAATAATGGCAAAAAATGAATTATTAGGTGGCGCATTGTGGGACGCATATAGCAAAAAAGTAAGCGAAAGAATGGATAATCCGACCCATTTAGGCGTTATCACACAAGAAGAAGCTGACAAAAGAGGGTTAAAGCTAATTGTTGCAGATTATGGTGCAGAAGCTTGTGGAGATGCGGTAAGACTTTATTGGCTAATAGATAGTAACGATATAATTGTCGATGCAAAATTTAAGAGTTTTGGCTGTGGAACTGCAATTGCAAGTAGCGATATGATGGTTGAACTTTGCTTAGGTAAAAAAGTGCAAGAAGCCGTTAAAATTACCAATATTGATGTAGAAAAAGCTTTACGTGATGATCCAGAAATACCAGCTGTTCCGGGACAAAAAATGCACTGTTCAGTAATGGCTTATGATGTGATTAAAAAAGCTGCCGCACAGTATTTAGGTAAAAATCCAGAAGATTTTGAAGATGAGATTATCGTGTGTGAATGTGCTAGAATTAGCTTGGGAACACTCAAAGAAGTCATTAGAATTAACAATCTCAAAACCATTGAAGAAATCACTGAATACACCAAAGCAGGAGCATTTTGCAAAAGCTGTATTCGACCTGGAGGACACGAAGAACGAGAACATTATTTGGTAGATATTTTGCGTGAAGTGCGTGCCGAAATGGAACAAGCCACACTTCAAGATAAAACCAATGCAGAATCCAAAGGAGAATTAGGCTTTACCTCTATGACTGTGGTTCAAAAAATCAAAGCCATAGAATCTGTAATAGATGAAAAAATTCGACCCATGCTAATGATGGATGGAGGCAATATGGAAATCATTGATTTAAAAAATGCAAAAGATGGTTATACCGATGTATATATCCGATATTTAGGTGCTTGTAGCGGGTGTGCAAGTGGTGCAACTGGCACTTTGTTTGCAATCGAATCCGTATTGCAAGAAAGTTTGGATTCTAGCATTCGAGTATTTCCTGTTTAATGAATTTTCCCATTATTTTGGGATTCTAAACTATTACTTCATTGCACTTCGTGTGCTTTTTACAAATAATACTAAGGGATTCACACAATCTATACCAAGATGTGTGAGCCTCTTAATAAATAGAAAAGAAACAAATCTAGGGCACTTCAAAAAATTCTTTATACCAAGAAATGAAATTTTTAATTCCTGTTTGTATGGTTGTATTTGGCTTATATCCCAAATCACTCACTAAATCCTCTACATTAGCATAAGTTGCTGGCACATCACCGGGTTGTAATGGAAGCATATTTTTTTGTGCTGTAATTCCAAGCTCTTTTTCAATCGCTTCAATAAAATCCATTAATTTAACAGGATTGTTATTACCGATATTGTAGATTTTATAGGGAGCTTTGGAACTATGAGGGTCTGGTTTAATGCCACTCCAATCAGGATTTGGAGTGGCATTGTGATTCAAAACGCGCACTAACCCCTCTACAATATCATCTATATAAGTGAAATCACGCAACATTTGCCCATGATTAAAGACATCGATTGCTCTACCCTCCAAGATTGCTTTTGTAAATAAAAATAATGCCATATCAGGTCGTCCCCATGGACCATATACAGTAAAAAATCGCAAGCCTGTTGTAGGCAAACCAAAGAGATAAGAGTAGGTATGCGCCATAAGCTCATTGCTCTTTTTGCTTGCAGCATAAAGACTGATAGGATGATCCACATTATCGCTTGTAGAAAATGGCATTTTTTCATTCAGACCATAGACGGAAGAACTAGATGCATAAGCAAGATGTGCGATATCAAACTGCCTGCAAGCCTCCAAAATATTAACAAAACCTACGATATTACTCTCGACATACGCATACGGATTGATGAGTGAATAGCGCACACCAGCTTGTGCTGCAAGATTGCAAACCTTATCAAACCTTTCACTTTTAAAAAGTGCAAATAAATTTTCTCTATCTTCTAATTTTAGTTTAATGAAGCGATAATTTGGATATCTAGTGCTTTGTATCAGCTGATTCTCTACAATAGAATCTTGTGCGATTCCTGCATTTTGAAGCCGACCATATTTAATACGCACATCATAATAATCATTAATGCAATCAAGCCCAACAACTTCTTCTCCAAGTTCCACAAGTCGTTTTGCCAAAAATGACCCGATAAATCCGGCAGTCCCTGTTACTAAAACTTTCATTGCATTACTTCAAAAGACTAAAATAATTTTCTAAAAAGACTTGATTTGCAATCCCATTAAATTGTCGCCTTCCCAAATCTGCGAGGCTTAATTCTATCGCATTAACAACCCAAGAAATCTCACTTGCTTCAATCAATCCCATTTGATTAATTCTAAAAATCTTGCCCTTTAAATCATCTTGCCCACCTGCAATATTCACATTAAATTTAAGCTTAAGGTTCTTACGTAACACATCACTTGCTTCATCATAAACACAAGTCATAGAAAGTGCAGGTTTGGTAGGATAGATTTTTAGCCCTATACTCTCCATTGCTTTATCACAAGCCAGAGAACGTGCTTTAGTTTGTTGGAAGATTTTATCCCAACCTATAGTTTTGGCTTTTTGCAAAAAGGCACAAAGTCCAATAATAATTGTTGTCGGAGCAGTCCAAGCAGTCGTATTTTTGACTTGATTCTTTAATTCTGTTTTAAGATTAAAATAAAATCCCACATTGTTTTGCTCAATCCTCTCTATTGCTTGCTGACTCAATCCAATAATACTAAGTCCTGGTGGTAACATAAATGCCTTTTGAGAACCGCCAATTAGCGCATCTACACAACTTACATCTAATTCTTCTACACCCATTGCAGTAATTCCATCAACAATTACCATAATATTGGGATTGTGCTTTTTAATAGCTTTTGCAATTTCTTCATAGGAATGACGCAAACCCCCTGCACTTTCACATGCTTGGATACAAAATGCATCAATATCTGGATTTTGTTTCAAGGCTTCTAACACAGAATCTACGCTTGCAGGTGTATCCCATGCATTTTTGATTTCTACATTTGGAATCCCGAATGCCTTAGCAATCTTGCCAAAGCGCTCACCAAATTTACCGCTATTGATACTCAAAAGCTTTGTTTGGCACAAAGAGGTAACGCAGGCTTCCATTGCTCCACTCCCAGAGCTAGCGAGCATAAGAACTTCAGGCATTTGAATTACTTCCTTTAAAAGTGTGCGAGTAATAGCAAAAATTTCTTCAAACTCTGATGTGCGGTGATGAATGGTTGGCTCACTCATCGCAACACGCACAAATTCTGGAACAGGAGTAGGACCGGGAGTGAAAAGTAACATCTTTTATCCTTAATTTAAAAAATTTGATAATTATAACTAAGATTTCATTATTATGCAAAGGAATCTTACGGGTTTAAAGAAAATCCTCGCAAAATCCTTATGAAGACATTGTCAAGCCCCTTTCATTATGAGGAATCAATCCAAAAACTTTAAAGGTCAAGATGGTATTAAGTGATAACTTGCTTCGCTTTGCCCACAATAGTAAATTTGCAGAGAATTAAATGTAGATTACTTCATATGAAAAATTTGCAATGATAAAGCTTAGAAATTGCAAACTTTCCTCTTAAAAATTTTATTGTAGTAAATAAGAGTGGCGGACAGGGAGGGATTCGAACCCTCGGTAATCTTGCGACTACGCATCCTTAGCAGGGATGTGGTTTAAGCCAACTCACCCACCTGTCCTTTTGAAAAATTAAAGAACTGCAATTATATCTTTTTTAAGTAAAATAAAACTTAAATTAAGCTTTTTATATAAGAAAAAAGTCTCAACAAGGCTTTGTAGCAAGTAATTTATGCAATTCCACTATTTTGTAAAGATTCAGCCTGAAAATATGCCACAACAGGATCAATCACCATATCCAAGTTACCGCTCAACATAATCTCTTCCAAACTATACAATGTCAAACCAACACGATGATCACTTAAGCGATTTTGAGGGTAATTGTAAGTGCGAATACGCTCACTGCGATCTCCACTCCCTACTTGTGATTTTCTCTCTTGCGCATTCTGTTCCATTTGCGCTTCTAATTCTGCCTCATAAATTCTTGCTTTGAGAATCTTTAACGCTTTATCTTTGTTTTTGTGTTGAGATTTTTCGTCTTGCATTGATACGCTAATACCCGTAGGAATATGCGTAATCCTTACTGCAGAATCCGTAGTATTTACACATTGCCCCCCATGCCCTCCAGCGCGAAATACCTCAATCCTTAAATCATTGGGGTTAATCGTAACTTCTACATCATCTACTTCGGGCATAATTGCTACCGTAATAGCCGAAGTATGAATACGTCCTTGCGATTCTGTCTCTGGCACACGTTGCACACGATGTGTGCCACCTTCATATTTAAGCCTAGAATAAGCTCCTTTGCCTTTGATAAGTGCAATGACTTCTTTATATCCCCCAACATTATTTTCACTAGAACTTATTATCTCCACTTTCCAAGATTTTAACTCCGCATAACGCACGTAGGTGCGAAATAAATCACCTACAAAAATTCCCGCTTCATCTCCTCCTGTGCCTGCACGCAATTCCAAATAAATGTTTTTATCATCATTAGGGTCTTTTGGGAGCAATAGAAGTTTAATTTCTGATTCCAAAATCTGATTTTGGGATTCTGCAAGCTTAATTTCTTCCTTTGCCAAATCCCCTAATTCTTTATCGTCCAACAAAGATTTATTTTCTTCAATATTTTTAATATTTGCGAGATATTCTTGTGACTTTTGCACAAGTTCTTCCAAATCACTTTGTTCTTTGCTAAGCTCTGTAATGCGTTTAATATCCTTTAAAACCTCTGGATCGACAAGAAGTTTGCTAATCTCTTCATAACGATTAATAAAAGGTTGAAGTTTTGAAGCTAACATTGACTAATATTTAAGTAAAGTATATTAATAATGAAGAATTGCAAACGCTTAAGCGTTTGCCAAAGCAAGTTTTTTCACCGAAGCATTCAAGCGACTGATTTTTCTTGCGGCAGTATTTTTCGTCAAAATCCCTTTGCTCACATAACTATGAAAATTTTGATTAATTTGCTTAAAAACTTCCTGAGCTTTGGAAATATCTTTTGCCACGATTGCCTCGCTCAAAGCTCTTGTCATATTTTTGATTCTTGTCTTGTAATAACGATTGCGTTCTGTGCGAACTTTGGTTTGACGAATGCGTTTTTGTGCAGATTTATGATTTGCCATAGCGGTGTTAATCCTTTTATAAAATTTTTAAGCTATAATTTTAGCTAATTTTTTATTAAAAGCAAATAAAAAGGTGTGAGAATGAAACTTTTTGGAACAGATGGCGTTCGGGGCGAAGCGGGCGTGAAGCTTGATGCTTTTTGCGCACTAAAGCTTGGAATCGCAGCGGGTATTTACTATCGCGAACATTCCAAAACAAACAGAATCTTAGTAGGAAAAGACACTAGACGCAGCGGATATATGCTTGAAAATGCCCTCGTTAGTGGTCTTACCGCTGTTGGCTATGAAGTGATTCAAATCGGTCCTATGCCAACGCCCGCAATTGCTTATCTTACAGAAGATATGAGATGTGATGGTGGAATTATGGTTAGTGCAAGTCATAATCCTTTTATGGATAATGGCATTAAATTCTTTGGACGCAGTGGCTATAAGCTGGATGAAAAAGATGAAGAAATTATCGAAAGAATCTATCATGATATTTCGCAACTTGAAAATGCGCAAAAAAAAGGCAAGGAAGTTGGTTCAAGCAAACGCATTGATGATGTGGTTGGGCGCTATATCGTGCACATTAAAAACTCTTTCCCAAAAGACTTGTCCTTGCATGGAATCCGTGTTGTGCTAGACTGCGCCAATGGTGCAGCCTACAAGGTCGCTCCAACTATTTTTAGCGAACTTGGAGCGGAAGTTTTTGTTATCAACGATGAACCAAATGGCTTCAATATCAATGAAAATTGCGGAGCAACCCAACCCCTAATGCTTCAAGAAGAAGTGCGTAAAGTGCGTGCGGATATTGGGTTTGCTCTTGATGGGGATGCAGATAGGCTTGTTGTAGTAGATGAAAAAGGCGAAGTCGTGCATGGAGATAAACTCATCGGAACACTAGCACTTGCCGCTAAAGAAAATAAAACATTGAAAAACAATACTATCGTAGCAACAATTATGAGCAATTATGCTTTAGAAGAGTTCCTAAAAGAACACAAAATTGGGCTTATCCGCTCTAATGTGGGAGACAAATATGTTTTGGAATCCATGCTAGCTCAAGACTTGAATTTTGGAGGAGAACAAAGCGGACATATCATCTTTAGCGATTTTGCAAAAACAGGCGATGGATTAGTCAGTGCCTTGCAAACCATTGCATATATTTTAAAATCTAAAAAGCCCGCTTCTAAAGCATTAGATTGCTTCAAACTCTATCCACAGATTCTAAAAAACCTCAATGTAGAATCTAAACCCGCGTTAGAATCGCTAGAACATTACAATACTTTACTAAAAACCATAGAATCACATAATATTCGACATTTAATCCGATATAGTGGCACAGAAAACAAACTGCGAATTTTACTTGAGGGCAAAGAAATTAAAAAATTAGACAAAATGATGCAAGAATGCGAAGTGTTTTTTAGGGGAAAAATTTGTTAAAACAGCAAGAATGGCTTAGTTTTACTCTAGCATTTTTTATTATTTTTACATTAGACCAAGCAATCAAATGGTATTTTATTTTGCAAGGCTATCAAGCAGGTGATACAATTTATTACACTGATTTCATTTCTCTACTGCTAGTTTATAATCAGGGTGTAGCATTTTCTATGTTTGCATTTTTAGGAGATTGGCTTAAGATTTTGCAGATTTTACTACTTATAGGAATCTTGATTTATTTGTGGCGACATCAAGAACTAATTCAATCCCATTCAATCCCAATTGGAATCATTTTTGGAGCAGGATTTTCCAATGTCTTAGACCGCTTTATTCACGGCGGTGTAGTGGATTATATCTTTTGGCATTACAAGTTTGAATTTGCTATTTTTAACTTTGCAGATATGATGATTGACTTGGGTGTCGTTTTGATTCTTTATCAAGTCTTTTTAAGAAAAGATAAAAGTGTGTCGTGATAGAATCGCATTTTTATTTTTGGTCGCGTAGCTCAGTTGGTAGAGCACTACCTTGACATGGTAGTGGTCGCTGGTTCAAGTCCAGTCGTGGCCACCATTTCTTTTTTGCGTTACCATTTATTTCATCTTAGAACGAATTAAGAATATAGCCATTGACAAATTCCTTGAGATTCCACTATGAAATCCAAAAAAGCACTAACTTAGCGGTTAAACAAGATTCCAATCCCAAAACGATTAATAGAATGATTATAATCTTGCAAACTTTCTCCATACCCATTGAAAAATTGCAAATACAAATAAAGGTTCTTATAAATTGGATAAGAATAATCTAACAGAATAGAGCCTTTATTGTCTTCTTTCAAATTGTTACGCAAAGTTATGCCAAAAAGATGCTTATCCCACAAATATGCAAGCGTTAGTTCTCCATAACCCAAATAATGCGTAATATCTGGGTTGTCATCTTTTTCAAATTTCTCCGGAATTCTATACCAAGCCTTGAGAGCCATAATAAAGTTTTCGTAACTATAAATTCCCTCTGCAAAAATCCTATCCCAACTTCGAGAATGGCTCAAATCTCCTCCATTGCTTTGGTGCAAATAGCCAAAATTGATACGATTAAAAAATAAATTCTTCCCTTCCAAAGGGTAAGTTAAGTATAAACTCGGTTCATAATTGCTCTCGCGAAAAGGTCTAGAGTTTTGACTATCATAAAGTTGCCAAAAACTTTGTTGCGTATAGGCGAAATACAAATCCAAATCCTTTATCAACAAATCATCTATTAACTCTTTTTTGATACTGATTTGAAATTTTGTTTCCACTTGTTTGCGTTGATTTGGTTCTTTAGCAGTGCTTACATTTGCAGGGATAATATAATTGAACTTATGGGGCTCAAATCCCAACAATCCACCCATAAACTTATTGCGTTCATATCGTCCTTCATAAAGTGTTTTTTCACTAGAAACAATTGCGTGTGCATTAGAACTAAAATCTTGATTTAAATCTCCTTGTTTTAGCGAAGAAATAAGCTGATTATGTGTAGTATCTTTCAAATTGGTTGGTAGTTTTGTAGAATCCACTGGAGATTCTTTATTTTGTGATGTTACAAAAGTAACATAAACTTTTTTATCCTTTGGAAGATTTAATGTCAATTGATTTGTTTTGTCCATCTCAACCTCTATAATCTCCAAGACCCGCATCTCTTCATCTAAAATAAGCACTTTGAGTTGCTGATTCTTTTTAAACTCCAAAGAATCCAACAAATGACCTTGAGGAATATCAGCCCATAAATTTAAAATTAAAACTATCACTAAAAAAAAGATTTGCAAGATTCTATTTAAAATCATTCAACATACCAAATAATATTATAAAATGTAATCCCCATTACTATAACAAATTTAATTTTTTTTGTCAATTTATACTTAATCAAGCAAATTTCTTTTATAATTATTCATTTTTTATATCTAAAAAAGCATCTTTAAGGGTTAATCAAAACGGAATGACACATATTGTGCAGGCATTATTTTTGCGGGAATTAAAAACGCGCTTTGGCAAAAACAAACGATTGGGATATTTTTGGGTCATTGGAGAACCAATGTCGCATATAGTTTTTTTTCTAGTTATTTTTACTATCATTCGCGCAAGGTCTATCCCACAAGTTCCTGTAGAAATGTTTTTGGTTACAGGTTTTGTGCCATTTTTTATGTTTAGAAATATTGTTACACAAATTATGGCTGGTGTGCAAGCTAATCTTGGCTTAATTGCCTATAAGCCTGTTAAACCAATCCACATTTTTATTGCGCGCGCACTGCTTGAAATCTGTATTTATTTTTCTGTATTTGTCATTTTTATGATTGGTTTTGGCTGGATTTTAGATTTACCAATACTCCCTGTTAATTTTTTAGAAGTTCTCATTGCCTTTATTGGCTTGGCATTTTTGGGATTTGCGCTTGGAGTTTGTTTGGCATTTTTAGATAGCGAAGTAGAATATGCAAAAATATTCATCAACTATGGAATCAACATCCTATACTTTGCTTCTGCGGTTTTATATCCGCTTTGGATTATGCCAAATCATGTCGTAGAGATTCTAATTTACAACCCTGTTTTACAATTTCTTGAGATGTTAAGAGGCAATTATTTTACCAACTATCCTTTAATGCAAGGAATCAATTTTCTATATCCCTTTACTTTTTCAGTCAGTCTGCTTTTTGTTGGACTTTGGTATTACTATTTTCGCTATAAATACTTAGGGCAAATCAAATGATAAAGCTTGACCATATTACCAAATCGTATCCATTAAACAAAGGAAGACATTATGTTTTCAAAGATTTTACTTTTGAATTTCCTGATAATTGCAGTATTGGACTTATGGGACGCAATGGTGCTGGGAAATCTACCCTTATGCGCATATTAGGTGGAATGGATATGCCCGACAAAGGCAAAGTCATCACAGATAAAAAAATTTCTTTTCCTATTGGACTTGGTTCATTCTTTCAAGGAACATTAAGTGCAAAAGATAATATCAAATTTCTTGCACGCGTTTATGGCTACAAAGGAGAAGCCCTAAAAGAGAAAATTGCCTTTGTTGAAGAGTTTGCTGAAATTGGTAAATTTTTTGATGAACCTAGTGGTATTTTATCATCAGGAATGCGCTCACGCGTCTTATTTGGAATGAGTATGGCATTTGACTTTGATTATTATTTAATTGATGAAGCAGGGGCAGTAGGCGACCCAGCTTTTAAGAAAAAAAGTGAAAAATTATATCAAGAAAAATTGAGTTCTTCTAAAGTAATTTTAGTTTCTCATAGTGTTTCAGAAATCAAACGATGGTGTCATAAAATCGTTCATATTCAAAATGGTGAAGTGAAAGTTTATGATGATATTGATGAAGGTATCAAGGCATATCAAGGACAATAAATGGCTCTTTTAAAATCTCTTCTGCGGCAACCTAGTTTTCAAAAACTCTTGCCTTTTTTGCAAAGCTTTAAAGTAGTCTATCTACTTATGATATTTGTGATTCTTTATTATTTGTTAATTGCAGCAGATCGTTATGTAAGCTCCATTACAATTAGTGTGCGCTCAATCAATAATGATATTGCTCCTGCTAGTGGGTTAGCCTCTTTGATTGGCGTGAATACTGGTGCTAGAGAAGATGTGTTATTTTTAAAACAATACATTCATTCTTTAGATATGCTAAATATCCTCGATAAAGAGGTGCAGATAAAAAACCTTTATGAATCGCAAAAAAAAGATCCTTTTTTTATGTTGCAAAGCAATGCAAGTCAAGAGGATTTTCTGAAATTTTATCAAAATAGAGTGCAAATTGCCTTTGATGAAAACTCTGGATTATTACAAATAGATGTTGAAGGATTTTCTCCTCAAGATGCCAAAACGATTGCTCAAGCCATATTAAAAGAATCGGAACGTTTTGTCAATGAGATTTCCCAAAGTGCGGCAAGGGAACAGATGATTTTTGCCGAGCAGGAGCTTTTAAAAGCCAAAACGCGTCTGCAAACAGCTAAAAATGAGCTTTTGTCTTTTCAGAGTCGCTATGGAGTTTTTGACCCACTCAAACAAGCAGAAGCCAAAGCCAATTTAACAACAGGAATTGAAAGCAAAATTGCAGAAAAAGAAACCCAACTTGCCACAATGCAAACTTACCTCAATGAAAATGCCCCACAAATTGTGATGTTAAAGTCTGAAATTAACGCGTTTAAAAAGCAATTAGCCAAAGAAACTTCAAAAATCGTTGCTTCTAGCAACTCTAAACGACTCAATGATTTGGCGGCAAAATTTCAAGATTTGACGATTGAGGCGCAATTTGCTCAAGATACCTACACCGTAGCATTAACTTCTATTGAGACAACAAGAATAGAATCTAGTCGTAAAATCAAACATTTAGTTGTGATTCAAGATGCAAATGAACCGCAATCTCCAGAATATCCTAAAAGGTTATATAACATTGTTACCATCTTTGTTATCTTATCCATGATTTATGGTATCATCAAACTTATCGTTATGATTATAGAGGAGCACAGATACTAATGAAAAAGTCCATTTTAATACTATTAATTAGCCTTTTTTGGGCATATCTTGCACAAGCCGATGTTTCATCTATCTCTGCATTTCAAACAACCAATCAAACTCCAACAGAGCAAAATTATACGCAAGCACAAAATGCAAATTTCTCTCAAATGCCTCAAAATCAAATTCAGCAGCCTAATACTAACCCTACTACACCAAACGACCAAGACATGCAAAATCAGAATCTTATTCCACCACAATTGCCTTTAGTTTTTGGTGCGCATTTGTTTAATGGTAACTTCACTCAAGTTTCTCAATCCCTCTACAATCCAGATTATAAAATCGCTGTGGGCGATAAGATTAACTTTAGAATGTGGGGCGCAGTAGAGTTCCAACAAGAACTTATGGTAGATTCACAGGGTAATGTATTTGTGCCAAGTGTAGGCGCAGTGAATCTACTGGGCGTTAAAAATAGCGATTTAGTGAAAGTCTTAAAATCAAGTATTGCAAGAATCTATAAGCAAAATGTTTTTGTTTATGCTGATATGAATGTCTATCAAAATGTCTCTGTTTTTGTTACAGGAAATGTCAATCGCCCCGGACTTTATCAAGGTTTAAGCTCGGATTCTGTTGTGCAATATTTAGATAAAGCAGGTGGAATCAATTTGGAATATGGGAGTTTTAGAAATATTGAGATTCTACGCAATAACAAAATGGTTTTAAATATTGATTTATATGACTTTTTATTTAACGGAAAGTTGCAATTATTTCCTTTTAGAACTGGGGATGTCATTTTGGTCAAAAATGTTGAAAGCTATGCCTTTGCGCAAGGTGATGTGCAAAAGCCTTTTAGGTTTGAACTCAAAGATAACATCAAAACACTCCAAGATTTAGCTAATGCAGCAGGCGCAAAGCCAGTTGTAACTAATGCCGTAGTGCGCTCTTACCTACCAAATCATACAATAGATGTGGCTTCTTACAACAAAAAGGAATTTGAAGCTGTGCCTTTGAGAGTTGGCGATGAAGTAGAATTTCGTCCTGATTATAATGCTCAAAACATTAGCATCACCATTGAAGGGGAACACAATGGCTTACACTCTATGGTAGTCAAAAAAGGCACAAGTTTGGCAGAGGTTGTTTTGAAGCTTAAACCCAACAAACAATCCAATATGGATGCTGTGCAAGTCTATCGGTTAAGCGTGGCACAAACACAAAAGAAACTCATTGAATCTCAACTCAAAGAGCTAGAAACTCTCGCCCTTACCTCCTCTTCAGTAACCCCCCAAGAAGCAGCTATGCGCGCAAGTCATTCTAAAATGGTGCTAGAATTCATTGAGCGCGCTAAAAATATTCAGCCAAAAGGTCAAGTTGTTTTGGAAAATAAACAATCCTATACAACGACCATTCTTGAAGAAGGTGATGTGATTAATATTCCTGCAAAAACTAATCTTGTATTGGTGCAAGGAGAGGTAGCATTCCCTGGCGCATTTGTCTATGATGGTTCTAAAAGTTTGCACGATTATATTAAGCTAGCAGGTGATTTTACAGAACGCGCCAACAAAAAACGAATTTTGGTAATTCGTTCTAATGGTAAGGCAGAACGTTATAATGGAAGTTGGCTTGCTCTTTCGAATGCTCCAACTATGCGACCGGGTGATTCTTTGCTTGTCTTACCAGAGATAGAAACAGGACGCGGATTACAAATCACGAGTGCTCTAACGCAAATCCTTTATCAAGTCGCAATTGCCACCAAAGTTATTTTAGACCTCTAATAAAAATGGAATCCTAAATGCTATTAGATGACGCTATTTCACAATTTAAGGATTCCAATATACTTCTCTTACAAGGACCTGTGGGTCCATTTTTTTATCATCTAGCACAAAAACTCAAAAAATATAATCGAGTTTTTAAACTTAACTTCAATGGGGGGGACTTGCTCTTTTTCCCTTTTGGTTCACAAAGCTATCGTGGAGAGTTGGCGGATTTTGAAAAATTTATTAGAAACTTTTATCTAAAACATAAAATCCAAAAGATTCTTATGTTTAACGACTGTCGCCCATTGCATAAAATTGCAATTGAAGTCGCTAAATCTCTTAAGATTCCATGCTATATCTTTGAAGAGGGCTATATTCGTCCAAATTTTATTACCTTAGAATACAAAGGTGTCAATGCAAACTCCACGCTCCCAAAAGACTCTCAAATTTTTCTCAATTATCACCCAAACTCAAAAACTCAAGAATGCGCGGTAAAACATTCCTTTAGAAATATGGCTTGGTTTTCTTTTCTCTATTGGTTTGCTGCTTTTTGGTGCGGATTCTATTTCAACAACAAGCTACACCACAGAAGTTTAAGTGGAATGGAAATGTTTCCTTGGTTTTTATCGCTACTAAGGAAGCAATTCTATAAATTTAGCGAAAAGGAAGATATTGAGTTTGTATTAGAATCCAAAAAACAATATTTTGCGTTGATTTTACAAGTGCATAATGATACACAAATCAAAAACCATTTCAAAGGCAAGAGGATTGAGAATTTTATCAAAAACTCTATTCGTTCCTTTGCTCAACACTCAAAACCTCAACACTTTTTAGTTATTAAACATCACCCATTGGATCGTGGATATAAAAATTACAAAATTTTTATCAAACGGCAAGCTAGAAAATTCAATGTCAAAGAACGTGTAATTTACCTACATGATATTCATTTGCCAGATTTTTTGCATAATGCACTAGGTTGCATTGTTATCAATAGCACTACAGGACTTTCGAGTATTCTGCACAAATGCCCAACTAAAGTCTGCGGTAGAGCATTTTATGATATTGAGGGTTTGACTTTTCAGGGTCCTTTAAGTAAGTTTTGGAGTGGGGCAAAAAAGTTTAAAATTAACCAACAACTTTATTCAAATTTTAGAAAATATCTCATCGACCACAATCAAATCAATGGCAGTTTTTATGGCACACTTTCCTCTTCCACAAAATCTCCCCCCTACACTAAAGCTCAAAAACAATAAAGGGTAAATAGAGACTTTTATTTATAGTTGCTTGCCAATCGTCTGCTCATCTAAATGTTTTTTGCGTATTAGGTCAATCACTACTTGCTCTCTCGCATTAGCGCGTTTGCAATGATCTTTTTGAAAACAATTTGTAATTTTTATCACAATTCTTGCCCATCTTTTTTCACGCATTCTCCAGGCATGGGAAGAAACAGATTCCCACGCATAACCATTAAATAAAGTCGCATTAACAAAATGATCTAGCGCACGGACTCCTTGTCGCACACGAGAAACTTTGCCAAAAATCCCCACAACAACAATCAGCAAATATCCGACAATCATTAAAGGAACAAGCGCACAAAGCAATAGAGTTCCTGCCAGTTTCTCTTTCATTTAATTTTTCTCTTTGTAAATCGAATTTGCATTCCATTTGCGGAGCGTATGGTTAATCGCCCCACAACATCAGGAACAAAATCCTCTTGTAATTGCAGTTGATAGGTTCTCAAAATATTTGCCAAGACCAAAATTGCCTCTTGCATAGCAAATCCTTGACCAATACAAATACGTTCTCCCATTCCAAAAGGCAGATAGGTATCTTTTTGAATTATGTTTTTATCCTCAAAACGACTAGGGTCAAACTTATGAGGGTTTTTCCAGTAGTCCTCATGTCTTTGAATCAACCAAGGAGCAACCACTACACCTGACCCCTCCTTAACAAGCTTATTTTGGATTCTTACCTCCTCATTGGCAGTTCTTGCAAAAAAACCAACCGGCGGATAGAGACGCAACGATTCCTTAAAGATATTGGAGACATATTTTAGCTTTCTAAGATGTTGCAATGTAATCTTTTCGTTGCTAGCAATCGCATTGATTTCTTCATAAGCTTTTTCTTGTTCTTCTGGTGAGATACTCAAAACATACAAAGTCCAAGTCAAAGCACTAGCAGAAGTTTCGTGTCCCGCCAAAAACAACATTGCAACTTGGTCTAAAATTTCTTCAAAACTAAAACGTTTCCCACTTTTTGGCTCAACCACCTCCAACAAAGAACCCAAAATATCTTCATAATTTCTATTTTCTTTCATACTCACTGCGTCATAACGGGGCTTAATAATATCTGCTAACACTTTACGAATCGTATCCCCTGCCCTCTTTCGCTTACGCTCACCTAACCAATAAGAAATCCACGCAGGAATACAAAACATCTTATGAATTGCAGTCTGCACGGTTTGCTCTTGAAATACTACAAAAGCGTCTAAAACTGCTTTGCCTTTTTCTTCATCTAGCTTTTGGGATAGAATCGTGCGAAAAATAACATCTGCGGTTACAAAAGTCATCACTTCATCTACCTCTACGATTCCACCATCGGGATAAAGAGCAAGTTTGTTCATCATTTCATCTACTGCCTCACTCATCAAGCCAAATACCTTTGTAATACGCGCCTGTTCAAAACTTGGACGTAAAAGTTCTCTTTGCTTTTGCCACACTTCCCCATTAGTAGTAAAAATACTCTCACCTAACAAAGGTTTAAGAAGCTGATGCAACCAATTGCTTTTTGGAAATTTTTGCACCTCTTCTACCATTACACGACGCACATCTTTTGGGTGATTGACTACATAAAGATCAAAACCTGGCATCTTAACTCTTCCTGACTTCATCTTGTAGCTTCTCTCATACAATCCATCAAGCCATGAGCGACGCTTCAAAAGAAATGTTGTCAATAGGCTAGCTTTGGTTTTATGTGGTTTAGGGAAAAATGGACATTGCCCCATTAAATCGCTCCTATCTTAGACTCTAAAGTATTTTTACCACCAACGAAATTAAAAAAATCATATTTCCCCAAAATCTCATTAGCATACAAATACAAAAAATGAGCTAGATACCAATTATAGCGGATTTTTTTGTAAGTTTGTGGAGTAAAAAGCTGGTGAAATCTAGGAGAGAGAAACTTTGGCTTAAAATTCGCTTGGATTCCAGAAGCACAAAAGAAATCAAGCAAAGGGAAACAAGCTCCATCAATTTTGGCAGTAAAATCAAACCATACAAGAGGAACATTTCCAAGTGTTTGCAGGTCAATTTTAAATTGATCGCAACTTTTTTGAAAACTTACCAAAGGAATACATTGCCCAAGTGTCAAAATTTTAAAAAAAGCTAAATCAAGATTCTGCTCTTGCGCGATTCTTACAACCTTTGCAGCGATATTAATAGCTAAAATCGTCCCTACACTATGCGAGCACAAAATTAACTCATAATTTTTAGTTGCTTGATTCTTTTGCAAAACCTTTAGAATCACAGCACTAAATTCATCTATTAAACTTTGGGATTCTACAATTTTCCCTGTTGCATATTTAGCGCAAAAGCTATAAATATTTGAGAGCCAAAACACCGCAAATTTTTTGCCTAAATACAAAATGATTTTCGTAATAATTAACACGCTAACAACCACGTATGCAACTGCGGCAAAAAGATTCCATTCAGCTATAATTTGAAATAAGTAATAGATGCCGACCAAACCAATAATATAACTAAAGCAAAAATACAAAATCGGATATAATCCTGCGATAAGTTGTGTCCTAGATTTTTGAGCAAAAATTCTAAAAATGCCCGAAAAAATATATTTTCTTAAAAAATATGCAAAGTCAAAAAGAAAATCCAATAAGTTTTTTGCCCAATATTTTTTTACAATATTATCCCATTGTAAAAAATGATAATTCACTCGTGATTGTTCTCCAGAAATCACACAATAAGGAATCTTATCTCTCGCACAACAAGGAGAAATACTTAAATTTAATCCATTGAGATGATTCTGCTTGTAAAGATTTCGTTTCAGAAGTGCATAATAATAGCGATAACTACGCGGGTCATAACCTGCTAAATAAAAGACATCTTTCTTGTTTTCCATTTCCTATTCTCTCACACTTCCAAACTTCTTAGATTTGCACTTTATTGCTAATTTGTATGTAAATTATAACACATTTAAATGCTTCAATTAAGATTCATCTTTGTATTGTGAAATATCGGGTTGAAATTTATAAATTTTATTCTTCAAACGCACAAGCAAACCTGTGTCAATGAGCTGGTGAAATGTCTTAACAACAGTGGGTTTGCTCACTCCAACTTCTTGCACAATATCTTCATAAGAACCATAAAAAATATTCTCGCTATCACTATGTTCAATTAAGTATTTAATGATTTCAATTTTTTTACCACCTACAAAAACAGAAATTGCATTTAAAAGGATATTTTTAGCATGCAATTCACTAGCTTGATATTTTGGTAAAGTTGCTCTAAAAATCGTTTTTAACAATTCTTCAACATCAATGGGTTTCAAAATATAACCATCAACCCTTAACTCAATACAATCCAATAGATAACGCGTTTCAGTATGAGCAGTTACTACAATCACAGATAAATCCCAAAGTGGATTCTTGCGAATCTCTCGTATGAGCTCTATGCCATTGAGTTTTGGCATTAAAATATCAGTAATCATTAAGTCAATCGCCTCATTTTTTAGAATTTCTAAGGCTTCTTTACCATTACGAGCAATCAAAAGCTTATCAACATAATCTTCAAGCACCATTGAGGCAAATTTCAAAATATCTTCTTCATCTTCAACATAAAGGACTTTTAAGTTTTTTAAAATTTTCTCATCATTTTTTGATAACATATTTGCTCCTTACTCTTCACCTTTCAATGGAATCGTAATAATAAATTGTGCGCCACAAGTGCCATCTTTGATAGGGCAATTTGGCATACATATACTTTCTTTACATAAATTCAATCCATCATTATAGCGAACATTACGCACTTCAATGCTTCCTTGCATTTGTTTTTCTATGATTTGTTTTGACATATACAAACCAATCCCTGTGCCAACAGATTTATGCTTTGTTGTGAAATAGGGCTCGAAGACTTTTTGAATATCCTCCAACTTAATGCCTCCGCCATTATCTGTAAATAGAATCTTAACATAACCTTTTGATGACAATTCTTTAAACAATTCATCATTTTCTATACTCACGGCAATGCAAATCCTAGCAGGAGAAATCGAACGTTCTTTCAAAATATCTTCAGAGTTTTTAATGAGATTCAAAATCACTTGTGAAAACGCACTTTTATAACCATAAAGTTCAATATTCTTTGGGCAATCCACCGCAATACTGATTTCGTTTTGTCTCAAAAAGGCATCGACAAGAGAAATAGAATCTTGGATATTTTCTCTCAAATTAAACACCTCTTTGTTACTAGAAGAATGGAAAAAATTACGAAAATCCTCAATTGTTTGAGACATTGCTTTGGCAATTTTTAAACCATCATGGACTTGCAAATCAATAAATTCTTGCGTCAATTTTCCATTTTGAGATTTGACCTTGAAAGTCTGAATTAACAACATCAACGCATTTAATGGTTGTCTCCATTGGTGGGCAATGTTGCCAATCATTTCTCCCATACTTGCAAGTCGTGCTTGCTGATACATAATCTGGTCTTTTTTACGGCTCTCTAGCACTTCTTGCTTAATCTTTTCTTGCAGAGAACTATTGAGATTCTGCAATTCTTTGGTTTTTTCTTGCACTTTTTTCTCTGACATTGCATGCAAACTCTTGATATTGCGCAAGATTAAAAAACTAAGCAAAATTGTGGTGAGCATAATCAAACACATCATCACCAAAACAACCCTATGCACAACATTATGCAAGGCATTATTGCGCGTTTTTTTAACCTCCACAAAATGCAAGCTTGCATCAATCATTCGCGAAATTTCTTGGTTAAGATGATTGGCATTTTGCCTTAACTTTTCTTCTTGGTTAGGAATCTCATCAATTCCCTTTTGAAGCAATAGGAGATAATCATCAATGGCATTTTTAAGATGATTTAGATTGGTTTCAAAATTGAATTTCTCGTATAAAGTTAAGTTTTCTTTACCAAAGAGATAGTAGATTTTTAGCAAAAAATGCGTGAAATAACTTTCACTCAAAAGATTGTTTTGTAAATTTTTATATTTTTCCCATTGTGCAATAATTGTCTCTTGTGCTTTGAGTATCTCTACTTCATTTTTCTTTTCAATCAAAATATTTTGGGTATTATTGATACACTTATGCAATTCCTCCAAACTAATGAGAGATTGGCTATATTCCGCAAAAAGAACATCGTAATCATATTTTAAACTAAAATAATAAACATAGGAAACAATTGCCAAAGAAAGCAATCCTGAAGCGATATTAAAAACCAACACACGCGTTTTTGCTTCTAATGTCGTTCCAAAAATCCTAAATATCTTCAAACGCACAATCCTTAAAGTATCAAAAATCCATACGACATTGTAACACTAATTTGCAGGATTCCACATAAAACACTAAACAAAAACCAATTCACTGATGATTTTTTGAAAAAATTTCAAGAATCTTACAAAATTTTAGAATTTTTTTATCCTAAAAGGATATGATTACAAATACACTTAACACATAAGGAGTAATTATGAAAAAGATTTTGTTAGGAATCGTATTAGCAGCTGGCTGTTTAATGGCAAGCGATGGTGCAGCAATCTACAAAAAATGTATTGCGTGTCATGGGGCAAATGCTGAAAAAGTCGCTCCTGGAAGTAAGGGGGGTGTAACAATTGCTGGAATGGACAAAGCAAGACTTGTAGAGCAGCTCAAAGGATATGCGGCAGGCACAGCAGACAATGGTGGTGCAAAAGCAATCATGTATGCAAATATGAAAAACTTTAAACTCACTGATGCAGATATTGATGCAGTAGCAGATTATATCTCTAAACTTCCTGCAGTAAAATAAATTTCTCCCCTTTGTGGGGGATTTTCTTTTATGCCTTATTTACAAATAGATTCTCAAAAGTTTTTACATAACTATCAAATAATTCTAAATACTATCGCTCCAAAAAATCCAGAGAAAATTGCTATTGTTTTAAAAGACAATGCTTATGGACATGGAATCAAAGAAATTGCGGAACTTGCCAAACGCGTCAATATTCAAACTGCCTTTGTCAAAAATGCCTATGAAGCCTTACAAATTTTGCCCTTTTTCCAACAAATTACGATTCTATATCCCTATTCATTACCTTGTGATTCCCTTTTTAAAGAGGCGTTGCAATCTCCCAAAATTTATTTTTGTGCGCCGAGTTTAGAATCTTTACAAAACTATCCCAAAAATACTAAAATTGAACTCAAAGTCAATAGCGGAATGCACCGCAATGGAATTGCAAAAGATGAGCTAAATCAAGCATTTCAAATCATTAAGAAAAATCACTTAGACCTCAAAGGCATTTTTACACATAATGGATTTGGGGATGATTTGGGAAGTGAATTTTATACACAAAATATAGAATTTCTAACAATCAAACAAGAATCTTTAAAACTCTGCGCACATTACAAAATCTCAAAACCACGTTTTCATTCTTTAAATTCTCCTAGTGCATTTCGTTCTAAAGAAACTCATCTTTCTTTGCAACAAGACTTGCAGGATAATTTATTCCGCATTGGAATCGCATTTTATGGTTATCTATGCCAAGATTCTATATTTCCTGCTCCAAACCTCAAACCTATTGCAGCATTATTTGCACAAAGAATCTCTACTTTAAATCTTAAATCAAGAGCGAGAATCGGTTATAGTGGGGTTAGCACTTTAAAGCAAAGTCAAATGATTTCTACTTATGATATTGGTTATGGCGATGGACTATTTCGTTTGCGCGAGGATATGGAAATTTATAGTGTCGAAGGTTTCAGAATCTTACCTCGCTCATCAATGGATTGCATTAGCGTAGAATCTACACAAAAGGAAATTTGTATTTTTAATGATGCTCGTATATTAGCTCAAGCCTTTCAAACGATTCCTTATGAGATTCTCTCACATTTACATGCATATATTCCAAAAATCATTATCTAGCCGACGATTCTTGATGAATTATCTTTAAAAATTTCCATAAGCACTTGCTTCTCTAAATCATAAAGTGCGTAGCGAATGGCTTTAAATTTTTCACTTTCTGTAATAGAATTTAATTTAAATATCTCTTCAAGCACACGAGCAGATTCTTGGGCTCGTTTAAAATTCGCAATCACAATATCTTGAAGATTTTGGCGATTCTGCTCTGCTTTAGTCGAAGCCCTTAAGACATCATTACTGGAATCCCGTGTATTCAATAAATCCAAATAAAATTCTAATTGACATTGATGGCGAAAATTTTTGAGCGCTCGCGCGAAAGGCTGATGATTAAATCCATAACGCAAAATGTCCTCAACCACGCGAATTCCTTCGCGCAAACGATTGAGATTTGCGTCCATAATACGCAAAGTGAGCAGAGGACTATCTACTAAATTAGTCTCTTGAGTTAAAGATTCCAAGAATTTGTAACAATGAAATAAACAAATTTAAAAAATCCAAATACAAACTCACCGCTGCCGTAACAGGACTATCATATACACCACGCACAATGTTTTGTGTATCATAAGCAATATAAACACTAAACAAAATCGCTCCAATTCCTGCCAATGCAACTTGTAAAATCGGACTTCCTAAGAATAAATTAACCAAAGAACCAACCACAACGACAATTAGTGTGATGAACAATATTTTACCCATACTTGTCAAGTCTCTTTTTGTTCTCAATGCAAAAATACTCATCACCCCAAAAATTGCCGTAGTTAGCAAAAATGCCTGTGCAACGATTGCTGCTCCACCGGGCATTCCTAAAATCCTGCTAAGAATCGGGGTCAAAGTCAAACCTGTCGTAAAAGTAAAACCAAAAAGCAAGATCAGATTAATGCCCGGTTTGGATCTAGCAAACATCAAACCAAACAACAAGGCAAATTCCAAAATTATAAAACCAACGTAGTATTGTGAAACTAAATTTCCAAACGCAGAAATCCCAACATATGCACCCACTGTTGCGGCAAGCAAAGAACCTGCAAAAAGCTGATAAGTTTGCTTAACAAAATTAATCAATGCAATATCGCTTTGCGCAAATGCTATATCATCTGTATTAACCTGATAACCGTCATAATTATTGAGAGGTTTTCTATCATATAATGACATTTACAATCCTTTCATTTCTATCAATTTAAAGTTGGAATTATATCTAAATTTTACTAAGAATCGCATTAAATATGCTACAATTTCGCCTTTATTTTTAAAGAATAATATTTGGAAAATTAAATGAAAAAAATTAAAATTTTTATCAATGGATTTGGTAGAATTGGGCGTTGCATTGCACGTGTTGCACTTTGTGAAATGCAAGACAAAATCGAAATTGTAGGGATTAATGACCTTGCAAATCCAGAAATTTTAAATTATCTTTTATCACACGATTCTATCCATCAAAACTTATCAATGGGGACACAAGGGAATTGCTTTGACTACAAAGATATAAAAATTCCCTTTTCGCAAAAGAAAACGCCAAGAGAAATTGATATTTTAGACGCAGATGTCGTGGTTGAAGCTAGTGGGTTATTTTTGACTCAAAATGAAGTAAAATCTCATTTGGATAAAGGTGCAAAACGTGTGATTTTTTCTGCTCCTGCTAAAGATGATACCAAGACTTTTGTATTGGGAGTCAATCATCAAAATTATCAAGGAGAAAAAATCATCTCTAATGCAAGCTGCACAACCAATGCACTTGCTCCAGTCATAATGCTACTTGATGAATCTTTTGGCGTGGAAAAAGGAATCTTAACCACCATTCATAGTTATACTAATGATCAAAATCTTATTGATGCAGCACACCATAAAAATGACTTTCGTCGTTCCCGCGCAGCGGCAGTTAATATCATTCCAACTACCACCGGTGCAGCAAAGGCATTGCATTTGGTATTGCCACAAATGAAAGATAAGCTACACGGACATAGCGTGCGCGTGCCCGTGCCAAATGTCTCTATGGTAGATTTAAACATTAATTTACTTCAAAAAACCAGCAAAGAAGAGATAAACGCAATTTTCAAAGAAGCGACCACTAATAGACTACATGGAATTCTAGGGACAGATTCTAATTTTGGTGTTTCACAAGATTTTGTCAATTGTCCTTTGAGTGGCATTGTTGCGCTTGATTTAACTTTTGTGCTTGGGGGCAATATGGCAAAAATTATGACTTGGTATGATAACGAATGGGGCTATTCTCATAGAATCTTGGAAATGGCGCATTACATCCTAAAGGACGAAATTTGAAAAGTATAAAAATTTTAATTCATCTTTTGCTTGGTATGTGCTTGCTAAGTGAAATTTCAATGGCAGAAAAAAAAGTCAATGCAACCACAAAAGAAGCACTCAAGAAAAACACTCTTTTTGATGTTTATGAGTTAAAAGGCGAGCAAGACGGCTCAACTTTATTAGTTATTGGTGGCATTCACGGAGATGAGCCAGGGGGATTCTTTGCGCCTGCGCTCCTAATTGACCTTTATAAAATTAAAAAGGGTAAAGTTATTGTCGTGCCAAATTTAAACCCAGATAGTATTGTAGCTTTTAGGCGAGGAATTTATAGGGATATGAATCGCAAATTCGCAACTATTAAACGCAATGATCCAGACTTCAATAATGTCCAAGCAATCAAAAAATTAATTACAAACGAAGAGGTAGATTTCATTATCAATCTCCATGACGGACATGGATTCTACCGAGAAAAATGGGAAAACTCTATCTTTAATCCAAAAGCTTGGGGGCAAACCTATGTGATTGACCAAAAAACTTTAGATAATGTGCCATTTGGAGATTTAGATTCTATCGCCAAACAAATAGAATCTAAACTCAATCAACGTTTGCACTATGATTTTCACACTTTTGGCGTGCGCAATACAGAAACAAGAATCAAAGACGAAGAACAACAAAATTCTCTTACTTTTTTTGCAATTACTCATTTAAAACCTGCCTTGGCAATCGAAACAAGCAAAAATATCACGGAATTACCACTCAAAACACTCTATCAAATCAGCTCCATTGAAGCGTTAATGGAGATTTTAGATATTGAATTTGAAAGAAAATTTGAATTAAATTTAGAAAATATTGCAGAAAAAATTAACGATTTTGGTAGTCTAAAAATTAACCACAATATTACTCTTGATTTAAGTAATGTCAGAAGTATAATAAATTTCACACCACTTTTAGCACAAAAAAACCTCTTTGATTTTACTCACCCATTAGGAAGTGTCAAAAAAACAAAAGAAGGTTATGAAGTTTATATTGGGCACAAAAGAATCAGTGTTCTAAAGCCTGATATTTTCCCTATGCAATGTGATTTACAAACCATGGAAATTGAGTTAGATGGCAAAGTAGCACAAGCACATTTTGGTGAAACTTTAGACTTCCAGCAAGATTTCTTAGTGCGCAAGGTTGAAGGAGTGCGCATTAATGTCATTGGTTATTCCAAAAAAGGCATCATTAGCGAACATGATATCCTTATCAACAAAGCAAACATTGATAAACGATATTCTTTAGATAAGACGCGAAGTATCTTCCGTGTGGAAGTCTATCATGGCAAAAACTTTTGTGGTATGATTAATTTACATGCCAAAGAATAAATGATTTGATGTTAAAGGATATATTTGTTGGAATCTAAGTCAAGCCAAAATTTACAGCCAAGCAATCCTTTAAACAACGAAGAATCTCATCAACCAAATACGGCAATTGTATTGTTGAATATGGGAGGACCAAATTCCCTTTTTGAAGTCAAAATGTTTTTACAAAATATGTTTGCTGACCCTTATATTTTACCTATCAAAAGTGATTTTTTGCGCAAAATCGTTGGAAGTTTCATCGTCAATAGACGCCTAGAAGAATCACAAAATAATTATCAAAAAATTGGAGGGAAATCTCCACTCGTCGCACATACTTTTGCGCTTTGCGAAGAGCTTAAACAACTTAATCCTCAATATTATTATACTTATGCTATGCGCTATACACCACCTTTTGCTTCCACAATAATAGAGGAATTAAAGCAAAAAAATATTGATGAAATTGTGCTTTTTAGTATGTATCCACACTTTAGTTACACCACAACAGCTTCTTCTATGGAAGATTTTTTACAAGCATTAAAAGCACAGCATTTTACACCTAATCTTAAAATCATCAAACACTATTATATGCAAGAATCTTATAATAAAATTATCCTTGATAGAATCTTAGAAACATTAAATGGTGAATCACCACAAGAATTTCATTTGATTTTTTCTGCACATTCTTTGCCACAAAAAAATATTGCTAAAGGCGATCCTTATCAAAAAGAGATTTTAGAGAATATTGAGATTCTTAAAAAGAATTTAAAACAAAGGAAAATGGATTTTGCTAGCATCAAGGTTGCCTACCAATCTAAAATTGGTCCTATTAAATGGCTCGAACCCAATTTGCAAGACATTTTACCTAATTATAAAGATAAAAAACTATTGATTTATCCTATTGCTTTTACAATGGATAATTCTGAAACAGATTTTGAGTTGTCCTATCAATACAAAATTGAAGCCCAAAAACACGATATTCGAGACTATCGCGTTGCAAAGTGTCTCAATGGCTCTAAGGATTTCGCTTCTTGTATCTTAGAATTAATCCACAATGCAGAACCCCTTGCCTACTATTAAACCCTTAAGAGTTCAAAATTAACATAGGACAATTACTAATGAACTAATGTTAAAGTATTATCATTTCCAAAAGTCATTGCAAAGCGTGAGAAACTCACACTTTTGCTTCTTCACGCCTCTGCAAATACTCCCAATATTCATCAACATTTTTCTGCCATTGTTCAATGAGATATTCATTTTCTGGCTTAAACAAATGTTTAAATCTTGCTTGCGCTCCCAAATAATCACGCACAGGAACGATATTTTTAGGACGATAGGTGATTTTTAATTCCTTTCCATTGATGATTTCAAAAAGTGGGAACACGAGTGAATCTACCGCCAAATCACTCATTTCAATGGTCTGATTGGAAGGAAATCTCCATTCTGTGGTGCATGCACTCATTGCGTTGATAAAGGTAGGACCTTCTGTTTCGATAGCGGTTTTGATTTTTTTACTCATATCTTTCCATTTATTAGGAGCAACTTGTGCTACATAAGGAGCTCCATGTGCCGCCATAATGAAAAGTAAATCTTTTTTTCTATCTTTTTTACCATAGCTCACTCGCCCTGCCGGAGTTGTAGTTGTAGAAGCACCCAATGGAGTAGAACCACTTCTTTGTCCTCCTGTATTTGCATAAACTTCATTATCTAAACATACATAAGTAAAATTATGTCCACGTTCAAAACACCCACTAATAAATTGGAATCCAATATCATAAGTCGAGCCATCTCCACCAAAAGCAATAAATTTTGGTTCTTTTTCGCTATAAAGTCTATTTTTGCGTTTTAATGCCTTATACATTGCCTCTGCGCCTGAAATTGCAGTAGAACTATTTTCAAAACCAATATGAATCCATGGTGTATCCCAAGAAGTATAAGGATAAACTGCTGTGCTAACCTCTAAACAGCCTGTAGAAGTCGCAATAAGTAGGGGGTGATTTGTAGCATTTAACACCTCGCGCACAATCATTCCATGCGCACAACCCGGACACAAAAGATGCGCACCTTCAAATCGCTCACTAGCTTTTGAATATTGTTTTAAATTTTTAATTTCACTCATTTTGCGCTCCTTAATTAAATCCAAGTTTTGGACCTCTAAGTCCAATAAATTGTTGAGTTGGGTGGGTTAATTTACCTACCTTTGCATCTTCGTGCAATTCTTTAAAAATCTCTTGCAAGTGATTTTGCGTTAAATCTCTTCCACCCAATCCATAAATATAATTGCTAGCAACAGGCTTATTAGAGCCATGATAAAGTGCGGCAACTCCTTCATTATAAAGCATTCCCATTGCGCCTGCTGGCAAGCTTCTATCCAAAAATGCTACTGCTTTGACTTTATTTAAACTTTCGCAAAATGCAAGGTAAGGGAATGGTCTAAGTGAGCGAATGCTTACAACTCCTGCTCTAATACCATTTTTTCTCACTTCTTTAGCAGCAATTCTTGCAGATTCTACCGTTGTGCCAAGTGCCACAATCGCAACCTCTGCATCTTCCATATCATATTTTTCTACAAGATGGTATTTGCGTCCCGTTAATTTTGCAAATTCTTCAAAAGTTCTTTCAATTACTTTAGTAGAATTCATAATTGCATGATGCAATTGAGCTTTATGCTCAAAATGCCAATCTTCCTCTGTTTGCGCACCATAAGTTGCTGGACGATCAAAATCCAACATTGCATTTTTAGGCTTATAATCTCCAATAAATTTATAAGCTTCTGCATCTTTTAGAGGACGCACACTTTGTGCAGTATGAGAACAAATGAATCCATCTTGATGCACCATAACAGGCAATCGAACATCATAATCTTCTGCAATTTTAAACGCCATTAGGTTAAAATCATAAGCCTCCTGTGGGTTGTAGGTGCAAAGATTCACCCACCCTGCATCACGTCCCAAATACATATCTGAATGGTCTCCATTGACATTTAGTGGGCTTGCAAGAGCACGATTGACAACATTAAGCACGATAGGCAGACGCATACCTGAAGCTTGATAAAGAACCTCAACCATTAAAGCAAATCCTTGTGAGCTAGTTGCAGTCGCTACACGTCCGCCTGCTGCTGCTGCACCCACACAACCACTCATTGCTGCGTGTTCTGATTCTACCATAACAAATTCCCCATCAATATAACCATTAGCCAAAAAAGATGCGTAATTCTGCACGATAGGCGTAGAAGGTGTAATTGGATAAGCAGACACAACATCAATTTGTGCTTGTCGCATTGCATGACTTGCCGCCATATTGCCATCCCAAACTTCTACTTCTTGTAATTCATAAACTTCTGCCATCATTAATCCTTTTTCTTTTCTTCTTTGAGAGGCCATTTTGCAAGAGCATTTTCATTGGTCTCATAATCACTAAACATCAAAAGCGATTTTGGATTGGTTGGACATACATCTACGCACACACCACAGCCTTTGCAATGCGCATAATCTACTCCACTCATTTTTTCATCTCTAACCAAGATTGAAGAATCAGGACAATAAACCCAACAGAAATAACAATTAATACAATGTTCTACATTATGCACTGGCTTTTCCACGCGCCAATGCGCCACGCTTGCTTTATAAGAACTATCTGGGCGATATTTCCTAGAATCTGCATGTTTTTCTACCATTTCATTTCCACTTTTATCAAATGGGAACAACACTGAACCTGCTTCAAATTCATTCCAACCTTTATAATCCATCTTTACTCCTATTTTACTTCATTATATGCTTTTCTGATAACTTCCATATTGGCATCAATCAATTTTTGTGGAAGTTTTTTGCCTAATACTTTTTTGAAAGATTCCAAGAAAAAGTCTAATTCAAGTGCTCCTGAAATCTTCAAAAAAGCTCCAAGCATTGGCGCATTAGGAATTGACTTGCCAAAAGCTTCTAATGATAATCCGATACAATCCAAAATATAAACTTCTTTGCCTTTGAGTTCAGGTTTGGATTTCAAAAACTCTTCTTTGCTCAAATGTGTTGTAATAATATATTTTGTAGAGTCTTTTTCATTTTCGCAAATATCTGTAATATATACCAAACCTGGGTCAATCACCAAAATATAATCTGGATTCATAAATTTTTCGTGATTAAGGATTGGGCTTTCATCGATTCGGTTATACGCTGTCATTGCCGCACCTCTTTTTGCTGAACCATAAAATGCAAAAGCTTGCACTTCCTTACCTGTCCCTGCAATCACATCTGCTAAACCTTTTGCTCCGGTTACTGCGCCCTGTCCTGCACGGCTATGCCATCTAATTTCAAGCATAATGCCTCCTAAATTTTAATTTTAAAGTTACAGCTTAATTGTAAAGAAAACGCACTTAAAGAAAATACTTTTTTTACTAATGGAATCGCAAAAATTCTACTTAATGTGTAAAAATAACTCATTTTATTCTGCGATTGTCTATTAATAATCGAGGATTAAAACTAAATTAGATAAGCCATATCTATGGCTATTAAAGTAAATTTAGAAAGTCGGAAAATTCTATTTTAAGGATAACTCACCAAATTTGAATTTGATAGTAAAAACCATAAGCCCTAAAACAAGGGCTTTAGATTATTTCTTGTTCTCTTTAATGTATTCCATCACCATGGCATAAGCTTCGTCTTTTAACTCCAATTTTTTACGTTTCAATTCAGCCAGTTCCATACTTGAAGCATGCTCTCTTCCCTCTGAAATGTCCTGAATCTTTTGATCCAATTCATTGTGTTCATCAAAAATCTTGGCAAAATGTGCATTTTCTTGCTTTAAGACACTAATCTCATCTCGGTATTCGTGTAACATTGACTCTCCTTAAAGGTAAATTTAATTTTTAATTATAAACAAAATTGCCTTAATACTCACTACTTTTATAAAATTTTAGCAATCTTGCTTGATTCTTTTATGAACGATAATCTGCATTAATTTTGACATATTCATGTCCCAAATCACAGCCATAAGCCACAAAAGATTCTGTGCCTTGACCAATCTCACAAATGATTCTAAAAGAATCTTGTTTCAAAACTTCTGTAGCTTTCCGCTCATTTTCGCTATCAAAATAAATCTTACCTTGTTTATAAACACACACTTCATCAAAATAAATTTCTAATGTTTTGGGGTCGCAAAGAATCCCACTTGCTCCAATTGTTGATGCGATTCTTCCCCAATTTGGGTCGCAGCCAAACAATGCAGTTTTAACCAATAAAGATTGGCTTAACGCTTTAGAAGCCTTTTGTGCTTCTTGAATTGTCCTTGCTCCTCTGACTTCAAAAGCAACAAGCTTTGTTGCACCCTCACCATCACGGACAATATCCATAGCCAATTTGTGCATTAATTTTTCTAATACAAACTCAAAAGCTTCTTTATTGTATGCTCCGCTTTTTCCATTACTCAAAAGCAAAATCGTATCATTTGTGGAGGTATCACCATCAACACTAATTGCATTAAAAGTCGTTTTTGTAGCTTTTTGCAAAAGTTCTTTCATATCAGACTTTGGAATTTGTGCATCAGTAGTAATAAAACACAACATTGTCGCCAAAGATGGATTAATCATTCCTGCACCCTTGCACATTGCCCCAATCTTGAAACTAGTCTTATCCTCCAAAACAACCTCAAAAGCAATTGTTTTACTAAACCGATCAGTTGTCATAATCGCCTCTGCCGCACGCAAATATTCCTTTTTTTTCAAATCAAATTCTTTAAAGGATTCTACAATCTTTGCTGTTGGCAACTGCACCCCAATCACTCCCGTAGAACTCATAATCGGATTGCAAATTGTAGGAAATTTATCTTGGAGGTCCTTTAATACTTCTCTAACATTTGCTACACCTTGCTCACCAGTGAGTGCATTTGCATTTTTAGAATTTACCAATACAAAATTACTTTTGAAATCTTTATCGTATTCTTGATAATGCAAAATTGGTGCGGCACAAAATTTATTTTGAGTAAAAACTGCTTCCACTTCGCATAAAGAATCAGCATAGATAAAAGCTATATCAGGCTTTCCATTGCCTTTCAAACCTGCACAAATACCATCACAATAAAACCCCTCTGCCGCTATGATTCCACCTTGTATTGGAAAAAAACTAAACATATTTTAACTCCTCTGGTTTATCTTTTTTAGAGATGAGTTGCTTTGTCAAACGCACACCATGTGAAGTGCCAATTACAAGCAATTTACACTCACTTGTTACAAGTGTATCGCCATTAGGCATAGAAATAAACTTGCCATCTTTTTGGGTAATTCCTACAATGGAAGTCTGTGTAATCTCACGCACATGGGCTTCTTTGAGTTTTTTCAACACAAGCCAAGAGTAACGAGGAACAATAATCTCTTCCAAATCAAGTGGTGTGTCCTTTTGATAAGCAAATCTTTCCAATAAATTTTCCATATCAGGACGCGTTGCCATTGCATTGACTCTTTGGGCAAATAATTTAGAGGGAGAAACTGCACAATCTGCCCCAAGTTTTTTCAATTTTTCTTCATCTTCATTGTTTTCTGCATTTCCAATGATAAAATAAGGCTTTCTCCCAAGCTCTCGTTCATAAAGCCGAACAGATGCAATTTGTGCAATATTATCTGCAATATTATTAGAAAGGGTAATGACGCCACGAGCACTTGATAAATGGCATTTTAACATTGCAATTTCCGTATGTGGATCTTCATTAATAAAAAAAGGATAATGATATTTTTGTGCAATATCTTCTAAAGAATCGTTACGATCCACTACCACAAAAGGAATATGTGCTTCGCGGAATTGTTGAGAGAGCTGTATAGTGTATTCATTATGGTAACAAATAATAAAATGATTTTTTAAACGTGCAATTTTATAAATCATATTTTGTTCCTTGATAATTGGAATGAGTTTTCCACGACTAAGTATATCAATCACACTAACAACACAAAAACTTAAAACCAATGAGCCTGCCAACATAACAAAAGCAGTGTAAAAAATGGTTAACCCATCAAACTCATTTTCTTGAAGTGCGCCAAAACCTGTTGTGGTAAAAGTATAAGAAGCCTGAAAAAAAGCGTCAATTAGGCTATAATCTGTAACGACTAAATAACCAAGTGTGCTAAGTATTAAACCTGCAAAAATTAATAAAAAAGACGCGCGGAAAGGCTTTAACTGCTCATAAAGCAACCCAGACATATCAATATCTGGCTTTTGAGCACCTTCCCAATGAAGAAATTTTTTGAGCCTATCAAAAGCCACAGCCCAACCCTATGCTAAGGATCAAGAGCGTTTTTTCATCGTGCGTAAGGTAGAAGCTGCAATTCTAACTTTCATTGTTCTGCCATCTTCTAGTTTAATTCTGACCGTTCTCAAATTAGGTAAAGAACGTTTTCTTGTTTTATTGTTCGCATGGCTTACATTATTGCCAACCATCGGACCTTTACCCGTAAAAAAACATTTTCTTGCCATTTCTCAATCCTTAAAAATTACTAATAAAATAAACTTTGGATTATATCTCAAACTAGATAATAGAAAGTTTAAACTCTCTCAATCAAGCCTTTTTTTGATTTCTTGCACAATATCAAACCCATGATTAAGTGCTGCTGCAATAGAACCACCATTTTTATATAAAATATCTCCTGCAATATAGACCTTATCAACAGAGCTTTGATGTCTCGCATCTGTCAATGGCACACCATCCGCATCTAATTCTATACCGCATTTACGCAGAAAATCCACTGGTGCGATTCCACCAATTGCATAAACTACACGATCATACACCACACTTGTATTGTCTGTAAAATTCACTTTTACCTTGCCCTTGCTATCCTCTAGGCTTTCAATATCAATACCAAGTTTGGGTTGAATTTTTCCATTTTTAAAACACAAATCCAAATTCTCTTGATTTGTTTCATTAATTCTTGCAAACTCCTTTCTACGATAATTCAGAGTTACAGGATTTGTCTCACTTAACACACACGCATATTCTACAGCGGAATTACCTCCACCAACAACCAAAATATTCTCACCATCAACGCAACTGTTAGCATTGAAATTCACGCGCTGTTTGACACTATTTGGAATCGCATAACTTGGTTTATTGGGTTGCCCCATTTTGCCAATAGAAATCACAACAAATTTGGCTTTAAAATCTGTATTTTTTGCTGTATGAATAACAAACAAATCGCCTTGTTTCTCAATGGATTCCACCTCCGTTTGAAACTGTACTTCAAGCCCATTTTCTTGGATGATTTTGTCAAATAAATCCAAAGTGCTCTCTTTTGTGCCATCGCAAAAATAAATATTCCCATTTAGCTCGACTTTTTGCCCTTTATAGTCTTTATCTACGCGTTTTTTATCTTTATAAAATTTACGAATCGTTGTGGAATGCCCCTCACCTTTTTCAAACAAAATTACATTTTCAATACCCAAAATTAATGATTCTACTGCCGACGCAATCCCTCCTGGACCTCCTCCGACAATCGCAATATCGTAAATTTCTTTCATTAGTTATCCTTTGTATTATTTTTTGTATTATTTGCTGCATGACGCAAGTCTTCTTCGCTATCAAATAAAACTCCTTGCATCATCTTTTTTTCATCATCAAACTGACCACTTTTTAAGCCCCACAAAAATGCAATCAGTCCAATTAGTCCAATCACAATAGAAGTTGCAAGCATTACTGCAACCATTGTTGTATTCATACTACTTTCCTCAAAAAAGGCAAAAGAGATTCTATATTTAATCCCATTGCATTGGAAGTTGCACCCACTTGATGCTTAATGTAGTTTCGATGAAACCCTTCCACCATCACCGCACCTGCTTTATTTGCCCATGCACCACTTTTAAGATAAGATTCTAAATCCTGCGACTCAAAAGATAAAAATTCAAAACAAGTTTGACTCAAGTTGATATAAAAAAACTGCCTACAATGCAGAATCGCACAAGTAAGAATTTTTAGTATTTTTCCACTTTGGGATTCCAAAAACTCTCGTGCTTCTACCTCATTCTTGGCTTTGCGTTGCAAAACCCCTTCACAATCTATCACACTATCTACAACCAATAGTGGAAACTCTAACCCATATAATTTTAATGCACTTTTGTGTTTGCCAAGCGTCGCTTGATAGACAAAATCACTAGGCTTATCCACAGATAATTGTTCTTCATCAAACCCATTATCACATTGGATAAAAGGGATTTTATGATATTCTAAAATCTGCTTACGCGACTTGGAAGCGGAGCATAAACGCAACATAAAATTCCTTTAAGATTCCAACATAAACTTATAATTATAATCTTATTAAAATTATATTTTGATAAGATTTATTAATTTTTCAAGCTCACTGCAACAACTGCAATCGCGAATCCACCATCATGTGCAATCGAAAGGCTCAAAGAATGGAGTTGAAAATAATTCCATTTTTCAGCACATAAATGAAGACTTGGTGCGCCCTTTTTATCTTTTGAAATCCACATATCATGGAATCGTAATTCCTTACCAATTCCACATTTTAAGGCTTTGGCACAAGCCTCTTTGGCTGCCCAAAATCCTGCGAGAGTTTGGGGACTTTTAGCAATATTGATTTCAGAGTCATTCAGAAATCTAGTGATTCCTTTGCTACCAAATCTTTCCCACAAAGATTCTATACGCGCAATTTTAACAATATCTACTCCGACTTCAATCATCAATTATCATTGCACAACAAATTCAGTAAAAAACATATTTGCGATTCTGCCATCAACCAAAAACTCATTTAGACGCTCCATAACCTCCTCTTTGAGCTTTTGCTTACCTTTGGCTGTTTGCACTTCTTCAAAAGTCTTAGAGCTAAGAATTGAAATAATCACATCACGTAGAATATCTCGCTTAGTATCAAGCTCTGTTTGTAACTCTGCAACACTAAGCTCCAATGCAATAGAAGTTTTTAGATAACGTTTTCCTCCACCTGAAGTCATAAGATTCACGATAAACTGGTCTAAAGGATACATTGGTCCAATGCTCAAAAGGTTGCTATTGGGATTTGCTGCACTTCCTTTGTTTGCTGCACTTTGTTGCTGTGGAGCAGCTGCTGGTCCTGCTTCCGTTTCATCTCCTCCACTAAAAATTAGAATCGCGACAATAATCAAGATCACCAACAAAAGCGCAACAACACCAATAATAATAAACAGCAACATTTTGTTCTGTTTCAAACCCTCTAATTTAGACTCTTTTTTGCCTTCTTCCTCTGCCATATTTTCTCCTTAATAAAAACTTTATTATATAAATCTTTTTTCAAATTTTCAAGTAGCTACCAAGCCATTTTAATTCATTTGGATAACGTCTAAACAATTCACTCACATTAGTATCATCAATATGCCCATCAATATCAATAAAAAAACAATAATCAAAATCTCTCCCTGCATGTTTTGGGCGAGATTGAAAAGAAGTCATATTGATATTCAAATCTTTAATATCATACAATAAACGATAGATAGCACCAGGTTTATCATCATTTGCTAAAATTGCAAACAAAGAGGTTTTATCTTTTCCGCAAGATTGGTTTTTGAAATTACTAATCACAATGAAACGTGTTTTGTTATCTGAATCGTTTTCAATATTTTCAAATAAAATAGGAGTGTTATAAAGCTTTGCGGCAATCGGTGAGCAAATTGCTGCACATTTTGGATTCTCTCCTGCTAGCTGGACTGCACGCGCAGTAGAATCTACCGAAATTCTTTGAATGTGGTCTAAAGAATGCTCACTCAAGAAGTTTGAGCATTGCCCAAAAGCAATATCTTTGGAATAAATCATTTCAATTTCTTGAATCTTTTGCATTCTACTTGCAAAACAATGATGAATTGGCATATAAATTTCGGCGACAATTTTTAATTCTGTCATTCTTAGTAAATCCAATGTCTCACCCACTGCGCCATTTTGATTATTTTCAATTGGAATCACAGCATAGCTTGCACGTCCATTTTCTACACTTTTTACAGCTTGCGTAATAGTATTATGAGAAAAATATTCACACATCGCGCCAAATCTACTTTCAGCTGCTTGATGTGTATAGCTCCCAAGAGGACCAAGATAAGCGACACGTTCTGGCAATTCAAGATTGCGACTGACTGCAAAAATCTCTGAATAAATCGCTTCAATCGCGGATTTATTCAACAATAAAGAACCTTTAGAATTTAATCTATCAATGATTTCTTTCTCTCTTTCTGGACGATAAATTGGAGTGTTATTTTGGAGTTTCTCCTTGCCAATCCTCTTAACAATTTCCATTCGTTTTTCCAACAAATCTAAAATTTCATCATCAATATTATCAATCTCTGTTCTAAAATTTTGCAAATTCATCTAAAATTCCTTTATAGATAGTCTTTCTCTAACGCAATCAAATCCTCTACACTTTCTCGCTTACGAATCAATCGCATTTTGCCATTCTCAAGTGCAACTTCAGCGCAATGTGGTCGTGTATTATAATGGCTTGCCATGCTAAACCCATACGCGCCAGCACTAAGCACTGCTAGGACATCATTCTTTTCCAAGAGTGGTAAAGTGATGTTTTTACCCAAGTAATCCCCGCTTTCGCAGATTGGACCTACTACATCGGCATTGCTCACTTCTCGCGATTCTACGCTAAGTGGAACAATCTGATGATACGCATTATAGAGACTTGGGCGGATTAAATCATTCATTGCGCCATCTACAATTACAAATCGCTTATTTTGATGAGTTTTTTGATAAAGAACTTTTGTTAAAAACACGCCACTATTTCCTACAATAAATCTACCTGGCTCACAAATAATTGTCAAATCCAATCCTCGCAATTCTTCCAAGATTGCTTGCGCATAATCATAAGGATTGATTGTCATTTCATCACTATAAGTGATGCCAATCCCTCCCCCAACATCAAAAAACTTGATGTCAATTTTTAATGCTAACAAGCTATGTGTTAATTGTGCAATCTTTCGTGCAGATTCTTTAATCGGATTCAATTTCGTTAATTGACTACCGATATGGAAATGGATTCCAATAGGTTCTAAATGCTTGGAATTATGCGCATACAGATATATTCCTTTTGCCTCTTCAATATTCACTCCAAATTTATTTTCTTTAAGCCCTGTGGAGATATAAGGATGTGTTTGTGGGTCAATATCAGGATTCACACGCACAGAAACCCTAGCAGGGATTCCCAACTCTTCTGCACAAGCTTCGACCAATAACATCTCCTCTCTACTTTCTACATTAATAAATAAGATTCCGATTTTTAAGGCTTCTTTGATTTCAAATTCTTGCTTACCTACACCACTATAAATGATTTTGTATTTTGGAATCCCGGCTATAATTGCGCGTTTAATTTCACCCAAAGAAACACAATCTGCACCACTTTCTAGGCTCGCAAGTTTTTTAATCACGCTTAAATTAGAATTTGCTTTTAAAGCATAACAAATCATTGTTTTGCGTCCAGAAAATGCCAATTTAAGTTGCTCATATCTTTGTTGGATTCTATCCAAATCATAGACATACAAAGGTGTGCCAAACTGCTTTGCTACTTCTTGTAATAAATTTTTATCAAAATTTCCACTAAGTTCTGGGATATTTAAAGTCTCGATATTTTTCACGATTTTGCTCTTTTATGAATTTTAGAAAATCTCAATTATAATAAAAAAAGCCTTAAATCTGTGCGTGTTTCTCACAAAATTCAATCACACCAAACGATAAAATCTCAAAAATTAACAAGGAAAATTTTAAACTAAAATGCGTTAAACTTAGGGACTTATATTCTTAAAAACTTAAGGAAAAAAATGAAAAATAAAATTATTTTATTTGATTTAGATGGCACATTAATTGATTCCACACAAGCTGTTTATGAGGGAATCTGCGAGGCTTTTAAACATTTTCATCAAACAGCCCCAGCATACGAAGTTGCAAGTGCGCAAATCGGGCATACGCTTGAAGATATGTTTAGCACATTTGGAGTAGAACTTTCTAAGATTCCAGAATTTATTGCAATTTATAGAGAACATTATGGAAAAATTTGCAATGCCAAAACGCATTTATTGGAAAATGCACAAAGTGCAATTATGCAAGCTTATGAGTTTGCTCATTTGGGAGTAGTAACCACCAAAACAGGAAAATATTCTAAAATCCTTTTGGAGCATTTTAAAGTATTGGATTATTTCAACTGCATAATTGGCAGAGAAAACACTCAAGAAGCAAAGCCAAGTGCAGAACCAATTTTACTTGCATTAGAATCAATGCCAAAAGACATTTCAAAAAGCGATATTTATATGATTGGCGACACACCTTTAGATATTCAAGCAGCAGATAATGCGGGTATAAAAAGTATCGGGGTTTTAAGCGGTTACGCGAGTTTGGAATTATTACAACAATTCACAAATCATATCACAAAAGATGCGTTAGAAGCGGTGCAAAGCATTCGAGCCAATGGATAAATCAGCCTAAAAACTTTGCTTGGAATCTCACTCTTGAAAATTCGCTTTATATATCGAATTTGTTGCGCTTACTTCACTACGAGAATAGCATATTATGATTGCAAGCATAAACTTGTATCACACTTTAGCGACAACTAAAAATAACATTTCCTCGTGCTGCTCGTTCTGTCTTTTTTGCTGTTGGTAAGCTAATATCTGCCAAATCTTGCACTTCCTTTTTTGTTGAGCTCAAAGACGATTTCATTAAGATGGGCATTACTTTATCTTGTGCGACTGCATTTAAGTCAATTTCCTTAATACTGCATTTCTGACGGGAAATATTAGAATATTCTTTAGCTTTTTGCAGAGCAAACTCTAATAACTGAATACTTAATTGTTCATCAATTTCTGCAAATAACTTGTCATCTAATACCTTATTAATACTCGGAAGAGCAAACAACAAATATTGATTTTTACTTACTTCACTTTCGATTTTACGAAGAATATTATTATAATCTTCTTTTTGTATTTCACTAAACTCACAATTTAAACTATAATGGCTTTCAAATCCATTTTGTATTCTTTTTCCATTTTTGTATTCATAGATTGGATTAATCTCAAAACTTCCACCTTTACAAAAACTATCCTTACCCAAAAAATCATTAATATTATTATAGGTTTTAATAATTGCGTTCTTATCTGCTGGACTTAGTGTTTTGAGTTTTCGTAACATCTCATTCCCATTAATATTCACAAAACTAGTATATTTTGTCGCTTCCACTTCTGTGCTGACACTCAAATCCTGCTTAATTAACATTTCAGCACTTACTTCCACAAACAAACTTGCGCAAAATATTAGAATAACAGCCAATTTCTTTCGCATAAAAATCCTTTGAAATTAACACTCTTATATTAACTTAAAAAAATTCTAAGCCAGGATTCCAAATTGGAATCCCAATTAGTCTCTAAAGTGCTTTTTTGGCACTTTCAACAATTTTTGCAAATGCTGCAGGCTCATTCATTGCAATATCCGCTAGAATCTTTCTATCCAATGTAATCCCTGCTTTTTTAAGTCCAAACATAAATCTTGAATAGCTGATTGCATTGATTCTGCAAGCTGCATTAATTCGGACAATCCAAAGTTTTCTGAAGTCTCTTTTCTTTTGTTTCCTATCACGGAAAGCATAACACAAACTGCGTTCTAACTGCTCTTTAGCTTTTCTAAAATGCTTATGTCTTGCGCTATAAAATCCACGTGCTAACTTTAAAACTTTTTTATGACGACGTCTTCGCACAACACCTGTTTTAACTCTTGCCATTTTAATCCTTTACCATATTGTGGTGTGGTATTCCTACCAAACTTGCCCAAAAATTGGGGAATGACATACTCTAAATGTATGAAACTTCTACTTATGCCATACAAAGCAGTTTTTTAACTGATTCAACATTGGCATCATGAACATATTTTGGTGCATTCAAATTTGCAATTTTTCTTGGACGCTTTTTGGTCAGAATATGATTTTTAAACGCCGATTTGCATTTAATCAGATTCTTTTTGAGCTTAAATCGCTTTGCTGCACCGCGATTGGTCTTCATCTTTGGCATTGTTCCTCCTTCATAAAATAAACTATTTTTTAGGTGTTACAAGCATATTGACATAACGACCTTCTACCTTGTAATCTCGGTCAATATTTGCAATTTCTTCAAGCATTGAAGCAACTTTATTTAAGACTTCAAAACCCGCTTGTGGTTCGCTCACTTCACGCCCACGCAAAAACACACGAAATCTCACATGTTTATTTTCTTCTAAAAATTCCTTTGCATGTTTGACTTTATAATTAATGTCATTACTTGCAATTTTGACAGAAAGCTTAATTTCTTTAATTTCAATTTGCTTTTGTTTTTTCTTGGCTTCTTTCTGCTTTTTTTCTTGTTGATAACGAAACTTCCCATAATCCATTATTTTGCAAACTGGGGGGTTAGCATCTGGAGCAATCAATACCAAATCCAAACCCTTACTATCAGCAATCTTCAAAGCTTCTTCAGAACTCATCAAGCCATATTGCTCACCCTCATCTCCTACACAACGAATTTGTGGAAAATCTATTTCCTCATTGAGGACTATCTCGTCATTTTTACTCAAAAGCTAACCTCACGCATTTTCTCCTTATTGAATTGAATAAAATCATCAAATTTCATTTCTGTTTGCTCTTTGGTGCGCCGATTACGAACAGCTACCTTTCGCTCCTCCATTTCTTTAGCACCCAATACCGCAATCATTGGAACTCTTTGCTTTTCTGCATTGCGAATCTTTCGGTTGAGTGTTTCATTTTTGTCTTCAATCTCTGCATATACGCCATATTTTAAGAGTATATTGCGCAATTCTTTCGCATAGATATTTTGCGCCTCATTAATTGGAATAATAATCACTTGTGTTGGTGCAACAAAAAATGGGAACTCTCCGCCAAAATGCTCAGTCAAAATCGCTACAAATCTCTCAAAACTCCCCAAGATTGCACGATGAATCATTACAGGCTGTTGAGCGGTATTGTTCTCATCGGTATAAGTCAAATCAAAACGTTCAGGTAGATTCATATCAATTTGCACCGTGCCGCATTGCCATTTGCGCCCAATAGCATCAGTGATTTTAATATCAATCTTAGGACCATAAAATGCACCGCCCCCCTCATCAATCTTGTAAGCAATATCACACTGGCTCAAAGCACTTTTAAGAGCGTCTGTTGCTTGTTCCCATACCTCATCACTACCAATAGATTTTAAAGGACGCGTAGAGATTTCCATCTCATAGCTAAACCCAAAGGCATTCATAATCTTTTGCGTAAAATCAATAATGCTTTTTACTTCACTCGCAATTTGACTGGGACGGCAAAAAATATGCGCATCATCTTGGGTAAATTCACGCACACGCAACAATCCATGCAATACACCACTTTTCTCATGGCGATGCACTACCCCATATTCATAAAAGCGTAAAGGTAATTCACGATAACTGCGCAATGCACTTTGGTAAACTTTAATATGCCCTACACAATTCATAGGCTTGATTCCATATTCTACCTCATCAATAGTTGTAAAATACATATTTTCACCATAATTTGCATAATGCCCACTTGTTTTCCAAACCGCACTCTTAAGTATTTCAGGACCACGCACAGGCTCATACCCTCTTTCGATAAGAGCTTGCGTAAGAAGATTTTCAAGATTTCTTCTCAATCTTGCTCCTTTAGGCAACCAAATTGGAAGTCCTGCTCCAATCTCTTCATCAAAAGTAAAAAGCTCCATTTCCATGCCTACTTTTCTATGATCACGCTTTTTAGCCTCTTCTAATTGTCTCAAGTATTTCTGGAGTGTTTCTTTATCCGCAAAAGCAATCCCATAGATCCTTGTAAGCATTTCTGCCTTTTCATCGCCACCCAAATAAGCACCTGCAATCTTAGTGAGCTTAAAGGCATTGAGTAATTTTAAAGTTGGCAAATGCGGACCGCGACACAAATCTTCAAAATCTCCTTGCGAATAAATACTTAAAGTCCCATCTCCCAATGGAATCTTACTAATAACAGCTTGTTTCAAATCATCCTCTTGGAACTTTGCAATTGCTTCTTCTCGTTTAAGATGATATTTGATGATTTTCTCACCTTTTTTAGCAATTTCTTTCATTTTAAATTCTATAGAATTTAAATCTTCTTCGCTAATTTTTTGATTCACGCGAAAATCATAATAAAACCCTTCCTCTACTACAGGACCTACAAAGAATTGTGCTTCAGGATAAAGTGCTTTAATTGCTTCTGCCATCAAATGTGCGCAAGTGTGGCGCATAATAGCAAGGGAATCATCAGAATTATCAAAATAAATTGGCTCTCCCTTAAGACCCAATTCTTCCGCGCTTTGCGTATCATAAATTGCGTTATTTGCTTTGATACCAATTATTACAGACATAAAATCTTGCCCTTATTATGTTAAAAAATAAGTGTAGATTATAGCAAAAAAATTAAAAATAACGCTTAAAATGAAAGAATCCTTAATCTTTGCCATCAATAAACTTAGAATCTTTCCTTAAATTGGGTTTGTGAGCTAGTTTAATTGAAACAAAATGCAATTTAAGGATTATAGATAAGAAAGCTCCCTTTATGGAAGCTTTGGGGAAAGTAGATTTCCTTTGCGTGCAGCCAAAACAATAAGCAAAATTGTAAAACCGACAAAATAATACAAAAATACAGGAATCGGTAGAGGGTCTCCAGCAGCATAAGAATGCAAACCAGAGAGATAAAAATTGACACCAAAATAAGTCATCAAGATAGAATAAAATGCTATCACACTAAGAGCAGCAAACACATAGGGATTATCGCCTTTGGGAATAAATCTTGCATGCAAAACGATGATATACACAACAATAGAAATCAAAGCCCAAGTCTCTTTGGGGTCCCAGCCCCAATATCTTCCCCAAGATTCATTTGCCCACACGCCACCCAAAAAATTTCCGATTGTAAGCATTGCAAGCCCTAGAATCATCGCCATTTCATTAATGACATGCAAAGTTAAAATCGTGCGGTCCAATTCAGGATATTTTGCGCTTCTAAAAATAAATAAAAATAAAGTAAGTGCGCCGAGCATAAAGCAAAGCCCTAAAAATCCGTAACTTGCGGTAATGATAGAGACATGGATATTAAGCCAATAAGACTTTAACACAGGCACTAGGTTACCAATTTGTGGGTCCATAAAGCCCAAATGAGCAACAAAAAGCGAGATACCTGCCAAAAAACTTGCGAGGCTTTGGGCTAAATAGCTTTTTTTGAAAAATACAACCCCCGCAACTCCAGCCGCAAAAGCAATATAAATCATTGATTCATAGGCATTACTCCATGGCGCATGTCCTCCTACATACCAACGTATCCCAAGAGCAATTGTATGTAACAACACCAACAGAGAAATCGCCCAATAAAGTGCTCGGCTTGCCAAAATATCTACTTTTTTATGCCTAAAAATCTGCACAAGCACCACAACAAAAAGTAAGATTCCACAAGCTAGATAAAGTGGCATAAGATTCTTAAAAAGGTTATAATGATTCAAAAAGATTTCCAAATCAATTTGTATTTGCGGTGGAATCAAATCTGCACCAAACTTATGTTGAATCTTCTCCAATGCATCAAGGGCTAGATTTGCATTTTCCCATTTATTTTCCATCAAACCATAATGAAAACTATTAAAATACGCACCAAAAAGTTTCTGAATCTGGCTTGCATCTTCTTTATCAAAGCTAGCAATTGCATCGCTTGGGGCAAACCATCTTTCCTCTTCACCTCTAAAATCCGGCAAAATTCGCAACGCTTGCGCTGTATAGATGAGATAAGCAGCATTCACGCGTTCATCTATGCTAATAACATCTTTATCAAACTTATCTCGTATAGCGGGCTTTTTACGATTTGCTTCTTCCAAATAATTTGCAAGTTTATAATTCCCCCCTACAAACAAATCTTCAAAAGCAATATATTTTTCGTCTTTACTAACTCCAACGACTTCTCTGAGTTTGGGTGTGGAAAGTGCTAACATTTTAACTTTTTTAAATTCATTAGGATAAACCATCATTCCCAAAAATAGCTCCATAGGTTTTAATCCCAAGAAATTATCTTTTTTTGTCATTTTATGCACATATTCCATTGCCAAAGTATCCACAGGCTTCATACGCCCCCCAAAGTCTTGCACCAAAAGTTTCCCAAATTTCTGCGCATGTGCGCTACTTTTAGCTTGTAGATTCTTGATTAAATCCAAAATGCTTTCACTTGTAATTGGCGGAATCGTAGCCTCTAATCCCTCTTGCATATGTGGATTTTGAGATTCTAGCTTGGATTGCTCTTGAGGAATCTTAACATCAGAATTCGCAACAAGTGGCAAGCTACCAACTCCCAACCCCAATGCAAAAATAATTGCCAAATTTTGAGATTTCAAATAAGCACTTAATCGCACAAATCGCCCATTTTTGGCAAAAAATTCCCATAAAAGCCCAATCACTAGCAGTGCATAACCAATATAGGTTGGAATCTTGCCTGGGTCGCGATTGACAGAAAGAATCGTTCCTCCCTCATCTAAATCATAAGAAGATTGAAAAAAACGAAATCCCCCATAATCCAAGACATTATTCATAAAAATTTTATAGGGTTTTTCTATCTTTTTTGCAGAATCAATCACCACTACTTCTGAAGCATAAGAAGAAGGGCTCATAGAACCAGCATAGCGGTCAAGCTGAAAATCTTTTAATTCTATAAAAAAAGGTAAAGCTACGATTCTGCTACCCCACTCTATGGCAAATCTCATTCCTCCCAATGAAAATGGAATCATAAATTCTTTATTGGCGTTTTTTATCACTTCTATTTGTTGGCTTTCACCCCTAAAATTCACATTGACTTGAAGTCTATCATGGTCCATTTTGTCTTTTGCGGGAATATAATTTACATATTGCACCGACAAATCACTCCCCTCAAAAGGCAAAGTTTGTTTGAATTTCTCTTGCACAAGAGGTGTAAGCGTAGTAGGAAAGAAAGCACGATAAAGCTTATCTTCTTTTTTAGCTAAAATCGTGATAAATTCTTCTTGCGACTCTATTGTATTGCTTCTTTCACCCTCTCGTATGTGCATTACACCTTCAAATCCATAGTAGCGTGTGATTGCCGCACCAACAAAAATCACTACCAAAGAAAAATGAAATAAAAAAGAAGCATATTTTTTACGTTGGAATGCACGAGAAAAAATCAATACGCCAATTAGATTTAACACCAAAAGTAAATGCAATAAATCAAACCAAGAAGCATTATAAATCAATGCTTTAGCACTTGGGGTGCCAAAATCATTTTCAACAAATGTTGCCACTGCACATGCGCTTCCATAGGCAATCAGCAAAACAATCGTAACAAAAAAGCTACAAAATCCTTTAACAATATTATTGACAAAGATTTGCACTTGATTCATATTTTTCCCTAAAAATCAAAATTAAATCGTCATTTTACCCAAAGGTTTTTGAGGTTTGATTAACAAAAAGCAAACAAGAAGAAAATTCATAGCAAAATAAACAAAGAATCGCAAAGCCAAAAAGAGGCTTTGGATTTTAAAATCGGAAAACAAATTAACCCAAAAACTCGCGCTTGAAGTATTCGCGTGAAGCTTTACAAAGAGGACAAGCACCAGGAGCCTTTTTGCCCCTATGAATATGCCCACAGATTTCACAAACCCAAACTTCTTCTGCACTACTTTCAAAGAATCCTTCTTCATCTAACATTTTTTTGAGTTCCAAATACTCTCTTTCATGCTCTACTTCTACTTTGCCAATAGCAGTGAAGAGTCTTGCGATGTCTTTTTTGCCCTCATCTTCAGCAATTTTAGCAAAATTTGGATACATTGTTGTATGCTCATAATTTTCACCTTCTGCCGCAGTAAGTAAATTTTTGGCAGTGATTTCTAATTCCTTGCCATCGATAATTTTATGATAGGCTTTGAACTCTGCTCTTGCGTGCCATTTTTCATTTTCTGCCGCTTCTCTAAAATGCGTAGCCACTCGATGCCAACCTTCTTCTTGTGCTACATCAGCAAACAAATCATATTTATTGCGTGCCATAGATTCACCCGCAAAAGCTTTCATCAAATTCACTGCAGTTAAATCTGTGGTGATACAGGTCATCTCTGCTCCACAACAGCTAAGCGTGCCACCGCCTACATTTTGCACTTCTACTTCATTGCCACATTTTTGGCATTTATAGGTTTCATATTGTCTCATTAACATTCCTTTTAAATAAAATAGAGTGAAATTATAGCATAAAAATTTTTAATTAATAAAATTTATCCAATAATTTTAAAATTCCTTTAGAATCTGCTCTACAACTGCCTTAGGATTCTGTGCTTTATAAATTGGACGTCCCACAACAATAAAATCACTTTGTGCTTCTTTGGCATCCTCTAAACTCGCTACGCGCTTTTGGTCGCCACTGCTTTCTCCAAAAGGACGAATCGCTGGTGTAAGCGTCAAAAACTCTGTGCCAAGCTGCTCTTTGATAACTTTAGATTCTGCACAAGAACAAACAACACCGCTAAGTTTGCATTCTTTTGCCAATTTGGCAAACTCTAAAACTTGCGTTTGCAATCCCGTATGATAAATCTCAAAAAATCCTTTTTCATCAAAGCTTGTCAATGCTGTTACTGCCATAACTAAAGGAGGATTCGGAATTTTCCTAAGTCTCTCTATCACTTCACACATTGCCTCTCTACCGCTGCTTGCGTGAATCGTAATCATATCAATTCCAAGCTTAGCAATCTCATCAACACTATCTCCCATGGTGTTAGGAATATCGTAAAGTTTCAAATCCAAAAAAATACGAAAAAGTGGATTGATTGCTTTGATTTTATCCAAAAATACTATTCCATCACGTATAAAACTACGCAATCCAACCTTAACCCATAGATAATTCTTGTCTTTTAGTGATTCCATTAAGGCTAGATTTTCCTCCATACTCGGCAAATCTAAAGCAACGCAAAGCTTCATCAATTCTCCTTTTATTTAGTTTATCCTAAAAAAATATTGATTAATTTTCCTAAAATCATACTTTTAAAATAATAAAAAATGTTTAAATTGCGCAAGTAACCTTAACATTTGATTTTTAATGGATTCCTATTTTTAAAATTTTGCTTGATTTCTTTAATTTCTTTAAAAAACTTAATATAACCTCCATAATACCAAGTTTTATGCGCCTTAATAAGTGCTACACCCAACAAAAAGCTTAAATGTGATTTGCATCTAAGAATAGCAGGGTCATCTTGGCAAACTGATAAAACCAATGCAACATTATCCAACTTAGGATTATACGAGCTGATAAACTCATAAAGTTTTTGGGAAATTTTATATTTCACAACTTCTTTCAGTAAAATAAAGGGCAAAATAAAATAATCTTTCTTGCTCTTAAATTTCTTTACCATAAGGAATCCTAGCCTATATTCTAAAGATGTGTTTTTAAACAGCTCTCCACAATCTTTTGTTGGAGATAAAAGCGAACAAGCCAACTCTTCTACTTCTTGACTTTTTATGCTTTCAAAAATCTCTAAAATCTCTTTATGAAAGATTGGCGTTTGTAAGGCATTTTGCCACCATTCTTCTCTAAAACAAGACAGGCGAATCTTGCCATATATTAGTTGAAATTTCGTATGCCAAGGTTTTGCACATTCTAAAAAATGCACAATTTTCGCATGATTTTTTAAGGATTCATATTCTTTCCTTGTTATCCAAAATCTAGGGCTTTCACTCTCATTTTGAAAAACACCAAGAATTGGATTTTTATAATGCGGGTAGAAATTATAAGTTACAGGCAAAAGCAAACGCTTCTTCTTGGGAATCATCGCATTGAGAGTATCTTGGTCTGGCAATTCAGGCTTATTGGATTGCAAGAATTCAATCGACTTGGCTTGTAGATGAGCCTTTTTCCATTCTTTGACATTAAACAATACAAATCAGGAATTAAATCCTGTTGCGTGAAGATGCAGACTCTCTGCAACTGCGACAATTTTATCTTTTAATGGAAGCATAAAAAGCTCTCTTAAATCCATTCTTACCAACATATCCAAATCCAAACACAAAGCCTTTTCTACCTCATTGGGTAAAACCTCTCCAAATTTTAAAATCAAATTGGCAACATAATTTCCTTTCCATCTTCATAGTATTATAAAATTCCTGGATACTTAATTCGTGAATTTGAATTTGGGTAGGATATTTAAGATTTAAGATTTCTTGTAATTTTGCAAATTTGCCTTGAGATTCTATACTAATTGTATCGCAAAGAATATGAAAAATATACCCCCCCCCCCGCTGGAAAAGTTTTATCTGAAATTTTCGTCTTATCAAGGATATTCTTCATCATCACAGCGGCAAATTTTAGATAATGTTCATTTGCACAAAAAACAAATATGATACATTAACTTCCTTTTTTATTTTTCTGCGATACTCGACGAACTTTACAATCCTTTCGAGATTTTTCAGATTTGAATGAATCTTTTGATTTGTAAGACTTGGTGGATAAACTTTGAGGTTTTTTTGAAGTTTTATTCAAGGTTTTAGACTCATTCTTATGAATCTTTGGTTTTAAATCCTTCGATATTTCTTTTTCATTTTGAGATTCTACTTGTTCTACGCTAATATTTTGCTGATTCAATAATTCTTGAATTTGCTCTAAAGACATTTCAAGATTCTTCGCAATCCCATCTAATACACCATTAATAAATTTCACTGATGGTTCATAACCAAAATTCTTAGCAATCTCCAATGCCTCATTAATCACAACTGCTTTATCAATCTTGCTAAAGACAATTTCATAAGTCCCCAGTCGCAAAATTGCCCGCTCAACATTGCCAACACGCGCAAAATCCCAACTTTTTAGTTGATGTGTAATACGCAAGTCTAAAGCTTCATAATTTTCAATGACTCCAGAGAATAAGCTCAATGCAAAATCTTTTTGTGCATTCTTGATTTTATGTTCTTCTAAAATCTCTTCAACAAATTTTGAGATTCCCTCATTACCACTACCATAAGCATATAAAAGTTGCACCACCACTTCACGCACTTGGCTTCTTGTTGCCATTTATGCCCCAATTTTACGATAAAGATTCATCAATTCAATCAGACTTGCCATAGATTCAAAACCTTTGTTTCCTGCTTTTGTGCCAGCTCTCTCAATCGCTTGTTCAATAGAATCTGTTGTTAGCACGCCAAAGGTTACTGCCGCACCATAGCGAATTGTAACATTTGCGATTCCTTTTGTCGCTTCTGCACTAACATAATCAAAATGTGGAGTCGCGCCCCGTATGATTGCCCCCAAACAACATACACCATCATAATCTCCTTGTGCAAGGACTTTCTCTAATGCAAAAGGAATCTCAAAAGCTCCAGGCACTAAAATATGAGTGAGATTCTCTTCTCTCCCTCCATGACGCAAAAAACAATCTTTTGCACCCTCCACTAGTCTATCTGTAATCAGATGATTGAAACGACTAGAAATGATTGCAATTTTTTCATCTCCCAATAAGGATAAATTTCCTTCAATAATTTGCATGGTTTTCCTTTACAACTTGTTGAATTTCTAAAAGCTGTGCAACCAATCCCAAAAGCTCCTTAGGAGTGAGCATATTAGGACCATCACTTAAGGCAACTTTAGGATTCGTATGCACTTCAGCAAACAACCCATCTATCCCAACTGCAGCTGCAGCACGAGCAAGCATTGGAGCATAGCGACTATCTCCTCCACTTTTGCCATTTAAACCTCCGGGCATTTGCACTGCATGGGTTGCATCAAAAATCACTGGAGCAAACTCACGCATAATTGCAAGTGAGCGCATATCAACGACCAAATTCCCATAACCAAAGCTACTCCCGCGTTCGGTTAAACAAACTTGATATTTTAATGAGTCTTGAAAGTTTGCTTCGCTTATCTCTTCATTTTTCTCTTTCGCACGCACTTTAAGGGCTTTTAATACAGAATATTTCATATCGCTAGGATTCATAAATTGCCCCTTTTTGATATTGACAACTGCATTAGTTTGTGCCGCTGCAATAATCAAATCTGTTTGCCTGCATAAAAAAGCTGGAATCTGTAAAATATCCACCACCTTTGCTGCCGGAGCAGCTTGGTATGTCTCGTGAATATCAGTGAGTAATTTGTAACCAAATTTTTCTTTAATTTTTGCTAGAGATTCTAACCCTTTTTCAAGTCCGGGTCCGCGATAAGATTCTAAGCTTGTTCGATTTGCTTTATCAAAACTAGCTTTGAAATAAAAATCAATTTTTTGATTTTCTCTAAGAGGTTTAAGAGATTCTGCAATCTCTTCTAAAATCTCGTCATTTTCTATGACACATGGACCTGCAACAATAATCATTTCTATCCTTTCAATAAATTAAATTCATGTTTTTTAAAGTCATAATTATACACTTCTCCACTTTCTATAATATAGTGCCAACCATAAAGATTTAATGTGCGTGCAAGATATTTTTCCTTGACCTTTGGGTAAGTAAAGAGATTCATAATCTGACGCTCAATATTGATTTGCTCTGTCAAATAAGCACGCATAGTGGTAGTTTTTGGATTTAGAGAAAGCACTTGTGTCTTCACAGGCTCAATTAGCTTAAGCCAATTTCTAACATTTGGCATATTGACAAAATGCGATTCTTCGTAAAGTGCCGCACAACCCCCACAATGCGAATGCCCACAAATAATAATATTCTCAACTTTTAACTCTTCTAAAGCGTATTCAATTGCAGAGGTTGTCGCCAAATACTCATCAGCTGCACGATAGGGCGGCACGATATTAGCGATATTACGCACAACAAAAAGCTCCCCGGGCAAAGTATTGGTAATGAGATTTGGAACAACACGAGAATCCGCGCACCCCACAAAAAGCGTATGAGGATTCTGCCCCTCTTTAAGGTTCTCAAACAACTCTTTATAAGCCAAAAAATTCTCTTCTTTAAACTTAATTACGCCTTCAAAAAGTAAATCAATAGTGTTTTGAGAGTTGGAAGCTATCTTGGATTCTGACGCGTGAGACACACTATGAGACTTCATTGCTTTATTGATTGGATTCTTTGGTGGCATTGCTATCCTTAAGCTAAAATCTTAAGGCGTTACTTTAGTGAGGCTTTCCATAGCAGCAGATAAATCCTCGCCCACACTATACACATATAAATCCACGCGTCTATTTTTGGCACGCATAGAGGGAATCTCATTGCTAGCAATAGGCGAAAACTCTCCTTCTCCTCCACCAAGCACGCGTGATTTCGCCACTCCTTGTGCAATAATCAAATCCGCAACATTCACACCACGCGCAAGAGACAATTCTAAATTATCTGCAAAAACTGAACCCTCTCGTATTGGAGTATTATCTGTATGCCCAATTGCCTTAATAAGCACGGCATTAGGAAGTTTTGCAAATTCCATTGAAAGCCGTTTAAGTAGTGCGATTCCACTTGGATTTTGCAAAACTGCACTTCCACTTTCAAAAAGTAATTCATCCGGGATTCTAATAACTACACCTTTTTCTGCTTCTTCTAGCTCTACTGCAGGTCCATTGGAGATACGATTGACTTCATTATAATCCGTGATTAAACTTGCAAAGATATTCACCACATTATCCATTTCCACTTCTGTTTCCATTGGTGTAGCTTTAATAGGTGCTGGGGGATTGATTTGCGTCTGCGAACCTTTTTCAAGAACAGCCAATGAACCCTCTAAAGAGCCAATAGCAAGTGCAATTCTTTGCGTATCAAAGGTTGCCATAGAAAGCAACAAAATAAAAAATGTCAGAATCAGAGTAACCATATCTCCATAAGTCCCAAGCCATAACGGAACGCCTTGAGGACAATCACAAGCTGGACATTTATTTTTCGCCACTTTTTCCCCTTAAAATTTATGATTATTTTTAGTTAAAATTTTATCATTATAGCTTGTTTTGGTTATAATCTTATTTAATTTTGTTATTTGTGAGGAAATTTTGCAAACAATTGTAGAGCTTTTAGTAGAATCTATCCATACTTTCGGATATTTTGGAATCTTTTTCTTAATGTTTTTAGAAAGTAGTTTTATTCCCTTTCCAAGCGAGGTTGTGATGATTCCAGCAGGATATTTGGCGCATCTTGGCAAAATGAATTTCTTTCTCGCGATTCTGTGTGGTATCTTGGGCTCACTTGCTGGCGCACTACTAAACTACTATTTGGCACTCTTCTTTGGTCGTGAGATTCTTATCAAATTGGGTAAATATGTATTTTTTAATGAAGGGACAATGGTAAAAATGGAAAACTTCTTTGCCAAACATGGACATATTTCTACCTTTAGCGGACGTTTGATTCCTGTTGTCAGACAATACATTTCACTTCCTGCTGGGCTTGGAAAAATGCCCCTTGCTCTTTTTTGCTTTTATACTTCTTTGGGTGCAGGTATTTGGATTATCATTCTTACAACGCTTGGCTACTTTTTAGGACAAAATGAAGCACTTTTGAAAGAATATCTGCATTGGATTACTTTAGCTCTTTTTGCTGTGGTTTGTCTCGGAATCACTTGGTATATTTGGATTCAATGGCATAAAAATAAATTACCATAAAATCAATCAGAAAGCAAGGACTTACACTTCTACCCTCTCTAAGATTTTAAGATTAAAACCGCTCAAAGCAGTGTATTCTGACTCATCAACCAAAGAAACCCTTAATAGCTTAAAATCTTCAATCCCGAGTGCCTTTAAAATCTGTGCTCCAATACCTAATCCCTTAATATCTTTGCCATCATGAGTCTTTAAGAAAACCAAATATCCGCCCTCACTTTTGAGCTTTTCAATCGCATTCATTAGCCCATTAAATTCACTTTCATTTTCTAAAAAATCCAAATCCTCTTTGATAATATGAAACTTCACAAGTGGGACTTTTGGTTTTCCAAACACAAAAGCAGTGTGGATTCTATTGAGATGGTCTTGAAACTGGACTTTTTCTACAAAATTACCTAAAAATTGGACATTCTTACTTCCTAATGATTGGATTAGTTGCTCAAACTGCAAACGATATTCAATCAAGTCAGAGACATACAGAATCTTTAAATGATGCTTTTGAGCAAATTCACTCAAAAACTTATCTCCTCTCCTTGCCATCAATCCATCTTCTCGCATAATCTCACAAATCACACTAATAGGCTTCAATCCTGCAAGCTGACAAATATCAATACTTGCCTCTGTATGCCCAGTGCGTTCCAATACGCCACCCTCTTTAGCGATTAATGGAAAAATATGTCCTGGTCGCACAAAATCCTCTGGTTTTGCATTTGACTTACACATTAAACCAATCGTCAAATCACGCTCATATGCAGAAATACCTGTTTTGGCTTCTTTTGCATCAATAGAAACCGTAAAAGCAGTTTCATGATTGGAACTATTTTGGCTTACCATTGGTGGCAAATCAAGCTTAGTTGCAATTTCTTTAGTGATAGAAACACAAACCAATCCCACGCGCTTCTTGTGCCATAAAATTCACCTTTTGGGCGGTGCAAAATTCTGCTGCAAACACCAAATCGCCTTCATTTTCGCGGTCTTCATCGTCCATGATGATAACCATTTCTCCTTTTTTGATTGCTCTAATAGCTTCTTCTACGCGTAAAAATGCTTCGTTTTGCATCAATAAACCTTTAAAATTCACTTTAATTTTTAAGTATATCACAAACTTAACAAATAAATCTTAAAACTATTGACAAAACAAATCAAAAGGGATATAATTGCGCTTTTTATTGGGGTATCGCCAAGCGGTAAGGCAGTTGGTTTTGGTCCAACCATTCCGAGGTTCGAATCCTTGTACCCCAGCCACTATATTTAACTTCTCTTTTTAATTTATAATCTTTTATAAATTTTTATCGCGGGGTAGAGCAGTCCGGTAGCTCGTTGGGCTCATAACCCAAAGGTCGGTGGTTCAAATCCGCCCCCCGCTACCAATCTATCAAGCAAAACCTTATATCAACTTTCTTTCTGAATTTATATTTATATCCTTAGATTCTCTTTGTCTATTTCTATATTAGAATCTTATGTGTAAATGTAGATTGAAATCGTTATTACAAAAGAATACAAAAATAAAAAGTGGAACAATAGTTGCTTTACACTTTGCAAAATACTTTTTAAAAGGATTGCAAATGTTACGTTCATTATGGTCAGGTGTAAGCGGTATGCAAGCACATCAAGTTGCGCTTGATGTAGAATCCAACAATATTGCCAATGTCAATACTAATGGCTTCAAATATTCTCGTGCAGACTTTTCTACAATGGTTAGCCAAACTAGACGCTCTGCTACGATTCCTTATGCAGGATATGGTGGGGTCAATGATTATTCCGTAGGACTTGGAACAAGTATCAACACAACAACTAAAGTTTTTTCACAAGGTTCTATGCAAAACACTGATAGAAAAGCGGACTTAGCCTTAAGTGGAAATGGTATGTTTGTTGTCAGCAACAATGGAGGCTACACTAGAATGTATACTCGTGATGGTGCATTTAGTTTCGATGCAGTAGGAAATCTCGTTACTACAAGTGGTTTTATCGTGCAAGGTTGGGTTAGAGATCTTTCCAATCTAGGTTGTGCGTGTGGTAGTGGCGAAATCAATCGTGTAGATTCCACTGGTCCTGTAAAAAACATCACGATTGACCCTCGTATGACAATCCCTGCAAAAGCAACTGCTAATGTAACAGGCAATATCAATCTTACAAGCGGAAGAAAAACCGAAAACATCACTTGCCCCAGCCCATTGGATAGCACAGCAGCAAACAACTATATCGCAGGTGGATTAGATAGAATCTATGATACCAAAGACAAACAACTTGAAGTAGAACAAGATATGGGTGTAATGTTTGATGCAAGCGGAGAAGCATTAATGCTTCAAGAAGGACAAGGGATTTGGGTAAGTTATCAAACCGCAACTTCCGCAAGAATTGCTTTAGGCAATCCAGTAGTAGGTGCAGTTACTACCACTGTTACCATCAATGGGCAAACCATTACTTGGACAAATGACGCGGCAGTTTCTGGTTCTTCACATCTATTGGCTGCTCAAGTAGCAATTAACAATCTAAAAGACAAAACAGGGGTTGAAGCCCTCACACAAAATGGAATGTTGATTCTACAAAACCTCAACCAACTAGATGGCGATGGAAGCAACAAAAACATTATCGCCACAGGCTTTGATAATGGAATCTTCGACGGCGGTGGCTTCGATATTGATGGCACAGGTAATAATTTGCAAGATAGCCAAACCGTAACCACTGCGTTTAAATATATCTATACCACACAAACCGATGCGGATTCTGCCTCTGGACAATTCCGCACAACAGAAGATTTGCGTGCAGTAATCCAACAAGACGCAAACAAAATTAAAGCATTTGGTGGAGATTCCGCAGCAGCTGCAGCGGGAATCGCTGCAGGTTTCGGACAAAGTAATTATAGCGTCAGTGTAGTCCTTAACAATTCAGGACAATTTGAAATCAATAACAAACAAGATGGGCTAAGTGCTGCCAATAATGACCCTTGGGCAACTTATGACAACCTTAATATTTTCGTTTCAGGTTACAACGATGCACTCAATACAACCAATGTGCTTTTCAAAACCGTCATGAAAGGAATGAATACAGGTGTGCTAGTCGAGGGCGGAAATGTTACAAGCACTGGTGGAATCAGAATGGCAAACTATGGACAAACTGTGGAAATCTATGATAGTCTTGGCAACAAACATGAAATGCAAATTGAATTTACTAAAGTGCAAGGAAATCAATGGAATTGGCGTATTACCGTGCCAGAACCTGCAGAATTGCTTGGTGCCACTGCACAGCGTCCAAATATCCTTGAGGGTGGAAATGTAACTTTTGGTGAGCAAGGTGAATTGTTAGGATTCAACCCCTCTACAATCCAATTTAAACCCAACAACGGTGCAAGATTCCCACAAGCTATTAACCTAGATTTTGGTTCAGGGGGTGGTTATGATGGACTTACAAGCACAGCCAAAGAATCTCAAGCCAATGAAGTCGGGGGTGATGGTTATGCCTCTGGTATGCTCAAGGATTTTTATTTTGATGGCACAGGGACAATGATTGGTATCTTTGATAATGGACGCAACTTAGCCCTTGCACAAGTAGCCGTTGCGACTTTTGCCAACTATGAGGGCTTACAAGAATCTGGCAGTAATCTCTATGCAGAATCTCCAAACTCTGGCGGTCCAACCATTGGGACAGCAGGAACAGGCGGAAGAGCAAATATTGAGGCTTCTAAGCTAGAAATGAGTAATACAGACTTATCTAGGGGATTGACACAGCTTATCGTAGTTCAACGCGGATTCCAAGCAAGCTCTAAGTCCGTTACGACTTCTGACCAAATCCTAAACACTCTACTTCAACTAAAACAATAATAGCGTTTAGTAGCACAAGCCTTTGAGCTTGGCTACTTTGCTGATAAATCCTCATATCTCCAATCACTTTCTTTCTAAATTTATATTTATATCCTTGATTCTCTTTGTCTATTCTATATTAGAATCTTATTTTAGAGATTCTAATATAAATCTTATGTGTAAATGTGGATTGATAGGGTCATTTTACTTACACAAATACACATTTTGTTGCACTTTGTATCTTTGCAAGAACAAGTGAAACCAAGACACAAACAATTTATCATATTACAAACTTGAGCTTGCAACATTCTATTATGATACAAAATTTCATAAAACTTATAAATACATATTGTATTTTTTTAATTTTATGCTATAATTCTACAAATTTTTAATCAAGGAAAACAAAATGGCAAATTTAGCCCATCATCATTATACGCAAGAAACTCTTGCTCTTCACGCAGGTTACACTTATGATTCAGAGCGCACATTAAGTGTGCCAATCTATCAGAACACGGCTTATAGTTTCGAGACTTTGGAACAAGCAGCTGCAAGATTCGGTTTGCAAGAGCTTGGAAATATTTACTCTCGTCTCACTAATCCCACCTTTAGAATCTTAGGAGACCGCTTAGCGGCAGTGGAAGGTGGCGCATTTGGAGTTGCTACTGCAAGCGGAACTTCTGCAATCTTTTATGCACTTGCAAATCTCGCACAAAATGGCGATAACATTGTGTATTCTAACAAAATCTATGGTGGCACACAAACCCTTATCGTGCATACTCTCAAGCGATTTGGTATTGATTCTAAAGTCTTTGATATAGATGATATTGAGGGCACTTTGGAATCTGCAATCAATGAAAAAACTAAAGTAATTTTCTTTGAAAGTCTTTCAAATCCACAAATTGCAATTGCTGATGTAGAAAGAATCGTTAAAATTGCTCAAAAATATGGAATCGTAACGATTTGTGATAACACTGTCGCCACCGCATTTTTGCATAAACCTTTTGACTTTGGCGTAGATGTTAGCGTATATAGTCTAAGTAAATATGTTAATGGTCAAGGAAGTGCTTTAGGTGGGGCAGTGATTGAACGCAAAGGATTAAATCACTTGCTTGTAGATAATCCACGTTATCCCGCATTTAATACACCCGATGAAAGCTATCATGGGCTTATCTACGCCTCTCTTGCAGAAGTTCTTCCTATTTTTGGGATTCGGTTGATTACAGAATGGCTAAGAAATATCGGTGCAACCCTTTCTCCACAAAATGCTTGGATTATCATTCAAGGCTTAGAAACACTAGAATTACGCATCAAAAAACATAGCCAAAATGCACTAGAGATTGCAAAATTCTTGCAAACACATCCGAAAGTAAAAAGCGTCTTTTATCCCGCTCTTGCTAACAACCCTTATCATCATTTGCTTCAAAAATATTTCACAGATTCTAACTCTAGTGGGCTTTTAAGTTTTGAAGTTTCTAGTTTTGAAGAAGCAAAAAAGGTTTGCAATGCATTAGAAATCTTTGCAATCGTAGCAAATATTGGAGATTCCAAATCACTTGTGATTCACCCAGCTTCCACAACCCATTCACAACTCAATGAATCTGAACTAAAATCCGCAGGAATCACACCTTGCACGATTCGCCTAAGCATCGGTTTAGAATCCCCAAAAGATTTAATTGCGGATTTGAAACAAGCACTAGAAAAGTAAGGATTTTTATGCCATTAGTGATTCCAGAGGATATTCCAGCTTTTTCATTCTTGAAACAAAATGCGTTTATTATGGGTTATAACCACGCAAAATCTCAAGATATTCGCGCCTTAGAAGTGTTGATTTTCAATCTTATGCCGACCAAGATAGAAACAGAGAATCAGATTCTATCATTACTTGCAAATTCTCCTTTGCAAGTCAATATTACTTTACTTTCCACGGCTAGTTATATAGGGAAAAATACACCGAAATCTCATCTTGATAGATTCTATGTCAATTTTGAAAATATTAAGAATCGCAAGTTTGATGGTGCAATCGTTACTGGTGCTCCGATTGAACATTTAGATTTTGAAGAAGTAAAATATTGGGGAGAATTTACGCAAATTATGGATTTTCTCAAAATAAATTGCACTAGCACCTTATATCTTTGTTGGGGAGCAATGGCAGCACTGCATTATTTTCATAAAATTCAAAAAATCCCCTTAGCATCTAAGCTCTTTGGTGTATTTGACCATTTTTGGGTAGAAAAGGATTTATTGCTCAATGGCTTAGATGAAATCGTTAAGATTCCACATTCTAGGCACTCTGGTATTAATGAATCGCAAGTGCGCAAACATAATAATTTAAAAATTCTACTTGAAGGTGAGATAAGTGGCATTGCAGCACTCAAAGATGAAAAAGATTTTTTTATTCTAGGACACCCAGAATATTCCAAAGAAACATTGGATATAGAGTATCAACGCGACCTCAATCAAGGATTACAAATCGCTCCACCTTGCCATTATTATGATAACCATCAAAATCCAATGTTAATTTGGCGTTCTAGTGCAAGTTTATTGTTTGCAAACTGGCTGAACTTCTCGGTTTATCAGGATACACCCTTCATTCTGCATTAGGTTTCTCATAATAAACAAGATTCCTTTTGCGTGTTTCAAAATCCTCTGAATCTTCGCTCAAATAAACAATATAATGCCCATCTTCATATAAACTATGAATGGTCTGCATTTCTCCAGCAATACTCAAAGTATAATCTTTTGCCAAAAAAATTTCTCCTGCTATGCGCCCAAAACTAGGGACAAACAACAAAATTGTGCCACCTAGCAACAAGACAAAAAGAATCTTAAAAACTTTCTCTATCAATGGAATCGTAAAACCGATTCCAAAAATAGCAATCAATAGAAAAAAGGCAATCGGATTAAAAACATTGATAAAGAATGGATTAAAAAAAACTTTAATGCCGTAATATTGGATATATCCAACAAAAATTGTTGCCCAAAAAACAGCAAACAACAAGAAAACCAACATAAAACTCACAATAAGAGAGGACACAAACTTCATAAATTCACCTTATACACTTGAGATTGGAATTTGAAATTTTATAGATTTTAGAAGGATTGGACTCTTTCAGCCCTCGTTTATCCAAAACAACAATTTCTGCTATCTTGAGTGCAAAATCCAAATCAAACTTTTGCTTGTGTGCGTTCGCAGAACTTGAATATAAAAATGGAAAAAATTGCAAAAAATCTGCATGAGACGCGCATTGGGAAGTCTCTTGAAATCCTTTTACTACACGAATTGCAAGATTTGTGTTATCACAGCTATGCTGCTTCAATGCGTGCTTTCCCCTGTAAATAAAAGTTGTTTTTATGCGTTTGCGAATTTGGTTTTTGTATTTTGTTGGAGGACGCACGAGTTTTTTTAGCTTGCTACAAGAATCTAGTGTTAAAAGCACATCTTTGGCTTTAGGACGCCCTTTGATAGTATTAAGTCTCGTAAAATCTGAACATAAAAACCCAGCTGTTGTCTCACTTTGAGCTAAAAATATAGGAGTATTTTGGATAAGAAAACCCATTTCCCCAAATGGCTCTCCTTGCGATTCCTTCATCATTGGTTTAAATAATCCTGAATCGCTCGAGCAGTGTATGGGTTTTGAGATTTTAATTCACTAATTGCACATACTGCAACACGCGCTGCTTCAATCGTGGTAAAATAAGGCACATTGTGTCGTAAAACTTGTGTGCGAATCTTGTCTGTATCGTCCTTGCTAGAAGCTTCATCGCTTGTATTAATTGCTAAAGAAATCTCTCCATTGGCAAGCATATCACCGATATTAGGACGCCCTTCGCTAATTTTTAATGCCTCTTCACATGGGATTCCAGCTTTCTGCAAAATCTCTGCTGTGCCTTTTGTCGCACAAAGATGAAAATCAAAGCTCTTTAAATCTCGTGCCAATGACACCGCTTGAGGTTTATCCAAACCGCGCAATGAAATAAAGACTTTACCCTGTGTTGGAAGTGAGTTTTTGCAAGCTAGCTGACTTTTGGCAAAACTCATACCAAAACTTTCACTAATCCCCATAACTTCTCCTGTTGAACGCATCTCTGGTCCAAGCACCATCACTGCACCACTCAATTTGTTAAATGGAAATACAGATTCTTTAACTGCAATATGCTTAGAATCTTTTGGCTTATAAAGTCCATTTTTAAATTCTATTTTGTGAAATCTATCATAACGCGCTAAAGCAGATTTCAAATCACCATTCACCATTACATCTGTCGCAACTTTGGCAAGTGGAATCCCAGTTGCTTTGCTTACGAATGGCACAGTGCGACTTGCACGGGGATTGACTTCAATTAGATAAAGGGTGTTTTCAAAAATCGCATATTGCGTATTCATTAGCCCTACTACCCCCAAATTCCTAGCAATTTTTGCCGTTGTTTCTTCAACTTCTCTAATTCTTTCTTCTGACAAACTAATTGAAGGCAAAGAACAAGCTGAATCCCCGCTATGGATTCCAGCCTCTTCAATATGTTGCATAATCCCTGCAATATAAACTTCTTTTCCATCGCAAATAATATCTACATCTAATTCAATGGCATTGTTTAAGAATTTATCAATCAATACAGGGCTGTCTTCGCTTACACTCACTGCTTCACTCATATAGTCTTGCAACTCATTCATATTATAAACTATCCGCATAGCACGACCGCCCAATACATAACTTGGACGGACAAGCACTGGGAATCCTATATTTTGCGCTATATTAATTGCCTCTTCTTTGGTATAGGCTGTTCCATTTTGGGGCTGAAGCAACCCATTTTCCTCCACAAATTTTGCAAACTTTTCTCTATCCTCTGCAATATCAATGGTTTTTGCACTCGTCCCAATAATCTTCGCGCCAATCTTTGTAAGTTTTTTTGCAAGTTTTAAGGGAGTTTGCCCCCCAAAATGCACGATAATTCCATCAGGCTTTTCTCTCTCAATCACACTACGCACATTCTCAAAGGTAATGGGTTCAAAATAAAGCACATCACTTGTGTCATAATCCGTGCTAACGGTCTCTGGATTACAATTATACATAATACTGGTATAACCCATATCACGCAATGCAAAACTTGCATGCACACAAGCATAATCAAACTCAATCCCCTGCCCAATCCGATTTGGTCCGCCACCAATAATCAACACCTTTTTCTGATTGGCTTGTTGTGGAATCTCTTGCGTTTTGGTTTCACAAAAAGGAATTGTAGAATACAAATAAGCAGTTTTTGTGGAAAACTCTGCTGCACAGGTATCTACTTCATTGTATTCCAAAGAAATATTGGCTTTTTGACGCAAGGCATAAATATCTTCTTCACGCAACTCTAATGATTCGCTTTTATTTACCAAAAATGCAAGCATTCTATCACTAAATCCACAAATTTTTACCTGCCTCAAAAACTCTGCATCATTTAACTTTTCAAAAGAAATTTGTTGCTCTAATGCAATAATCTCTGCGATTTGATTTAGGAAATAGCAATCAATCTTGCACCATTTTTGCACTTCCTCTACACTCACTCCACAGCGAAACGCATCAGCAATATAAAGCAATCGTTGGGCATTGGGACGGCGCACTTCGTGCTGAATCTCACTTATATCACTGCTTCTTGGCGTAAAGCCAAAGATTCCTGTCTCTAGGCTATTTAAAGCTTTTTGTAAAGATTCCTTGAAAGTCGTGCCAATCGCCATTACTTCACCAATAGACTTCATAGAAGTAGTAAGAGTAGAATCTGCTTGAGGGAATTTTTCAAAAGTAAATCGTGGAATCTTGGTTACAATATAATCAATGCTTGGTTCAAAACTTGCTGGAGTGCCTGTAATATCATTTTTAATCTCATCTAAAGTAAAGCCTACTGCAAGTAAAGTAGCAACTTTAGCAATAGGATAACCTGTTGCTTTGCTCGCCAAAGCAGAAGAACGCGAAACGCGAGGATTCATTTCAATCACGGTCATTCTACCTGTCTTTGGATTAATAGCAAATTGCACATTGCTTCCGCCTGTATCTACGCCAATTTCACGCAAAATAGCAAACGAAGCATCACGCATTCGCTGATATTCTTTGTCTGTAAGTGTCAAAGCAGGGGCAATCGTGATAGAATCTCCTGTATGCACACCCATCGGGTCTAGATTTTCAATACTACAAACAATAATGCAATTATCGGCATTATCCCGAATAACCTCCATTTCAAATTCTTTCCAACCAAGCAGAGATTCTTCAATCAAAATTTCTCCGATTGGGCTAATCTCTAAGCCATTTTGAGCAAGATTTTTAAATTCATCAATATTATAAGCTACGCCACTTCCTCCACCTGCTAATGTATAACTTGCACGAATAATTAGAGGGAATCCAATCTCTTTTGCTGCATCTAAAGCTTCTTCTAATGTGTAAGCATAACGGGACTTTGGCAAATCCATACCAATTTTAAGCATTGCTTCTTTGAAAGCCTGTCTATCTTCACCTTTTTTAATCGCTTCTGGTTTTGCACCAAGAAACTGCACATCTTTGAGCATACCCTTTTCAAACATTGTCATTGCAATATTTAGTGCTGTTTGCCCACCCATAGTAGGCAAAATTGCATCTACTTTTTCTTTTTGAATAATGTCTGCAACTACTTCTTCGGTAATAGGCTCGATATAAGTGCGGTCTGCGAATTCTGGATCTGTCATAATGGTTGCGGGATTAGAGTTAATTAGCACAACCTTGTAGCCTAATTCTTTGAGTGTTTTTGCGGCTTGTGTGCCAGAATAATCAAATTCACATGCTTGCCCGATGATAATTGGTCCAGAACCAATTAATAAAATTGTTTGAATGTCATTTCGTTTTGGCATAAAATCCCTTCTTGCAATTTTGGGTTAAAATTTAGTAATTCTAGCGTTTTATGACTTAAAAGTTTGCGAAAAATTTTATTTTTTCCAATTTTGCAAGAAAGGTTGTATTTCATATAAACTTGCTTTGCAAAAAGCACTTCTTGCAATGCAAATAATCTTTTTAGCGGAATCTTTTAAATCCTCATTAACAATCAAATAGTCAAAACTAGATAAGCTTTTTACCTCATCTAACGCATTTTCCAAACGCTTTTGGATTATTTCTGCACTATCACTTCCCCTCCCTTTCAAGCGCTCTTTTAGAATGCTTTTGTTTGGAGTAGTGATAAAAATACTTGTTGTATGGTTTGGAAAAGATTTTTTGAGATTAGCTTGCCCTTGCACATCAATATCAAAAATTACAAGTTTATCTTCTTCTAATGCTTTTAAGACTTGATTCTTAGAAGTGCCATAATAGTTTCCATGCACCTCTGCCCATTCTAAAAATTCACCTTTTTGGATTCCATTCTCAAAAGTCTCTTTATTGACAAAATAATAATGCACTCCCTCAATCTCACCCTCTCGTTTTGGACGCGTAGTAGAAGAAATAGAGAAATAATGATTGGGAAATTCTTGTGATAAAATTTTATACAATGAACTTTTACCTGCGCCACTAGGACCAGAGAGGATTAGAATCGCTCCTTTGTGTTTCATTGATTCTAATCTTTCTTAGGAAATTGGATATTAATGCTAATTGTTGCACCACTAAGCAAATCTTTGAGATTTTGTGCTTGAAGGTTTTGCAATGCGCTAATCAATGATTCTAAAGAATTAGCTTGAATACTGCTTGGTAATGAAGAATCAGACGGAATTTCAGGATTTGGCACAAGAGGTGTTGGGCTTGGAGCTTTGGCAATTGGTTCTCCCAATGCCTCACTCATACCCTCTGCACTCAAAGAATCAAAATCATCTAAGCCAGATTGACTAGCTTGAGATGATGGCTCTAGGGTTTCATTCTCTTCACTTTTTTCATCTAATCCTTCTAGCATCTCTAAATTGGATTCCAAATCCTCCCCACTCTCTAAGCCCTCTAAACTTTCAGAATCTGATTCTAATTTCTGCGCTTGAGATTCTAAATCCACATCAAAAGCAGCTTGTTCTCCTTCTGCCTCCAAACTCAAATCATTTGCTTCTGTTGTTTCTTCTAAATCTCCTAAAGAATCCAAATCGCCATTGGCTGTATCTACTACTTCTGATGCTTCTAAATTCTCATTAGGCAAATCCAATTCGCCAAAATCCATGTCTTTTAATTCTTCTGTGGATTCTCCAAGTTCTGCTCCCAACTCTTCACTTGATGGTTCGGAAGCACTAGAATCCAAATCAGATTCTCCCAAATCTTGCGCTTCACCTAAACCATCTTCCAAATTGACTTCTCCAAATTCAGCTTCACTTGTTAAATTATCCAAATCCATATCAGATTGCGAATCTTGAGCCAAAGGTGCTTCTGGAATTTCCAAGGAATCTTCAGATTCCTGCTTACCTATTGCATCAATATCTAAATCCCCAAAGTCAAAATCTTCTCCCTCTCCTGTCTCTGCAAAATCTGCACTATGTGTTTTGATTTCGTCTTCAACCTCTAAATTTTCTAATTGCGAATCTTTGGAATCTAACTCTTTTTCACTTGCTTCTGCTGTCTCCATTTGATCAAGTTCAGCCGACAAATCTCCAAAATCCAAATCATCACTTGCACTAGAATCACTACTTGTTTCAAGCTCCTTGCTCAAATCCAACAATTCGTCTTCTTTTGGAACATCTTCATCACTAGAAAGTAAATCTTTAATCTCCTCTACATCGCCTTTATCTAATACATTTAAGTCTTGAGAGTCCTCTTCTTGAGAATCCTCCGCACCAAAGTCTAATTGCTCATCTCCTGATTCTGCTCCTCCCTCTTGTGTTCCTTCTTCTGCACCAAAGTCTAATGCCACATTAGAGTCTTCTGTGGCTTCCTCTATACCCTCTTCCGCACCAAAGTCTAATTGCTCGTCTCCCGCACTAGAGTCTTCATCATCTAATTGCAAATCGTCAAATCCTGACAAGTCCAATTCCTCATCTAAACTATCCAAAGATTCCCCTCCAAGATCCAATGCTTCTTCCTCGCTTTGTTTATCAACATGCTGATTATCAATCGGTGTAATTCCAGAAATTTTGCTTAAAGTTTTTACAAGGTCTGTAGGCAAAAATGGCTTTTGAATATACTCATTAAATCCCTCCAAACGCTCTGTGGACTTGGCATAGAATAAACCAAATTTCGCTTCGGGATTCTCTGTTTTGTAAGAATCAAATAATTCTTGCTCAAAGCATTCATCATCTATAAGCACGATTTCTGCACCCTTGTTTAAATTGATTGCTTGAGATTCTTCCATCTCTACGCCAAGTTTAGCCACACTTAATGCCACAAGCTTACTAATAATGGGATTCTTGTTGATAAGGTATAGTTTCATTGGATTCTCCCTCTTTACTTTGTTTCGTCTTTTTAAACAAAGAATTGTTAAAATTTTAACAATTTGTATCTTAATTTTACAAGGAACTTTTAATGTTTAAAAGAGTTTTAGCAATTCTTAGCCTATCCGTGAGTTTAACTTTAGCAGATGCGCTTTATTTTATGCCACAAGAACAAGATAAAGCCTTTGATGTATTAATCTCTACAATAAAAAATACGCAAAAAACACTTGATGTTGCAATTTATAGTTTTACCAATCGTGAAATTAGCAAAGCAATCCGTGATATTGCCAAAAAAGGAATCAAAGTCAGAATTATTTATGATAAAAAAAGCAATCAAAATCCCAATAAATCTACAATTGGCTATTTGGCAAAGCTCAACAATATAGAAACTTGTTTGCTAGAAGGCAAACTCTCTAATAATCGTAAATTTCATGGATTGATGCATATGAAAATGGCAATCAGCGATGAAAATTCTCTAATTCTAGGTTCAGCGAATTGGTCGAAAAGTGCATTTGAAACCAATTATGAAACTTTCTTGATTACACAGAATAAAGATTCTATCAACAAAGCAAAACGCGCCTTTGAAGGTATGTTTCAGGAATGTAAAAAATATTAAACTTTATGAGTTGAGATTCAAGAAATACGCGTCCAATCGGAAGGAAAAAACCAATTCTGTGCCTTCTCTCTCAATGTGAATTGGGAAATTAAAACGCGCCACACCGGGTAAAGATTGCGTGATTTTCAAAGCCTCCTTAAGCTTGTTAATATTTTGTAAGCGACCACTGATTACAAAACGTTGCTTAAAATATTTTCCCTCTAAAATAGGCGCACCGTCAGCTACCACGCCAGCATTTTCAAAGATAATTCTTAATTTCTCCTCAATTTCTCTTTGTGAGATTTGATGCTCAAAGTTTCTAAGTATGCGGGCATTTTGATTTTGATAATTTATTAATTTTTGCATCTCTGCATCACGTTGAGATTCTATTTGACTTTGCACATAAAGCTCTTTGCGATATTGTGCATTCGTATGACGAAAAATATCTAATTGTGGTTTGACTGCAGCCAAAAAGACGATAATTACCATAAAGAAATAGAAAACAAAAAAGAAAGTATTACGAATCCAATCAATTTGTGCAAAAAACGCTCTCATTGTTGCGCTTCCTCTTGATTTAGTTTGCTAATCGAAACAAAATTATACCAACCATTGGGTAACATATAAAAATCTGCACGACTTTGGTTAAAAATTGACCTAAGAGGCACTTCGAGTAAAAAGGTATAAATTTGTTTGGAAGGAGTTGTGCCATAGAGTGTCAGCTGATATTGCTCCATTTGTATTTTGTTGAGAGTGATTTGTTCTGGGATTAGGTCAAAAAGATTTTCTACACTATCTTGTAGCATTCTGTTTTGATTGGTTACATAAGCTTCAAATTGCACTTTTTCTTCTTCTACAATCATCAGTTCTTGATACTCTTTAATCTGCTTTAACATCTGTTGCTGCATTTCTACTGCAACCTTTTCGTTTTGCTGCATAAAATATCCTTGCACTTTCAGCATAGCGACAAAACCTGCAAAAATAAAAAGTGTCAAGAAAATATAACCCCACCAAATGCGCGAAACTTTTTTTAGGATTGTTTTTTTTCCGGGTATCGTAAAACTATAATTCATACTTGCCCTTTTGATTCAAAAAACTTATAAGATTCATAGCCTAGATTTGCTAGCTCTTTGGCAATATCACAAACAAACACTTGCACTTCTAGCATAGTAATTTGTTGGATTTGCTGGAGTGTGTCTTGAGCAATATCGTGAGGATTGAAAATAACAATTTGATTGATAAATTCACCATTATAAAGCTCATTATTGTAAAATTCATTTAAAGCAGATTGAATAAACTTTGCTGCCGTATTAATACGTGAAAAATCATCTAAATCATCACCTTTTGACTCTTCTGCACTTTCGTGTTCATGTAATCCCTCATCCCCATCATCATTTTTTAAAACTTTAATCAACTCATCATCATTACTACTTTCGCTATCCAAATCTACAACATTTTCAATGCTACTTAACTCATTTTGCAAATCCGACTCAATATCCGTCTTGCGTATGTCATCTTCATCTTCACTTAGGGAATGCTTCACAAAAGACAACCCTAAGTCAATCTCACTCTCAAGCACATAATAACCGCCAAACAGCACGCCTGCGTCCTGCTTGGTAACAATTAAAGTCATATTGGAACGCTGAAACAATACATAAAGCTTACAAGAATCCTGAAAAGTATCTTTTGCCAAACGATACAATATCATAAAGGGAGAGATGACAAAATCTGCTCCCAATTTCAAAAATCGTTTTTTTGTTTCTGCGATTCCTTCATTTGGAACATAAACAGACCAATTGTTATCAAAACGTTTATAAACAACCTCATTACAATTCACACCATGCTTTTGGAAATCGCTTTCTTTATCGGAATTAATCACACCTTGCGTAATAGAACAAGAAAGCGTTGAAACATAAGTAAAAGGATTTTTAGCGCGAATTTTTTTAATATGTCGCACTGCTTGAATAGGCAACTCACCTGGATTTGTTTTAAATTCTTTTGTTTGAGTTTGTATGAGCTGTCCCCTACGATAAAAATTTACCGCAATGCTACATAGCTTGTGATCCACTTCAATACCAACAATCACTGTGGCAAAAAATGGGCGAATCATTTTCATTAAATTCATAATCACTCCAAACTTAAACTCGCATTGCTAATAGTATGCAATTTTGGCTTAAAAAATAGACTTTTAAAGTAAATTTTGCTTTTATCAAATCATCAATTTGTATTTTGGGATTCCATTGGCATTGATTCGTGCATTGTATGGCTAGGCTTTGGAGATTCTATCTGATGGAGAGAATCTTGAGAGTGGATTGGAGAATGCGCGGAATCCTGCTCCATTTGATGTGTCTTATGAGCCATTTCTGGATTGCGTAAAAACTTGATACCTTTCTCTATCATCAACGCTCCAAACACTACAATCGCAATTGCAGCAAGATTCATTGCAAATTTTCGTAAAATAGGCTTATAAAGAATTGCGTTCGCCAACATACCAAAGAGAAGCAAAGACACCATTGTGCCCATTCCAAAAACAAACATCACAAGTGCTCCCTTAGTAGCACTCGCAAAAGACGCAGCACTAAAAAGAAACGCATAAACAAAACCGCAGGGCAATAAACCATTAAGGATTCCTAATATATAAAGACTTAAAGGACTTTTAAGACTTAAGGCATTTTGAAATCCCGTTTGATACCATTTAGAATTTTGCACAGAATATTCTAGCAATGTGAGGAATTTTATCTTACCAGAGAGTGAGAGCCCAGCAAGCACCATTAAAACGCCTGTTACCAAAAAAAGCATACCGCGCAAAGTGCCATTTAAACTAAACATACTTCCAAGAGAACCAACCAATGCGCCAAGCAATACATAAGTGCTAATACGCCCAAAATTATAGAGTAAATGGAATCCTAGAATGTGCCTTTTACTTTTATGATTGTTTGCTAACTTGCCACTAAAGGCTAACACGATTCCACCACACATTCCAATGCAATGTCCAAATCCTCCCATTAGTGCAATCGCAAACAAACCTATCAAATCTAAATTTTCCATCTCTCTTCCTCTTAAACTATACCTTCTCCCATGCGCAACCATTAGGAGTATCCATAATCTCAATACCCTCTAAACGCAAATCTTCTCGAATCTTATCCGCATTTTGGAAGTCTTTTATCTTTTTATATTCTGCGCGTTTTTGAATCTGTGCTTCAATCTCTGCGCGTTTTTCTTCGCTCACACCCAATTTAAAATATTCAAAGGAATCTTTTAAGCCCACGCCTAAAACTCTTGTAACCAAAGCAAGATTGGCTAACATCTGTGGAATCTTATCTTTTTGTTTATGGTCTAGCATTTCATTCGCATTAGCAATGAATTCATCTAAAACACTTAAAGCTTTGGAAATATTCAAATCATCGCTTAAACTTTCTAAAAATGCCTTGCCAAAAGTATCTTGCATCTCTTTAGATTCCATATTTTGTTGTGCATTGGGTTGCATTTGTGCAATACGCTTTTTGAGCCGATAAAGCCTATCTAGTCGCTTTTTGCTCGCAAGCAAATCTTCTTCGGCGAAATTTAGCCCTGCGCGATAATGTGTGCTTAGAAGATAGAATCGTAAAATCTCACCATCGTAATTTTTCAGCGCATCTTTGATGAAAAAACTATTGCCTAGTGATTTTGCCATTTTTTCACCATTAATCGTTACAAAACCATTATGTATCCAATATTTTGCTAGATTCTGCCCATCAGCACAACGCGTCTGACATGCCTCATTTTCGTGATGAGGAAAAAGCAAATCCGCCCCACCTCCGTGAATATCAATCGCGTATTCACCTTGAAGAGCTAAATGCTCTTTAATCATTGCACTACATTCAATATGCCAACCCGGACGCCCTTTGCCAAAGGGCGAATCATAGCCCACATCTCCTATTCCCTTGTAACTTTTCCATAAAGCAAAGTCTTTAGCATCATGTTTTTGCTCGCTGTTTTGGATTCTGCTTTGAGATTCCTCATCTGCGATTCTACCACTTAATTCGCCATATTTAGCATCTTTATCCACAGAAAGATACACATCGCCATTTTGTGTTTGATAGGCAAATCCTTTGTCCAATAAAAGCTGAATCATTGCACAAATGCTCTCCAAACTCTGCGTTGCTTTAGGCTCAATATCCGCACGCTCTACGCCCAATGCTTCCATTTCGTCTAAATATTTTTGTGTATAAGTTTGCGTGATTTCCTCTACACTTAAGCCACTTTGTAGGGATTTGTTGATAATTTTGTCGTCAATATCGGTGAAATTTTTGGCAAACTTTACAGCATAGCCATATTCGCGCAAGAGTTTGCGCCACAAATCAAATACGATTGCACTTCTTGCATGTCCTAAATGCGAATCATCATACACTGTTGGACCGCACACATAAATACGCACTTCTTTTGGATTAATAGGTATAAATTCTACTTTCTCTTTTATTTTACTATCATAAATTTTAATCATCACTTTCCCCTATCATTTTAAAGGGAAAGTATAGCAGAATTTGACATAATTTAAAGTTTTTAGCAGTTTTTAGGGAACGAGCCAAGAATGAGGGTTTTAGAATCTGCATTCAAACCACTAGGCGGGAATGGGTGAGTGGGCATTTTCTTTAATCCCGCCGAATTGGCTTACATATATTCTCTAAAATGTTTTTTAACTTACATTTCAAGTCATTTTTTAATCCTTCAAGATCATTTGATGAATAGTTGATTCTGTCTTTTGTTATCAAATCAAAATGCACAGCCTTTTCTTTACCTATTTGCATATTTTTATTTTCGTCAAACAAAAGGATTAAAGGCTTATTTTGTCCTTCTGCTAAACCGATTTCATAATAAACATTTGGGCGAGAATATGTCAAGTCCGCAATCATCAAATCACATCCTTTAATGCCATTTTTAATTTTCTCAATAATATCTTTAGATTCAATATCTTCTTTATCTACTCTATAAGGCAAGTATATTTTATCATGTTGATGTTCTTTGCTTAGCTCATAACCTTCAACCACCAGTTCATTATAAACCTCAACGATACTATTCCAAATATTATCAGTTTCTTGAAAAGCCATAGCCACAAAAACCTTTTGAATTCTAGAATTATAAATTTCATCAAAAATATGCACGAGACTTGCTAAATCCATTTTTGCCTTATAAATATGATTATTCAATACCCATTTTTTAAAAAGTTCTATCTTTTTTGTAGCTTGACCACTAATTGCATAAAATAAAAATACAAAAAATAAACTCGTATTTTTTGTATTTTTTAAATTTTTATCTTCGAAAATCTCATTAATGGAGCTAAGACGCCCTTGCATGTCTTCTATTTCTATCTCCACTTTAATAGCCTCTAAAAATTTGAAAAAATC
>JAAGKN010000256.1_pt1 | contig 87443 bp, 67 predicted proteins | sample 6206371 | NCBI WGS metagenome assembly JAAGKN01 (sample SAMN11533720, study PRJNA540317) | gut metagenome | isolation source: fecal pellets from male and female animal of same cohort | host: Peromyscus leucopus | place: USA:CA | collected 2017 | reverse complement strand
CACGAAATTCTTCATATTCCGTCTCTGCAATCTATACGCCTAAACACAGGTTTTTTACTATGCGCCTATTCCTGACAATATCATGTATGAGGACGGCAAGACCTACAAGGTCAATGCCATCGGCGACTGCGCATTCATGGAATCCAATGTGGTGACCGTCAACATGCCCTCTACCATCAAGAGCATCGGCGCGTGTGCGTTTATGAACTGCCCCCGTTTTAGCAAAGGCAAGACTCTTACAATCAACGAGGGGATCACGACAATCGGGATGGAGGCTTTCAGCGGAGGACTTATGACCGGGATACAACTGCCGTCAACCCTGAAGAAACTTGATGAGGCTGCATTCCGCAATTCAAAAATCAAGACTGTCACATTCACAAAGCTGAGCGGCGAGCTGAGCATTGGCGACTTCGCCTTTGAGGATTGCACCGGGCTGCAGTCAATCGCCATCCCCGCCAAAACCACCTCTCTTGGCTATGGAGCGTTCTCGGGATGCACCTCTCTGGCCTCAGTGACACTCCCCTCGACCATCACCAAGATACAGTCGCGCTGCTTTGAACAGTGCAAGGCACTGACATCATTTGCCATCCCTTCCGGTGTCACCACCCTGGGCGATTGCGTGTTCATGAGCTGCACTGCACTGAGCAGTGTCAACATTCCAAATACAGTCAAGAAGATTGGGCAGCAGGTGTTCCAGAATTGCGGGCTTAAAAGTGTAACTATCCCCGGGAGCATCACATCCATCACATGGTGTTGCTTTCAGGGATGCGAAAATCTGGCCACGGTCAATCTGCCTGCAACACTAAAAAGCATTGAGAGCGGAGCATTTTTTGATTGCCCTGCATTGATGAATATAAGATGTGATGCCTCCACGCCGCCCGAGTGCAACGGCGAGGCTACTTTTTCAGCGGAAAGCTATAAGAGCGCCGTCCTCACACTGCCGGCAGCTTCAGTTGCAGCTTACTCAAAAGCCGAGGTGTGGAAAAAATTCAAGTGGTTTATAACCTCGGGAGTTGAAGCAATCGAGGCCGATGACGATACGGCAGCCGAGTATTTCAACCTCGACGGAGTAAAGGTCTCAGAAAACCAATTGCGCTCCAAGCAGCTCTACATCTGCCGTCAGGGAGGCTCAAGCAAAGTAATACTAATTCCTTAGGCTACTACCGTCACCTGATCCACGGCGTGAGCGGTGGTGACGGTGGCGGTTGTTTTTAGGCTTCTTAGGGGTGTCGGCGGTATTAGCTGAGGTATCAGCTGATGCATCGCCGGCTTTTTTTTGCCTTTTTTGGGGCGAGCCCGAGCGCGATTTACGCGATTTACCGCCACGGCCATTGCGACGATTACCACCCTTGCTGCCCGAGGTTTCCTTGAAATTGGGGTTACCGCCAAGCTCATCGGGAATATCTTCACGGCATATCTCGATGCCTAAGAATTTTTCAATGCCGTTCCACTTTCTGAGGTCACGCTCGCTCACAAAGGTGATGGCTTTACCATCTGCGTCGGCGCGGGCGGTGCGACCCACACGATGGACATAGTCCTCGGCCTCGTGGGGCACGTCATAGTTCACAACCATGGCTATGTCGTCGATGTCGATGCCACGGGCAATGATGTCGGTGGCGATGAGGATGTCGAGACGGCCGGCGCGGAAGTCGTGCATCACCTGCTCGCGTGCCGCCTGGTCGAGGTCGGAGTGCATCTCGGCAGCTTTCCACTTGGCACGGCGCATGGCCTGGGTGAGCTGGCGCACTTTGAGCTTGGACGAGGAGAAAACAATCACGCGCTTGTTGAAGCCTTGGCTGAATACCATTTTCAGGAGATTTTCTTTCTGCCCTTCGTGACATATAAACACCGACTGACTCACCTTCTCGGCGGGCTTGGAGACAGCAATCTTCACCTCCTTGGGCTTGTAGAGGATGCGGGAGGCAAGCTGCTGAATTTTCCCCGGCATTGTGGCCGAGAACATGAGAGTCTGACGCTCGCGTGGGAGCTCGGCGACGATGCGCATGATATCGTCATAAAATCCCATGTCGAGCATGCGGTCGGCCTCGTCGAGGATAAAAAACTCCACCTTTGACAGGTCGACATATCCCATTTTCATGTGAGCAAGGAGACGGCCGGGGGTGGCGATGACAATGTCGGCGCCACTGCGCAGGGCATGCTGCTGCCGGGCAAAGGCTTTGCCGTCGTTGCCGCCGTGGATTGCGATGCTGCTCACCGGGAGGTAATAGGAAAATCCCTCAAGTTGCTTGTCAATCTGCTGGGCGAGCTCATGGGTGGGCACCATCACGACTGCCCTCACGGCTCGGCTGTCGCCTGCTTGCTCAGCAAGCAGGTCGATGACCGGGAGCACATAGGCTGCCGTTTTGCCGGTGCCGGTCTGGGCACAGGCGATGAGGTCGTAACCGTCAAGGATTATGTCAATTGCCTGCTCCTGTATAGGGGTGCACTCTGAGAAATGCATTGCATCGAGCGCGTCAAGGATATCGTCGCTTAAATTTAACTCGTCAAACCTCATAGATAATCTTCTGAAATATTGTGCAAAGGTAATGCTTTTTCACTATATTTGCGCAAACAAACTACAGTTATCATGAATTACATCAACGATTTCAAGGCGTTTATGGACGCCTCTCCGGTGAATTTTCTCGCGGCCCGCTCGGTGAGTGAGCGACTTGAAGCTGCAGGGTTTACCCGTCTCGACCCCACAAGCCACTGGGACATCACTCCCTCAGGCCGTTATTATATGGTGAAAAACTCGTCGGCAGTGATGGCCTTTGTGGCCGGCAGCGACCCTGCCGCCGGCTTCAAGATCATCTCGGCCCACAGCGACTCGCCCAGCCTGCGCATCAAGCCCCACCCCGAGATGGTGTCTGACGGCGGCGTGGTCAAGCTCAACGTCGAGGTCTATGGCGGCCCGATACTCTACACATGGTTCGACCGTCCGCTCTCGATTGCCGGACGCGTGATGCTGCGCTCGGCCGACCCCCTGCACCCCGAGCACGGCTGCTGAAGATTGACCGTCCGCTGCTCACCATACCCCATCTTGCCATCCACTTCAACCGCGCCGTCAACGAAGGCAACCGCTGTCACGCCAGAAGGATATGCTGCCCGTCATCGCCATCCTCAAGGATGTCGCCGAGAAAGATAACTTTATCCTGCGCCTCGTGGCCGATGAGCTCGGTGTAGACATCAAGGATATAATCGACTTTGACCTCTCGCTTTTTGACACCACCAAGGCTTGCCTGCTGGGCGCCGACAATGAATTTTTCACCTCGGGCCGTCTCGATGACCTGGGCATGGTCCACGCCTCGCTCACAGCTCTCATCGAGACTCTCGACACTCCCGACGCAAGGGGCATGACAAGAGTATTGGCTGTATTTGACAACGAGGAGACCGGCTCGGGCACCAAGCAGGGCGCGGCATCACCTCTGCTGGCCAACATGCTTGAGCGCGTCACCACCTCCATGGGTGGCAACCACGAGGATTTCCTGCGCGCCGTCGAGAATCGTCATTCATGGTGTCGGCCGACAATGCCCACGCCTTCCACCCCAACTATGCCGAGAAATATGACCCCACCAACCATCCGGTCGTGGGCGGGCGGCCCGTGATAAAAATCAACGCCAACTGCAAGTACATGACCGACGCCGACTCGGCCGCCGTGTTCCGCTCGATCTGCGACGCCGCCGGAGTGCCGTGCCAGTATTTTGTCAACCACAGCGATGTGGCCGGCGGCTCGACGCTCGGCAACATCCTCACCTCGCAGATCGACCTGCGCGGTGTCGACATGGGGGTAGCGATATGGGCCATGCACTCGGCAAGAGAGACGATGGCGACCATCGACCACACCTACACCATCAAAGCGTTCGCTAAGTTTTACTCACTCTGAGAATATCGGGCGGCACAAGCTCCAGCACCCCCTCGTCGATGAGGGGACGTGCCACCTCTACCACCCTGCCGGGGATCACCCCGGCCTGGGAGGCTATGTGACCCACAGATGCTCCACCGGGATGCCCGGCAAGATACATGATTGTGTCGCGGAGTGGCTGTGGGTCACAGGCTTTCTTGTGCCGGGCAATTTCACGACACACGTCACACTTGCCACACGCCCGTTCGGGCATCTCGCCAAAATAACGCAACATCGTGTTGACACGGCACTCGCCGGTGTCAAAGGCAAACCGTTTCATGGCATCGATGCGCTCCTCCATCTTCTTGCGACGCTCTTTGTATATCGAGTCGGGCAGCTTGATATAGCGTGGCTCCTCGCGCGAGGTGGTGTAGATGATATAGGGGGTAGACTTGCGCGGCACATAATGGAGCACATGCATGCGCGAGAGTGCCAGCAATGCCTCATACACCTGCTCGTCGTTGAGCCCGAGCTTATAACCGAGTGCCTGCTCGTTGATATAGACATAGTCGGCAAACAATCCCGAGTAGCTGCGCAATATCATCTGGAGCACACGGTCATTGACATCCTTCAGGCGCAGGTCATACAAATCATCGCGTTGCATCAACATCACCACTCTGGAGCGCGTGGTCACCTCCTCGACAAACTCGATATAGCCGGCCTGGCTCAGCAGCATCAATGCACTGTGGGTGATGATGGGCTTGAGCGAAAACCGGAAGCAGAACAGGTTGAAATTAAACTCATTGACTGTGTTAAAACCACTCCCCACGGCAACATTGAGAAAGTTGCCCGCCGTCTCATACACCTGCTTGATATACTCCTTATCGGGGAAGGTGTCGCTAATGCGGCGGGTGAGCAATGCCTTGTCGCTCTTGGCCACGATGAGCACGGCAAAGGCCTCGCGGCCATCGCGCCCGGCGCGGCCGGCCTCCTGATAGTACTCCTCGAGCGACGAGGGCATGTCGAAATGCACCACCACCCTCACATCGGGCTTGTCGATGCCCATGCCGAAGGCGTTGGTGGCCACCATCACCCTGAGCTGATCGGCTTTCCAACGGTTTTGCTTCTCGTTTTTCTCCTCGGGTGAGAGCCCGGCATGGTAAAAGTCGGCGCTTATCCCCTCGAGCTGGAGCGCATGGGCAATCTCGCGGGTGCGCTTGCGCGAGCGCACATACACGATTGCACTCCCCCGGGTGCCGTTAAGCACATTGAGGAGCATCCCCTCCTTGTGCTCGGCATATCTGACGATATATGACAGATTTTCGCGCGTGAAGCTGCGGGAATACATGCGCCCGTCCTTAAACTGCAGCTGCGCCATTATGTCACGGGCCACCTCGGGAGTGGCCGAGGCTGTGAGGGCGAGCACGGGGGCTTTGGGGAAGATTTCCCTCAGAGCTGCTATCTTGAGATAAGAGGGGCGGAAGTCATATCCCCACTGGGATATACAGTGGGCCTCATCGACAACTATAAGCGAAATGTCGAGCTGACGGAGGGTGAGGGCAAACTGAGGGCTCTGCAGCTTTTCAGGCGACAGATACAGGATGCGCGCCACCCCCAGGCGGCAGCGGTCGAGAGCGAGGTCGACCTCGCGGCGCGAAAGCCCGGCATGGAGATAGACAGCACGGATGCCACCGTCAAAGAGATTGTCGACCTGGTCTTTCATCAGCGAGATGAGCGGGGTCACCACCACTGTGAGCCCCGGCAGCATCATTGCCGGCACCTGAAAGGTTATTGACTTGCCCCCGCCGGTGGGGAGTAGCCCCAGCGTGTCATGGCCGTCCATCACCGACTCGATAATATCGAGCTGCAACGGGCGGAATGAATCATACCCCCAATACTCCCTGAGGGTGTCGATTGCTGCCGCGCGGTCCATTACCCCACTCAGATTACGGGATTAATCTCCTTGATAAAGAGCTGGATATTACTGGAGTCGTGGGAGTGCTTGTTGTCCTCGATTGTGAAGCAGATGTCAAACGGCTTACCTTGATGGATATGTTCAAAATGCCGGCTCATATTAAATGCGATGCCATTCATCACCTTGCCCGATGTATCATCGACAAGCTCAAGCTTAATGTGCTCGAGATTGCGACCCACGAGCTTGCTCGTGCCAAAGTCCATCACCCCGCGAGCACAGAACACCGGCTTTGTGTTACCGGGGCCAAACGGGCTGAAACGCCTAAGCTGCTGGATAAACTCGGGTGTAATCTGGCTGAATGTTATGAAAGCGTCGATATCGAGGCGCGGAGTGAGCTGCGACGGCAGGATGTGCTTGGAGACATACTCCTCAAAACGCCGTGTGAATTCAGGCATATTCTCTTCCTTCATCGACAGGCCCACGGCATAGGTGTGGCCGCCGAAGTTCTCGAGCAGGTCGCGGGAGTCGTTGACGGCCTTGTAGACGTCGAAACCCTGCACCGAGCGCGACGAGCCGGTGGCGAGGCCGTTGGAGAGGGTGAGCACCACCGACGGCTTGTAGTAAAGCTCGGTGAGGCGCGAGGCCACGATGCCGATGATGCCCTTGTGCCAGTCTTTGTTGTAGATCACAATCGAGCGCTTGGCAGCCAGGGTGTCGCTGTGGGAGTCGAGGATAGAGTTGGCCTCATCGGTGATGCGCTTGTCGAGCTCCTTGCGGTCGCGGTTGTATTGGTCGATGGCCCGCGCCTTGTCGAGAGCGTCGCCAAAGTCGCGCGACACGAGCAGGTCGACAGCCTCCTCGCCACTCTGCATGCGGCCCGAGGCATTGATGCGCGGCCCTATCTTGAAGATGACATCACTGATTGTAATCTCCTTGCCCGAGAGACCGCATATCCTGATGATGGCACGCAGACCCATATTGGGATTGGAGTTGATACGTCGCAATCCCTGATAGGCAAGGATGCGGTTTTCTCCCACCATCGGCACAATGTCGGCGGCAATCGACACGGCCACGAGGTCGAGCATCGACTCCAGCTCTTGGGTGCCGATGCCATTGCTTTGGGCAAACCCCTGCATGAGCTTGTAGCCCACGCCACAGCCCGAGAGATGGGGACACGGATAGGTGCTCCCCTCGAGCTTGGGATTAAGCACTGCTGCGGCCTCAGGGAGCATCTCGTCGCTCATGTGGTGATCGCAGATGATAAAGTCAATGCCAAGACTCTTGGCATAGCACACCTCGTCAATGGCCTTGATGCCACAGTCGAGGATTATAATCAGCTTCACGCCCTGCTCGGCGGCAAGGTCGATTGTAGCCTTGGAGATGCCATATCCGTCCTCATATCTGGTGGGGATATTGTAGCATATGTTGGAGTAGAAATTAAGGAGGTATTTGTACACGAGTGCAACGGCTGTTGTGCCGTCGACATCGTAGTCGCCATACACCATAATCCTCTCCTTAGCGCCCATCGCTCTATTGAGCCGGTCGACAGCCTTGTCCATATCGGGCATCAGAAACGGGTCGTGGAGGTCACGAAGGGAAGGGCGGAAAAACTTGTCCGCCTCCTCCACGGTCGTGATGCCGCGTCCGGCCAGCAACTCGCTGATCGGAGCCACGCGGGCGTAGCGCTCGGCAAGCCGTGCTTCTGATTGTTGTTCGTCGGTCGTAAGAGCTAGGTAATTCCATTTCCTAGTCATTTATTTTATTTTTTTATTATCTCGTCAAGCCCGTGGGAGACTTCACTCGGTTGAAGCGAGGTCGCTCATGGGGGTGTAAGGTGGCCGACGGTTTTGACTCTGCACAATTGCCATGCCGGTAATCGGTGATGCCTGACAAGTCATGGCATCGCCGGCAAGAAGAGAGAATACAGCACTGCGCAGGTCTCGACGACCCGGGCGAGGGAGAGGTATCAATAAGATGTTGTCAACTCACCGGGAATGGGAAATGGGACACTAAGAAATCTTATTTGCCGCCCCGTGTCAACAAGGTATTACAAAAAGGTAAATATCAGAGCATTAGTCATGCCTGCACTGAAGTTACCCTACTATACAGTTATAGTTGTTGCAAATTTAATAATTTTTTCCAGAAATATTATCCACCCTTCTCTGCTTTTATATGTTATTAACTATTGCAGCCAAGATTGTCGCAATGGGCAATCTTGACTGCAAAGTAATAAGAGCCGGGGCGATTTCAGCGGCGCATAGCGCGCGCAAGCGACTCAAGATAGTAATAGTCGGCATATACCAGTGGCACATCAATCTCGCTGCCGGCGGGGTGATGACCGGTGGAGTGGAGCAACTGGAAGCCACCCGAGGTGCCCTCCCGGGCTGTGTAAAAGCGTGTGAGCGAGGTCAGCAGCTTATCGGCAGTGTCGCGCCAGGCTGTGACACCGGTAAGCTCGGCAAGCTCATAGAGTGCCGATGATGTTATTGCTGCAGCCGATGCGTCGCGGGCACGGTTATCGTCACCGGGCGCGAGCATATCCCAATAGGGCACGCCATCCTCGGGAAGTGGCTGTGAGAAAATAAACTCGGCTACATTGCGAGCATGATCGAGATAACGTTCATCGTGGGTAAAGCGGTAGCACATGGTGTAGCCATAAAGGGCCCAGGCCTGTCCACGACTCCACACACTTTCATCTCCATACCCCTGGGCGGTGCAACGGGTATTGACATTGCCATTGAGGGGGTTGTAGTCCACTACATGATAGCAAGAGTTATCTGAGCGGAAATGATTGGCCAAAGTGGTGTCGGCATGCTTCACGGCTATATAATAATAGGTGGAGTCGCCCGTGAGTTGGGTGGCACGGAAGAGCATCTCGAGGTTCATCATATTGTCGATAATGACGGGATATTGCCACTGCTCGGCGTTGTGGTCCCAGGAGCGTATACACCCCACCCCGGGGTCATAGCGGGTAACAAGTGTGCGTGAAGCCTCGAGCACGACATCGCGGTAGCGAGTATCGCCGGTGAGATCATATCCTGCCCCAAAGCTATCATAAATCATAAACCCGAGGTCATGGGTGCCACGATGGCGGGATGCCATCTCAATGGGCCAGGTCCAGCGGTCGGCCTTGTCAAGCCAGGCCTTTTCACCGGTGAGACGATACATGAGCCACAGGTTGCCGGCAAAGAAGCCCGAGCACCAGTCGTGGGGATGCACCATGACAAGATTACCGTCGGCGTCGAGGGTGCGTGGCGCCACCTTATTGCCCTCGACATTGTAGGGCTGCTTAGAGGCCATCTCGGCACACTCGACGGCGTAATTCAACTGGCGGGCGGCCTTAAGCAAGGCAAAGCGGCGGTAATCGTCGAGGAGCAGCTTCTGGGTGGCTGTCCAATCGCTTATCTGCTTATAAGGCCACTCTGACCGGGGACAACCTATGTAGGGGAGAAGGAAGTTGAAAGCCCTCTCTATGGGTTCAAGGTCGATATCCACTCCAAGGCGGCCCGACATCTCGGCCACATCCACTATGTGAGCAAGATTATATTGAGAGTAATGATAGGAGAGGGTGCGACCAAGTTCATGGGGCTGGGAACCGTCGGCTGCAATCTGCACCGCGAGACGGCGGTCATTGAATTTTTCAGCTATAGCCTTGGCCTTTTCAGGCTGTCCGGCATAAATACGGAATGCCATCAGCTGAGCATCGTAGGCTATCGAGTGGTTGTTGGCAATGCCAGCCTCCTCGATACCTTGTGGAGAGGTCTCCATCCAGTCACACAGGTCGGCAACCCACTGTTTCATTTCCTTGGCGTCCTTGGCTGTCCATGACCCTGAGTGCTCGAGCCGGGTGAGTGCATCGACAAGCGGTACCATAGAGTAGGTGTCGATGATGCCGTAGCAGCGCCCCTCACCATTATTGAGGCCGGGCACCACCTGGGCGTAACGCAGGTTGGGATTCATGCGGGTATCTTCGTCAAGAAACCACGCTCGGGTCAAGCGTGCAGCTTGGGCGGCATATCTCTCATCGCCGGTCTCATTCCACGCCTCAGCAAGGGCCACGACCCGACTGCAGGTGCGTCCCAGACGTTGACGGTCGAGCCGGTAAATTTCGGGATTGGTCTCGCCGTCGCGATGGATATATGGGAGACCGTCGGGCTTGGTGGGATCGGGCCATGTGTAACGGGCCTGTGAGAGATAGTCGTGCTTATCGCCGCTGGCAGCAATTATGGGCTTCATCATCACGGTGAGAGGCTCTACATTGAGCAGCGAGTCGGCTGGATGTGCCATAGAAAATAGCGATGCCTGCAACATCAACAGTGCTAAAATCTTTTTCATATAGCAAGTATTGTATCTCGTTAAAAAAGGGTCTTCCACCCCTTCATGGAGGCAGAGAGGCTTGTTGAGGTCAGCATAAAATGTGATGAATGAAGCGGAGCTCGAGCCTATGTCTCTTTAGCGGGGTGGAAGACTTAGAGGTAACCGGCAATCTTAGCCGGTGGATTATTACTTGTAGTTGAACTTGACAGTAGAGCGGATATCGCCTGAGGAGGCTGCGGCATGAGCGCGGAACTCTCCCGGCTCGGCTACCCATTGATGCTTGTCGGCATCAAAGTAACTGAGAGCGTCCTTGCCCACTGTGATTGACACATTTTTAGTCTCGCCCGGCTTGAGAGAAACCTTGGAGAAGCCCTTGAGCTCCTTGGCGGGGCGGTCTACACTTGCCTTGACATCGGTGATGTAGAGCTGCACAGTCTCGCTACCCTCGCGGTCACCTTTGTTGGTAACGGGCACAGTGAAAGTGATGGTCTCGTCGCCGGTAATCTCACCCTTGTCGGCAGTTATCTTGCCATACTCAAATGTGGTATAGCTCAATCCGTGGCCAAAGGGGAAGCCGGGTTTCAGTTTATTCTTGTCGATGAAGCGATAGCCCACATAGATTCCCTCATTGTAGGGCATGTCATACATGTCGTTGCCAAACCTGTCCTTGGTCAAAGTGCCGGGATAGGCACCGAGCTTGTGAGCGCCACACTGGTCGAGGCTTGCATACATGGTGTAGGGGAGCTTGCCCGAGGGGTTGACTGCCCCTGTGAGCACATCGGCCACTGCATTACCGGCCTCGCTACCGCCATACCATGCCTGGACGATAGCGGGCACTTTTTTGGCAAAAGGCATGGCCACTGCGGTGCCGGCGACGTTTACAAAGACGAGGTTGGGATTGGCTTTATAAAGGGTCTCTATCAGCTCGTTTTGACCATAGGGGAGATTGTAGTCAAGACGGTCAAAGTCCTCGGCATCCTGATGATTACTCTTATTGAGACCGCCGAAGAAGAGGACTATGTCGGCATCTTTAGCCACTTGCACAGCTTCGGCAGTGAGCTCGGCTGCCGAGCGTGCATCCTCAAGATTCTGATTGGTAGTAACACCATTGTATTCACCGGAGGTATCACCCACATATCCACGGGCATAGACCACATCGGCCTTGCCTGCGAGCTGCTCCTTGAGAGCATCGAGAGGGATAACCTCATATTTGGCCTTGAGCGATGAAGAGCCACCACCTACAACCATCATCTTGATTGCATTTTCACCGATGACAGCCACTTTTTTGTGCTTGTCGGGATTGATAGGGAGGAGATTGCCCTCGTTTTTGAGGAGCACGATGCCCTCCTGCCCTACTCGGCGACAAGCTGCGCGGTGCTCGTCAGAGACCATTGAGCCATAGGAGCGGTTGCGGTTCATTGAGGTGCGCATTGTCAGGCGAAGCACTCGACGCACCTTGTCGTCAAGCGTCTTCATGTCATATTTTCCCTCCTTCAGCCCCCGGAGATAGGGATTGGCGAGCCAATAGTTGTCATATGCATTGGAGACACCGTTGGCGAGGCCATCGGTCCATGAGCCAAACTCCATATCGAGGCCACCCTTGACAGCACTCTCGGTGTCATGGACGGCACCCCAGTCAGAGATTACGGCTCCGTCCCAGCCCCATTCCCCCTTGAGCACATCGTTCATCAGGATGGGGTTGTAGCTGGCATGCTCGCCTCGGAACAGATTGTAACCGCCCATAAAGCTCCAAGCCCCGGCATCGGCAGCAGCCTTAAATGCAGGAAAATAGATTTCATAGAGTGTGCGGTCGTCAACGATGGGGTTGGAGGTGTGACGGTTCACCTCATTGTTGTTGAGGGCAAAGTGCTTCACACAGGTCGACACACCATTACTCTGCACGCCTTGCACATAGGGCACCACCATTGAGGCAGCGAGGTAGGGGTCCTCGCCCATATACTCAAAGTTACGGCCACACAGGGGTGTACGGAAGATATTGACACCCGGGCCAAGGAGCACATCCTTGCCACGGTAGGCTGCCTCCTCGCCAATCGACTTGCCATACTCGCGGGCGACATCGGGGTTCCAAGTCGCTGCGAGGCACACGAGTGCGGGGAAAGCTGTACATGAGTCATTGGTCCACTTTGCCTGTTCCCATTCATCCCACAGCACCTCGGGGCGGACACCGAGAGGGCCGTCGGTACACCACAACTCGGGAATACCGAGGCGCGGCACACCGGGGGATGAGAATTTGGATTGGGCGTGTAGTATCGCCACCTTCTCCTCAAGGGTCATGCGTGAGAGCGCATCCTCGACACGGGTCTCAAGAGGTTTAGTGTCATCGAGATATACCGGTTTTTGAGCAGAAAGGGCTGTAATTGAAAATACACCGGCCATCAAAACGCCGGCAAGCTTTTTCATCATAATCGGTTAAGGTAAAAAATAATAGGTAAAGTTAGCACTACAAAAGTGCTAATTTTTTCACTATAAGATGTTAAAATTATAAAAAATGTTGCCGGGCGTTGAAAATATTTTCTACCCGGCAATATATCATAAGCATTCTTTTATTTCTTCACCATGTCGAGGGTGCGGGCATTGGCATCGAGAGTGATGACATAGGTGGCACCAGCCTCGAGTGTCACGCCATCGGCGAGCTCAAAGTTACCTGCATCCTTGAGATAGCGGGCTGCGTCGGAGGTAAGAGTGAGAGCATTGTCACCTGCAAACTCATAGCCCCAACCATTCTGGCCGAAGAACTTGAATGACAGATAGTCGGTGCGGAGGCGCATGCCGATGTCAGAGCCCTTCTCGGGACCGGCGACACCTGTGAAACGGTAAACACCGGGGGCAACCTCGGCCAAGCAATAGGCTGCGCCGGGGTTCCAGCCAAACTGGCCGTCGAGCGATGGTGACCCTACACCCCAGCCCATGAGCCATATACCCTTGCCGTCACCGTCAAAGGTAGCGTCGGAGCCGTCGCTGTTGAGACGTACAGCCGAGAGATACTTTTTCATGTTGTTGAGAGTAATCTTGTAGGCACCGGCAACGGGAGCAAATGTGATGACATCATTATCAGCATCATAGGTGAAGTAGTCGGGGTCGAGATAATATTCCTCAAGAGAGCCTATACCGTTGAAGTTGAGGATATCGCCTGAGGTCATGTTGACCGACACGTTGTAGAGGGCATTGTCGTTGGTAGTCATCTTGGTGCCGTTGAGGCTGATGGGTTTCTCCTCAAAGGGTTGCTCGCCCTCGTCAGTGACAGTGAGCTTGGCAGCATTGATGCCACCTGTGAGGTCGACACGCAGCTTGTAGATTTCGTTATCCTTGAGAGTGACACCATCGAGGAGGTAGAGGTTACCGTCGTCATGACCATCGGTGCCTTCACCTACACCGATAAGGCTGCCGTTGACCTCGACAAAGTTGTCGGTACCCTTGAGTTCAACACCCCAACCCATCTGGCCGAAGAACTTGAAGTTGGTAGCATCGGTGCTGATCTGCTTGCCACCTACAACAGTAACCTCATATACCTTAGGCTCAACCTGAGCCATGCAGAGGGCGTTTTCAGTAGTCCAGCCCACCTCGTTGCTTGATACCGAGGGCTTGCCGATGTTGGCACCAATAATCCAAAGAGCACCACTGCCGTCATCAGCGAGAGTTGAGGGGTCAGAGCCATTGAGGGCGTAAACGCGGAAGTACTGGAGGTTCTGGTCGGCGATGATGCGGTAGTTGCCACCCATGGGGCGGAATGTGAGCGAGCCGTCATCGTTGCGAGAGAAGAAGTCGGGGTCAATCCACCAGTCGTTGATGTTGGGGAAACCCTCGAGGGTGAGGTTCTGACCCTGGGATAGGTTCATGTCAACCTGAGCGTGAGTGTCGTCGGTGGCAGTGAGCTCAACACCGTTAATCTTGAGGGTCACAAAGGGTGAAGCTGCAAAAGTGTAGGTATTGAACGAGATGGTGTATTTGCCGGCCTTGGAGTAAGAGAAGGGGATCTGGCCATCGGCACCGACAGTGATGTCGTTGTTGAGCCAGCCAAAAGTAAGCTCGTTGCCGTTATCTCCCACCTTGGGAGTCTTGATATAGGCTTTGACCTTCTGGGGGAACTTACCGGTTACCGAATATTCATTGATAGCGTTGCGATCCATGCGATATTCTTTGGTGACAGTGGTCTCTCGCCCGTCCACAACCTCAGGCACTGAAGCAACGAGGGTGAGATAGGGATAGTCGGCATGAGTGATAGAGAGCTCACGCACCTCCTCGGTCTTGGTAAACTCGATGTTCTGGAGCCAGAGCTTGAGAGTGGCACGACCATCAGGCACGTTGGCAAAGTAGGGGATGTAAATCTTTCCCTCATAGTCCTTGCCCGACTCCTTGGTGCGTATTACAGTCTCCTCTACTTTCTCGTCGCCATACCACAGCTCGGCATGGATTGTCGACAAGGGCACCTCGGCGTCGGAGGCATTGATGACAAACTTCAGTGAGTCACCGAAGTGGGCGTCGGTCATTTCAGTCTTGACATTCATCTGGGGATTGCCAAGGACATCATCGTCGTTACAGGCAGTAAGCGCGAGAGCGGCTACGGCCGGGAGGACGGTATATTTGAAGAATTTCATTGTTACCTTAATTGTGATTGGATTAGTACTTTATTATTTCCAGCTCAATGATGTTGCACTGTGGGCGGGGACATTGACGGTGAAGTGATGGGTGCCGTCATCGACCACAAAGCGCTTGGCGTCATTGTTGTTGTTGTTGATAACCATTGCATAGGAGCCATCGGTGTTGCGGAATGCCGAGTAGTTCATGTTGGGCTGGGTATAACCGCTTGTGCCGATGCGCACAGCCTCGGGCTTAACCACGCTTGAGAGATGGGCAATGATATAGTAGTGGCTGTTGCGGGTAATCTTGGTGAAGTCGCGGTTGATGTCGACAGCGCCATAACAGGTCTGGCAGCCGCCGGGACGGTTGGGACCACGGTCTTCGTCGAGCATGAGGTTCCACACAATCACACCTTTGGACCAGCGGTTGATGGTGCCGAGAGCAACCTCGCGCATATCCTCAGGAAGACGTGTACCGAGATTGCGGCCATCGTTCCATGTGCCGATAGAGGTCTCAGTGAAAACGAGGTCCATACCGGGCGCTGCGTTATGGATTGCAGTCAGCTCATCCTTATTGCCGCCATAGTTGTGATAGGCTGCGCCTGCGAGATAATTCTTGGCTTCCTCGTCGGCATAAATCTTGACGGGATACTGCTGCTGGCTTGCAATGTTGTCGTAGTTGTAGTTGTGGTCAAATGCATAGATTTTGGTGTTGATGCCGGCGGCGGCAAATGCCGGGCCGAGAGCTGTCTTCACAAAGTCACGCTCCTCTTCCCAGGGCATATAGCATGAAGCCGAGTTACCACGGTTGAGAGGCTCATTCTGGGGAGTGACTGAGTAGATGTTGATACCATTGTCATTGAAAGCCTTGATCCATTTCACAAAATAGGTGGCATAGTCTTGATAATGGTCGGGATTGAGCGAGCCTGAGGTCCACTGGTTGTGAGCTTTCTTTTCAGTGATGTTGTTGACTTTCATCCAGCGTGGAGGAGTCCATGGTGTACCCATGATTTTGAGCGCGGGGTTGATGGCAAGTATCTCCTTGAGGATGGGAATTACATATTTGGTTTCCTCTTCAGTGAGAGCAAAGTTCTCAATCCCGGGCTTGTCACAGCAGGTGTACTCGCTCAAAGAGAAGTCACTGCAGCCGATTGAGATGCGCACATAACTGAAACCGTAGCCATTGGTGGGAGAGAATGTCAGCTCAAGAAACTCTTTGCGCAACTCGGGCGACATGCGCATCAGGTTGAAGCATGTAGAGCCGGTAATGGCCGCGCCAAAACCATCCATAGTCTGGAATGTCTCACCGGGGTTGAGACGTATAGTCGAGGGAGACATGTTGTCGGTGGTTGAAAATGTCAAGTAACTTTCAGCGAGGTCCTTCTGACGGTCATAGGTGGTGGTGAGCACTTTGACATCGTGATTGGTTACCTCAGGCACATCAGGCTTGGTATCAGGCTCCTGAGGTGTCTTTTCCTTGTCATCGCCACATGAGCTCATGACCAGAGCTGCACACAGTATTGAGGCAAGAATATTCATTTTTTTCATTTTTAGATTTTTCAAATTATCGTTTTCAGTGAAAACTTAAGTTTATTGTGTAAAAAACAAGGTGTCGGGCGACAGTGGGGCTATCCCCCCGGCTTGATTAATAGCCGGGGTTCTGAACGAGGTTGTCGTTCTGGTCGATAGCACCTTGAGGAATGGGAAGACGATAAGAGTTATGATTAAAGGCTGTACGCTGAGCATGACGGCCGGAGTCCTTGGCATAGACTGAGTTCATGACTTCCTCAACCTTGTCGAGACGCACGAGGTCAAACCATCGCTGACCCTCAAAACATAGCTCCATGCGACGCTCATCGAGATAAGCCTTGAGAAGCTCATCCTTGTTGGAGCGGACATTGCCTGAGAGCTGGGGCAGGCCTACACGCTTGCGCACCTGATCGATAATCTTGGCAGCGCCCTCGAGGTCGTTTTTGCCCATGAGCAGGGCCTCGGCCTTGAGAAGAAGGATGTCGGCATAACGCATCTTGATGATGGAGTTGGCATTAGAGCGGCACTTGTACATAAACGCATAGTTATCGGCCGAATAATAGTTGCTCCAGGTACAGTCACGCCACACTACCGACTGCTCGTATCTCACCTGATCGCCCTGCTGAGTGAAGAGATTGATGAGGTCGCGTGAAGGAGTGATCCACTTGGCCCAGGTGAACGAGGTGTTCCAGTCGAGCTCGTCGCGTCCAAACATCCAGGTTACCCATGAGCCTGAACCGGGCTGGAACTGAGCCTCATAGATTGACTCGACAGTGTTGCGGGCGGCAGCATCGGTCTTGTCGGCGTTGAGGCCGAAGAGGTCAGAGTAGTTCTGCACGAGTGCATAGCCGCGGGAGGCAAGCATGTCGGCATACTCGATAACCTTGTCATAGTTGCGGATGGGCTTTTCGGCATATACCTTGGCGAGCATTGCCATGGCAACCTCCTTGGTGAGCTTGGTCTTGTCGCCGGTATTGGAGGGGGCGTTATTAAGAGCAAAGAGGAGATCATCCTCAATAGAAGCATATACCTCGGGCTCGGCCACCTGCTCGGGGAAGTAGGCGCCATACACATCTTCAATATTGTCGGCGGTGATATCCTCGGCCACAGCAGTAATCACGGGGATGTCGCCCCACATGCGCACCATGTCAAACCATATCATGGCACGGAACAAGCGGCCCTGAGCCTGATAGGCAAGGATTTCATCCTCGGTAAGGGAGTTGTCACCTACCTTGGTGACACCCTCGATGAGCACGTTGGCATAGGCTACGTCGGCCAGATAGCGGTCCCAGTCACGGGCCATCACCGAGTTGGAGCCTTCGATTGAGTTGTCCTCATAGGGCACAACCTCGGCACCGGTGGTGCCGGCATAGGCGTTATCACTGTGGCTGTCGGCGATGAGCAACTGGTCGAGATACCAGTGTTCCTGGCGGTCTTTGTATTTATTGTTGAGAGAGTTCATATAGCTCTCTACGTCGGCGCGGGAAGTGAAGCGCACGCTCTCACCCTCATCATCGGTGGGAGGGATGGTGACATCGGAGTACTGGTCCTGAGGCTCATAATCGAGCGAGCAGCTTGTGACACCGGCACCGAGAAGCAGTGTTGCAGCCATAATGGCTGAAATATTTTTGAGTTTCATTATGATACAAGATTTTTAGAATTCAACATTTACACCAAAGATAAAGCTCTTGGACTGGGGATAGGTACCATAGTCGATACCCTGGACAGTACCTGAGTTACCATACTGGTTAACCTCAGGGTCATAACCCTTGTAGGAGGTCCAGGTGAGGAGGTTGGTGGCGGTGAAGTAAGGCTGGATTTTAGAGATACCTGCGCGACGCATCCACTGGCCCTTGATGTCATAAGAGAGTGAGATATCCTTGAGGCGGAGGTAAGAACCATCCTCGATGAAGTAGGTTGAAGTCTTCATGTCGAAGCCGGCCTTGGGCACGTCGGTGATCTGGCCGGGGATGCGCCAGCGGTTGAGCACTGCGGTGGTCTGGTTTTTGCCGTCGTACATACCTTCGGTCTCCATGCGACCGACGTTGAGGATGTCGTTGCCGTAAGAGCCCTGCAGGAAGATGCTGAGGTTGAAGCCCTTGTATGAGAAGGTGTTGGTCATACCATAGGTGAAGTCGGGGTTGGGGTCGCCGATATAGGTGCGGTCAGAAGAAGAGATGCGGCCGTCGCCGTTGAGGTCGCGATACATGAGCTCACCGGTCTCAGGATCAACACCGTCGCTGATGTAGCCATAGAAGCCGCCGAGTGGACGACCGGGCTCGTTGCGCACGGGTGACTCGTTGACGTAGTTGTTGGTAGAGCCAGCGTAGTAGACTTTCTGGAGAGCGAGCTTGTCAAGCTTATTCTTGTTAAACGACATGTTAAACTGGGTTGACCAAGAGAAGTCGCCCTCAAACTGATGGGAAGTGATGGCAAACTCAAAACCCTTGTTGGTCATTTCGCCTTCGTTGCGCTGGATTGAGCTTGCGGCTGCGGACCCGAGGGGAGGGATACCCACATCAGCATGTCGGTGGTCTTTTTGTAATACCAGTCGGCATTCAAGGTCAAGCGGCCTGAGAGCACTGAGAAGTCAACACCCACGTTGGTCTGGGTAGTGCGCTCCCACTTGAGGTCCTTGGTGCGGAGGTTGGCCTGGGAGATGTTGGGGACAGCGTTGGCATAGTCAAAAGTGTCACCGGCGGCAGGAGTCTTGTACCACTCGACATAGTTGAAGTTGTAACGCTGGAGGTAGGCATAGTCACCGATACCGCCCTGGTTACCTGTCTGGCCCCAGCCGGCACGGAGTTTAAGGTCGTTGATCCATTGTACCTCCTTGAGGAAGTTTTCCTGAGAGATGCGCCATGCGGCAGAAACCGAGGGGAATGTAGCCCAACGGTGGTCGGGGTGGAGCTTGGAGGATCCATCGACACGCACGTTGGCAGTCAACAGATAGCGAGAGTCAAAGTTGTAGCTTGCACGGGCAAAGAATGACATAATGCCCCACTCAGAGATACCTGAACCGGCACCGCCGAGACCAATCTTATTGGCAGCGTTGAGAGTCTGCACGAGGTCGTCGCGGTAGTGGCTGCCGTTAATCCAGTTGTTGCGGTAGTCAGAGTCGGTCCAAGAAGTACCGGCCATGAGGTCAAGCTTGTTTTTCTCCTTGAATGTGAGGCCATAGGTCAGGACGTTGTCCCAGGTGAGTACTGTGTTCTGATTGCGGGTGTCGCTACCTGTGCCATACTGCTCGCGGCCGTAGGTAGTGTGCACGGGATCTAGGAAGCTGGTCCAGATGTTGTTGCGACGGTCCATGGTAAACTTGGAGCGCAGGTCGAGACCGGGGATAATGTGGAAGTTGAGCTCACCGCTGGCTATGAGTCGGTTTTCACGGCTCTTGTCATACTTGCTGCGTGCCAGGTTGTCGACCGGATGGGTCAAGCCGCTGACACCATAGAAGTTGTTGTAATAATGCTCGGGGTTTTCGGGGTCCCAGATGGGAGCGTAGGTGGGTGTCTGGATACAGGCGATGATTACACCACCGCGGCTACCACCTTGACCTGAGATAATGCCACCATTGGAGGTGTAGTCAGAGTAAGAGATGTTGGCGTTGACATCGAGCCAGGGGCGTATAGTGCCCTCTACATTGGCGCGGAAGTTGAAGCGCTGAAAGTTGGTACCCTTGATGACACCATCCTCGCGGGTGTAACCCCCTGATAGGTAATAGCGGAGTTTTTCAGCCGACTGAGAGATGGCAACCTGATAGTTCTGAGTGTGACCGGTGCGGAACACTTCGTCAAACCAATTGGTCTGGTCGGTAAGGCCCTCGGGGATGGTCACCATGCCTATTTCCTCCTGGAGCTCACGATACTGCTCAACATTGAGAGGCTTGATTTTGTTGTTGACCGAGGTAATACCATAGTAACCGTTGAATGAAACGCGGGCATCCTGTGAAGCACCCTTCTTGGTAGTGATGAGCACGACACCGTTGGCACCACGGCTACCGTAGATGGCGGCAGATGAAGCATCCTTGAGGATCTGCATCGACTCGATATCGCCGGCCGAGAGGAACTGGATGTTGTCAACAGGCACTCCATCTACAACATAGAGAGGATCATTGGAGCCATTCATAGAAGTTGTACCGCGCACGCGTATAGTGGGAGTCGAGCCGGGAGAGCCGTTGGGTGAAGAGACGCTCACACCGGGAGCCTTACCCTGCATGGCCTGGGCAGCAGAAACAATGGGGCGATTTTCGAGTTCCTTGCCCGAGACTGTCGACACGGCAGTGGTGACATCGCCACGCTTTACCGAGCCGTAACCGATAACGACTACCTCATCAAGCATCGCGCCATCCTCAGCGAGGGTGACGGTCATGCCGGGAGCAGCCTTGACATCCTGTGATTTGTAGCCCACATAGCTCACCTGCAACATGGCGCCGGGAGCGACATTGAGCGAGAACTTGCCGTCATAATCGGTGGCTACACCGTGGGAGCGGCCTTTAACTACGACCGATGCGCCTACGAGCGGTTCACCGGCTTCGTCCACGACCACGCCTGTCAATGCGCCCTGAGCACTTGCACTCAGAGAGAGCATAAGCGCCATCAGCACAACCAGGATAGATCGGGATGAAAGTGTCTTGAATAATTTGTCTTTCATGTGATTTGTGATATATGATTGATTGGAATTTTTTTATGACACAAAATTAATATCGTTTTCTCAACTATCAATGTTATAGTAAAAGGTTAAGTAAATCAAGATTTAGAATATGTCGCTGTGTTACAGATAGATAGGCTTTCAACAATGGGTGTTTTTAGTAAGTTTTTCATGGCTGTTTTGACCGCCTGGAGACAGGGTCAAATACCGTCAAGACGCGATGACCGGCCCAGAGTCTTGACAACCTCGAGAAATTTATCCTTCTCGATGATGGCGCGGTTGCGTATCTTGAGCCGCTTGTTGTAGACCGTCTGCACCGAGCAGTGGAGCACGTTGGCAATGGTGACTGAGTCGGTGATACCAAGACGCACCAAGGCAAAGATGCGCAGCTCGGTGTTGAGCTGCCCTTCTTTCTTGAGCACTATCGGCTGCTCGGGGTCGAGCAGGGCACAGAAGTCGCTGACAAAGTCGGGATACACGCTCAGGAAAAGCTCGTCAAACTTAGCATAAAACTCCTTCAACTCATTCTGAGCAAGCGCGGGCGACTCGGTGAGCTGCAACGCCTTGTCATATTGGCCCGCCTTGAGGTTGCGGGTGAGAGTGCGCCGGAAATCATCAATCTTGTTGATATATTGCGAGCAGATGGCAAAAATCGAGCCGATACACTTCACCTTGACATAGTCGCTCTCGGCAAGCCCCTCGTTGGTAGCCTTGAGCTGGGCCGACATGTTGGTCAGTTCCTCATTTTTTCTGGCAAGCTGGGAATAGGCATCGGTGAGCTCCTTTAGGCGGGTCGAGGCCTCATCGTTGGCGGCATTGATTTTCTTGTAGGATGTCTGCAGGCGGCGACGCTGCATGTATATATACAATGTGGCGATGAGCAGAATCGCCGCAAGCACCGCAGTGATGATCAGATAGCGGCGGGTCGATTCCTGCATCTCGATAAACTGGGCCTGATATTTTTTTGAGATTGCACTCTGGAGAGAGGCCACTCTCAGTGCCCTCACCCTATTCTTATATTGCTCGGCACAATGGAGGCAGTGCTCTATATAGTTGTTGGCTCGCTGTATATCCCCCTCTTTCTCAAGCATGGTCGACAGCTCCTCGAGCGAGGCGATCTCGCGATTGGCAATGTTGAGGTCGGCGATGGTCGATAGAGCAAGATATTTCATTTTACCATTTTTGTCGCCGATGAGTGAATAAAGCTGAGACATCACCCAAGCCAGCTTGGCATCCTCCTGAGAGTTGTAGTCGAGCTGGGTCATGTGAGGCTCCACCTTGGCGATAGCTTCCTTGGCCTTGGAGGGGTCGGTCAATGCCTGATAGGCAATGTAATAATGATATTCAGGATGATCTTTGGGGATGATGGCGAGGATACTGTCGAGCACCACCTGCACATGGGCCGGGTTATAGCCATCGTCGGGGGTTATGCGGTTGAACTGCTCGACATGGGTCAGGAGATACACCTTCTGCCCCAGATAGTCGACCTTGGAGTTAAGCGACAGCTTATCATAGTCGATTTTCTCAAACACCTCTCGGCTGCGGTCGAGCATGCCGATAGCGGCAAGAGTGTAAGACGACTGCACCATCATGTCGTTTTCAAGGTCGGGACGTTCAAGCGACCTGGCCAGCTCATCGACAAGATTGCCGTAGACGATTGCCGAGTCGCCGTCAAATGTCTTATAACGGTCAAATATATTCTTGACAATCCAATATTTCTCTTCCGAGGTCTTGGCCTCGGAAGCTTGTCGCTTGAGCTGACCAAGCTTCTGCTCATGCTGCCGATAGATGTCGGGGGTCTGTTCAAGCAAGCGGTCCACCTGATTGAGCAGCTCCATGTTTTCACGACTGATATTAGCGCGGCTACTTAGTGGCAGCAACAACGCAATGAAGAGTATGGATTTAAGGAATGTAATGCGCACTTTAACAAAAAGGTGACAAATGTTGATCAATAATACAAAGTTAAAAACTTTAGTCTTATTACCCAAACAAAACACCTCTTTTTAACACTATGCATATATAAAAAAATAACCACTAAAACATATTTTATTCCCGAAAAATTCAAAAAAATTTCAATTTGCAATAGAAACTCAGCAACACTTAGCAACCAAATGCCCCAAGGCGGGCAATAAATATAACCTAAGGCCCATCGGCTATCGGGCGGTGACGGGGATGCCGATCGAGAGGCCAGCGACCCAATGGGAGGCCGAGGTGGTGGAGTAGCTGCAATAGGCCTTGACGGCACCGATGGGTAGCTTGATGCCGGCTGAGATTTCGCCCACAAATTCTACATTTTTGAAGGCGTGGCTGTAGACAGGCTCATTACATGCGGTGGGCTCGATTGATTGCACAGGCATGTAGAGCCATGCATCACCCCTCAGTTGCAGCATGCCCGATATTATCCACACCGGATGAAGCCCGGCGGCAAGCCATTGATTGGCCCTCAATCCCGGATCAAACAGATATCGGCGCGAGGCAAGGGGGCTGAACTGCCGTGCGTTGACCACCGAAGCCGTATAGTCGGCCACGAGCCTACGCGTTGAGTAATAGCCCTCGCCACTCACCCCAATCGAGAAGTGACGCCCCACGGGAAAAAATCCCCGCACCGAGGCATGGAGGTCGAGCCAAGTGCCATTATAGGTGGTTGCGTCTCCTTGCCAAGGGTAGAGAATACGGTGCCCCATCGTCACTCCGGCCGTGGCATCGACCGAGACACCGGCCGTGGGCATCGCGGCATTGTCGAGAGTGGAGAGGCTCCAGCGTCCATCAACAACTGCGACATCATGGGTGAAATGTGAACGTCCGTTTTGTGTGGGGTCATCGGGCTGAGCCGAGTGATAGCGGGTGTCTTTATGCTGATAACCGACCCACAGCGAGGCTATGCCATGCTGCCCGGTTGACATCTCGACGCCCGGCATGATGGCATAACGGGTTTCGCGCAAAAAAGATGGTGTCTTGAAGTCATAAAAAGCGGTCTCGGTCTCCATCATGCGTGTCTGCTCGGCCACCCCCCTCAACACCAGCCGCGAGGGTACCGCAGTGGCAAGATTTAGAGAGCCCTGTGCCTCGACGGCCATATAGTTGGCACCAATCCAGCCATCGATGCGGCCACCTGCACGTCCCAGGCTCAACGGGTCATAACGGCCTGAAAGATACAGCATGCTCCCCGCTCCCGAGTTGAGATAGCCACCGAGAGCCACCTTGAAGTCATTGTCGACATCGGCATGAAGTGTCATCGAGAAAACACTGTCACCGGGATGATAATCTACATGGGGCACGAGGTTGCGCATACGCCTCGTGGAGGCCACCCTGTAAAAGCCGTCACGAGCCTTGTCAAGCGTCATGAGCGTGTCACTGCCACCGCGACGGCTCTCAAAAAGATACTTGATATACCGCCTTTTAGCAGCGGTTGTGCCCTCCACATCCACCTCATTGATATTGATGGAGGGGATGCGGCGGCGGAACTCCTTGCGCCGGGCTGCAACCTCGGCCTCAGTGCGCCGGGCTGAGACACACTGCTTGATTGAGTCGACAAGCGCGATACCGCGCTTGTAGCCAATGTCATATATCTCGTCGGCGGCATCCCAGTCGAGCAGGCTGAAACGGTCGAGATGAAACCTCACATTAACCCCGCGGTCGTGGGGAAACGGATAGTCGACATCATCAGTAATCATGTCCTCAAGCTGCCCCACAAGATCATTGAGCCCCGGCTTGGTGTCGGGCGACGACACATTGACCCCTATCACGCGGTCGGGGTTGAAATCGCGCATCATCACATCCACGGGATACACGTCATAGAGCCCGCCGTCAAAGAGTAGCATCGAGTCAACCTCAATGGGCTGAAACACCATAGGGAAGCTCATCGAGGCCCTCACAGCATCGGCAAGGTCACCGTGGGAAAACACCACTGAGCGGTGATGGTAGATATCAGAGGCCACAGTGCGCAACGGCACCATCAGCCGGTCAAAGTCACTGCCACAGGCAGCCATGCCGCCGGCATAGAGCGTCATGAATGCCCAGCTCATGGGGAGTGGATTGATGAGACGTGTAGGCAGGGCCTGCTCCATCCCCCCGTCACCACCCTTGAGGGCAAGGTTGAGATCGAGCCATTGCTCGCTCGCCTGAGGCTCGACAAAGCGGTATTTCTCAGGCTCCTGTATCTGCCCCGTCGACCAGTAGGCAAACTCCCGGCTCTTGATCAGCTCCATCATCTCTGAGGGGGTGTAACCCATCGAGTAGAGTGAGCCTACAATGGCCCCCATCGAGGTGCCCGCAACATAGTCGATGGGGATATCATTATCCTCGAGTGCCTGGATAAACCCTATGTGAGCGATGCCCTTGGCACCCCCTCCACTCAGCACGAGCCCCACGGTCTCGGCCCGCATCCCGGTCACGGCAGCCAGTATAGCCGCCAGTATAATCAATCGTCTCATAAGCATCTATAGTGTAAACGTGTATACAGTCACAACAACTATCCCTGCCCCGAGGTTGATAAAAACGTCACCAAAATGCACTAACAAAGGAAAACGGGATAACCACCTCGGCCTAACTTTTATTCTTTGAAAGGCCCTTATTTACCCCCAAAGACAACAAGACGACGGTAATTTTGTAAATTAAAAATTAAAAATTGGAAAATAAAAAGAAAAAAAGTTACCTTTGTGCAAAATAATATAATAAACATAAATCATCATTCACAATGACTCAACAGATCCAACAACTCTTGAACGACAAGGCATGGGCGCGCTGGACCGCATTGGTGCTCGTGGCATCGATGATGTTCTTCGCCTATATGTTTGTCGATGTGATGTCTCCGCTACAGGCCCTGGTAGAGACCCAACTCGGATGGTCGCCCGAAGCCTTTGGCTACTATGCCGGCGCCGAATACATCCTCAACGTTTTTGGCTTCCTGATTATCGCCGGTATCATCCTCGACAAGATGGGAGTGCGCTTCACCGGAGTCCTCTCGGCCTCGGTAATGTTTGCCGGTGCCTGCATCAAGCTGTATGCAATCAGCGACTTGTTTGCCGGCTCAGCATTAGACCAATGGCTCAGTTCATGGTGGGTTGACATGCCCGGCAGCGCCAAGCTTGCAGCGCTTGGCTTCATGGTGTTTGGCTGCGGCTGTGAGATGGCCGGCATCACCGTGTCAAAGACCCTCGCCAAGTGGTTTGAAGGCCATGAAATGGCACTTGCCATGGGCCTTGAAATGGCATTGGCGCGCGTCGGTGTCTTTGCAATCTTCACTATCTCACCCCGTGTTGCCGGATGGTTGGGTGAAGCATCGGTAGTCACTCCTGTAGCATTTTGCACAGCCCTGTTGCTGATTGGCCTTATCTCTTATATCGTTTTCACCTTCATGGACACCAAGCTCGACCATGAGATAGCTGCCAAGAAAGCCGGTGCCTCACAAGGCAGCTCTGACGAGGAGTTCAAGGTATCTGACGTGAAGAATATTCTTTCGAGCAAGCTTTTCTGGGTAATCGCCATGCTATGTGTTCTTTACTACTCGGCCATCTTCCCGTTCCAGCGCTATGCCACCAACATGCTTCAGTGCAATCTTCACATGGATGCACAGGCAGCTGCCGATATTTTCCGCTGGTTCCCGATTGGTGCTGCCCTTCTCACCCCCGTTCTGGGATATATGCTTGACCGCTTTGGCAAGGGCGCATCGATGCTTATAGCCGGCGCAATCCTGATGATTGCTTGCCACCTGACATTTGCATTGCTCATCCCGGCATATCCTGCCACCTGGCTTGCCTTTACTGCAATCGTCGTTCTTGGCATATCATTCTCGCTCGTGCCGGCAGCCCTTTGGCCCTCAGTGCCTAAAATCATGGATGCACGCTATTTAGGCTCGGCCTACTCGCTCATCTTTTGGGTGCAGAACATCGGCCTTGCACTTTTCCCTATCTTGATTGGCAAGGTGCTTGTGTGGGTCAACCCGGGCGTGACCGACCCCTTGCAATATAACTACACCATCCCTATGCTGCTCTTTGCCTCGCTCGGCGTGCTCGCATTGTTGTTTGGCCTGTGGTTGCTCGCCCTCAACTCGCGTCACCACTATGGCTTGCAAGACCCCAACATCGTCAACAAGGAAGCCCTTGAGGCAGAAGTCGCTGATGGCGACGCCTGACGGTCACTACTGAACTAACTTTTTGCTTTAGCAACATATATTCCACAAAGAGGGCTTGCAATCGCTTGATTGCAAGCCCTCTTGGGGTTATCATCCCGACCCGGAGCGGGCATTTGTCAAACATAGTTTGACGGGTCTTTTAAGAAGCCCTTACCACGAGATACTATCGAGTATGATTTCACTCGTTAAAGATGGAAGCGCGCCCACGCTCCCGGGCCCGGATGGTTCCTAATTCTATCTAAATTACTTAACTATCATATCGTTGTGGCAAGCTGTCATGCTTTCTCATATTGCTCAATCTTGCCAAGGAGCGCTTCACCGGTCATCTCGCCCGAATTGCGCCACCTCTCAGTGCCGTGGTCATAGAGGATAAATGTGGGGATTGACTCCACCTTCTGCATGTCGGCAAGGTCAGCATGCTTGTCGATATCAAGCTGATAGATTTTCACATCTTCGCCCACAAGCTCCTTGACCTGCTCAACAATTGGCATCATCTTGTGGCAGTGGGGACACCATGAGGCATAGAACTCCACGAGCACCACCTCGCCGCTGTTGATTAATGTATTATAATCGTTCATAATGAAGCTATTTTTTAAAATATACTTGAATTTCGGTTATCAGGTTGTTTTGCCTATATAACATCGGGGCGCGGCCAAAAGTTGACCACGCCCCCGGTTTTAATGTTTATTAAGGATAAGTGCCATTACAGCGATTTCTGAACGATTTCAAACTTTTCAGGATAGCTCACATAACCATAATAGCCAAATTGACCGAGGCCAAAGTGCTTGTTAAAACCCGACCCTGCTCCTATTGTAGCAGATCTCTCCAAGCCGGTGCGATTCTCTTTAAGCTCAGCCTTTATTACATCTTTTCCATCAATCTGCACCTTGGTAAAGGTTATCCATGAGTTACTTGAACCGCCGATACTCCATTCACCTAAATCATCTCCGGCATAATCAGGATTGACACTGACATTGATGTATATCTCGCCCCCATCGCCCGAGCAAATGAGAGGCGACTCCTTGTCATATAAGTAAACCTTAGGGAAATACAGCACTCCTCCTACCCATTGAGTGCATTGCTCTATCGAATATTCACCGGTCAAGACCTTATTGTCAGCACTCGGGATAGCTACCGCCACCTTTATTGCCCTTCCATAGGGCTCAGTGCCCTCGCGCTCCGTCATCACTACATGAAGCCATAGCGCATCATCCTCTTTCTCAAGGGTCATTTTTACCCATTCCAGATCAAGCTCAGGCTTATCACCTGCCACTCCAAGGTCAACCCATGGATCAGGCTTGCCAAAGAGAGCTGCATCAAAGTCACAAACACTGTAAATCACTGCATTGTCGAGCATCGGCTTGACATCACCATGATTATCATCAATTGAAACCTTCACCTTGAAATCTTGCTTCCACCATTGCACGACAGTATCATTAAGATTATTAAATGACAATGCCTCAATCGAGTCATTATGGCTTATATCCGAGCCACCGGTGGTATCATCCGGTGCATCAGGCACATCATTATTGTCACTACATCCCGCAACAAGCATTGTTGCCATCAGCAAGACAGCAAAAAATCTAAACTTTCTCATATCTTAATTATTAGTATTAGGTAATGAATTTATATAAATATTGCTTGTAGTATACCCATAGTATGCGGGATTCTCCTCTTTGTCCGGGATAAACGAGCTGTCACACCATCCGTCATATTTACCATTCCATCCCCAATTACAGTAATAATCAGTTTCACCTGTATTCATAGCGATAATGCCTGTCAAAAGCCACGCATGACCTCCTTGTCCATTAGGCTGCCACCCAAAAATTTCATCAATTGTCAACGGCAATTTTGAAAATCTCGAGTCTTCGCTAACTCGATTTCTGAATTCCTCAACCATACGGATTATGCCACCATCATCCGAAACGGAGGTTTCTCCCGGAGGTCCTATTTGGTCACTGTCAGAACATGACCAAAACAACACTGTACTCAATAACGCTAATGAGCGTAATAATTTTTTCATAAGCAAATTTTTATTATTAGTTAACATTTCTCGCAATTTACAAAAATATTTTTAAGGATAAAAAATCTAATACTAATAAATTACAAAATTTGACCTAAATTAACACGCATTTTTCAATAAACAGGACAATGCCAATAAATGTCATTATGGGGAAAGTAGTAGAGGATGGCGGGGAGGGATGTCATAGCAGGGTGACAACCGCATCAAAATGTAGCGAAATTTTCTTGATTGTTTTGAAGCGCTTTGCGCGACTCTTTGTATTAGCCGCTTATGGAGTGTGGGAGCACGGAATATGCGGTGACATCGTGATATTAAACTATCTGAGTGCGACTGCACGACTCTTAACCGCCAGGCTGTCATGAGCCGTGCTATCGCACTCTCAATCTCACATTGCAACCTACGACCGCATATTCCGTGCTCCCGCACTCCATAAGCGGCTAAGCACAGATACGCGCTTCACGCTCATTATTTCGACCCATAAATTGCATCAATTAACTAATTGGGTATTTTTGTTGCGGTTACACCGGATGTTTGTGGGGCGAATGGTGGGTTGTGTCGATTTTTTTAGTTAACTTTGTTGCAATTAACCGATTCAACAATTATGGATGCCAAGCAACGTATCGAGCAGCTTAGGGCCGAGCTGCACCGCCACAACCACAATTATTATGTGCTCAATGCCCCCACTATCAGCGACTATGACTTTGACATGATGCTCAAGGAGCTGGAGTCGCTCGAGCGGGAGCACCCCGAATGGGACGACCCACTCTCGCCCACTCACCGCGTGGGGAGTGACTTGAGCGGAGGGTTCACCCAGGTGGTGCACCGTCGCCCGATGCTGTCGCTTGGCAACACCTATTCCATCGATGAGGTCGACGAGTGGATGGGGCGCGTCAGGGATGGGCTTGGCGGCGAAAAGTGTGAGATTGTGGGTGAGATGAAATTTGACGGCACCTCAATCTCGCTCACCTATGAGCACGGTCGCCTTGTGAGGGCCGTGACCCGAGGTGACGGCGAGAAAGGCGACGATGTGACAGCCAATGTGATGACCATCCGCTCCATCCCCCTGGTGGTAGATGCCCCCGGGGTGCCCGACGAGTTTGAAATCAGAGGAGAGATTGTGTTGCCCTGGCGCGAATTTGAGCGTCTCAATGCCGAGAGAGAGGAGATGGGCGAGGCACCGTTTGCCAACCCCCGCAACGCAGCCTCGGGCACGCTCAAGATGCAGAGTCCCGCCATCGTCGCATCGCGTGGACTCGATGCCCGTTTCTACTATCTCTTGGGCGGCAACCTGCCCGCCGACACCCATTATGCCAACATGGAGATAGCCCACACATGGGGTTTCAAGGTGTCGAGCGCGATGAAGTTGATGACCACTCTTGAGCAGGTCGATGAATATATCAGGCACTGGGACACGGCCCGCAAGGAGCTGTCTGTGGCTACCGACGGGCTGGTGTTTAAGGTCAACTCCCTGCGCCAGCAGCTCAATCTGGGCTACACCGCCAAGTCGCCCCGCTGGGCGATAGCCTACAAGTTTAAGGCCGAGAGGGCCTGCACCCCGCTGCGACATGTGTCATTTGAGGTGGGCCGCATGGGCATTATCACTCCTGTGGCCAATCTTGAGCCGGTGTTGCTGTCGGGCACCATCGTCAAGCGTGCATCGCTCCACAACGAGGATATAATCAAGTCTCTCGACATCCATGAGCATGACCGGCTCTATGTAGAGAAAGGTGGCGAGATTATACCCAAGATTACCGGGGTAGATATCTCGGAGAGAGAGCCGGGAGCCGTGCCGGTGAAATTTGTGAGCCACTGCCCGGTGTGTGGCACAGCGCTTGTGAGAGTCGAGGGAGAGGCATCGTGGGTGTGCCCCAACCGCCAGGGTTGTGCCCCCCAGATTGTGGGTCGCATCGAGCACTTTGTGGGACGCCGCATGATGAACATCGACGGCATAGGCGAGGAGACTGCCCGCGTGCTCTACGACGCCGGGCTGGTGAAAGATATAGCCGACCTCTATGAGCTCACTCCCGAGATGCTGATGGGCCTGGAGCGATTTGGCGAGCTTAGCGCGCGCCGCATCATCGACGGGCTGGAGGCATCGCTGAGTGTGCCCTTTGAGCGAGTACTGTTTGCCCTGTCAATACCCTATGTGGGTGAAACCGTAGCCAAGAAGCTGGCACGCGCCGTAGGGTCGATCGACCGTCTCATCGAGATGCCTGAAGAGCAGCTAAGGGCCATCGACGATGTGGGTCCGAGAATCGCAGCCTCGATACGCGACTATCTCGACACCCCCTCCAACCGCGTCATCATCGACCGCCTCAAGGCCCGTGGCCTGCAGATGGCGATCGACGAGAGCAAGATGGCACCCGCAGGCAATCTGCTCGAGGGGAAGACAATAGTGATCAGCGGAGTGTTTGCCAAGCACTCGCGCGATGAATACAAGGAGATGATCGAGCGCAACGGTGGCAGAAACTCAGGATCAATTTCCAAAAAGACAACATTTATCCTTGCCGGTGACAACATGGGCCCCGCCAAGCTTGAAAAAGCGCAGAAGCTGGGGGTGCCCGTCATCTCGGAGGATGATTTTTTAGAGATGCTTTAAGAAACTGTTTAAATTTATCGCAGGATTTGAGAGGGATTGTCATTTGGATTTTTAATCTTGATGAAGGAGTTTAGGGGTTCCTAAATGACTGAGTCAAGATTAAAAATAGATTGACAAGACTCTTAATGACAAGATAAAATAAATTTTAAACTGTTTCTAAAAAGTTGTAGGAGGGTGTTTAATAATAAATGTCGGCACCCTGTGAAAGTTTTTTATAACTTTACACCCTTAAGAAGCGTTATAATTATATATAACCATATTAAACGACTGTATATGGCACGTTCAACTAATAAACTCACCGCCCGCGACATACGCGACATGGTGTTTCAATTCATTTCTCAACAGAAAAACAACAACTTCAACTATAAGCAAGTGTCACATGCCCTGGGCATCAACGAGAGGACCCAGCAGCGCACCGTGGCCATGACTCTTGCCGAGATGGCTTTTGACGGCGACCTGCTCGAGACAGCACCGGGTAAATACAAGGTGCCCAATCGCTCCAATGTCACCACCGGCACATTTGTGCGCCGCTCCAACGGCAAAAACAGCGTGATCACCGACCCCGACGGCGAGTCGATATTTGTAGCTGAGCGCAACGCCCTCAATGCACTCAACGGCGACAAGGTGAAAGTGATTGTCGCCGCCCGTCGACGTGGCACTGAGCCTGAGGCCGAGGTAATCGAGATAATCGAGAAAAACGACCAGACATTCATAGGCAAACTCCAGGTTGACAAGCACTTTGGCATGTTGCTCACCGACTCAAAATTCCTTGCCAACGATATTTTCATCCCCAAGAATAAGCTCAAGGGGGGTGTCACCGGCGACAAGGCAATAGTAAAAATCACAGAGTGGCCCACCGATGCCAAAAATCCCAAGGGTGAAGTAATAGACATCCTGGGCAAGCATGGCGAGAACAATGCCGAGATGCATGCCATCCTGGCCGAGTTTGGCCTCCCCTACCGCTATCCCAAGAATGTGGAGGATGCAGCCCTGAAGATTGGAGCCGGCATCACCGAGGAGGAGATTGCCCTGCGCGAGGATATGCGCGAGGTTGTCACCTTTACCATCGACCCCCGCGACGCCAAGGACTTTGACGACGCGCTGTCGATACGTCCCCTTGCCAACGGCAATGTAGAGGTGGGGGTGCACATCGCCGATGTCACCCACTATGTCAAGACCGACACCATCCTCAACCGTGAGGCCGAGAAACGCGCCACATCGGTGTATCTCGTTGACCGCGTGGTGCCGATGCTCCCCGAGCACCTGAGCAACGGCATCTGCTCGCTGCGTCCCGACGAGGAAAAGCTCACCTTCTCCTGTATCTTTGAGCTTGACGCCGACGCCCGCGTGATCCACTCGCGCATCGGCCGCACTGTGATACGCAGCAACCGCCGTTTCACCTATGAGGAGGCTCAGGAAATCATCGAGACCGGCGAGGGCGACTACAAAAACGAGATATTGCAGCTCGATGCTCTCGCCAAGATATTGCGCAAGCGCCGATATGAGGATGGCGCTGTCGATTTTGACCGCGTCGAGGTGCGCTTCAACATCGACGACACCGGCCACCCCACCGATGTATATTTCAAGGAGTCAAAGGATGCCAACAAGCTCATCGAGGAGTTTATGCTACTCGCCAACCGCACTGTCGCCACATTCATCGGCACCAAGATGAAGGGTAGCAACAAGAAGCCCAAATCATTTGTCTACCGCATCCATGAGGCTCCCGATGCCACCAAGCTGGCCGAGCTGGCTCGCGTGGCCAAGATATTCGGCTACCGCATCAAGGAGACAGGCACTCCCCGCGAAATCAACCGCTCGATCAACCGCATGCTCCAGGCCGTCAAGGGCACAGGCGAGGAAAATCTGCTCTCGCTGCTGGCTATACGCTCGATGGCCAAGGCTGTATATTCCACCGACAATGTGGGGCACTACGGCCTGGGATTTGAATACTACACCCATTTCACCTCCCCAATACGCCGCTACCCCGACATGATGGTGCACCGCCTGCTGGCCCGCTACCTCAAAGGTGGCCGCAGCTATGACGTCAACAAGCTCGAGGATAAGTGCAAGCACTCATCGGGCATGGAACAGCTCGCCACCAATGCCGAGCGTGCCTCAATCAAGTATAAGCAGGTCGAATATATGGCCGACCACCTGGGTGAGGCCTATACAGGTGTCATCTCGGGAGTGACCGAGTGGGGACTCTATGTCGAGCTTGAAGAAAACAAGTGTGAGGGACTCATACCGGTGCGCGACCTTGCCGACGACTATTATGACTTTGACGACAAAAATTTCTGCCTCATAGGCCGGCGCCACAACGTGCGCTACACTCTCGGCGACATGGTGAGAGTGAGGGTAGCCCGCACCAACCTCGAGAAAAAGCAACTCGACTTTGCCCTCATCGACGACCGCACGATGGATGCCCGCGAAGATGAGATGGGTGACAATGTCACTGTCAAGGAGGCTCTTACCCGCAAAAACAAGAAACACAAGACCCGTTCACGCTCCAAGCGACACTAATATGGAAGTCACGATTGAAATTAACCGCATGAGCCTTTACGCCCGCCACGGCGTGATGGCTCAGGAGCGGGTGGTGGGCAACACATTTGAAGTGACGGCCCACCTGCGCTATCCGCTCACCGAGGGCGACGATATCGCCCGCACCCTCAACTATGCCGAGGCCGCCGAGGTGATAAAAGCGGTGATGGCCGAGCCGGCCGAGCTGCTTGAGACCGTCGTCAAGCGGCTGAAAGATGCACTGCTGGCACGTTTTCCCGCCATCACCGGAGGGATGGTAAAAGTGGCCAAGCTCTCCCCTCCCATCCCCGGCTTTGAGGCCGATAGCGTAGCCGTCAAGCTCGCCTGGTAACAGCTGCTACCTACACATAGAGGGTGTTTAATAATAAATATTAACACACTCATAGTAATACCCCATCAGGGGCGCCGGATTGCCGGCGCCCCTGATGGGGTATTATGGTCGCATATTGTGAGACAGGCTCTTACTGAAACTCGCTCCAGGTGTAGTTTTTCTCGCGGTGACGCAGCCCCATAATCTTGTAGACGAGGCTATAGAATGGGTGCATCCACATCATGAAGGGGACAGTGAGCATCAGCTTGCGGTTGTGAAGAGCCACCGAGGCCTTGCGCCACATCAGCATCAGCGGCAGGCACAAGATGAGCGCGATGACTGTAACTGCTATTGCCGGCACAAGCGACGGCAAGCCGGTGACAATGGCTCCGATACCACATCCGGCCATCACCCACCACAGTGTCGAGGCCATGCCCCACTGGTAGAGAGCGGTCTTGCTGACAAACTTGCCTGTGAAATCATGACGTATCTTGTCGAGACGATGCATCATCACCGGATTTTCCTCCACTACCTGCACCATCGACTCCTCGGCCAGCTCAACGGCATAGTTGCGCTTACCGGCTATCGAGCTCACAAAGATATCATCGTCGCCCCAGCGCAGATTGAGTGACCCTGAGAAGCCTTTGTTGTCATAAAAGAGTTGACGACGGTAGGCAATATTGCCGGGAAACGAGCGATAAAGATTGCCCGACATCGCCGCCGAAAGATACTGCACCGAGGTGCGCACCTGGTCAAATGCCATCATGCGGTGACGCCCCGGGGTGACATCCTCGGGAGTGACCACATAGCCATACCCCGTTACAATCTCCTTGCCTAAGGCAATATTGGTCATCATGAGCTTGAGCCATGACGGAGAGGTCAACAGGGTGTTGCCGGCAAGCAACACCACGGTTTCATAGCGAGCAGCCTTAATGCCGAGCGTGATTGACAGCTTCTTGCGCGAGAGATTGCGCGAGCGCGCCGGGGCAAAAGTCATGTAGAGATTGCGATATTCATTCTCAAAGTAGCCCACGACATCGGTCACGGCATCATCGCCACCGTCATTGACCACAATCACCTCCATCGGGGCAGGATATTCCTGCTGCATAATCATGGGGATGAGGGTGCGCAATGTCGAGGCATCGCTGCGCGAATGCACTATTACGCTCACAGCCGGATACTCGAGCATCATATTGTTATTATCCTCACCATCAGCCGGTCGTGTAGCGGCAGTAACCCGAGATAGCTTGGGCAGCAGCACACACAACACAACCACACCGGCGAGCAACATCACGCCGAGCAGCGACAGAGTGAGAACCGATAATTCAAGTGAAAACATTTCAAACCGTTTTTTAGAGCCTGTCCCAAAATAAATGTTAATCGCAGGGTCGCAGATTTTGAGACTTATTTCAGTCTTGAGCGAGGGTGCGTAGCTGTGCTACGTAACCGAGCGAAAGGCTGAAATAAGGCCAAAAGATGCGCTCTGCGGTATTTTTATTATCAGAATAGGCCATATGATTGTTAATTATTTTACTATATTGAGCGTGTCTTGAAAAAGTTTCCTTCGCCGCCCTACGTTGAACATTTATTATGGGACAGGCTCTTAAATCAGACCGCAAAATTACGCAATATCTGTGAAACAGCCACCCCTCGCCTCCCATTTTTTAAGCAAGTGTCAAAAAAAAATGACTTATAAGTCAAAAAAAGTGTGCCCCCGGCACTCCACCCTGCAAGAGTGATTAACGATCTATCATGCTTGACAGCCCCCTCAAGAGCCCGCTTAGAGCCCGCTCCAGGGCATTTTCGGGGTTTAAGGGGTATTACTCAGCAATTTTTAAAAGATTTTGGCTATTTATTCTTATATTTGCACGATTAAAAATTTGGCATCGTGATATTGCAATATATCAAGGTTAATCAACGTTAATTTTTCAGAAACAATTACTATATTAACTCTCAAATTTCATGAAATTATCATATCAATGGCTTGTGTTGATGCTCGTGCTCACATTTGCGTCTTGCAAAACCGAGCGTTCGCCCCTCACTTATTTCACTGATATCGACTCTATTGCGATGGCAGGCCCGGTAGCACTCGGTGACTATCAGGTTAAAATCGAGCCGTCAGACGAGCTGTTTATCACCGTCACCTCTCTCACCCCCGAGGCTACAGCCCAATACAACGTCCCGTTGACCAATCCCGCCAACACCTCCACTCTTGGAGTGTCAACCGGCCAGATACAGCAGCAGACTTATGTCGTAAACTCCAAAGGCGACATCAACTTTCCCGTCCTGGGCAAGATGCATGTAGCCGGGCTCACCATCGACCAGCTCGAGACCGAGCTCATCGACCGCATAAGCCGCGATGTGGCCGACCCCGTGGTCAAGGTCGAGCTGATCAACTTTAAAGTAAACGTGGCCGGCGAGGTAAAGGAGCCGCAACAGATTGAAGTGAAATCACGCCGTTTCAGCGTGCTCGACGCCCTGGCGGCAGCCGGCGACCTCACCGAATATGCCGAGCGCAACAATGTGCTGGTGATACGCGAGGACAACGGCAAGCGCATCTCAGGCCGCATTGACCTCAACTCGGCCGAGTCGCTCAACTCCCCCTTCTTTTACCTCAAGCAGAACGACTATGTATATGTCGAGCCCAATAAAATACGCAAAGACAACTCCAAATACAACCAGAACAATTCCTACAAGCTGTCGGTAATATCCACCATCGTGAGCGGATGCTCGGTAGTGGCCTCGCTTGTAATTGCATTAACCCGATAAATCATCACTCATGGCTAACGATAATAACCAATCACGCCTGTCATTCAATCCAAGCAAGTTTCTGCTCTTGTGCATTAAGAAATGGTGGGTTTTCCTCATCTCGATATTATTTATCGGTGGTGGCACCTATTTCTATAGCAAAACCCACCCTCAGCTCTCCCAGGTGGATGCCCAGTTGATGCTCCCCGACAATACCTCACCCATGAGCTTCATGGCCGACATGGCCCAGTCATTTTCATTTGCCGACTTCATGGGAGGCAGCTCTTCGACCGACAATGAGATGGATGTCATGCGCTCCCACTCGGTGCTCCTCACAACCGTCAAGGAGCTCGGGCTCAACACCGTTGTGCTCGAGAAAATGGGATTTATGCACTGGGAAGCACGCATGATAGAGTCACCCCTGAAACTGTCGACCACACCCGAGATGCCCGACACAATCTCGTGCTCACTGAGATTTGACATCAAGCGGCTCGACTCAGGTGGCGTCAATATCATCGCCATGAGATATAACAAGCCGATAGCCGAGGTGGAGCAGACCAACCTCCCGGCCACTATCGCCACCCCCTATGGCCGCTTTACCATCACAGCCACTGAATATTACAAGCAGACACGTGCTCCAAAATTCCGCATCTTCTTCGGGTCTTACAATTCAGCCGCCGAAGATCTGGGTAAAACAGTACAGATATTCATCCCCAACAAAAAGACCGATTTCATCGGGCTTAGTGTCCTCACCAACCAGCCCAAATATGGCGAACTGTTGCTCTCGACACTCATCAAAAACTATAATAATGTGGGTATACAGCAGAAAAACGACAACAATACCCGCACCCTCGACTTTGTCAACAACCGCTTGACATCCCTCACCAAGGAGCTTGCAGCCTCTGAGTCAAGCATCGAGACATTCAAAACCACCAATACCATCACCGACCCCGAGGTGGATGTGCAGGCTATGCTCCAAAAGAGCACAGCAATAGGTGGTGAACTCATCGCAGCTCAGACCGAAAACGAGATCCTCTCGCTCACACGCTCTTTCATCGCCGACCCCGAAAACAACTACGCTCTTATCCCCGGCCTCACTGCCGAGGCTGAGGCATCGGCAGCATTTAGCAAGGCTTCAAGCGAAATCAACACCTACAATGGACTCATCCTCGAGCGCATGAAGTTGCTCAACTCGGCCAAGAGCGGCAACTCGGCCCTACAGGCTATCACAAGCCAGATTGATGCTCTGCGCGGAAATATAATCACCTCAATCGACCGTGCTTATAAAAATTCTCAGGTCAAGCTCTCAGAGATTGAAAAAGAAAACTCAGCCGCACAGTCACGCATCGGCTCATATCCCTCGCTCGAGCGCGAGTACCTCAACCTCAAGCGCGTGCAGCTCGTTCAGGAACAGCTCTACCTTTTCCTCCTCAAGCAGCGTGAAGAGGTGGAAATGAGCATCGCACGATCCAACCCCACCACTGTCACTATCGACCCCCCGCACACTCTCGCCAAGGCTCCCGGCCTGAGCCCCAAGACCATGCTCATGCTGGCACTGATGATAGCCTTGCTGCTACCGATGGCGTGGATTTTCTTCATGGTATATGGCTTGAAATCAACCGTCTCATCGGTTAAAGATGTGGCCTCAATCCCTGTGCCCACTCTTGGATGTATCGGTAACATCAAGGGTGACAGCAAGCTTCTCACCTCGACTGCCGGTGGTGACGAGCGCAACAATATTGCCGTGGAGATGCTCAGAGCATTGCGCCACAACCTGCGTTACACCCTCGATGCATGTCCCGATGGCCGCGTGACTCTCGTCACATCAACCAAGCGTGGCGAGGGCAAGACCACTGTCGCTATCAACACCGCCGCCGCCCTGGCAATGGTGGGCAAGCGCACAGTGCTCATTGATGCCGACCTGCGCAATCCCGGAGTAGCCGACGCCCTCAACATCCCCGATGAAAAAGGCCTCAGCCAATATCTCGACGGGGTAATCAGCGAGCCCTCCACCCTCACCATCAACCAGAAGGGCAACCGCGACCTTGACGTGATCACCGCCGGCGGCATGACAGCAATGAGTGCCGACCTCCTGGGATGTGACCGCATGTCGGCCCTCATCGCCAAGCTACGCCAAGATTATGACTGCATCGTCATCGACTCGCCCGAGGCCCGCAATTACAGCGACCCCTTTGAGCTCGCCGATGCCACCGATGTCACCCTATATGTAACCCGCATCAACCGCACCAACGGCGGCGACCTCAACTTCATAGCCTCACTCTACAACGAGGGACGACTCCCCCGCATGGCCACAGTCATCAACAATGTGCGCGACAAGGTAGTCAACATCAACAACTCCAACGTCAAGCAGCCTGCCACCCCTGAAATCCAGCAGTGACAAGCGGCCAAGAGCGAGATAGATACACGAGACACAGTTACACAATTAGCCGGCCAAGTCATGGGTAATGTAAAACGTAATTTTATATTCAGCACAGTGCTCACTGTGTCCAATTATATCTTTCCGTTTATCATATACCCCTACATCACCCGTGTGCTCGGCGTTAACAACTTAGGTATCTGCAACTTTGTCGACTCCATCATCAACTATGCCGTGATAATCTCCACCATGGGCATCATGTCGATAGGCACCCGCGAGATTGCCACGGCCCGCAAGTCGCCCCACAGGCTCAACGCCACCTTCACCGCGCTCTTTATCATCACCCTCATCACCACAATAGTGGCGACAATAGCCCTCATTGTGGCAATCTATAGCGTGGACCAATTGTATGCCAACCGGCAACTGCTTCTCATAGGCATGATAAAACTGTGGGGTAACTTTTTCCTTATCGAATGGTTTTACCGTGGCTTGGAAGACTTCAAATATATCACCATAAGGACAATCATCGTCAAGATACTTTTCATCGCAGCGATGTTTGTGCTCGTGCGCCATGCCGACGACTACCCGATGTATTACCTGCTGCTGTGCCTGTCGATGGTGGGTAACGCCGTGTTCAACTGCTGGCGATGTGCCTCGATGGTAAAATTCAGGTATGACCTCAAGCTGTTTCTCTCCTTGTGGAAGCCCTATCTCATCATAGGGTTTTATCTCATCCTCAACTCAATGTATATCAACTTCAACGTTGTCTACCTGGGGTTTGTGCAGGATGACGCCCAAGTGGGTCTCTACACCACCTCCACCAAAATATTCCAGATACTGCTCGCCCTCTACACAGCCTATACCAGCGTGGTGATGCCACATGCAAGCTCATTGCTCTCGGAGAGGCGCACCGATGAGTTCAAGCGGCTCATCTTCAAGTCGATCGACGGGCTTATACTCTTTTCAATCCCGGCAGCACTCTTCCTGGCGATTTTTGCCCCGGGCATCATAGGCCTTATAGCGGGCCCGGGCTACAACGGAGCCATCGTGCCGATGCAGATTGAGGCCCCATTGCTCTTTATAATCGGTTATGAACAGATAATCGTGATACAGGTGCTCATGCCCATGTGCCGTGACCGTGCCATCCTGTTTAACTCGGTCATCGGAGCCGCCACCGGGCTTATATGCAACATATTGCTTGTCAAGGCCATGGCATCGACCGGCTCGGCCCTCACCTGGGCAGCCGCCGAGATTGCCGTGCTCCTGTCGGCACAATATTTCACCAGCCGCTACACCTCATTGAGATTTCCGCTTGCCAAGCTCGCAAAAAATATTGCATGGTATCTCCCCGCAGCCGCCGCCGGTGTGGCATTGTCGGCATTGTCGCCATTCTCCCCGATTGTGACGATGCTGTGGGGAATGTTGCTTTTTACCATTTACTTTATCGTGATACAGCATAGCGTGCTGCGCAGTGAAATCTACATGGAAGCCTACGGGCGTATTTCATTAATGTTAACCAAATCAATCAGAAAATGAGATACTGCTTGTTTCTACTGATAGTCCTTGCCTCGGTGGAATTTTTCAACCCCGCGCAGATAATATCACAGCCTCTACATAAAGCCCTGTTCATGCTTGCTGTAGGAGCAGGATTTGCCTATGGGCTCAACTCTCTGAGCAAGTTGCGCGACAGAGACTTCCCCAAGGTGGCATATGCCGTGCTGATGCTCGGCATTGCAGTCTCGGCGGTAATGTGCTCGGCGTTCCACACCCAGGGCCTGAGAGTCTCATTTATGGCCACCGCCCCATTCCTTGCGGCCTATTTCTCATTTTATGTATTCTTGCTTCTGGACATCCCTCCCGAGAAAATCATGAAGACCTATATGTGGCTCGCCCTTGCATCGACAGGTGTCTATTTTGCCAACCTCATGCATGTGCCTTATAACATATTTGGTGAAGCTATGCTCGAAAACGAGGATATGTCGCGAGGCATTGTCAGGCTGCCGGTAGTGTTCATCGAGTTTTTCCCCATGCTGGTGTTTTATTGCATCAACCGGTGGTTTGACTCCGGCAAAAAATACTGGCTGTGGGCACTTGCATGGCTCGGAGTGATGATAGCCCTCTCAGTGATACGCCAGGTTATAGCCCTCACAGCCGTGCTTGGCCTGATGTTTATCTTCCGCAAGCTGTCATGGAAAATGAAGCTTGCCATGGCAGCAGCCGTGGTGGCCGTGGTGGTGTGGGTGCTCCCCCTCATCCCCATCTATCAGGCCATGATCGAGCTGTCAGAAGACCAGCGTGACGCCAACGAGGAGACCGAGGATATACGCATCACCGCCTGGCGATATTACACCGTCGAGGGCCAGACCAACGACATCACCCCTATCCTGGGCAACGGCATCCCCTCGGTGGGTAACAGCCAGTGGGGCACAATGTATGACTCAGAGATTGACGACAACAAGTGTTTCTATGTCGACGTGGGCTGGGCCGGTTTCTTCTGGCTCTTTGGCGGAGTCGCCACCATAGCCCTTATAGTCGTGCTGATAAAAGCCTTGCTCAAGCCCAAGCCCGAGAGCATGCAATACCTCAACTATTGGCTCGTGTTTCTCATTATCACGTCAATCGCGTCGGGCCCCTTGGTCATCTTTTATCAGGTAGTCGATATCACTGTGTGCCTGTATATGGTCTATTCCAAAGCCGATGTGAAACCCTCAATTGTCAAGAATGTCAACAGCACTGATAATACTCAACTACAACAATCCCACCGATACCCTCAACTGTCTAAAATCTCTTGAGAGCCACAACACTGCACCCGTCAAAATTATTGTTGTGGACAATGGCTCGGCTCCCGATTCACGGCAACAGCTCATAAAGTGCCTTGATGAGCTGTATCATGCCGAGGGCTACACCTTGCTGCATGAGGGCAGACCGGGGACGCTACCCCACGTGGGACTACTGTTACTTGACGACAATCGCGGTTATGCCCGGGGCAACAACGCCGGTATCGAGCTGTGTTATGGAGATGACGACATCACCCACATCATGGTGCTCAACAACGACATCCTCTTTGTCGAGGATATCATCCCGCCCCTCCTTTCCCGCGCCGCCACCATCAATGATTGCGGCATCATATCACCTCTCCTGTTCAAGCGCGACATGCAGGGCATCGACTTCAACTGCGCCCGCATGAATGTAACTGTAGGCCAACTGATTGCCAAAAACCTCTTCCATTACCTGCGTCGCCTCCGCGGCAAGGATGAGCTGCAGGCCAATCCACGCCGCTACCCGCTGCTCAACCGTGACAAGGTTGACGACATGCTGCTTGAAGTGGAATTGCCATCAGGCTCATGCATGCTCATCGACAAGGAGCTTATGAAAGAAATCGGGGGATTTGACCCGGGCACATTCCTTTACTATGAGGAAAACATCCTCTACAAAAAATTACAGCGCCGGGGAAAGCACAACTATATCGACACCTCCCTGCATTGTATCCATCTCGGCGCTGCCACCACATCACAGATGCCCTCGCGCAGCAAGACTATTGTATATCACGCCATCGACAGCGAGCGATACTATGTTAAAAATTTTTCCGGGGCATCCACTCTGATAAAGGCACTCCACGCCCTGTCATCGGCATTCTTCAAAGCCACATTCTCCCTCCAGAAATCCCTCACACGCTAAGAAAGAGTGTATGTGAATTGGTGGGGTGATAAATAGTGCAGCTGCTTCTGTCGGGCTGACTTCATGCAACGCTATCGCGGCAGTTGCCACCATGAGCCTATCTCCTCATCCCATCGTGACGGGCTGAATGGCACATTCCCCGAGAAATGAAAAAACGTAAACTCTCCAAAATAGACCTCTCCATTTATCTCATACAGATCTATGCGCACCTGTGGGAACCCCTTGGACAATTCCGCAGCTATCTCTTTCATTGCCTCAAACGTTGCCGGCTTCTCGATTGTCTTTTCAGCATTGGGGTGCCCTTGAGCAACAGGCAGATGACGGAAATCCATATCAAAAAAATCAAACCGTGTGTCATGAGGTCGGTCTGACGCTACAAACATCAGTTTGGGCCGGCCATTGAAACAGAAGAACTTATAATCCTTTAGCTCATGGCTTGATTTATCCACCATCAGTTTTTCAACGATAACACGAGGCTTAACCATCTTATAGGGAAACTCTCGATGCTCCATATAAAAGCACTTTTTCAACTGGCGTTTTACCTTAACCTTCAACGCCTCAATGTCGGTGCTGTTTTTATCGTGGACGATGAAGATGCCTCCGCTGTCATGGGTCGTTTTCATCACAAATTGATTGGGCAGTGTCGCGAAGTCAATCTCTTCGACAGTGTCCCACACCCCGATTGTAGGGATAATGTGTCGGTAGTTGCCCATCACCTCAGCAACATACTCCTTGGAAGCGGCTTTATCCACGAGACGCCCGTAAAGCGGGTTACGGTCGTTGAGTTTAGCCCATTGCAGTTTTTCGTTATAGGTGAAAGGGGTATCAAGATTGGGAAACTTATGCATTCCAAAGAAATAATCCCACTTGATATAGGTAGCATCATCCTTGATTAATGGTGCTATCTTATGAAGAAAATATCCCCCCAGCCAATAGGGATCGGTAAAAGCCCTCAGTAATTTTGACTTGGTTGAAATACAGTTTTTAGGTTGCTTGATACTTTCTTCTATCATCGTTTAAGTTCTATTCTTAGCAATATTCTTATACTCTTGAAGATACCGGTCTACAGTACACTCGATATCAAAGCAATTATTTACCCTCTCATGAGCATCCTCGACTTTTTTCCTGTCAGCTTTTCCAGTGAGAAACAGCTCCATCTTGTCGACAAGATTGTTGACATCACCGGGAGCAAACGAGTAGCCATATCTGTCACAGTCAACAATCTCTGACGGGCCGTCAAGTCGTGAAACAATCACAGGTACTTTAGCTGCCATAGCTTCAGTAATGGTCAAGCCAAAGCCCTCAAATCGTGACGGCTGCACAAAGACATCATAATCAGCGAGATGCTTATGGATATAGTCGATTGGTTTGCTTCCCAAAAAAGTCACGACGCCATCCAATCCCAGTTTCTCTACAAGAGCCCGGTAATCATTATAAGATTCACCCTCGCCGATAAAGTCAACAGTAAAGTTATCATATCCTTTCTTGCGCAATATCGATGCGGCCTTTATAAGCAAGTCTTGCCCTTTGTGCCAGTCAACGAGGCGCCCTACTTGGACAAATCTAACGTTTCCGCCTCCAATATCAGATGTTTTTTTATTAAAGTCGCCCGGCTTTATCCCGTTGTAAACGACTATAGAGTCAAGCGACAGATATTCTTTAATCTGAGACTGAACGGTCTTGGATATTGCAAATATGTGTTTCACCCTTGCCAGCAATGGTGAAAACTTTTCTCTGACGACACTGTGATAGGTCACGCAGGTGCGGCCGAGGTAGCAGGCGGGCAACACAAATGGTATCAGCGACCAATGGTGCAGATGGATTATATCGGGCTTCACCTTGCGCAACCGCCATGAGAGCTTCAACGGATGAAGCGGATTTTTAGAGCCAACCTTGCGATTGAAAAAATGCACCCTCACCTCCGGAGAAATCTGCTCCAGAAGTGAGGTATCATATAGATTGTTGATGACAAAGATGTGCACTTCATGCCCTCGCCGTGACTGTATATTGGCGATATTGACAAGCATTGTCTCAATACCGCCTAAGGTCATACCCGGGACTACATGTACTATACGCATCTTTTCTGTATCGCTTTTATATTTGCGACACAAAGGTAACACTTATTTCTTTAACACTGCAACGTTACATGTGTGAAATTCCCGGCAACCGAGTCATAATGGGATTATGGACCGTCGGCCCGTTGATTTAGGAGGGGGCTCACAGGCTCTTGACACTTTCACGCCATCGTCGCGCTACCGCCACTGCGGCAAGTGCTATCACAAGCCATCCCCACAGGGGAAATGACGGTCGGGCTGTGACCCCGGCATCAACAGCTGAGTCACGGGAGAGGGTCGCTGAGTCAACAGTGGCGGCAGTGTCGGTGAAGGTGGCTACCGAGGTGGAGGCTTGGCCGCTTGATACACTGGTCTCCGAGCGGGTGAGAGGTCTGTAAATATGGATAATTACTGTTGAGTCACTACCGCGTATCAGGGTGACACTGTCGGCCGATGCCATCGATGTCGATGACAGAGAATGCCGGGATGTGGAAAACGAGCTGTCGCGCACAGATGTGAGTGTCTCGACCCTCGACGTGGAAGTTGCAACCTCCTTGGTGGCCGAAGAGCGGTGGACACGGCACGATGACATTGAGGTGAGCATCAGTATTAACGGGATAAAGGCTATCGACAGGTTATGGTTCATAATGAGTTGACATAGTTGATGAGGCCGGTGACATGGAGACTGATGATGGCTTCGCGCCCTTGGGGACTGAGGAGGTAGTCGACGTCGGCGCGGTTGTCCTGAAAGAGGTTTTCGGTGAGCACAGCCGGGCAAGCGGTGTTGCGCAGGATAGCAAATCCGGCTGTCCAGTATTTCTGAGAAGGCATGGGGCATCTTGTTTTCAGCCCCTGAGCCCGTGCAGCATCATGGAGAGCGCCGGCAAGAGTGAGGGAGCGAGAGGACGCATTTCGTGCAACAAAGCCGCTCCAACCTCGGGCATCATGCCAGCAGCCATCGGCACCGGCAGCATTGCAATGGATTGAGACGAGCACCACATTGTTTTTACCCATAAGGCGGGCATGGTTGTTGACACGGCGGGCACGCTCAGCGAGCGAGACGTCATAGGTCTCGGTGACGATGCGCTCGGCATCATATCCGCGAGCCCTGAGGCGACGTTCTACTTCAACTGCAATCTCGCGGGCATAGCGCCATTCAAGGAGCCGGCGGTCGGGAGAGCATTTACCGGGAGTGTTTTGGCCGTGGCCATTGTCGATAAGGATTTTCATAGCAACATAAGATTTAATTTATAAACTTGGGGATTTCACAGGAGGGATGCGCCGGGGACAGTCGGTGACCTCACATCGCTTCACGGCCAGCTCGGTGTCGACCAGGCTCTTGGCACGGGTGAGGTCAAGGAGGTCGGCATTGAGCGAGCGCACAAGTGATGTCTTCTCGGCAAGCTGTTGCTCTTTGTTGAGCAGCTGTTGCTGGAGAAAGTCATTATACTCGCGCAGGGAGCGGAACTCCTCAGCCGAAGCCCGGGCCCGGGCCGCGCGGGAGTCACTGCGACGGTTAAGAAAGAGCTTGATAGCCTCGACACCGCCAAGAGCGGTTGCCACCGAGGCAATGGATGTGATAAATTCCATAGTGATGAAAAGAAACTTGAATTATTGGCAATGATGCCGCAAAGATACAATTGCACTGTTGCCGTTGTCAATAGTTGTGGCGTTAAAAATCGTGAATGGGAAACTTTTTGTATCTTTGACACGTCAAACATTACAAAATCAAATAATCTATCACATTTTGAACGACAATATCTTATCCATCGACAATGTCACCAAGCGTTACGGCAACCACCTGGCACTCGACAATGTGACACTTGACATTCCTCGTGGAGGCGTTTACGGCCTCCTGGGCCCAAATGGTGCCGGCAAAACCACGCTTATACGCATCATCAACCACATTACGGCCCCCGACAGCGGGTCAGTCATGTTCAACGGCCGTCAACTCACATCGGCCGATGTCAACTCCATAGGCTACCTGCCCGAGGAGCGCGGCCTCTATAAAAAGATGAAAGTGGGCGACCAGGCCCTCTTCTTTGCCCGCCTCAAGGGGCTGTCCAAGCGCGAGGCCACGGCAAGGCTCAAAGAGTGGTTCGACCGCCTCGATATTTCCGACTGGTGGGGACGCAAGGTCGAGGAGCTGTCCAAGGGCATGGCCCAGAAGGTGCAGTTCATCGTCACGGTGCTCCACCGCCCCAAGCTGCTGATCTTCGACGAGCCTTTCTCGGGCTTCGACCCCATCAACGCCAACCTGCTCAAGCGCGAGATACTGCGCTTGCGCAACGAGGGCTCCACCATCATCTTCTCGACCCACAACATGGCGTCGGTCGAGGAGATATGCGACAACATCACCCTCATCAACAAGAGCCGCAACGTCTTGACAGGCAATGTCGAGGCCCTGCGACGCGAGCACTCGGCAGGCCGATATGCACTCACCTACTCGGGCGACGACTCGACCCTGCTCACGGCCCTATCCGACAAGCTCGCCGGCTCGTCACGCTCGGTGTCCGACGCAGGCGAAATCACGCTCGACCTCAAGCTGCGCCCCGGCATTGAGCCACGCGACATCATCGCCGAGGTCAACAATGCCGTCGACCTCCACAGCTTCAACCCCCGCCTGGCCTCTATGACCGATATTTTCATCAACACTGTTAAAACATCTCAAAATGGCATCTAACACAGCCCTTATCATATCGCGCGAATACTCTGAACGCGTAAAGAAAAAAAGCTTCATCTTCACCACCCTGCTGATGCCCCTGCTGATGCTGGCACTCATGGTGGCACCCACGCTCATCATGATGTATTCATCTGACGACAGCAAGGTGTTCACCGTCATCGACCGCTCGGGGGTCATTGCCCCGCAGCTCCACAGTGACGACGACCTCAAGCTACAGGCTTTTGACATCGACCTCGATGTAGCCCTCGGCGATGAGACTGTCGACGGTGTCATCCTCATCCCCGAGGATGTGGTCAAGACCGATGCCGGTGTCAAAATCTATTCATCCGATGCCCTGGGCATGGCCACCGAGACCGCTATCACCTCTATGCTCGACAAGGCAATAGAGACCGAGCGACTCAAAAACTACGAGATCGACAACCTCGACAAAATCATGGAGCAAGTGAAAAGCGATGTCAAGGTGCAGACCCTCCGCACCGACCGCGGTGATGGCGAGCAATCATCATCCACCACCGTGAGCTTTGTGCTCGGCGAGGTGCTCAACTTCCTGCTCTACATGGTGCTTCTCATCTATGGTCAGATGGTGATGACCTCGATAATCGAGGAGAAAAACAACCGTGTGCTCGAGCTTGTGGTCACCTCGGTCAAGCCCACCCGCCTGATGCTCGGCAAGATATGCGGCATAGGCCTGGTAGCCCTCACCCAGATTGTGATATGGCTCGTGCTGATTGTGGCAATGTCGGCCGCGGTGCTCCCGATGCTCATCCCCGCCGACATTATGACCGAGGTCAACGCCATGGGTGCCGGCACTCTCGATGCCGCCACCGCCACCACCGATCTCGACCTGCTTCAGGCAATGTCGGTGCTCGCCGACCCCTGGTATATCCTCCAGCTATTCATCTACCTCATCATCTTCCTTGTGGGCGGCTTCCTGATTTATGCCGCAATGTTTGCCGCCATCGGTTCGGCAGTCGACAACATCCAGGACGCCTCTCAGCTACAGACGGTGATAGTCATGCCCATCATCTTTGGCATCATCTTTGGCATGCAGGCCGCCGCGGCACCCAATTCCACTCTCGCCGTGGTGATGTCGATGATACCCCTCACCTCTCCCATGGTGATGATGGCGCGTATACCGTTTGGCATCCCCTCATGGGAGATAGCCCTCTCAATCGCCCTGCTTGTCGCCGGCATCGCCCTGATGGTGTGGATTGCGGCCAAGGTCTACCGTGTTGGCATCTTCATGTATGGCAAAAAGCCCACATTCAAAGAAATAATCCGCTGGGCCCGCTACAAGTAACAACCCCTCAACAACAATCAGAGCCCCGGTCATCTGAGATGGCCGGGGCTCGATATTGATATCAGTGATGATACTGTCAATCGAGGTCGTGGATCACTAGACCTGAACGGAGCTTGGGCTCAAACCATGTGGTCTTGGGCGGCATGATGTTGCCTGTGTCGGCGATGTTCATGAGCTGGTCCATCGTCACGGGATAGAGGGCGAGGGCCATCGCCATCTCGCCTGAGTCGACACGCTCCTTGAGTTCGCCGAGGCCGCGGATGCCGCCGACGAAGTCGATGCGCTTGTCGGTGCGGAGGTCGGTGATGCCGAGGATGTCGCGCAGGATGAGGTCGGAGGAGACGGTGACGTCGAGCACTCCGATGGGATCGTTGTCGTCATAGCGGCCTTCACGCGCTGTCAATGAGTACCAGCGGCCATTGAGATAGAGCGAGAAGTTGTGGAGACCGGTGGGATGGTAGATTTCCTCTCCCTTGGGCTCGACAACAAAATTTTCTTCAATCTTGGCAAGGAACTCGGTGGGGGTCAATCCATTGAGGTCGCGCACCACGCGGTTGTAGTCGATGATCTTGAGGTGGGAGGCGGGGAATGCCACAGCCATGAAGTAGTTGTATTCCTCGTCGCCGCGGTGGTTGGGATTGTTTTTGGCTTTTCAGCGCCCACGAGGGCGGCGGCAGCCTGCGGTGATGGCCGTCGGCGATGTAGAGGGCGGGCATCTTGTCAAATTGGCGGTGATGGTCTTGATCATCTCGGGATCGCTGATCACCCAGAAGTGGTGTCCGAAGCCGTCGGGAGCAGTGAAGTCATATTCAGGCTCCTCCTTGGTCACGCGGTCAATGATATCCTGCAACACGGGGTCATCGGGGAAGGCAAAGAACACCGGCTCGATGTTGGCATTGTTGATGCGCACATGTTTCATGCGGTCCTCCTCCTTGTCGCGGCGGGTGAGCTCATGCTTCTTGATGTGACCGTTCAGATAGTCGTCGACATTGGCGCCGATGACGATACCATATTGAGTGCGGCCATTCATTGTCTGGGCATAGATGTAATAGTGCTCGGCATCATCCTGCACCAGCCAGCCGTTGCGGCGGAAAGCGCGGAAGTTGTCAACCGCCTTGTCATATACGGCAGGGTCATGCTCATCGGTGCCGGGAGCAAAGTCAATCTCGGGCTTGATGATGTGATAGAGCGAGCAGGGGTTGCCCTTGGCCTCGGCGCGGGCCTCGTCGGAGTTGAGCACGTCATAAGGGCGTGAAGCCACTTGGGTCACAAATTGCTTGGGGGGACGTATCCCCTTGAAGGGTTTGATTTTAGCCATGGTTGTTTAGATAATTAAGGGTATATAAAAAAGTGTTTTTAAGGTGTTTTCAGGGTAGAAAGTGAGGAAAGAGGGTCAAGGGTCACAGTGACGATTGCCCGGGGTGACCCTTGACTCTATTGTGATGACGGGATTAACGCCGGCGCATGATAGTCTGCTCGCGGTCGGGACCTATCGACACGATGGTGATGGGGGTGGCGAGCTCTTTCTCAAGGAATTGGATATAAGCCTTGAAGTTGGCGGGAAACTCATCCTCGCTCTTCATCTTGGTCATGTCGGTCTTCCATCCGGGGAGAGTGACATAGACGGGCTCAATCTCCACCTCTTCACAGTCAAAGGGGAAGCGGCGTGTCTCCTCGCCGTCAATCTTATAGGCCACGCAAGCCTTGATTTCATCAAAGTCATCGAGCACGTCACTCTTCATCATGATAAGCTGAGTGACACCGTTGACCATGATGGAGTATCGCAGGGCTACGAGGTCGATCCAGCCACAGCGGCGCTCACGACCAGTCACGGCACCATATTCATGCCCCAGATCACGTATCTTCTTGCCGGTCTCATCAAAGAGCTCGGTGGGGAAGGGGCCGCTGCCCACGCGGGTGCAGTAGGCCTTGAAGATGCCGAAGACGTCGCCTATCTTGTTGGGAGCCACGCCGAGGCCCGAGCAGGCGCCGGCACAGATGGTGTTGGATGAGGTCACAAAGGGATAGGAGCCAAAGTCGACATCGAGCAGAGTGCCCTGGGCACCCTCGCAGAGCACCGACTTGCCCTCGTCGAGAAGGCGGTTGACCTCATATTCGCTGTCGATGATGTCATAAGAGCGCATATACTCGATTGCCTCGAGCCATTGACGCTCAAGCTCGGCATAATCGGGGGTCTCGCCCATCGCTTCAAGGCGGGCGATGTGACGGTTGCGGGCCTTGGTGTATTTAGCCTCGAAGTTGTGGAAAATGTCACCTAAGCGCAGGCCGTTGCGGCTCACCTTGTCGGTATAGGTGGGGCCGATGCCTTTACCTGTAGTGCCTATCTTCTCGCCGCCGGCCTTTACCTTGGCGCGCTCGTTGGCGCCGTCAAGCAGGCGATGGGTGGGAAGGATGAGGTGGATGCGCTTGGAAAGCTTGAGCACCTTGCGCAGGTCGATGCCGCTCTTTTCAAGCTCCTCGGCTTCCTGACGGAAGAGGATGGGATCGAGCACGACACCGTTTCCTATGATATTGATCTGCCCGTTCTGGAAAATTCCCGAGGGGATTGAACGGAGCACATATTTTTTGCCTTCAAATTCAAGAGTGTGGCCGGCATTGGGGCCGCCCTGAAAACGTGCCACCACGTCATATCTCGGTGTCAGCACGTCAACAACTTTACCTTTTCCTTCATCGCCCCATTGCAGGCCGAGCAGTACATCAGTTTTCATCATTACGGTTTATTAATATATGTGTGTAATATATTTATTTCACATCTTTGTTGCGGGCATTGCGACGCTGGCGCCGCATACACCGCGAGCACACCCCATAGATGCTCAGAGCAAAATACTCGGGGTGAAACGTTTCATAACGACGCGCCTTGAGCTGACGCTCGATTGCCACATCGTTGACCTCACGCACCCTGCCACACACCGTGCACACAAGGTGGAGATGATTGGCATGACCCACCTGCACCACCTCATACTGGGCCGTCTGGCCCGCAAAAGTCATGCGCCTGAGGATGCCGGCATCGACAAGCAGGTCAATCGTGTTGTAGACCGTGGCCCGGCTCACCCGCATAGCCCCCTGCTGCATCCCCGCGAGCATATCCTCAATCACAAAATGGCCGGTGATGTCGGTCACGTAATCGAGCACTGCATAACGCTCGGCCGTGCGCCTCAGTCCATGTGAGGCCATGTAGCGGTTGAGCGTCTCGAGAGCCTGAGCCTTGAGCTTTTCGTTATTCACGTCAACAAAGATAATCATTAATTCCTATTCAACGTCACTACTTCACAGAAAAATTTTATATCTTTGTGCTCCAATAACCATTTTACCACTCAGGACATGGACCAAGATACACTGAAACACCTCTCTCAGGATCCCGACGGGTTGCTCACCTATGAGTATATTGCCAACCATATCGGCGACTGTGACAAAGACATGGACACCCTTGTAGACAACATGATAACTGTCGACGCCACAGGCCAGTTCATTGTCAGTGCCGCCCGATACCTCGCCATCATCGACCGCGTGAAATATGCTCAGGCCATCGACCGCCTCGCTGCTGCTGCCATCGACCGAGACCGGGAGCACCGCTATATCGCCGACCTCCTCCCAGCCCTTTGGGGGGCCGACTACGCCTCACGAGCCGATGAGCTCTCGGCTGCCGACAACAATTTCCGCCGCATCTACAAGCGACTCAACCCCCAGGGCAAAATCTAAACGATAAATTTACAACAACATGTTCCGACGACTTCTCTCTATCTCCATCCTCCTGTGCCTCGGCTTGATATGGAGCAATGCAAGTGCATCCACCGCAGCCAAGGTCACAAAGCGTGCCCGCACCGAAAAAGCCGCCCCGGCTAAACGGTCGGCATTAACACCCAAACAATCCAAAAAATCAACCAAAACCACCCAGATGACTACACCCACCCCCATCACCGGCGATGTCACTGTCGACGTCAAGACCACCCTCGGCGACATCACCCTCAAGCTCTATGCTCTCACTCCCCGACATCGCGACAACTTTGTCAAAAACATAAAAGATGGCGTCTATGACGGCGTCCTGTTCCACCGCGTCATCAACGAGTTTATGATTCAGACCGGTGACCCCGACTCCAAAAATGCCCCCGCCGGCAAGATGCTCGGGTCGGGCGACCTGGGCTACACAGTCGAGGCCGAGTTCATGACACCTCAGCTCTTCCACAAGCGCGGCGCTCTCGCTGCAGCACGCACCGCCGACCAGGTCAACCCCGACCGCCGCTCATCGGCATCACAATTCTACATCGTCACTGGCCACAAATACACCCCCGAAGAGCTTGACCAGATGGAGCAGCGCATGCAGATGCAGTTGATGCAGCAGATTTTTGACGCCAAGTGCCGCGCCGTCATCGACTCGATACGCTCAATGCAGCAGGCTGGCGACAACGCAGGCCTCCAGGCACTGCAGACCCAGCTCGTGGCCGAGACCGAGGCCGAGGCCCAAGAACACCCCTTCAAGTTCACCCCCGAGCAGCGTGAAGCCTACACCACCGTGGGTGGCACCCCCCACCTCGATGGCACCTACACCGTCTTTGGCGAGGTGACCTCAGGCATGGATATTGTCGAGAAAATCGAAAAAATCGAGACCGATGCCAATGACCGTCCCAAAGATGACATACGCATCATTTCAATGTCAATCAAGCAGTAACACGCGTGATCAGGTATAACAAGTTCACTCTTTCCAACGGGCTGAGGGTCATCCATCACCATGACCCTCACACCCCCATGGTAGCCATCAACATCCTCTACAACGTGGGCTCGCGCGATGAGTCGCCCGAGTTGACAGGCATGGCCCATCTATTTGAGCACCTGATGTTTGGAGGCTCGCGCAACATCCACGAGTATGACAAAGCGATTGAAAATGCCGGAGGATGGAACAATGCCTGGACCTCCAATGATTTCACCAACTTCTATGACGTGGCCCCGGCAGTCAACGCCGAGACACTCTTCTGGCTCGAAAGCGACCGCATGCTCGAGCTCGCCTTCAGCGACAAGGCCCTCGAGGTGCAACGCTCGGTTGTGAGCGAGGAGTTCAAGCAAGTGTGCCTCAACCAGCCCTACGGCGACCTGATGCACCACCTGCGTCGCCTCCTTTACGCCTCCCACCCCTACCGCTACCCCACCATCGGCAAGGAGCTCAGCCACATCGAGAAAGTGACACAAGACGACGTCAAGAGCTTCTTCTTCAGCCACTACGCCCCCAACAATGCAGTGCTTGCCGTGGCCGGTGACATCTCTTTTGAGCTTACCCGCGAGCTGGCCGAGAAATGGTTTGGGCCCATCCCCTCGCGCGAGATTGCGCCACGCCTCTACTCCCCCGAGCCTCTCCGCACAGCCCCCACCGCCGACACCATCCATGCCGCCGTGCCTCAGACCATGCTCGTCGTGGCCTATCCCATGGCCCCCTACAACAGCCCCGACTATATCCCCGGCGACATCATCACCGACCTCCTCGCCTCGGGACGCTCGGCACGTTTCCACCAAAATCTGGTGATGAAACACCCCATCTTTGTTCAAGCCGATGCCGCCATCGCCGGGCACGAGGAGCCGGGCTTCCTGATGCTCAATGCAGCGCTCGCCGACAACGACCCCGCCCGGGTAAATCAAGCTATCTACCTCATGACAGCCGAGGCTTCACGCCTCGCCACCGAGGGCATCACCCAATATGAACTCGACCGCGCCGTCAACCGATTTGAGAGCAACCACACCTTCAGCTCACTCACCTACCTGGCCAAAGCCCAACAGCTCGCCATGGCCGAGATGCACAATGAAGACATCAACTCAATCGTGACACGCTACCGCAACATCACCCCGGCCGACATCAAGCGCGTGGCTGCCGACATCTTCAATCCCTCAATCTCAGCTACCCTCGTCTACTCTCCACAATGAACCTCCTGTCATCAATAGGTGACTTCATCACCACGGTGGCCGACACCCTATGTGGCTACCCGCTCTTCATTCTACTCATAGGCGGAGGACTCTTCCTGCTCATATACTCGGGGGCGGTGTCAATACGCCGTCTCCCGCAGGCCATCGCCATCCTGCGTGAAAACAAGAGCGACGCCGGCTCGTCGACAGGTCAGATAAGCTCACTCCAGGCTCTCGCCTCGGTCGTGGCTGCCACAGTGGGCATGGGCAACATTGCCGGGGTAGCCATAGCCCTTGTCATGGGTGGACCGGGAGCAATATTCTGGATGTGGGTGAGTGCTCTGGTGGGCATGTGCACCAAATATCACGAGGGTGTCCTCGCCATCAAATACAAGGGGGTCACCCCCGACGGCAAGCCTCAAGGGGGGCCCATGCACATCATCAAGGGAGCCCTCCCCAAGCGCTGGCACTGGATGGCAACATTCTTTGCCGTGGCAGGCCTGCTCGGCACCCTGTGTATCATCAACGCCAATCAGCTCACCGAGGCCGTAGTGAGCGTCTTCACCACCCCGGACGGACTCAAAGACAACTCCCTGACAAGCTTCATCTCGGCGCTCACCGGCCTCGACCATCTCCATTCATTCCGACTCATCTTTGGCATCGGCATTGCCACCCTCGTGGCCGTCGTCGTGCTTGGCGGCATCAGGCGCATAGCCCGTGTGGCCACAGTACTTGTGCCATTCATGGTGACACTCTACTTTGCCATGGTGCTCTACATCATCATCACCAATATTGATGCCGTGCCGGGAGTGCTGGCCGACATCATCACCGAGGCTTTCAATATACGCGCCGGCATCGGAGCCCTCGCCGGCATCGCCCTCATCGGGGCACGACGCGCCATGCTCGTCAACGACGCCGGAGTGGGCACAGCCTCGATAATGCACGGAGCCTCACGCAACACCCGCCCTGTGCGCGAAGGCCTTGTCGCCATGCTCGGTCCCGCCATCGACTCAGGCCTTGTGTGCACCCTCACCGCCCTTGCCATCCTCCTTGGCATCGACCTGAGCGAGGTCGACGGCATGCAGGGACTCTCGGTAGCAATGACAGCATTTGACCGTCTGATACCCGCCGGCAGCTACCTGCTGATGTTTATCGTCGTGTGCTTTGCCATGTCGTCAATGTTCAGCTACTCATTCTATGGCCACTCATGCGCCACCTACCTCTTTGGTGAAAAGCGCGCCCGGTGGTACACCTATTTCTTCATCGCCACCCTCGTCATCTTTGCCGTCATCCCTGTTGGTGCCGCCGTAGGGCTCTGCGACCTCTTCTATGCCCTCATGGCCTTCCCCACGATGACAGCCGTGCTCCTCCTCGCCCCAAAAGTAAAGAAAGAGACACGCGCCTACTTCTGCTCAAAACACCCTTCAGCCCATGACCGCAACACCCAAAAATAAAAAACAGCAACGCAAGCCCTCGCGCAAAAAGAAAAAGAAAAAAGTTGGAAAATCGACCGCGACCATCCTCATCATCTCAATCGCGGTGCTGATTGCACTCCTCGCCCTCGGCGTGATACTCTACCTAAGCCCCCACACCCACGAGTGTGCCTCCCCCATGCCTTATGAAGAGCCCATCACCAACTACAACACCACATTCCACGACATTCACAGCGTGCAGAAACCCGCCGCCGAGGCTTGTGGCATCTCACCCATCACCGATGCCGACACCGCCGCCTACATCGCCTCGGGCCGGCTCAAGCAACTCTCATCCAACGACCTTTACTATCTCCACGATGTGAGCTATCCTTGCCTGGTGCCCGCAGCCGCCGATGCGCTCGACACCATCGCCACCCGCTTCCAGCGTCGTCCAGGCATGAAAGACCGGCGACTCAGGCTCACAAGCTGCATGCGCACCGCCGACTTCATAAAAAAGCTACGCCGCGGCAACGGTAACGCCGTCAGCACCTCATGTCACCTCAACGGCACCACCTTTGACATCTCCTACGCCTTGATGGACTCCACCTCCAAGCAAGCCCTCGGCCTCACCCTGCGCGCACTCCGCGACTCAGGCTACATCTATGTCATCCACGAGGTCAAGCAGCCATGCTTCCACATCACAATACGCCCACCCTCAAAAAAAATAATTCACTAAAAAGTTGCACAGTCCCCACATTAATATTACCTTTGCAACAAAGCTTGGCAACAAGCTAAAAATAATGATTCATTAGCTCAGTTGGTTTAGAGCGCCTCCTTGACAGGGAGGAGGTCACTGGTTCGAATCCAGTATGGATCACTTACGACAACCTGAGAAGGCAAGAGAGAAATCCCTTGCCTTCGTTTGTTATAAATTAAAAAGTTTGGACCATGACAAGAAATCATCAGGGATCAATAGCGAAAAAGAAAGCTTCGATAGCCTCTTGGAAGCAGTTGCTGAGTCCCGAAGAATATCGAGCGCAATTCAAGCGATTGCGGGAACAACGACTTGCAAGGGAGTCCAAATCAATGGATTAAAGAATTGGGACCCAAAAAAAATGAGGGCTGGTTTAACAGCCTTGAATCTTTCGGTGAGTTCTCCGACCGTGGGTCTGAGAAAGAAGTTTATATGGACTCAGCAAATGTGACAGTCTATAAACTCAATGAAATCCCTCTCTCCCAATTGGGATAGAGGGAAATAAAACAACAGGCATCTTTTTTTTACCAAGAGTACCGATAAAATAAGTTTGCTAACAATCATAATTGGCTTTAGAGCCGGTTTCATAATATTAGTTAGCTCCAGGGCAGATACATAGATTAGTTCCATAAATTCTCATGACATGACATAGTCGCGGCCGCCTCGGTTGCCATCCCCCGAACCGGGGACGGTGAACCACGCCGGGGCAGTGATTGTTGTATCTTGTAACATAAGACTCTATAACCATTAAAAAAGTATATATTATGGAACTTAATCATCAACAAATGGCTCAGGCCGAGGCTAAGCTATCCAAAGTGGAGGCCCGCCTCAGCGCCGAGGCTGCCAAGGCTGCCACTCAACAGAAAATGGCGGCTATCAAAGAGGATGCCCAACAGAAGGCCGCCTCCATCAAGGAAACCGCTCAGCAAAAAGCTGCTTCTATCTCGGGTGCGGCCAAGGATAAGGCGGCGTCACTATCTGACAAAGCTCAGGAGATGGCTGCCGACCTTCTCGAAAAGACCTCGGCCAAGACCCACGAGTGGGCCGACAAAATCCGCAACTGACCCCGCCCCACAAAAAAAGCCACAGAGAGCACCGAGCACATGGAGACGATATTTTACCTCCGTGTCCTTGGTGCTCCCTGTGTTTACAGCCAGGGGGCACATCTCAACAAAAAGCACCATTTTATGAAACTATGTTATCAATTTGCTGTATTTTTCATATTTATTTGGAAAAATGACGCTTTTTCCATAATTTAGCACCACAACAACGCCACCACCAGGCTATGCAACCTTTAAAAAAAGATGGAAATCATCACTCTATTATAAACCTAATTAACAACACAGCTAATGAAAAAACTATTTACATCGTTAATCATGGCATTATTAACGGCCGGCACTATTTTTGCGGCCGATAATGTCCCTTGGTCACAAGACTTTTCGACACTATCAATAGTCAATAGCTGGATTCAACAAACGGTCTCCTCCAAATCGAGAGGCTTTGTCCAAAATTCCCAGCAAGTGCAGATACAGACACCCCCGTCGGGCAGTGTCAACGACGCCTACCTATGGTTTACCAAGGAAGGTTTTAATCTTGAAAAAGGGAAAAGTTATCGGTTTGACATCGACGCGAGGAGCAACCGCGATGAAAACACCGGCACAAAACGATTTGCAATCAAAATCTACAAAAAGACCGACAAAACACCGGTCTACTCCGACGAGTCGACCCAAATAATGTATGTCGACAAAATCACCCTCACCCAGACCACCCATTCAGCCTATTTTGAGGTAGACGAGACAGGGGAATATTACCTGTGCCTCTATGTCTATTCCAATTATGACGCCGGATATGTCTACTGGGACAATTTCAACCTCGTCGAGGCCTCGATGGACGCCCCGGACAAGGCCACCATCGCCGTCACCCCCGACGCCTCGGGCGTGCTCAAGGCCCTGGTGAGTGTCACAGCTCCCGCCCGGACAATACGCGGCGACGCCATCACCTCCAATCTCACCAGGATGGAGATATACCGCGACGGTGGCTTCCTCAAGGAGATGACCGATGTCGCCCCCGGCTCGGTAACAACATTCATCGACAATGTGGCCCAGCCCGGCCAACACATTTATTCAATCACCGCCTATAATGATAAGGGCGCAGGTGCAGCCTCGGAGCACACCGCCACAATCGGTGCCAAGGTCGAGGCCGCGACAGCCCACTATTATGCCCGCTACAACGATGCCACAGGCAAGATGACCATCGAGTGGCCGGCCAAAGCCGATGTCACAACCTATCAGGTGGCCACTGTCGACGGGCGCATCCTCGACGGCACCCCGGTGCTCAATGAAGAGACCGGCATCTACTCGCTCGAGGATGCCGCATTTGTCAACATCATCGAGCCTATCGGTTGGCAGTATAAGGTCGCCAAGGTCAATGATGACGAGTCGGTGACACATCTTGGCTATACCAATTATATATGCCTCAACAACGAGGTGCCCTACTATCCCTCTTTTGTAACCGCAGAGTGTCTCAACGCCTTTACCAGCGACAAGGATCGAGGTCACGACTATGCGTGGGCATTCGTAAATATGGGTGGCGGCCACATCCAGTCCAGCCTCAGCCGCGACTACTCGACCAAGCGCATGTATGAAGACTGGCTCTTCTCACCCGGCCTCAAGCTCTCTAAAGATAAATTCTACCGCGTGGTCGTATCAGGCGGTGCCGACCAGGGCCGCGCCATGTACACAATCAAGGCCGGTCGCAGCAACACCCGCTCGGCAATGGATATCACTGTCACCGAAAACCATCCAATGGTGAAATGTATCTCAGGCAACTTCTCGGCTATCCAGACCGATGAGATGTTTCTCACAGTGCCCGAAGATGGCATGTACTTCATCGGCCTCACTGCCTCGATGGACGAAAGCGTGAGCTATGCCTATCCCCGCTTCAAGCGTTTTGACATCATCGAGGTCGACCCCACGCTCCCCAACGTGCCCACCGACATGACCGTCCACTACAGCCCCACAGGTGGCTCCGACGGCAAAATCAGTTTCAAGGTGCCCCAAAAGGCCATCGACGGCTCTGACGTGACCGGCCTCACCAAAATCGAGGTACTCAAAAACGGCGACCCCTTCAAGACATTTACCGAAGGGATTACCCCCGGAGCCGAGCTCGAGTTTGACATCACCGTTATTGCCGGGCAGGAAGACATGTACACCGTCATGGCCTACAATGCAGCCGGCCAGGGCGAGGCTGCCTCCATCAAGGTGATGGTGCTCTCCACCCCCTATTCCAACAACTTCAATACCAAGAAAGACCTTGACGGCTTCACCCAGATCAGCGCCTTCAACAACGGATACCTCTTTGAGGTGTTCAACGACTGCCTGCGCCTCTTCACCAGCGCCGATGAGGATGACATATGGGTGATCACTCCCCCCATCACCATGTCCAAGGACATGTACTACATGCTCAACTTCAACATCAAGGCCAAGGATGACAATGTGGGCACAATGGATGTGTTCATCGGCAAGGGTGCCAACCCCGAAATGCTTGACCAACGCGTGATGGAGACCATCGCCGTAGGCACTGAAAACAACATCTACAATGGCCTCAAGGAAGGATATTTCACCGTCGATGAAAACGGCCAGTATTTCCTCGCTTTCCACTACAAGGGCAAGAAAAACAGGGTCTTATTCACCGAGGTCTACATCGACGACCTTTCAATCTCAGCAGCAATCTCGGGAGCCGCCCCCGACCGCGGATCACTTGAGGTGGTGCCCGCTCGCGACGGCTCGCTCAACGTCGAGCTCATCTACACCGCTGCCACCAAGAGCCTCAACGGCACCGACCTCAATCCCAACTCCACCCAGGACGTCTACTTCTACATCAACGGTGTGCAGACACCCGCCGGCCGCACCTACAAGGCCTATCCCGGCCAAAAGGTAGCAATCAACGCCGAGGTGCCCGAGGACCTGCCTTACATCTTCTCGGCCCGCACCGGATGGAACGGCCGCCACAGCTACAAGGATGCATTTGTGGGCATCAACACCCCGAGCTATCCCACCAACATACGCTTCATCGAGACCCAGCCCTATGGTCACGTTGTCATCAGCTGGGATCCCGTCACCAAGGATATCGAGGGCTATGACCTCTATCCCGAGCTACTGACCTATGACCTCGCCGGATGGCGCATGTATCAGGGTAACATCATCGAGGAGCCTATCGCAACCGGCATTGAGGCAACAAGCTATGAATATGATGCAATCGCTGCCGATGCTCCACAGACAATGAAAAGCTACATCCTGCGCGCCCGCAACCTCAAGGGCAAAGGCTCACAGGGCGTCGTCACCAAGTTTGTCAACCTCGGCAAGCCCTATCGTCTCCCCTACCGCGAGTCATTCAGCACCGACGGCAACCCCGGCACCTCCACAGCCACCAACGATGAGACATTTGACAGCTGGAGCCACTGGGGTCTGATGACCGACGGTCTTGTCGACGGCATGACATCGGCCGACGGCGACGGCGTGTATCTCGCCCTCGAGTCACTTTACTCTGAGTCGGGAGGCACATTCATCACCGGCAAGGTCAATCTCGCGAGCGTCGAGATACCATCGATGTCGCTGATGGTCTATAACAACAGCACCGACGATCTCCCCGCCATGAACACAATCGAGTTTATGATTTACACCTATGGCGACCACAAGTGGCACTCTCTTGGAGAAGCCAAGGCGGTAAAAGACCTGTGTGGCGACAAGCCGGGATGGAACAAGGTGAGCGTCGACCTCTCGGGCTACGCCGACCAGGTGGCATTGCTCGGCGTCAAAGTGACAACCAAGAGCCACACCTTCACCTCAATCGACAACATACGCATCCTTGAATATCCCGCCAAGGACATCTCGATCCACCACCACAACACCCCGCTGACTGCCACCCCCGGCGCCCCCTTCTCAATTGAAGTCACCGTTGCCAACAATGGCCGTGAAGCTGCCACTCCCGATGCTATCGAGATGCATGTCGACGGCGAGAAGGTAGCCGAGGCTCCTGTCAAGACCATCGCCCCCGGCGAGATTGAAAGCTTCAGCTTCACCCACTCATTCCCCGGCGTTGACCTGGCCCAAAGCCACGAAATACGATTCAAGGCCCTCTATGCCGAGGATGCCGACCAGAGCGACAACGCCAGCGTGCCCGTGACAGTTACCACAGTCACCCCCGAGCTCCCCGCTGTCACCAACCTCACCGGCAGCAGCAACGAGGAAATGAAAGTAACCCTCAGCTGGGACGAGCCCAAGGCCATCGAGGGCGGTGTCATCACCGAGAGCTTTGAAGAGTGGATTGCCGGAGCCGCCACCCAGCGCGGATGGCTCAGCCACGACAACGACCGCCGCGACAACATCGCCTTGAGCTCAGGCGGAGTCGCCATCCCCGTGCCCGGCCTCTCTGACTTCCAGCCCGCGTCATTTGCTGTAGTCGATGTCTCCGACGGCAACGTGCTGCCCGCCTCACAGTTCCCCGCCAAGACCGGCGACAAGTTCCTCATGTCGCTCCGTCCCGGTGGCGACACAGGCTCAACCGACGATTGGATTATCTCACCCCTCCTCTCAGGCAAGGCCCAGTCAGTCACCTTCCAGGCCAAAAACTACAAGGGATACGGCGCCGACATCGAGGTGCTCTACAGCACCACCGGCACCGCTCTCGTCGACTTCAAGAGCGCAGCACGCGGCACAATCTATGTCGATGACTGGACAGGCTGCTCAGTCGACATCCCTGAAGGCTCGCGCTACTTTGCAATACGCAACATCAGCCCCTGCGAGACCGGCTTCATGATTATGCTCGACGATGTCACCTATGACGCAGCCGATGGCGACGACATCGCTCTTGCCGGCTACAATGTCTATGAAGAGGCCGAGCTTATCAACTCGCCCCTCCAGCCCTCATTCACCATCGCCGAGCCTGTGAGCCAAGGCCTCCACACCTATGGCGTCAGCGCACGCTATGCCCACGGAGAGTCTCGCGTCGAGGCAGTCGATGTCAATGTCACCTCGTCGGGCCTCGTCAGCGTCACCCAAGCCAAGGGGATCCATGTATTCGGTGGCAAGGGCTGCATTCATGTCACCGGTGCCACCCCAGGCACCCATGTAGCAGTATATGCCCTCAACGGCTCATTGCTCAACAGCGGCACCCTCGCAGTCGACGGTCGCATAGCCGCAGCCCCGGGAGCCTACATCGTGAGCATCGGCACCGATAGCTTCAAGGTAATAGTGAAATAAATTGACTCTGTCTCATTCCCCCACCACTTGCGGGAGCTTGCCTTAACGGCAAGCTCCCGCTATATTTGGTCACGTGGAAAATCTTGGGTAACTTTGCAGCACAATGCAATCCTCGTGCCCATTGAATAATGGGCACGAGGATATCTACCCTGAGTGCCGACACATCAACAGCCTCACTTTAAACTCATTATAGGAATGCTTCAGACTAAAGATATAGACATCGCCCAATACAACTATCCCCTGCCCGACGACCGCATAGCATCTCACCCGCTGGCCGAGCGCGACCGCTGCAAGCTGCTCGTGCGCCGACCCTCGGGCGAAATTGAAGACCACATTTTCAACGAGCTCCCCTCCCTGCTCCCTGCCGGGGCAATGCTCATCTACAACAACACCCGCGTCATCAACGCCCGACTGCGGTTTCACAAGGACGCAACCGAGGCCGGCGAGGGAGCCCTCATCGAGATATTCTGCCTTGAGCCACGTCTGCCTCGTGATTATGAGCAATCATTTGCCTCCACCGGCAGCTGCTCGTGGCTATGCTTTGTAGGCAACTCCAAGAAATGGAAACAGGGGAGCCTCAAAATGCACATCACCATCGACGGCAACCCGGTCACGCTCAGTGCCACCCGCGTGGCACGCGAGGGAAACGCATCAGTCATCCAGTTTGCAATTGACTCCAACACGGGCGTGACATTTGCCCGGGTCATCGAGGCCGCCGGCGAAATTCCCATCCCTCCCTACCTCAACCGCTCGACCGAGGAAACCGACTCGTCCGACTACCAGACCATCTTCTCCCACATCCAAGGCTCAGTGGCAGCCCCCACTGCGGGACTGCACTTCACCCCCGCGCTATTGTCGAGCCTCGACAGTGCCGGCATCAAACGCAGGGAGCTCACCCTCCATGTAGGCGCAGGCACCTTCCAGCCGGTCAAGAGCGCCACCATCGGCGAGCACACCATGCACAGCGAGTTCATCTCTGTGCCCCTGAGCCTCATCGAGGAGATTGCGATGAAGCCTGCCGCTCAGCCCATCATCGCCGTAGGCACCACCTCGGTGCGCACCCTCGAAAGCCTCTACCACGCCGGCTGCATGGTGGCAAGCGGGCTCACCCCCGACGAGGTGCCACAGTGGTATCCCTACTCGCCCCAACACCCCCGCCTCTCTCTCAACGAGGCATTCACAGCACTTGCCCTCCACACTCGCGACTGCGGAGCCGACACCTTTGTCGCCTCCACACGCATCATCATCGCGCCGGGCTATGACTACAAGGCTGTCGACGGCATGGTCACCAACTTCCACCAGCCCCAGTCGACACTGCTGCTGCTCGTCTCGGCCTTCACCGGTGGCGACTGGGAGGCGATGTATCATCATGCCCTCGAGGGCGGATACCGCTTCCTGAGCTACGGCGACGCCTGTCTATTGCTCTGAAAATGACCCACTTCACCTTTTGAGCAAGGCCTTTTTATAAACATTTAACCTGAGTTATTAACATTTTACACATTATTATAATATTCCACATCGCCCATTTGACAGAAATTTAATTACTTTGCACCCGATTTACGAAAACCTATACTTATGGGAAAAATTATAGCGATAGCCAACCAAAAGGGCGGTGTAGGAAAAACAACTACAACCATCAACCTCGCTGCCTCGCTGGCTTTAGAAGGTAAAAAAGTACTCATCATAGATGCCGACCCCCAGGCCAACGCCACTTCGGGTTACGGCATCGACCCCAAGTCGATGTCATCGTCGATTTATGAGTGTCTTGTCGACGGTTACCCAATGCGTGGCTCGCAGGTGGCCACATGCGTGCAGGGGCTTGACCTCGTGGGCAGCCGCATCGACCTCGCCGGTGCCGAGATTGAGCTTATCTCCAAGCCCGACCGCGAGAAGGTGCTCAAAAACCTCTTTGAGCCCGTCAAGGATGACTATGACTACATACTCATAGACTGCTCGCCCTCGCTCGGTCTCATCACCGTCAACGCCCTCACGGCAGCCGACTCGGTGATAATCCCCGTCCAGGCCGAATATTTCGCCCTCGAGGGCATCACCAAGCTGCTCAACACGATACGCATCATCAAGTCGCGCCTCAACCCCGCGCTCGAGATCGAGGGCTTCCTCCTCACGATGTACGATGCGCGCCTGCGGCTGGCCAACCAGATTTATGAGGAGCTCAAGGGTCACTTCGGCACAATGGTATTCAACACTGTAATACCGCGCAACATACGCCTCAGCGAGGCGCCCTCCCATGGGTTGCCCGCCATCATGTATGACCCCGACAGCCGCGGCGCCACAAGCCATGTGGCTCTCGCCCGCGAGCTCATCCACAACAACCGTAAAAAACAGTAAAACACCCACTACCCACAATCCATGGCCATCAAACGCAACGCTTTAGGTCGCGGGCTCGACTCGCTTATCTCAATGGACGACTCCCCCGCCCGCGGCTCGTCGGCTATCAACGACATTGATGTAAACCTCATCACAGCCAACCCTGACCAGCCGCGCCGCTCTTTTGACGAAGAAGCCCTACAGGAACTCGCCACCTCTATACGCGAGCTCGGCATCATACAGCCCCTGTCACTGCGCAAGACCGGGCCCGACTCCTACCAGATAATAGCCGGAGAGCGCCGATACCGCGCCGCCAAGCTCGCCGGCCTGCAGAAGGTGCCGGCCTATATCCGCACCGCCAACGACGTCGAGCTCACCGAGATGGCCCTCATCGAGAACATCCAGCGCGAGGACCTCAACGCCATCGAGATAGCCCTGACCTTCAAGAAACTCATCGACCAATATGACCTCACCCAGGAGCGACTCTCAGCGAGCGCATAGGCAAGAAACGCGCCACCATCGCCAATTTCCTGCGACTGCTCAAGCTCCCCGCCGAGGTGCAATTGGGCCTCCGCGACAAGCTCATCGACATGGGTCACGCCCGCGCATTGCTCGCCATCGACGACCCCACGCTCCAACTCAAGCTCTACAATGAGATTTTGGCCAAAGGCCTCTCGGTGAGAAAAGTTGAGGAAATAGCCAAATCCCTTAAAAATCAGAGTAATAAACCCGCAAAGAAAGAGGACAAAAACAAAAATTCACGATTTTCTAACAAAGATTTTGATATTTTAAAGGTTCACCTCTCTCAACGCTTTGAAACCCCCGTTGACTTCGTCTGCGATAACAATGGTAAAGGAAAAATAACATTTCCTTTCAAAAATGATGATGAACTTGAGCGATTAATCACTATCTTTGACAATATAAAAGGTAACGACAACTAATCATGAGGGCTGTTTTATAGCATTAAAAACACTTAATTACCTATAAATCAGCACCGTAACAAAATGCAGCTACAAGTAGCACAAAATATTATATCACGGCTCGCAACGGCAAAAAACTGGATTATCGGCGTCTTGATTGTAACGCTGATATGCCCTTTTAACATTTTTTGCGAAAACCCACAAAAACCCGTAAAACCCACCCGAAATCCGTCGCGCAACAACACCCTGCTCCCCGACTCAATTCAGGTATCGGGCACGCTGGGTGACGACGCTATCGTCGTGGGCGACGAGTTCACCCTGAGTGGTGACTCGCTCAAATTTGCCAAAGCCGATACTGTAGCCGTGGCCCCGGTGCGCATTTTCAACCCCGACCCCACACGCGCCGTGTGGCTCTCGGCCCTCTGCCCCGGCCTGGGACAACTCTACAATCGCCGCTACTGGAAGCTCCCCATCGTAATAGGTGGATTTGTGGGTCTCGGTTATGCCACCTCATGGAACAACAGCATGCTCAAAGACTACACCAGGGCCTATGCCGACATCCTCGACAACGACCCCGGCACCAACAGCTACATGAACTTCTTCCCCTCAACCACCAAGGAAGAAGACCTCAACAAGACATGGCTTGAAAACACCTTCAAGTCCCGTAAAGACTACTACCGTCGCAACCGCGACCTTTGTATAATATGTATGGTGGGAGTTTACCTCCTGGCCATGGTAGATGCCTATGTCGACGCAACATTGTGTCACTTTGACATCTCACCCTCTCTCTCAATGCAGGTGGCCCCGGCATTGATACCCGAAAGCCGCAGCCAGCTCCCTGGAGTAGGGCTGCAATGGGCCATTAATTTCTAAACAAGACATCAACGTTCACAACCAATGAAAAGACTGATTTATTCTTGCGTATTAGGACTTTCCTCGATGATGGCAGCATATGCAGCCCCGTCGATTCTTGACATCAAGCACTCCATTGATGACAACAACATCATCCCCCTGGAGAGCTTTGAGACCAAGACCCTTGAGCTTGAACAAGAATTTTTTCTCAAGAACTACTCAGCCGAGGGAGCCGGCAACGGATCGGTGAGACTCGGCACCCCTGAAGAATATCAGGAAAAGCTCTCCCGACTCAACACCGTTGTCGACATGCCCTACAACAGCGTGGTGAGAAAATGGATCGACATGTATCTGGGCAAGCGCCCCAAGCTCGTCTCTGACCTCCTGGCCCTCCACCAGTATTACAGCCCCATATTCCTTGAGGAGCTGGAAAAAGAAGGTGTCCCCGTCGAGCTGCAGTATCTCCCTGTAATCGAGAGCGCCATCAACCCCAATGCTGTCTCACGCGCCGGTGCCGCCGGCCTGTGGCAATTCATGCCCGGCACCGCCAAGGGCATGGGCATGGAAGTGTCATCTCTCGTCGATGAGCGTCGTGACCCCCGCAAGGGCTCAAAATATGCCGCCAAGTTCCTACGCCAGCTCTATGAGCGTTACGGTGACTGGTCTCTGGCAATCGCAGCCTACAACTGCGGCCCCGGCAACGTCAATAAAGCAATACGCCGCGCCGGTGGCGGCAAAAAAGACTTCTGGGAAATCTACAACTACCTCCCCAGCGAGACCCGCGGTTATGTGCCCGCATTCATCGCCGCCAACTATGTGATGAACTACTACAAAGACCACGGCATCTCGCCGCGCGTCCTCACCAAGCCCCTCATCACCGACACCGTCCAGGTCAACAAGCGCGTGCACTTCGACCAGATTTCCGAGGTGCTCAACATCCCCGTCGAGGAAATTAAGATGCTCAACCCCCAGTACCGCCAAAACATCATCCCCGGCAACAACCACCCCTATTCCCTCACCCTCCCCACCCAGCAAATCTACAGCTATGTAGTGAGCGAGGATGAAATCCTTAACTACAACAAAAATAAATATGCCCAGCGCACTGTAGCCGAGCCCGGCACATCCAAGGGCAAGAAAGGCACTTCCCCTGAAGAAGCCGATGACAATCAGCAGCAAGAGGGCGACGACAACGTCACCGCTGCCGCCAACAACAACGCCGCCGGTAACGACAACCTCCCCGCATCTCAGCAGGTGGTAAATGGCAACGCCTCTCGCATCACCCATGTGGTACAGCATGGTGAGAGCCTCCGCGACATCGCCCGTAAATATAATGTAAGCGCCACCGACATCAAGCGTTGGAACAACATGCGTCGCGCCAAGGTCAAAGAAGGACAGGAACTCGTCATCGAAACCTACGATGGCGACAGCTACCAGCCCCGCGCTGCCCGCAACGAGGTAGCCCAGAACCAAGGCAACCGTGGCAACGCATCGACCAATGATGTGCCACTTCCCCCTGCCAAAAAAGTGCAGCCCACTCAGCCCAGCGTGCCCCAGAGCCGCAAGACTGCCACATCACGCAACAACACCCGCCAGGATGTCCCCGCGCCCAAGCGAAACTCGACAACCTCAGCGACCAACAACACTTCTACCAAGTCATCGGCTACAACAACATCGACACCCAAATCACGCACCACCACCTCGGCCTCTAACAACACAACCACATCCAAGGCCAAGGCAGCATCGACAACCAAAAACGAGACCCGCTCATCCAAGAGCAACACCAAGACCACCACTTCTCCCAAAAAAGAAACAAAAAAAGAGACTGCTTCCAATAACAAGAAGAGCAAGTCACGAGACAGCAAGCCTACTGCCTCCAAAAACGACAAAAACTCCAAAAAATCCAAAAAGGCCAAGCAGACCGCCAAGCAGCAGCCTAAGCAGCCCGCTACCCGCAACTATGAGGTGAAAAAAGGTGAGTCCTACGAGGCTATTGCAAAACGCACCGGCGTGTCAGTTGCCGATCTCAAAAAAGCCAACAATGCCAAGAGCGACCGCCTCGACATTGGCCAGACAATCAAGGTGCCCAACAAAGCGTCATCCAAAACCACCGCCAACAACAAGAAACAGACTTCCAACAGCAAGCAGACCAAGCAGACATCCGACTCAAAGTCATCCAAAGCCAAATCATCGGCTTCGTCTAAAAAGTCGGCATCGGCAAGCTCGTCCAAGTCTAAATCGACAAAGAAAAAACGTTAAATCCCGATAATCATGACATCAGGGAGGTGGGCCCTAATATTTTTATTGGGCCCCCTCCAAATGTTAAAAACGCCCCCAATTCAGCACACTTTTTTAGATTTTTTCAGTAAAAATCATTTCGCGACAAAAAAAATACTAATTTTTATTTGCAGTTTTACAAATTAGTGCTACCTTTGTGGCGTTTTTGAAGCTAAAAAAATTGTTTTATTATTTAATTAAGAAAGAAAAATGAAAAAGTTAGTTTTAGTACTCGCTGTTGCTTTCAGCGCAACTCTTTTCTCATGTAACTCAGACAAGAAGGCTGACGCTGCTGCAGCTGACACCACTGCTGTTGAGGCAACTGCTGACACTGTAGCTGCTGACACTACTGCCAAGGACAGCGCCGCTGTTAACGCTCCCGCTGCCGAGAAGGCTGATTCTGCTGCTACTGACTCAGTTAAGAAGTAATTGCAGAGTACACATCTCTCAAAGTTAAGAAACGCTTGCGCCCAAGGGGTGTGAGCGTTTTTTTATAGCCATTTCAGCCTTTTTAAGCCGCGAGGTAGAATAAACAATATCTTTCCTGCGTTGTTGTAAAGTAAGAGAGAAACTCATTCATCTACATTTCAACTATTATTACATTCAGCATAATGAAAAAATTAGCCCCCATCTGTATCCTCACAGCTGCCATCATGGCCGCAAGTGTCACCCCATGCATTGCTCAACAATCCCACAAGGGTGAAAAGTCGGTCGGTATCAAAGGGGGCTACGTAACCCGCAACACCTCAGCAATGGCCGGTTTATTTTTCCACTACCGCTTCAGCAACCACTTCACCCTGTCGCCCAATATCGACTATGTGTTCCGCAACGATGGCTCTGATGCCTTCCTGTTCAACATCGACACCCACTACCCCATCGCCTTGGGCACATCGCGTGTAGAGTTTTACCCCATCGCAGGTATCAACTACTCATCATGGGGCATCCCCGGCAGCGACAACCCCAACGAGGACGACGTGTCGACCCGCCGTAACCGGCTTGGACTAAACGCCGGCATTGGCTTCAACTATCAGGCATCCCCCACCCTCAAGCTATTTGTCCAAGGCAAATACACCGCCGTCAGCAAAAATTCCACCGGAATATTCTCAGCCGGCATCGCCTACACCTTCTAAGAAACTGAAGTCAAGATGACTTCAGCTTCTAAAAATTACATTTACAAAATACAAAAAACAACACCGGGCCCCCGCGACTGTATCAGTTGCGGAGCCCCGGTGTTGTGAGACTTCTATTTACTTCTGGTAAAGGTAACGCTTAATAGAGCGCTTGGGGGTCTTGGCAAACTCCTCGCGATAGATACGATAGTCACTCAGGCGCGAATAGGCGCTCACCTGCTGATTGACAGCATCGACATCAGCTTTCATCACCTCGCGCAGCTTGCTGTCAGAGAGGCCATCCTTCTCCACAGCCTCCATATCGGGATGCACAAGAGCCACCAGCTTGCCGTTTTCAGATATCACTATCGACTCGCTGACATAGGGCATATTGTTGAGCACCTGCTCTATCTCTTCGGGATAAATATTCTGCCCCGACGGGCCGAGTATCATATTCTTGTCACGCCCCTTGATATAGATAAAGCCATCCTTGTCGATGGTGCATATATCGCCGGTGTTCATCCACCCGTCGTCCATCACATCGGCAGTGGCCTTCTCATTTTTATAATACCCCTTCATCACATTGTCACCCTTGACCCAGAGCACTCCGGGCACCCTCGAGGGATCCGACGAGTCAACCCTCACCTGCATGCGGTCCACTACGCGGCCACACGACATAGGCCGCTCAAGCTCCCAGGGCACATAAGCCACAATGGGGGCACACTCGGTCATGCCATAGCCCACAGTGTAGGGAAACTTCACCCGGCGCAAGAATTTCTCAATATCCTTGTTGAGACCGGCGCCACCGATAATTACCTCGCGCAGGTTTCCTCCAAATCCATCAATGAGCTGCCCGAGTATCTTCTTATAGATAATATTGTTGATAATGGGAAGGTGAAGCAACACCTTCATCAACGGCCGGTTGATTACCGGAAACACTTTGCTCTTTATCACCTTCTCAAGCACCAGCGGCACAGTGATGATGAGCTTGGGCTTAACAATATTAAAGGCTTCAAGCAACACCCTCGGCGAGGGCACCTTGGTAATGAAATAGATGTGACAACCCTTGACAAAAGGATGCAGCATCTCAAAGGCCAGGCCAAACATGTGGGCCAGCGGAAGCATGCACACCATCCCGTCACCCGGCTCAAGGAATGTCAACCCGTCGATTGAATACTGGATATTGCTCCACAAGTTGCGGTAGCTGAGCATCACCCCCTTGGAGTTGCCGGTAGACCCTGAGGTATAGTTGATTATCGCAAGATCATCCTGCGACGCCGGCTCATACACCTTGAGATCCTCAATCTTAAACGCCTCGCCATATCTCATCTTGAACAAATCATCGGCCCTGTCGACCGTCGTGCATGAAATTGCCTCGGGTGAATACAAGCAACGGTAGTCGCTCAGCCTTATCGCCACCTTGAGCCTCGGCATCAGCGACGGGTCAAGCTTGCTCCATATAGACTCATCGACGAGCAACACCACCGAGTCGCTGTGATCGACAAGGTGATGGATACTCTCAGGAGTGAACTCATGCAATATCGGCACAACCACAGCTCCATAAGTAATACACCCTATAAACGCCATCGCCCATCGAGCCGAGTTTTTGCCACAGAAAGCAACCCGGCTGCCGGGCTCGATACCCATCTCCTTAAACATCAGATGAAAACGCGCAGCGTTACATGCCACGTCATAGTAGGTATAATCCTCGGCTTTCAGATTGCTTAACGACTGTCGGTCGCAATTATCGACCATCGCCTGATATATATATGCATTAAGTGTAGATTGCTCCTTCATCTCTTATTTACCTCTTGGGTTATAAAAATTGTTATTAGTTGCACAAATTTACGCAATTTTCAGGAATTAATTGTAATTTTGTACTTTATTTAATAAACATTATTTATGGCTCAACGGTTTAAGCTACTCACCTACTTTATTTTTGCCATCATGCTGGCGGCCTGTTCAAGCGAGGCTGCCGCACACTACAGCGTCAGCTATCAGGCCAACCCGTCCCAACAAGGTCTCACCGCCTATATCACCGACTATGATACCGGCGAGAAGCTCGACAGCGTGCTCGTGGGCACCGACGGCCTCGTCACCCTCGCCGGTGACATCGCCTCGCCCACCCTGGCCCGGCTCATCCTCGACGGCAACCGCACCGGCGTCTTCATCCTCGAGCAGGGCGACATCACAATCGACCCTGACTCACGCATAGGCCGGGGCACGCCACTCAACGATGCCTTCACCCATTATGCAAGCGTGTGTGACTCAATCGAGGCCCTATATGATGCAGCCCCCGCCGACTCAGCCGGCCTGGCCACCCGCGACAAGCTCAGAAAAGAATATGACATCTATAACTCGACCATGCTCGAGGCCAACGCCTCCAACCCCATAGGCTACTACATCTTCATCAGTCAAGCCTATGAGATGGACGCCGCTACCCTTGACGCAGCGCTCAAAAAGATGCCGCAATGGGCTTCTTCCAGGCGACTGGCCAAGCTCCAGTCATCTCAGCAAAAAGCCTCGGCGACAGCCACGGGCAACAAGTTCAAAGACTTTGAAGTCACCTACAACGACTCCACCTATCGCCTCAGCGACTATGTGGGACGCGACGGTAAATATCTGCTGGTCGACTTCTGGGCAAGCTGGTGTGGCCCCTGCATCAAGGAGACTCACACCATCAAGCGCATCCTCGCCCGCGACGGCAAGGCCATAAACGTGCTGGGCGTGGCCGTGTGGGACGAGCCCGAGAATACACTCCGCGCCATAAAGGCCCACCGGCTCCCCTGGCCCCAAATCATTAACTCGCGCAACACCGCCACCGACCTCTATGGCATCTCATCGATACCCCACATAATGATTATCGACCCACAGGGCACCATCGTGAGCCGTGGCTTGCAGGGTGCCGAGCTCGAAGACGAAATCTCGAGACTGCTCAATGGAGCCAAAGACGAGGGTGATGAAAGCACCGAGTCTCAACCCACTCAAAATCAATAAGCAATGGGAGTAACAAGATGCCGCGATTGCGGCCAGACAGTCTCTGACCGCGTCAACTATTGCCCCCACTGCGGCGGCCCCATGCATGACGCCGAGCCGGTGAGCGACACCCACGCCACCACGCCTCAGCACCAATATCCCCCTCAGCAGCAATACCCACCCCGGCAGCAACAGAGTTATCACACCCCGGGACAGCCACGACGGGGCAACAACTCGGGAGTGAAAGCCTTTTTCATCTCCTTTTTTGCCATCCTGATTATAGGATGTGCCGGATTTGCCATCTACTACCACTATTTCATGACACCCGAGGCACCCCGCGTGGTCACAGGAAAGCTCCGCTCCATGGCCAACAGCTTTGACGAATTAGGCGAATTTTACAACGGCATCGCCCAAGTAAAACGCGGCTCGGCAATCTACTACATCAACACCGCCGGCGACATCGTGCCCGCCCCCGACGGGAAGCACAATGGCGTGCACATCCCCGACGAAGACAATGACCTTGTCAAGATTGAGGTGGGTGGACGCTATGGCTACATCAACCGCAACACCCGCGACACCGTCATAAAACCCATCTACTCGACACTGGGTAGCTTCTACGATGGGTTTGCACTCGCCACCATCAAATATGGCCGCGAGGGGATGCCCGAGTATCAGTGCTACCGGGGATATGTCGACACCCGAGGCAACCACACCTTCCTGCCCGAGCACTTCAACGCCCTCAGCAATGCCCAAAGTGCCGTGAAGGAGCGCGAACGCATCGACGCCCTCCCCAAGGGAGTCTCGCTATATGCAATCGGCCTCCCCAAGGGCGTAAGCTCGGTCCACATCACCCGCGACAGCCTCTACACCTGGGACCTCAGCTTTGGTCGCGACGGCATCCTCACCCGCTATGGCTACTCCACCCGAGGTCAAGTGCCACGCAGCTACCGTGTCACTGCAGGCCATGTCTCCGAGATGTCCTACGAGAGCGGAGGCACAATCCACCGGTTTACATTCAAGCGCAAGCCGGCCGGCGACCATCGCGAAAACATCTACAAAATAGGACCGCAGACTCAGGAGCAAGTAGGCTCAGTGTCCTACTCACCCACCGACGGCACCACCACCTCGTGGCGTTTTGAGCAGCTCCCGGCCCTCAACAGCGCCCCCGCCGACAGCCTCGATTATGACGGCCGGCCCGTCCACCTGATACTCGGCCCGTCGACCTATGCCACGATTAATTATTATTAGCGGCACCTTTTTATCAATAATTTATCCCCAATTATTGAAATTCATTATTAACTTTGCAAAAACAAAAAAACACTAAGCAATATGGCAGAGATTAAATGTGTAGGCATCCTGACCTCGGGAGGTGACGCTCCCGGCATGAACGCCGCAATCCGCGCCGTCACCCGCTCGGCAATCTTCAGCGGATTTTCAGTTAAAGGCATCTACCGAGGCTACAAGGGTCTCATCACCGATGAGATTGTAGATTTCAAGACCCAGAATGTCTCCAACATCATCAACCGTGGCGGCACCATCCTCAAGACCGCCCGCTGCAAGGAGTTCCAGACTCCCGAAGGCCGACAGCTCGCCTACGACAACCTGCGCCGCCATGGCATCGACGCCCTGGTGGTGATCGGCGGCGACGGCTCGCTCACCGGCGCACGCATCTTTGCCAACGAGTTCAACTTCCCCATCATCGGCCTCCCCGGCACCATCGACAACGACCTCTACGGCACCGACTCGACCATCGGCTATGACACCGCCCTCAACACCATCATGGAGTGTGTCGACAAGATCCGCGACACCGCCACCTCCCACGAGCGCCTGTTCTTCATCGAGGTGATGGGCCGCGACGCCGGCTTCCTCGCCCTCAACGGCGCCATCGCTTCGGGAGCCGAGGCCGCCATCATCCCCGAGATTTCGACCGAGGTCGACCAGCTGGCCGAGCTCATCGAAAACGGCTTCCGCAAGAGCAAGAACTCGTCGATCGTGCTCGTGGCCGAGAGCCCCGTCACCGGCGGCGCCATGGGCCTCGCCGAGCGCGTCAAGAACGAATATCCCGGCTATGACGTGCGCGTCTCCATCCTCGGCCACCTCCAGCGCGGCGGCTCGCCCACAGCCTATGACCGCATCCTGGCCTCGCGCATGGGCGCGGCCGCCATCGACGCCCTGCTCGAAGACCAGCGCAATGTGATGATCGGTATACGCAACGACGAGATTGTCTATGTGCCCTTCACCAAGGCCATCAAAAACGACAAGCCCATCAACCGCGACCTCATGAACACCCTGCGCCGCCTCTCAATATAAAAAACATTCCCCCCACAACTATAAAAGGCACCCCTGTCACGAGGTGCCTTGTTTTAATCAAAAAAACAACCATGTGGTTAGCAATACTATATCTCATCATCGGCCTCATCTTGATATTGTGGGGAGCCAACGCTCTCACCGACGGAGCCTCGTCAGTAGCCAAGCGCATGGGCGTGAGTGACCTCATCATCGGCATGACCGTCATTGGTCTCGGCACCTCAATGCCCGAGCTCTCAGTGAGTCTCCTCTCGGCTCTAAACGACAGCCCCGGCATGGCGATAGGCAACGTCGTGGGCAGCAACCTGGTCAACATCCTACTCATCATCGGCATCACAGCCCTCATCGTCCCTATCGAGGTAAAAAAAAGCGTCGCCAATCGCGAGATAGTGCTGCTTATCGCCTCGTCACTGCTGCTACTCGTCATGGGCAACTCAGTGATACTCGACGGAGCCCCCGACAATATCCTCACCCGCATCGACGGCATCATCCTCATCTTCTGCCTCATCCTCTACCTCATCATGATAGTCTCTCAAGCTAAAAAAGGCAACAGCGACAACGCCGAGATTAATGCCCAGGCCCAAGAAGAGACCCATAAAAACACCAGCCTCCCCATCTGGAAGTCAGCCGTCTATATCATCGGAGGCCTGGCAGCCCTGGTGTGGGGAGCCGACCGCTTTGTCTCAGGAGCCGGCACCATAGCAGGTGCCCTGGGCATGAGCGACGCCATCATCGGCCTCACAATCGTCGCCGTAGGCACCTCCCTGCCCGAACTCGCCACCTCGGTCGCCGCAGCCATCAAAGGCAAAGGGGAGCTCGCCGTGGGCAACGTCATCGGCAGCAACATCTTCAACATCTTCCTCATCCTTGGCGTCACAGCCACCACCCGCCAGCTCCCATTCAGCGGCATCGGCAACATCGACCTGCTGACAATGCTCCTGGCATCAACCCTCTTCTGGGTCTTTGCTCGCTTCTACAAGCACGAGACCATCACCCGCCTCGAAGGCGCTATCCTCGTCACCCTCTACATTGCCTACACCGCCTACCTCATCTCCCAAATCTGACATCCCCATCTCCATCCATATCCTCCCCACGCTCCAAGAAAAACACACGCCAGAGCCATTTCACCATGAGCCAAAAACCAAGCCTCCACCCGGCACAATGCCACCAAAATTAAATTTTAATAATACTTTTTCAAATTTTATAGCCCGATTTATAAATTTTTGTTTATCTTTGCAAAAGCACCATCCAAATATCGACACATCAGTTTTCAACCAACACATAAAACTATGAATCTAACTAAATCATTTATCTCATTAGGGATGGTATTTGCAATCTTAACTGCGAGTGCCCTGCCAATGACCGACGTTGATTATTACAGGGTCAACACGTCTCCGGTAATTAATGACGAGCCCGACGACTCCCCGAGGCCGATGAGGCTCCCTGATGCGGCCAAAAACGGCGAGGGTGAGTTGATGGCCACAGGCTATGTGTCGTTTAAAATTGCAGGCCCGGGCTCCACAACCAAGCAGCTCGATGCCGCCGACCGAGACCCGCTACTCGCCGGCGACATAGTAAACGGCGATGTTGTAGGATACACCTTTACCGCAGATTCCAAGGGGCAGACTAAGCTTAAAAATTTTGTCAGATATAACCGTGCTGAAAAATCATTCACCACAATACGTGATGTGTCATCCGAGTCAAGGACAGTCCTCGACATGGCCTACGACCCTCTCCATAACAAAATGTATGCCCTGACAGTGGTCAACGGAGCTTCCAACACCAGCCTGAGTGAAGTTAACCTCACTACCGGCGCGTTAACGTTTCTTTACAACTTTGACCTGCGACTCTATAGCATGGCTTGCGACGGAGCAGGCAACCTGTTTTTTGTCGAGCGCACCAATGGACGTCTATGGGTAATCGAGTATAGTCGCTATAACAGCAAGGATTATACACCGGTGCGCATTGGAGGCAGTGGCAAGGGTGCTTTGATGATTAGCAGCATGTCTTACGACCGCACAACCAATAAACTTTATTGGGCACGCACCGGTCTTGATGACACAGGCGAGAAAAATGAGTGTATGCTCGTGGAAATCGACCCGCTCAACGGCACCCAGTTTGAAAAAGGGACTATCGGCAGGGGCAGTAAGTCAACTGAATTACTGACATTTGTCATCCCTGAGCCCGGCTACCCCGAGGGCTCACCCGCCCAAGCAACCGACTTAAAAGTAACCCCTCAGGCCAAGGGTGCCACTGCAGCCGACCTTTCATGGACAAATCCATCAGGCCAACTCGACAAAATCCTGATTTATGTCGACAACAACCTGAAACAGACACTCACCAATGTCACCCCCGGGGCTAAAACCAACCTCTCGCTAAAAGGTATCTCTCACGGATATCACTATTTCAGAATAATTGGCATCAACAGTGCCGGCGAAGGAAAACCAGCCGATTATTTTGTGTGGGTAGGCACTGACGTGCCCTTTGCGCCAACCAACCTCAATGTAAACCGTAATGTTGATGGGTCGGCACTATTGTCATGGGAGGCTCCCACCAAATCTATACATGGAGCCTATCTTCCTGAGACAATTAAATATCGCATCTCCCGCCATGCCGCCGATGGCAGCGACTCTATCCTCGTCAAAGTGCACAACGGTCTCACATTCATTGATAAGGTAGATAAAGGGCAGACCTATTCCTACACTGTCCAAGCACTTTCCAACAGCTTTGGTGACGCCACAACATCCGGGTTCAAATATATTGGAGATGCTAAAGAGCTCCCAATAATGAATTACTTCGATGATGCTGCCGAGCTAAATGATTTTGAAATTGAAGATCTCAATGGCGACAAAATGGGGTGGTCTTACACCGTGTTTGGCGGAAATGGCTTCATGAGTTGCATGAGCTTCAGCGACTCCCATGCCGATGATAAACTCATTACGCCTCCGGTAAAGCTTAAAAAAGATACTGAATACCTGTTGTCATTCAAGGTTGCCACCGGCAACGGCATATATGGACCCCGGTGGCTCAATGTGACAATGAGACGCACCGACAGTCTCACTCCCGATTCCATCTTCAATGAAAAATTGATGACCGACACTACCGAGGTGAGATACACTCCATTACGCGTAGCTCAGGACGGTGAATACATCTTCACATTCCACGATTACTCACAACCTACAAGGAGTTCACTGCGCCTTGACGACATCTTTATTCAAGAAAACAACTTTGGTAAACTCACCGGCCGTGTCACTGACATAAATGGCAACCCTATCGCAGGAGCCATCATTGATCTTTCCGAGCCATATTTCCGCCGCATTACTGACGCTGACGGTCGTTATGAAATAGACTACATCCCTACCAAAGCTCTCAAACTACGCGCTTCAAAATATCATTACTATGATACCACCTCTGAGGAGTTTACCCTTAATAGCGGTGAGGCACAAGAGCTCAACATCGTCCTCAACCGTTGCCCCCACTACAAGCTCAGCGGTTATATCATTGATGACAACAACAATCATGTGCCGGGAGTTGAAGTATCGATACGCTGCAATGGTGAAATCACTCGCACCAACACCGACAAAGACGGATACTTCATATTCCCCGATGTCATAAACCTCAACCACGGCATCGAGTTCTCCAAGCCCAAATATCGCTATGCCCGTGGCGCAATCAATGTCAAATCTGACACCACTTTAACCGTTAGAATACATCCCGGCATCCTCAACCCGTCAGCACCCGAAGCTAAGGTTGATGAGAATGGAATGGTGACAGTGTCCTGGAATGACCCCCGCGAATTGTTCCGTCGCGACTGTGGCGTGCAAGAAAAGCAGACCGGCACAGCAGGCGGCAACGAATATTCAATCGCCGGCACTGTGTGGCGTGTGCCGGCCCGCATCAACGCAATCTCTTGGATGAACTCCCCCTATGCCGGCCCTCACAAGACCATGAACCTATGGCTCTTTGACATCAATGAAGACGGCACGCCATCGAGTATACCGCTTTATAGCGCGATGGAGATACCTACTAATGGCGACCTCAATTGGACCACCCACTATATTCCCGAGCCAATCGAATGTCCCAACGGTTTCCTCGTGGGCGTAAGCTACTCCTATGGCATGAGCTCCCTCGCAATGGATACCGGCAGCGATGATGACTGGCCATTTATAGATGGTGTAAATTTCACCAACAAGGATTATCGCACCGAACGATGGAACTGCTGCGACCAATTCTTCCTCTACCGCAATTTCATGATACGACCCGAGGGTGAGCCACTTGACCCGGATTACGCTCCATTCGCTTATAATTTCAAGTTGTGGCGTCTTTCCGACAGTCAGTCTGCCGCTGACCCCTCACAATGGCAGTTACTCACTAAAGCCAATGGTGAGAACATTCATCAGTTCATTGAAAACTATTCAATCCTCCCTGCCGATAAATACCGTTATGCCATTGCAATAAAGTACCCTGATGGCACCGAAACCTCCCCGGTACTTTCTGAAATAGTGACCGAATACTCAGGCATCGAGTCAACAGCTGCCAATCAGGCATCAATCACTGTCAATGGTCTCGAAATAACAATTGCTGCCGCCTCTTCTTGCGACATCAAGCTATATGACCTCTCAGGCAGGTGCATTGCATCGGGCAACGGACATCTCGTCAAAGCATTTGATTCTCCCCGGCCCATATTAGTTTCCATCTCCTCCAACAACGAAAATATAATACGGAAAATCTATTTAAAATAACAACTGAGATATGAAGAATTTACTATCCATAGCTTTAGCCCTGATAGGGATCCTAAGCGCTTCATCCCAGGACTTCCTCACTAAGTTCACAACGTCCAAGACCGGTAATATCTCGATATATTTCAAGGCTGCCGAGCCCAATACAACTGTATCAATCACAGTCAACGACGGCGAGCCCACAACTGCCAATATCGCAAAAGCCAACTACTCGACAGCAATAAAAGTCGCTCTACCCTCCCAGGAGAGCAACACAGTGACAGTGAGTGCCAAAGGCATTACCCTCTTCAACTACGGTAACGGGAAAATGTCTAACATCGAATTTGGCCCCCAGGCCTCAACCATCAACGAAGTACGCGTCAACAACAACAACTTCTCGTCACTCTCCTTTGTTGACCAGCTCCCGGCCCTCACCTACCTTGTGGCCGGTGGAAACCCCGACATTACATCTGTAGCTATCAACCTCCCCAATCTGCAGAAACTTGAGCTTGACAATTCCCCGTCAGTCACCTCCCTGACCCTCAACACTCCTGAGCTAAATCTGTTAAAGCTCAACAAGTCAAAAATCACATCACTTGATCTTTCCGGCACAAAAATGGCCGACCTCACCCTCGCAGGTGACTCGTTATTGAAAACCGTCAATTTCGGCAATATCACCACCCTCAAAAATGTGTCAATCACATCCAATCCCGCCATTGAGTCGCTTTCATTCAAAAACATGCCCGAGCTGCTCAAAGTTATTCTCACAGGATGCCCGGCACTCAGCGACGTGACGCTTGAAAACCTCCCGCAGATGTGGCAGTTTAACGCCCCCGATGCCAATCTATCGTCAATCGACTTTGTCAACTGCCCTTTCCCCAAGGGTGACATCACCCTAAGCGGCAACAACTTTGAGACATTTGCTCCCAACACACCCGGGGTGTGGACCATGACTATCAACAACTTCAAGGCAAAAACAGTCGACCTCTCGGCTCTGCCTCTGCTCAACACCCTTAAAGCGACAGGCGGTGATATCGAGAAGATTATATTCCACAAAGAATCTCTTGACAGCGCGATGAAAAACCTTGATGTCAAAAACAACAACTTTACACTCATCAACCTGCCTCCACGTGGCAAGAATGTCAACACTGCTCTCAATTACTATGCACCTCAGAAGGTAATGCCCACAATTCCCGATGTAATTACAGTCAACACCCCCGTAGACCTCTCTGCTTGGGTCTTTGGACAAAGTCTTGAAGGCAATGTGGCGTCACAGATTGTGTGGGAAACCTCACTTGAAGAAATACTTCAGGAAGGGGAAGACTACACTGTTGAGAATGGTGTGTACACATTCCTCAAAGCCCGTGACGAGCAGGTGCGCGCCATCATCAGCAATACAGCATTTCCCGACTTCAAGATTACCCAGTCAGGCAATAACACCTACGATTACCGCCTCATTACCAACTACGCCACCCTTGAGGGTGCATCCGTGGGTATTGAAAACGTAAGCGCTGACGGCAATCTAAGCGTATCTGTTTCAGGGTCAACGCTCTACATAACAAGCGATAGCAATGTCGAAGTATACAACATTGAAGGCGTATTAATCTATCAAGGCGTTGCCACCACTATTTCTCTCAACAAGGGTGTTTATATAATCAGAAGCGGAGCCAACGTTGCAAAGATCATAATATAAAAATACGTATAATTGTCATTAATTGCAGAGCCGTGAGTAATCTTATTCACGGCTCTGACTATGCAGGGCGGAGAAAAAGTTGCACATTGATGGTGGATATGTGAATTATTTTTTGCAATTTTGCAGCATATTTCAAGTAGCTACTGATTTATGGAATTTTCTGCGCAACAAATTGCGACAATGGCCGGGGGCTCTGTCGACGGTAACCCCGATGTCATGGTGTCGACAATTGCCAAGATTGAGGAGGGTAAACCCGGCTCAATCACTTTTTTGGCAAATCCCAAATATACCCATTTCATTTACTCGACCGAGGCCTCTATAGTGTTGGTTGCCAACGATTTCACCCCCGAGCAGGAGGTGAAAGCGACCTTGATACGCGTGGCCGACCCCTATGGCACGGTGACCCACCTGCTGCAGATGGTGTCACAGATGATGACGCCTCAGCGCTCGGGTATCGAGCAGCCTTGCTTCATAGCCGAGGGGGTGGAGGTGCCTGAGGATGCATATATCGGCGCGTTTGCCTACATAGGTCGCGGTGCCAAGCTGGGCAGCGGGGTGAAGATTTACCCCCAGGCCTACATCGGCGACGGCGTGACTGTGGGCGACGGCACTACAATATATGCCGGGGCCAAGATTTACCACAACTGCCATGTGGGTGAGCGCTGCATCATCCATGCCGGGGCTGTGGTGGGAGCCGATGGATTTGGCTTTGCGCCCAATGCTCAGGGTTCCTATGACAAGATACCCCAGATAGGTTGTGTAGTAATAGGGGATGATGTGGAAATCGGGGCCAACACTACCATCGACCGTGCCACAATGGGCGAGACCCGCATCCACAACGGTGTCAAGCTCGACAATCTGGTGCAGATTGCCCACAATTGCGAGATTGGCTCCAACACCGTCATGGCCGCCCAGGGCGGAGTGGCAGGTTCGACCAAAATCGGGAGCCACTGTGTCACAGCCGGACAGGTGGGATTTGCCGGCCACATACACATCGGCGACCGCGTCACCGTGGGTGCCCAGTCGGGCGTGCCCAACAATGTGACCGACGGCCGCACCATCATGGGCTACCCTGCTGTCGATGCCCGCCAATTCCTGCGTCAGGCTGCCTATATCAAGCATATCGGCGAGCTCAACGACCGAGTGAAAAAACTTGAGAACGCACTTTCAAAATTAACCAATGATTGATCCATCACATCGCGATATGAAACAATTAACACTCAAAGACTCATTCAAAGTCACAGGTAAAGGCCTCCACACCGGCCTTGAAATTGAAGCCGAATTTCTCCCCGCCCCTACCGGGCACGGATACAAGATACAGCGCGTCGACCTCGACGACATGCCCGTCATTGACGCGCTTGCTGAAAATGTAGTGGCATCCAACCGTGGCACAGTCATCGCCAAGGGTGATACCAGCGTGAGCACCATCGAGCATGCCATGGCAGCTCTATATGCCCTGGGCATCGACAATGTACTCATCAAGGTCAACGGCCCCGAAATACCCATCCTCGACGGCAGCGCCCGAGTGTGGGTCGACGAGATCAAGAGAGTGGGTGTCGAAGAGCAGGATGCCGAGAAAGACTATTATATTGTCAAGTCCAAAATCGAAGTGCGCGACGACACTACCGGCGCCTCGATTGTTGTGTTGCCCGACGATGATTTCAGCATCGACACGATGGTACACTTTAACTCTCCCGTGCTCAACAACCAGTATGCCTCGCTCGATAATATGGAAAGCTTTGCCGACAATGTGGCCGGTAGCCGCACCTTTGTGTTTGTGCGCGAGATAGAGCCACTGGTGCAAGGCAACCTCATCAAGGGTGGCGACCTCGACAACGCCATCGTCATCTATGACACTCCCATGGAGCAGAGCCAGCTCGACCATCTGGCCGACATCATGAACGTGCCCCACAAGGAGGTGCATGAGCTGGGCTACCTCAACAACCGTCCCCTGGCATTTGACAACGAGCCTGCCCGTCACAAGCTGATGGATGTGCTCGGCGACGTGGCCCTCATAGGCCGACCGCTCAAGGGAAAGATTATCGCCACCTGCCCCGGCCACACAATCAACACTACATTTGCCAAGCGTGTGCGCCGCGAGATCAAGCGACAGGAGGTGCAGGTGCCCATCTACAACCCCAACGCCACCCCGGTAATGGACATGATGCGCATCCGCGAGCTTCTCCCCCACCGCTACCCCTTCCTGCTCGTCGACAAGGTCATCGAGATGGGCGACAAGCTACATCGTGGGCGTCAAGAACATCACCGCCAACGAGCCCTTCTTCCAGGGCCACTTCCCCCAGGAGCCGGTGCTGCCCGGCGTGCTCCAGATCGAGGCCATGGCCCAGACCGGCGGCCTGCTCGTGCTCAGCACGCTCGACGAGCCCGAACGCTACTCTACCTACTTCATGAAGATTGACAACGTGAAGTTCCGCCAGAAGGTAGTGCCCGGCGACACCCTCTTCTTCCACGTCTCGTTCATGACCGAGCTGCGCCGCGGCTGCGCCGTCATGAAGGGCTATGCCTTTGTGGGCGACAAGATTGTCACCGAGTGTGAGTTCATGGCCCAGATTATCAAAAACAAATAGGGAACTATCCCACATCTATCAACCATCATCAGCATTATCTATAAATGAATCAACCACTTGCCAATATTCATCCCGATGCCAAAATAGGCCGCGATGTCATCATCGAGCCCTTTGTTACCATCCATGGCAATGTAGAAATAGGTGACGGCACCCACATCATGTCGGGTGCTACCATCATGGACGGCGCCCGCATCGGCAAGAATTGCAAAATATTCCCCGGAGCCGTGATTTCGGCCATCCCCCAGGACCTCAAGTTTAAGGGCGAGGAGACCACAGCGATTATCGGCGACAACACCACCCTGCGTGAATGTGTCACCGTCAACCGAGGCACCGCCGCCAAGGGCAAAACCGTGGTAGGAAGCAACTGTCTCATCATGGCCTATTGCCACGTTGCCCATGACTGTGTCATAGGCAACCACGTCATCATCTCCAACGCAACCCAGTGTGCCGGCGAGGTCCAGGTCGACGACTATGCCGTCATAGGCGGAGGCTCGCTCATACACCAGTTCTGCCATCTCGGCCCTCATGTGATGATCCAGGGGGGTGCGCTCATCAACAAAGACATTCCCCCGTTTGTCAAGGCAGCCCGCGAGCCCATCAGCTATGCAGGTGTCAACTCCATAGGCCTGCGACGCCGCGGTTTCAGCAACGAGACCATCACCAATATTCAGGAAATCTATCGTTTCCTCTACCTCTCGGGGCTCAACTTCATGGACGCCATCGACCGCATCGAGGCCGAGCTCCCGTCGTCCAAGGAGCGCGATGAGATCATCCTCTTTGTGCGCAATGCCAAGCGTGGCATCATCCGAGGTTACAACTGATATTTCGCATCTCAATAAATATAACGGCATCGGTGGAATTAACCCATCGATGCCGTTATCTTTTTCTAACAAAAAGCCTGTTTGGATTTAAACCAAACAGTTTCTAAGAGTGTGTTTGGATTTAACTCGTATTAAGATTGAGAGTCAATTACGAGGGATTTTTTCATCGTGAAGAAGGAGCGTAGCGAGCTACGCGACTGATGAACGGAGGAAAAAGCACCGTAATTGGCCTCAAGATTAATGCGAAACATATTCATACAATCACTCATTCTTTAATATAACTATTTTTTGTGTGTTAAATTCAAACATACTCTAAGAGTCGGTATTATTTCAGCAGGTCGCCCATCATCATCTCCATAGTGAGGAAGCCGGTGTGGTCCTTGACCCACTCGGCAGCAACAACGGCGCCAAGAGCAAAACCGTCGCGGCTCTTGGCGCGGTGCTCGATGGTGATAGTGTCGACCGGTGAGTCCCACTTGATGATGTGGGTGCCCGGGACCTCCCCCTCGCGCTCATGCTCGATGAGCAGGTTCGATGCCGGATGAGCAGCCTCCTCGGTCCACGCGTCATATCGGCTTGAGGTGTCGATGATGCCGTCGGCCAAAGTGATTGCCGTGCCGCTGGGATGGTCGAGCTTGTGGATGTGGTGTATCTCTTTCATCGAGGCTGTGTACTGCGGGAAATTATTCATCACCCGGCTAAGGTAGCGGTTGAGCGCAAAAAAGATGTTGACCCCGATACTGAAATTGGAAGTCCAGAAAAAGGTGTTTCCACCATCCTCCACCATCTTCTTGATGCGAGGCATCTCGGCAGTCCATGCAGTGGTGCCCGAGACGACTTTCACGCCACGCTTGAAACACTCGATGTAGTTATCGACCGCCATCGCGGGGATTGTAAACTCGATAGCAACATCGGCGCTCTTAAACTCGGGAGAGTCAAAATCACTGCGGTTGTCAACATCGATGCGGGCCACAATCTCGTGACCTCGCTCAAGGGCTATGCGCTCGATGGCATGCCCCATTTTTCCATATCCTATTAATGCTATTTTCATTTTCCTGTTTTGTAAGAGAGAGAGGGATGGGGTAAGTAATCAATTATCTATTCTCCAAAGTACTTCAGAAAAATAAATGAACATATCAGGCTCTCTTGGAAAAATCAATGAGGTTGGTGCTACCCAGCGCGCCCAACGCCCGATTGACAGCATAGAAAAGGTTGTCAGTCGAGGCATAG
>JAAGKN010000950.1_pt1 | contig 87570 bp, 80 predicted proteins | sample 6206371 | NCBI WGS metagenome assembly JAAGKN01 (sample SAMN11533720, study PRJNA540317) | gut metagenome | isolation source: fecal pellets from male and female animal of same cohort | host: Peromyscus leucopus | place: USA:CA | collected 2017 | reverse complement strand
AGTTCGAGTCTTACCCCCGCAACCACAAGGGACTATCTTTTAGATAGTCCTTATTTTTTGTTTATATCATTAATGTGTTTGATTTTCAAATTCTTTTACGGGTCTTGAAATTATTAAATGTTTATAATATAATATTACGAATGCGAAAAAATACTAAAAATAGGGCAGGGGGTATTATATGGATAAATTTAAATTAGTGAGTAAGTTTAAACCCACAGGTGATCAGCCGCAGGCAATCGAGTCCCTTGTGAAAGGTGTTTTAAGCGGTAACAGGGAACAGACACTTATGGGTGTGACAGGCTCGGGAAAAACCTTTACAATGGCTAATATTATTGAAAAAATCAACAGACCCACGCTTGTCCTTGCACACAACAAAACCCTGGCTGCACAGCTTTGCAGTGAGTTTAAAGAGTTTTTTCCTGAAAATGCTGTGGAGTATTTTGTGTCCTATTATGATTATTATCAGCCGGAGGCTTATGTTCCGACAACAGATACTTATATAGAAAAGGATTCATCCATTAATGATGAAATTGATAAATTGCGTCACTCTGCAACAGCAGCTCTTTTTGAAAGGCGCGATGTGATTATTGTTGCTTCTGTTTCCTGCATCTATTCAATCGGTGACCCTATTGATTACCAAAGCATGGTTATTTCTTTAAGAACAGGGATGGAATACGGCAGGGATGCACTTATTGAAAAGCTGGTTTCCATTCAGTATGAACGCAATGACATTAACTTTGTGCGCAATAAATTCAGGGTAAGAGGGGATACTCTTGAGGTGTTCCCTGCAGGCTCATCGGGAAATGCTGTCAGAATTGAATTTTTCGGAGATGAGATTGACCGCATTTGCGAAATTCAGCCCCTTACAGGCAAGGTTGAGGGTGTGCTTTCACACGTTTGTCTTTACCCTGCTTCACACTATGTTGTGGGTGCTGAAAAAATGAAAAAAGCAATTGATAAAATATATAATGAAATGGTTGAAAGAGTTGCTTATTTTGAGGAAAACGGCAAGCTTCTGGAAGCGCAGCGAATTAAAGAGCGTACGATGAATGATATTGAAATGCTGCGCGAAACGGGATTCTGCAAAGGTATTGAGAACTATTCGGCATTAATGAGCGGAAGAAAACCCGGGGAAGCTCCGTTTACGCTTATAGATTATTTCCCTGATGATTTTCTCCTTTTTTGTGATGAAAGCCATGTTATGCTGCCGCAGGTCAGGGGGATGTATGCAGGTGACAGAGCACGTAAGGAAAGCCTTATTGAATATGGTTTCAGGCTTCCGAGTGCACTTGATAACAGACCGCTGCAGTTTGATGAATTTTACAATAAAATCAATCAGGTTATATTTACGTCGGCAACTCCCGGTGCTTTGGAAAAGGAAAAAAGTGCACAGATTGTTGAGCAGGTTATAAGACCTACAGGATTGCTTGATCCTGTTATTACAGTAAAGCCGACAGAGGATCAGATGGATGACCTTTTGTCTGAAATCAATATACGTACACAGCGCGGCGAGCGAGTGCTTGTTACTACACTTACAAAAGCTATGGCGGAAGATTTAACAAAATACCTTGAGGGCTTTGATGTTAAGGTTCGCTATATGCATCACGATATTGATACCATTGAAAGAATGGAAATTATACGTGATTTAAGACTTGGTGAATTTGATGTTCTTGTAGGTATTAACCTTTTGCGTGAGGGACTTGATATTCCTGAAGTATCGCTTGTAGCCATTCTTGATGCTGATAAGGAGGGCTTTTTGCGTTCTGAAACCTCACTTGTTCAGACGATAGGAAGGGCAGCAAGAAACGAAAATGGTGAAGTGATTATGTATGCCGACAGTGTAACCCCTTCAATGGAGCGTGCAATTACCGAAACGGTGCGAAGAAGAGAAATCCAGGAGGCGTACAACAAGGCACACGGCATAACACCTAAAACAATTAAAAAGGACGTACACCAGATTATTGAAATTACGTCAAAGGAAAAGGTTGAGGGCAAGCGTAAGCACCTTACAAAGAAGGAAAAGGCTCTCCTGATTAATCAGCTTACAAAAGAAATGAAAGAGGCGGCTCGTATGCTTGAATTTGAGCACGCAGCATTTTTGCGTGACCAGATAGCCGAGCTGGAAAAATAATGATGGCTACAATTTTTAATGATAAAAATTTTTGGAAAAATGCAATCAGGCTTACTGTGCCTGTTGCCTTGCAAAATTTGCTTACAAGCTCGTTTACGCTTGCTGATACGCTGCTTGTGAGTAATTTAGGCGATGTTGCACTGTCCTCGGTTGGTATGATTGGGCAGTGGGCTTGGCTTATGAATATGATATTGGTCGGTTTTTGCTCGGCCACTACAGTATTTATTTCACAGTATTGGGGTGTAAAGGATTTAAAGCATATACGCCATATTGCAGGTATTTCTGTTATATTTGCAATTGGAGTATCCCTGATTTTTACCGTGTTCAGTTTTGCAGCACCATCGCTTGTTGTGCGGATTTTTAATTCGGATGCAAAGGTTATTGCTGCCGGAGTTGAATATTTGAGGGTAGTTGCTTTTTCGTATATTGCAATTGCGCTTACCAATATTCTTGCAGCGGTTTTGCGTGCGGTTGAAAATGTTAAGCTGCCTATGTATGTTTCGGCATTTACAACCGTTCTTAATATAATTCTTGATTATTGCATGATTTTCGGCAAATTTGGTTTTTCTGAAATGGGTATCAAGGGAGCAGCGCTTGCCACAGCAGTTTCATCATGGCTTGGTGTGGTGCTGATTGTTGCAATTTCAGCTGTGCAGAAAAATATACTTATCGGCAGTCCGAAGCAGTATTTTGCTTTCAGTAAATCGGAGCTGAATGCTTACATTAAAAAAGCCGCACCTGTTGTTCTGAATGAGGGTATGTGGGGTGCAGGCACGTTTATCTATAATATTATTTTCGGTAATATGGGATATGAGTATTTTTCGGCGCTTACAATTGTAAGAAGCTTTGAAAATATAGCCTTTGTTTTATTTATAGGTATATGCAGTGCATCCTCTGTAATGATTGGCAAATCAATCGGTATGGGTGATATTAAGCGCGGTCTTTTGGATTCCAAAAGATTTATGATTATCGTTCCGTCTTTAGCTGTGGTTGTTGCCATGTTTATAGCGTTGTTCAGAAATCAGCTTGTCAGCATATTTAATATGGGGAATAATATAAGTGAAAATACGCTTAATACAGCAGTCAGTATTATGATTATCTATGCAGCGGTGTTTCCTTTGAGAATGCTGCCGTATCTTGAAATTGTATCCATTTTCAGGTCAGGCGGCGATACTGTTACCGGCGCAAAGTATGAGCTGATATGCTTGTGGGCATTGTCTGTTCCCGCAACATTAATTGCTGTTTATGTATTTAAAGTGCCGTTTATTGCAGCTTTTGCAATTATGTATATATTTGAGGATATCCCTAAAAATATTCTTTCACTAAAATTTTATTTTTCAAAAAAATGGATTAAGCCTGTAACCGAACAGGGCAAAGCAGGGCTGAAAAAACTACTTGAGCAGGAGAATACATCCAATGGTTAAAAATATTGTTGTAAAAGGTGCAAGAGAGCACAATTTAAAAAATATTGATGTTGAAATTCCAAGGGACAAGCTGGTCGTTTTTACAGGACTTTCCGGTTCAGGCAAGTCAAGTCTTGCCTTTGATACGATTTATGCCGAGGGCCAGCGACGCTATGTAGAATCTCTTTCATCCTATGCAAGGCAGTTCCTCGGTCAGATGGAAAAACCGGATGTGGATAGCATTGAGGGTCTTTCTCCGGCAATTTCTATTGACCAGAAAACTACATCTAAAAATCCTCGTTCAACTGTCGGAACAGTTACCGAAATTTATGATTATCTCCGTCTGCTTTATGCAAGAATAGGTATTCCGCATTGTACAAAATGCGGCAGGGAAATAACGCAGCAGACGGTTGATCAAATTGTTGATACTGTAATGGAGCTTGAGGATAAAACAAGAATACAGATTCTTGCGCCGATTGTCAGAGGCCGTAAGGGAGAATATATCAAAGAGCTTGATAATGTTCGCAAGTCAGGCTTTGTCCGTGTACGTGTTGACGGTTCAGTTTATGATTTGTCCGAAGAAATAAAAATGGACAAAAATAAAAAACATAATATCGAAGTTATCGTTGACAGGCTTGTTATTAACCGTGATATAAAATCACGTCTTACAGATTCCATTGAAACGGCCACACATCTGTCTGACGGTGTTGTGATTATAGATATAGTTAATAAAGGTGAAGAATTGTTTTCACTCAATTATGCCTGCCCGGAGCATGGTGCTGTTATTGAGGAAATGAGTCCGCGTATGTTTTCCTTTAACAATCCCTTTGGTGCCTGTAAAAAATGCTCTGGTCTTGGATTTTATAAAGAGATTGACCCTAATCTTATAATACCTAATAAAAAGCTTTCAATAAATCAGGGCGCAATTAAAGCATCGGGATGGAATATTAATGACGGCTCAATTGCAAAAATGTATTATGAGGGTCTGTCAAAGGAATATGGTTTTTCGTTGGATGTTCCTATTGAAATGATTAATTCCGAGGGCTTAAATGCACTTCTTTACGGTACCAATGGCAAAAAAATCAATATGAAGCGTGTTACATCATATGGTACAGGTACGTATAAAAATGATTTTGAGGGCATTGTATCCAATCTTAAAAGACGTTATGAAGAAACCTCCTCCGATATGATGCGCGGCGAAATCGAATCCGTTATGACTACCTGTATTTGCCCGGATTGCAAAGGGTCAAGACTTACACCTGAAATAATGAGTGTAACTGTAGGCGGGTTGAATATACACGAGTTTTGCAGTATGCCCATAGGTGAGGAGCTGGAATTTATCAGCAATCTTCAGCTTACCGAGCGTGAAAAGTTAATCGGCACACTTGTAATAAATGAGATAAGGGAAAGACTTGAATTTCTTAATTCCGTCGGTCTGGAATATTTGTCATTATCACGTGAAGCTGCCACACTTTCCGGCGGTGAGGCGCAAAGAATTCGTCTTGCAACACAAATAGGCTCTTCCCTTATGGGGGTTCTATACATTCTTGATGAGCCGTCAATCGGTTTGCACCAGCGTGATAATGATAAGCTTTTGGGCACGCTTAAGCATTTGAGGGATCTGGGCAATACGCTGATTGTTGTTGAGCACGATGAGGATACAATGCGCAATGCGGATTATATTGTTGATATTGGTCCCGGTGCAGGTGTGCATGGCGGTGAGCTTATTGCAGCAGGTACAGTAGAGGATATAATTAACTGTGAAAATTCTGTTACAGGTATGTATTTGAGCGGCAGACGTGCTATTCCTGTTCCGCAAAAACGCCGCGACGGCAATGGGAAAAAGCTTACAATTTACAAGGCGTGTGAAAATAATCTTAAAAATATAAATGTCGAAATTCCGCTAGGCAAGCTGGTGGCAGTAACAGGTGTTTCAGGTTCGGGCAAATCAAGTCTTGTAAATGAAATACTCAATAAATACTTGTCAAATGTTTTAAATGGTGCAAAAAAACGCCCCGGAAAGTTTGAAAAAATAACAGGTGCAGATAATCTTGATAAGGTTATTAATATTGATCAGTCACCAATAGGCCGTACACCACGTTCAAACCCTGCTACCTATACAGGCGTATTTAATGATATCCGAGAGCTTTATGCACAGACTCCCGATGCAAAGCAGAGGGGATATAAAGCGAATCGTTTTTCATTCAATGTAAAGGGCGGAAGGTGTGAAGCCTGCCAGGGTGACGGAATTGTTAAAATCGAAATGCATTTTCTTGCCGATGTATATGTTCCGTGTGAGGTGTGCGACGGCAAACGGTATAATCGTGAAACCCTTGAGGTGAAATTTAAGGGCAAATCCATTTTTGATGTTCTTGAAATGACAGTTGATGAGGGCGTTGCGTTCTTTGCACAGCAGCCTAAAATTTTCAATAAGCTCAAAACCCTGTCCGAGGTTGGACTTGGATATATAAAAATCGGTCAGAGTGCAACTACACTTTCCGGCGGTGAGGCACAAAGGGTAAAGCTGGCAACAGAGCTTTCAAAGCGAAGCACAGGCAAAACAATCTATATTCTTGATGAGCCTACAACAGGCTTGCATACTGCCGATGTGCACAGACTTGTTAATGTGCTGAATATGCTGGTGGATTCGGGCAATACGGTTGTTGTTATTGAGCATAATCTGGATATAATAAAAAATGCCGACCATATTATTGACCTTGGGCCTGAAGGCGGTAAAGGCGGCGGAAAAATTGTGACTGCCGGTACGCCCGAAGAGGTTGCCAAGTGTAAAAAATCATATACAGGGCAGTATCTGAAAAAATATCTTATATAAAAATCATTATAGCCACTCTTTAAAGCAAAACTGCGTTACGGCACTTCAGCTAAGGGTGGCTATGTTTTTATTTATTAATACTGCAGATAATAAAATAATTACATTGTTGTAACAAATATTGTCTGATAATGTCAACTATGATATTATTTTATAGATAAAAATATGATAGGAGATACTCTATGGAAAGAAAAGTTGTTATTTTTAATCATCCGTTAATTCAGCATAAATTAAGCATTCTTCGTTCATCTGAAACAAGCACAAAGGATTTTCGCCAGCTTATCAATGAAATTGCTATGCTTATGACTTTTGAAGCAACAAGGAATCTGCCTACTGAAAATATTAAGGTTGAAACCCCTTGCGGCATTGCAGACTGCAAGCATATTGCCGGCAGAAAGCTTGCATTTGTTCCTATTTTACGTGCAGGTTTGGGTATGGTTGACGGCTGTTTGCAGCTTGTTCCTGCAGCCCGTGTAGGTCACATCGGTCTTTACAGAGATGAGGAAACGCATACACCTGTTGAGTATTACTGCAAGCTTCCAAAGGATATTGAAGAGAGAGATGTATATGTTGTTGACCCGATGCTTGCAACAGGCGGTTCAGCAATTGATGCGATTTCTCAAATTAAATTAAGAAGTCCAAGAAAAATTGTGTTTATGTGCATTATAGCAGCACCTGAAGGACTTGAGGCTTTAAAAGAAGCACATCCCGATGTTGATATTTACTGTGCTGCTCTTGATGAAAGGCTTAACGAGGATTGTTATATTATCCCCGGTCTTGGTGATGCAGGTGACAGAATTTTCGGCACAAAATAAACCTGAATTCTTTTGGCAATAATTTATTGTAAATATTATTATATGAGGAGAGGTCAGTAAAATGGCAAAATCAAAATTAAAGGTCGGTAAGGACGGCATTTACGATGCACGTCAGCTTGGCGGCGGAAAAATGGTTGTTCTCGGTTTTCAGCATATGTTTGCTATGTTCGGCGCAACGGTAACAGTTCCGCTTCTTACAGGCTTAAGTATTTCAACAACCCTGCTTTTTGCAGGATTGGGAACGCTTTTGTTCCATTGCCTTACAAAATTTAAGGTTCCTGCATTTCTCGGTTCATCCTTTGCATTTCTCGGTGGTTATGCAGCAATAGCTCCTATGGCAGCTGATGGTTCGCCTAATAAGGAAATGCTGCCGTATGCCTGTTTAGGTGTTGCGTGCGCAGGTCTTGTTTATCTTGTGCTTTCAGCACTGATTAAATTTGTCGGAATCAATAAAATAATGAAATTGTTCCCACCTGTAGTAACAGGTCCTATCATTATTGCAATCGGTCTTGGCCTTGCACCAAGTGCTGTATCAAACTGTTCACAAAACTGGTATCTTGCACTTATTGCTCTTGCTCTTATTATTATATTTAACATATTCGGTAAGGGTATGATTAAAATAATCCCTATTCTGCTTGGTATTGTATGTACCTATCTTGTAGCTGTGGTTGTTGGAAATATCTGCGGCGTTGAAAGCTTTGCAATTGATTTTACGCCGGTAAAAGAGGCAGCTTGGATTGGTTTCCCGATTGAATGGTCATCAACCGTATTCGGCGGTGTAAATGATCCTTCAAAGGCTACAACTGCAATCATTGCAATTATGCCTATCGCAATTGCAACAATGATGGAGCATATTGGTGATATTTCAGCGATTTCAGCAACCTGTAAGAAAAATTACATTTCTGATCCCGGCCTTCACAGAACCTTGCTTGGCGACGGACTTGCAACAACTCTTGCATCTCTGTTCGGCGGTCCTGCAAATACAACATACGGCGAAAATACAGGCGTGCTTGCTCTTTCAAAGGTTTATGACCCGAGAGTAGTACGTATTGCAGCTTATTTTGCAATTCTTTTCTCCTTCTGTCCTAAATTTGCAGCGGTTATCGAAACAATTCCGGGAGCTGTTGTAGGCGGAATTTCTTTTGTACTTTATGGTATGATTTCAGCAATCGGTGTAAGAAATATTGTTGAAGCAAAGGTTGATTTCTCTAAAGCAAGAAACACAATTATTGCTGCTGTAATTCTTGTTGTTGCTCTTGGTTTGAGCAGCGGTATTTCCTTTACGGTTAAAGGAACTTCTGTTACAATTACAGCTCTTGCTTGTGCTTCAATCGCAGGTATTGTTCTTAACCTTATTTTCCCTGAAAAGGACTTTAATCCTGAAACTGCATTTGAGTCGGATTCAAAATCAGCACAGATAAATGTTGAAAAGGAATAAATCTTTAAAAATTAAGAATTGAACCTTGTTTTGTAAAATTCTTGTTTAGCTAAATTCATATGCAATCATTAAATCAGGCAGTACTTTTACGTGCTGCCTTTTTCTTTGCTGTTTTATATGTTGAATATTCTAATACGCTGTGTTAAAATGAAATCAGACCCGGCATATTATTTTTGAAATGAGGTATTTGCATGAGAAATCATGAAGTAACGGAAAGAAAACCGCTTTTAAATGCTGACGGCACATTGCGTGAACCGGGCTGGAGCAAAAATCTGGTTCAGATTTATGACAGAAATCAAATTAAGAAAAGAAAAACAAGAATTAAGGAATGGGATTACTATTCAGTAATTTCAAACAAGCATAATATTGCTGTTTGTTTTACGGTTTCTGATTTAGGTTACCTTGAGCTTGACAGTGTAAGTTTTCTTGATTTTAATAAAGCCGAGGAGCATACACAGCCCGTTATGGCTGCCTTTCCTATGGGAAGACTTAATATGCCTTCAACCTCTGAAAAGGGCAATGTTATAATAAAAAATAAAAAGCTTGCTTTAGAGTTTATTGTTAAAGACGGCAAGCGTATTATACGCTGCGATTATCCCTCATTTGACGGCGGCAAGGGTCTTAAGGTTAATCTTACTCTTGATAATCCGAAAGAAGATACTATTGTTATTGCCACGCCTTGGGCTGAAGATAAAAAAGCGTTTTATTATAATCAGAAAATAAATTGTATGCCTGCAAGCGGCAAGGTTAAATACGGTGATAAGGAGTACGAATTCTGCCCGGATACGGATTTCGGTGGCCTTGACTGGGGCAGAGGCGTATGGACGTATGATAACGTTTGGTATTGGGGTTCAGGTTCAGGTGTAGTTGACGGTCATCGTTTTGGATTTAATATCGGCTATGGTTTTGGTGACACCAAAGCTGCATCTGAAAATGTTATATTTTATGACGGCGTTGCGCATAAGCTTGATGATGTAACCTTTAATATAAGTGATAATTTTACAGATCCCTGGACATTCACATCTTCAGACGGCAGATTTGAAATGGATTTTGTGCCTATTATTGACAGAAGTGATTATACCAGCGCTGTCGTTATTGTTACTGACCAGCATCAGGTTTTCGGCAGAATGACAGGTAAAGCAGTACTTGATGACGGTACGGAAATACATATTAAGGATTTCCTTTGTTTTGCTGAAAAGGTTCATAATAAGTATTAATTATAATATTCATACTGATGAATGAAAAACTTATGCTGAAAGATTTATGGCAAAGTTGAAATAGATTTAAAGTTCGTTTTATATTACAAATGTTTAATCGGGATAGTTATTTCTATCCCGATTTTGTAATTTGTGCGATATTTGTGTAAATATTTTAATTTTTATGTTTATTTTATTTTATATTTATGTTACAATACAATAAATATGTGCCGTGGTATGGGGTAAAAAATCAGTATGTTTTTGCCGGTAAATATGAAATGAAAGGGGAAGCATTGTGAAAAAAATAAAGATATTGTTATTAGTGTTATGTATAGTATTTTTATTTTCAGGCTGCAGCAGCTTCAGGCTCGCTACGTCAATTGATGATTTGATTTCTCCCATTTCTCCCAGCGGCGATAATGCAGGCGTTCAGAATGCAGTTGATGAGTACTGCAAAGGCGGATATTTAATTAAAATCCCTTCAAGCGGTGATTATGCAACTTCCTTTGTTTTCTATGATTTGGACGGAGATGAACAGGACGAAGCAATTGCTTTTTATGAGCCTTCATCAGCACTCGGCACAGTAAATATGGCTGTGTTAAATAAAAATGCAGACGGCAAATGGAGCGTTGTTGATAATATTCAGGGTAACGGAACAGCTGTTCACCGTGTTGATTTTTCAGACGTGAACAATGACGGCAATGCAGAAATCATTGTTTGCTGGAGTCTTATATCAAAATCAACTAATTTTAATCTTGAGGTTTACAGATATGAAAACACCGACGGCTCATATAGCTTGGCGGCTGTTGATGATCCTGTAACAGCAGGTGAATTTATTTGTGCTGATGTGAATGACGATGGTGCTAACGAGCTTTTGGTGTTTACGGTCGGCACCTCATCCGAATCTGCAAGAGCTGCACTTTATTCCTTTAAGAACAACGAAAAAAGATTGCTTGGTGAAACGAAATTAGATGGCACAATCAGCTCCTTTTCAACAATCACCGCGGGCAAAACAGATGAGGGCACCAGCGTTTATGCCGATGCAGTAAGGTCTGACGGAAACTCAATGGTTACAGAGCTGATTTACTGGTCAAACTATTATGATTCAATCGTATCACCATTTTATAGTTATAGTACCGGCAGGACAAAAGAGACTGCAAGGTCAAGTATGATTTCTTCAAAGGATATTGACGGTGATGGTGTTATCGAAATACCTACTGACGAAGACGTAAGCTCGCTTCCGGAGCAGATTACGGCACAGAGCTGGGTTAAGTATGAAAGTACGGTGCTTAAGCATAAGTGCTATTCTTACTCCTGCAAGCGAGACGGATATTCACTTATTGTTGATGATAAACTATTTTCAAAGGTGAATGTTGAATATGATAATGACAGACGTGAGCTTACTGTATTAAATGATGAACAGGTTTGCTTTGGTATTGTAACGGTTCTTAAATCAGCATATAATCCTTCAGAATATAAGGATTATGAAGAAATATTCAGTAATTCCGGATTTGTTTATCTTGCAAAAACAGATGAAAATTCCGATATTAATATTACAATTGATGATTTGAAAAATATGATTAAATCCTATTAAACTTATTAAAGGGAAAAGAGGAGTAGTATGAAAAAGGTATTGGTTGCAGAGGACGAAGAGTCAATCCGCGAGTTTATAGTCATTAACCTTACAAGAAGCGGTTATGAGGTTGAGCAGGCTGAAAACGGAGCAGTTGCTCTTGAGAAATTTGCAAAGGACGGAAACAGCTTTGATGTTGCTATTTTGGACATTATGATGCCGGAAGTAGATGGACTGGCTGTTTGTAAGGAGCTTCGCAAAACCTATACGGATTTAGGTATTATTATGTTAAGCGCCAAAACACAGGAAATGGATAAGGTTACAGGCTTGCTCTTCGGTGCCGATGATTATGTAACGAAACCTTTTTCTCCAAGCGAGCTTATGGCGAGGGTTGACGCGGTGTACAGACGTGTTGAAATGACCAGAGGATTCAGAAAAAATGATACCACAGGTGACAGCATTATTCTTGATGAATTTGAGCTTAATCTTCGCAACAGAACGCTGGCAAAGAATGGTGAGCTTATTGAGCTTACACAGGTTGAATTTCAGATTATAGAATACTTTTTTAAAAATCCAAATGCTGCACTTTCCAGAAATGACATTTTAAAAACGGTTTGGGGTGCAAATTACTTTGGTGATGAAAAAATCGTTGATGTTAACATAAGACGATTGAGAATAAAGGTTGAAGAAAATCCTTCAAATCCTACAAGACTGGTAACAATATGGGGTCTGGGATATAAATGGATTACAGAAAAACAATAATTTCGGCAGGCTGAATAATGAAAAAAACTTTGTTTCAAAAATTGCATATTCCTAAAATCAGAGGTATTACACTTCGCTGGCTGATTAATATTATAGGTGTTATAGCAGTCTTTTTTATAATAGTTTTTGTGGTTTTCTCTTTTTCAATTAAAACACATTATTATTCTAATGTTGAAAGTATTTTGAATTCCGGAACATCAACAAGCGCCGTGGGCTATTTTTCCTCCAATCTTGAATCGGGGATTTCGCTTGAGCAATCAGCCGTTGATTTTCTTGACAGCTATAGTTATAAGGAAAAAACCACCACTTGGATAATTGACAGTGAGGGCGATGTTGTTCTTTCCTCCAGCGGTTTTGCTATCGAAAAACAGGATATGCCCGATTTCAATCAGGCACTTACCAGTTCGGAAGGTACAGGAAAGTATATTGGCACGATTAACAGCGGTGAAAAGGTAATGGCAATTTGCCGCATTATAAAAAATCCTGATAATGATATCGTCGGAGCAGTACGTGTAATGTCATCCCTTGATCAGATTGATAATCAGGTTGGCACGATAATATTTTTGATTTTTATAGGCCTTTTAATTATTTTTGCAATTATAATTTTTTCAAATCTGTTTTTTATACGATCTATTATTATACCTGTACAGGAGATTAATGAAACGACTAAAAAAATTTCGCAGGGTGATTATTCCGTTCGTATTGAAAAAAAATATAACGATGAAATCGGTAATTTGTGTGATTCCATTAACTCAATGGCAGAGGAAATATCGCAGACCGATAAAATGAAAAATGATTTTATTTCAACAATTTCTCACGAGCTGCGAACACCGCTTACTTCTATAAAGGGCTGGGGTGAAACGCTTACTTTAGGCTCAAGCGAAAATGTTGATGAACTTACACGCAAGGGACTTGAGGTTATTGTTAAAGAGGCAGGCAGGCTGGAAGGCTTTGTTGAGGAGCTTCTGGATTTCTCAAGACTCCAGAGCGGACGAATGAATCTGCGCCTTGGAAAAACCGATGTTTTTGCCGAGCTGGATGAAACTGTATTTACTTTCCGTGAGCGTGCAATGCGTGAGGGGATAGAGGTAAAATACAGTATACCTGAAGTGCCTGCGATTGCAAATGCCGATGCAAACAGATTAAAACAAGTATTTATGAATATACTTGATAATGCACTTAAATATTCACGCTCTCCCAGTAAAATATTTGTTAAAGCACAGTTTGTTAAGCTTGATCAGAATGATTTTATCAGTATCGCCATTGCCGATCAGGGCTGCGGAATAAGCAAAGAGGATTTGCCTCACGTTAAAGATAAATTCTATAAAGCAAATGTGTCTGTGCGCGGTTCGGGAATAGGACTTGCCGTAACAAACGAAATCATCAATCTTCACAACGGAAGAATGGAGATTGACAGCGAAGAGGGCAAAGGTACGCTTGTTACAATTTATCTTCCTACCGAAAGTGCACCAAGTGCCAATGAGCTGCAGGATATTGCTGAAAACCCTGATGAAGCTGAAATTAATCAGGGAATGGAAATGAAAGGCAAGAATGAAAATGAGTAATAAAAAAGTACATATTACATCTGTAGGCGGTCAGGCGCTTATTGAGGGTATTATGATGCAGGGTCCTAAAGGTGTGGCAACTGCTGTTCGTAAAACAGACGGAAGTATTTTGGTTGAAGAGCATAAGGTTGAGCACATCAGGGATAAATATAAGTTTTTCGGTATTCCGATAATAAGGGGAATTGTTGCTTTTATCGAGTCAATGATTCTTGGCTATAAAATGCTTATGTATTCAGCAGAGGCCTCCGGTATGGAGGACATTGAAGATGTTGAGATGAATAAGTTTGAAAAGTGGATTACGGATAAGCTTGGCGATAAGTTTATGAATTTTATTATGGGCATTGCCACAGTTCTTGGTTTTGCCTTGGCTTTTGTGATTTTCTTTTATCTGCCTGTACTCGTTTTTAACAGATTGAATGCTTGGTCAGATAATGTACTTACCCCTTGGCAGGGCGCTATTGAGGGTGGACTTAAGATAATTATTTTTGTTATTTATATTGCTCTTGTAAGCCGAATGAAGGATATTAAGCGTACCTTTATGTACCACGGAGCGGAGCATAAATCAATTGCCTGCTACGAAGCCGGTATGGAGCTTACTGTAGAGAATGTTAAAAAGTGCACACGCTTTCATCCCAGATGCGGTACATCATTTATGTTTGTAATGCTTATTTTAAGTGTTGTTGTGATTACCATTTTATCGCTTTTTGTTGATGAAAGCCTGAAGCAGAATACCGTGCTGTGGATGCTTATTAAACTGCCAATGCTGCCGCTGATTATGGGCATTGGCTATGAGTTTATTAAATATGCAGGTAAACACAATAATCTTTTTGTAAAAATACTTTCGGCGCCCGGTCTTTGGATGCAAAGGCTTACAACAAAAGAGCCGGACGATGAAATAATAGAGGTCGGCATTGAGTCAATCAAAGCCGTTATTACTGATAACCCGGAGGATGATGAGGTTAAATGACGCTCAAAGAGGCCTATAATTACGGCACGTATTTTTTATCCAGCAATGGTGTTGATGAGGCAGAATTTAAATCTTTGTGCCTTGTGTGTCACCTTGCAGGAATTGAAAACAGCGAGTATCTTCAGCATACTGAAGATGATATAATTATGAAGCGCTTTGCAGATTTGCTTTGGCGTGTTAAAAGCGGTGAACCTTTGCAGTATGTTATAGGCAGCTGGGATTTTTATGAAAGCCGTTTTTTTGTGGGTAAGGGTGTTTTAATTCCTCGTCCTGAAACAGAGGAACTTGTCAGTCTTGTCATAAAAGAAATAAAGACCATGGGCGAATGTGTCGTTTATGACTTGTGTGCAGGTTCAGGCTGTATCGGCATAAGTATAGCAAAGGCTTGTCCAAGTGCGACGGTTTACCTTGTTGAAAAGAGTGCAGATGCAATGTTTTATTTGCTGAAAAATGCACAGGATATACCAAATGCAAAGGTGATATGTGCGGATATAAGCAAAAATGTTGCACTTGAAAACGCCGATGTAATCGTATCAAACCCGCCTTATATTAAAACCTGTGATATTGCTGATTTGCAGAAAGAGGTTTTGTTTGAGCCTGCAATGGCTCTTGACGGCGGAAATGACGGGCTTGACTTTTATCGCATTATAAATGATAATTGGTCAGGCAGAATGAATGAGAACGGCAGGCTGTTTCTTGAAATCGGTAATGACCAGGGAGCAGAGATTAAAAATATTCTGTCCTCTTTTGACAGCGTTAATGTAATTAAGGATTTGTATGGTAACGACCGGATTGTTACTGCAACAAAAAAGTAATTTTGCTAAAATTGATTGAGTAGGTTTTTGCAATAATCTATTGTGATATATTATAAAACTATTTTCAGCTTGAAAGGTCAGGTCTTGTAATCCTGGGTGAATTATTATGAGTATTTTTAAATATCTTCAACAGGGTGATATGACTACTATTTTTATAGTTGTATTATCAAGAATGTTTGTTGTTTTATGTTGTATGCCTGTGCACGAAATGGCACATGCATATGCTGCTTATAAATGCGGCGATGATACAGCAAGTCTTAAAGGCAGGCTTACAATTAATCCTTTTGCTCACCTTAGTGTTATAGGAACACTTATGATACTGTTTTTTGGAATAGGCTATGCCAATCCTGTTCCTGTTAACCCTGCAAGACTTAAACATCCAAGGCGTGATATGGCTTTGGTGTCATTGGCAGGTCCTGTTTCCAATATCGTTTTATCATTCATATTTATTTTTGTAGCTTGCTTTATTCAGGGCGTTATACCTGCAAGTCCGATTTCTATTGTTATGCACACATTTTTCCTTTTTGCAGCGCAGATTAACGTTACTTTGGCTGTTTTTAACCTTCTGCCTATTCCACCGCTTGACGGTTCAAAAATATTCTCGGCAATTTTGCCTGATAAGATTTATTTTAAAATGATGAAATATGACAGATATATTATGATTGGTTTGATGATTTTACTTTTCACCGGCGTTTTAAACGGCGTGGTTGCCTGGCTTTCCGGCGGACTTCTTGAAGTGATTTCATATATACCAAAATTAATTTTCAATATTGACTTTTAGGTAGTTTTTATGGAAAAGCTTAATTATAAAATTGATGTGTTTGAAGGACCTATGGACCTTCTTTTGCATCTTATTTCAAAGCATAAACTTAATATTAACGATATTCCGATTGTGGAGCTTGTTAATCAGTATGTCGATTATGTAAGGCAAATGCAGGAGCAGGATTTTGATGTGGCCGGTGAATTTTTGGAAATGGCTGCAAGACTTATCTATATCAAAACAGTTTCACTTTTGCCAAAGCATGAGGAGGCAGAAATTCTTAAAAAAGAATTGACAGGTGAGCTTATAGAATATCGTGACTGCAAGCTGATGGCAGAAAAGCTGTCGCACCAGACGGATGGTTTTAATCGTTTTGTTCGCCCTGCACAGGAGGGATATGTTAATTACGATTATGAGCGTTTTCACGAAGGTGAGGAGCTGTTAAATGCGTACATAAGTGCTGCAGGCAGAGGCAAGCGCAATCTTCCGCCGCCGCTTGATTCATTCAAAGTTATTGTTGCAAAAAAATTTGTAGCTGTTGCATCAAAGGTAAATACTGTTATACGCAGGCTTTGGGGCGGCAAAAAGGTTAAATTTCTTTCACTTTTTGAAGAAGCACAAACGAGAAGTGATATGGTTGCAACATTTCTTGCGGTGCTTGAGCTTGCAAAAACAAAGAAAATTTCAATTGACGGTGAAATGAAAAATCCGTCTGTTCAGATTATAGATGAGGTAAAGGATATTGAGCAGTAATAATGTTTTAGCTTCATTGGAGGCAATGCTTTTTGCTTCGGGAGATCCTGTTGAACCTGCAAAGCTTGCAGAGGTTCTGGATGTTGATGTGGAAAATGTAATAAAAATGCTTGGTCACCTGCAGGCCTTGTATGATGAAAGAAACGGGGGACTGCGCCTTATACGTGTTGACGGTAAGTATCAGCTTTGCACCCGTGAGGAATACAGCGAGGATGTCAGGGGACTTCTTGAAATCAAAAAGAATACGCCTTTGAGTCAGGCTGCTTTTGAGGTTCTGGCGATTGTTGCTTATAACAAAACCGTTACACGTTCTTTTATTGAGCAAATACGCGGTGTTGATTGCAGCGGCCCTGTTTCTAGTCTTGTGCAAAAGGGTCTTATTGAGGAAAAAGGAAGGCTGGATTTGCCCGGCAGGCCCTTGGTTTACGGCACTACTGACAGATTTTTGCGCTGCTTTTCACTGAACAGTCTTGATGATTTGCCTGAATTGCCGGAGGATGAGGATAAAAAGGATGATTCACAAACCTCGCTGTTTGAGGATAATGAATCAGATAATACCGATATATCTGTTGAAAATTTAAATCAGGAGGACAGTGAATAATGAAAGTATTTTTAATAATTGTTGCAGTCCTTGCACTCATAATTATTGCTGTTATGTCTTTGTCAGCAACGATTACTCTGATTTATGATAACGGCTGGACAACTAAAATTAAGGTTCTTTTTATAGAAAAAGATATTGTTTTGTCTAAAATTCTTTCCTTTGTTCTTTTTCCTGAAAAAGCGGCAGAAAATGCAGCCGATAAGAAAAAGGATAAGAAAGCTTCAAAAAGCAAAAAATCCGATAGTGATGATAAAAATGCTTCAGTTGCAAAGCATATTGAAAAAGAGCCTGAAAAGGTAATTGAAGCCGAACCTGCTTCAAACGAAAAAACGAATCATAAAAATAAAGATAAGCAGACTCCGGCTAAAGCACCTGCAAAGCCTAATCCAATTAAGAAGCTTTGGGATGATGAGGGTTTGGTAGGTATTTTTTCACTGGTTACAAATCTGGTAGAAACTGCAAATTCTGCAATTTTAACCTTAATTAGGGGTTTACATATTTACTCACTTTATGTTATGATAATAGTCGGCGGATATGATGCCGATATGATTGGCAGGGCTTATGGCGAGCTTTGCAGGTATTATTATCCATTTAAGGGTATAATACTTAATCAAATGAAGGTCGATAATTATGATGATTATATTCAGCCTGATTTTATCGCACCGAAAACGGAAGTAGAGTTTCAGCTTATAGCAAGCATTAGTGTAGGCTTGCTGTTAAAGGTGGCTCTTAAAGCAGGATTTATATTCTTAAAGAATTTAATAAAAAATAAAAAAGGGGATTAATTTACTATGAAAGAAACTCCGGTAAACCAAATAATGGAAAGCACATTGGAAAGAATTCGTGATATGGTTGATGTATCAACCGTTATCGGTGAGCCTATGGTTACAGGTTCAGTAACGCTCATTCCTGTATCAAAGGTTTCATATGGCTTCGGTTCAGGCGGAACCGACCTTCCTTCAAAGCAGAACAGCGAGCTCTTCGGAGGCGGAGGAGGAGGCGGTGTAACAATCGCTCCTATCGCATTTATTGTTATTGAAAACGGCAAGTGCAGAATGATGCAGATTAATAATTACACTTCATCTGCAGATCGTGCGATTGCAATGATTCCTGAACTTGTTGATAAGGTAACAGAGCTTCTTAAGTCAGATAAAGAAACAAAGGCTGACGCTGAAGCTGCTGCAGAGTAATATTTATAAATCGAGTGAATTCTGTGTAGAATAAAGCTTATACAGTAAATAAAAATTTTCTCGTATTTTTTATTCAAATTACAATCACCTGCATATATTTATGTAGGTGATTGTTTTGTTAAAGAGATTTGCTATTACACTTTGTATTTTGTTTTTAATTCCGTTTCATACTTATGCTGCCGGCTGCAGTGCCTCAAGTGCTGTTGTAATTGATGCCGATACAGGCATAATTCTTTATGAAAATAATGCCTATGAGCAAAGGTCTATGGCCTCAACAACAAAAATTATGACCGCATTGCTTGCTGTGGAAAGCGGGAAGCTTGATGAAACAGTTAAAATAACCGAGCAAATGCTGCAGACCGAAGGCTCTTCACTTGGTCTTAAAGTTGGTGATGCGCTGACTCTGCGTGATTTGATAACAGGTATGATGCTCACCTCGGGCAATGATTCTGCCAATGCTGTGGCATGCTTTATCTCGGGAAGTGTTGAAGAATTTGCGAAACTTATGAACGCACGTGCAGGCGAGATTGGTATGGACAGCACGGTTTTTGTCACACCCTCCGGTCTTGATGAGGGTGACCATCATTCTACAGCGTATGATATGGCAAAATTAACTGCGGCTGCTATTAAAATAGATGAATTTTGTGAAATAACCGCAAAGCAGAAAGCAACAATAAAAATTGGAGAAGAAAGTGTAACTGTTTATAATCATAATAAGCTGCTTGCACGGGATAAGCAGATTTTCGGAGTCAAAACGGGCTATACAAAAAAGGCAGGAAGATGCCTTGTAAGTGCTAAAAATTTTAATGGCAATCAAATTATTTGTGTAACGCTTAATGCCCCGGATGACTGGAATGACCATTTAAACCTTTATAAAGCGTGCGAAAGCAAGTATAACGAGTACGATGTCAGCGGCAATATTGCCATACCTGTTGTTGGCGGCAGCAGTCAGGAAGTGAACTGCCTGTATGAAAAAAAGTACCATATCTTAGCAGGAATTAAGCTGAAAATATACCATAAGCCCTTTCTTTATGCACCTTTGAAAAAAGGTGAAAAGGTTGGAGAAGTATGGGTTTATTACAACGATAAATTATTGGAAAGACTGCCTATAACGGCAGAAGAGGACGTAGAATATTATGCCGAACAAGAACGAAGTACGACTTCAGAAATTCATGGCTGAATGCGGTGTTGCATCGCGTAGAAAAAGTGAAGAACTTATCGAAATGGGCAAAGTCAAGGTTAATGGCCATGTTGCCCATATCGGTGATAAAATTAATCCTAAAAAGGATTTGGTAACCGTTCGTGGTAAAAAAATTAATAAGACGGAAAAAATGCATTACATTATGCTCAATAAGCCAAGGGGATATGTTACTACGGTGAGCGATGAGCTCGGCCGAAAAACAGTAATGGATTTGGTTGATGTGAAAGATAGAATTTATCCTGTCGGCAGGCTCGATAAAGATTCTGAAGGTCTTTTGATTTTGACAAATGATGGTTCATTTGCGAATGCACTTACACATCCCAAACACAATTATGCCAAGGTTTACCGCGTTACGGTCAGACCTTCTGTGAATGATGAAATTCTTGAAAAATTAAGAAACGGTATAGAAATTGACGGCAGAAAAACAGCGCCTTGTGACGTTTCAATTATAACTGAAGAAGAGGGAAGAGTTGTTCTTGAATTTATCCTTCGCGAGGGCAGAAATCGTCAGATTAGAAAAATGTGTGAGGCTGTAAATCTTGAGGTCGCAAGGCTTAAAAGAGTTTCAATCGGTCCTGTAAAGCTCGGTATGCTTCAGACAGGTAAATCAAGAATGCTTACCGATAACGAAGTAAAAAAGCTTCTTCGTTCGTCAAATCCATCAACAACTGAAGAATAATATTGCCAAAGCTCTGCGTTCGCAGAGCTTTATTTTGTTTTAAATTGTACTTATTTAAAAATTATTTTAAAATATTTAAAAATAATTATTGATATTATTTTATCAAAGTGGTATTATTTATAATAGGCAAATTTGGAAATTTTTTAAAATAACCTTTTGCGTTCTTGTTCATAAGGAGGATTATAAAGTGAGTGATTTAAAAAACTCAAAGGCGCTTTCAAGGCTGGAAGCTCTTTTTGATGAAGGCTCCTTTACACAGATTGATGCTTATGCAAAATCTGCTAACGGAGATGTTGAAGCAGTATCCGGCTTTGGTGCGGTAAATGGTTGCCCGGTATATGCTTTTTCACAGGATATTACTGTTGATGACGGTGCTTTCAGCGTTGCACAATGTGCTAAAATTAAAAAACTGTATGATTTGGCAGCGGAAACAGGCTGTCCGGTAATCGGAATATATGATTCAAATGGTGTTAAACTCAATGAAGGTTTTGAAGTTCTTAATGCTTACGGCGATTTGGTAAAGGCTTCTGCCTCAATCAGCGGCGTTTGCCCGCAGATTTCAATTGTTGCAGGTGCATGCCTTGGAACATCTGCACTTATTGCAAATTTGGCAGATGTGGTTGTTGCCGTTAAAGATGCTGACTTTTATCTTTCTGCTCCGAGTGATGTTACAGTTGAGCAGTCTTATAAAGAGGGTACAGTTGATATTATGTGTGATGACTTTAGCGCTGCTGTTAACGCTGTTAAGGATTTGCTCTGTGTACTCCCTTCAAACAATCTGGCTTCATTGCCTGTTCTTGATTTTGCAGCACCTCAAGCTGTTGCTGCAGATGGTGCGGATGCTATGGCTGTTATCGCATCTATTGCGGACGATGCAACGGTTACAGAACTTAAGGGCGGTTATGCTGCATCAAACTGCAAAACTGCATTCGGCGGTGTGATGGGCACACCTGTAGGCTTTATCGCATTTGACGGCAATGCACTTTGCCCTGCCTGCACATATAAGGCAGAGGCTATGCTTAAGCTTTGTGATGCTTATTCTATTCCGGTAGTTACGATTGTAAATGCCGATGGTGTTATAAATGAGAAAGAAAATCAGATGCTTGTTGCACTTACAAAATTAACATCAGCATATGCATCTGCAACCTGTCCTAAACTTTCTGTAATCACAGGCAAGGCAATCGGCAGTGCGTATATTGCACTTGCAGGCAAAGGTGCCAATGCAGATTATACAATTGCTTGGGATAGCGCCATTGCATCTCCGCTTGATGTGGATGCTGCTGTTGCATTTTTGTACAATAAAAGACTTGCTGAAGGGGAAGACAGAGAAGCTCTTAAAAAGGAGTATGTTGAAACAATGGCTTCGCCGTTTACAGCTGCTGCCTGTGGTGCAATTGATGATATCTGCACACCGGCAGATACAAGAGTGAAGGTTATATCTGCACTTGATATGCTTTCAGGTAAGAGGGAAAATACCCTTCCGAGAAAACATTCTGTTAAATAATGGAGGATTAACGATATGAAAAATTATACAATTACAGTTAACGGAACACCATATAGTGTTACAGTTGAAGAAAATGCATCATCTGCCGCAGCAGCTCCTGTTGCAGCAGCACCTGCTCCTGTAGCTGCTCCTGCTCCGGCAAAGGCTCCTGCTACTCCTGCAGCTGCCGGCTCTGTTAAGGTTGAGGCTCCTATGCCGGGTAATATTCTTGATGTCAAGGTTGCAGTTGGTGCAGCTGTTACAAGCGGCCAGGTTCTCTGCATACTTGAGGCTATGAAGATGGAAAATGAAATTGTTGCTCCTCAAAACGGTACAGTAGCTTCTGTCAGTGTGAATAAGGGTGACAGCGTTGAGGCAGGTCAGGTAATCATTACTTTAAATTAAGAGGTGGCGTAAATGGCTAAAATCGGTATTACAGAAACAGTTTTACGAGATGCCCATCAGTCATTGATTGCAACCCGTATGACAACTGATGAATTTTCACAAATTCTTGAAAAAATGGATAAAATCGGCTATCATTCATTGGAATGCTGGGGCGGTGCTACATTTGACTCCTGCCTTCGTTTTTTGAATGAAGACCCGTGGGACAGACTCCGTTTAATACGTGAAAAGTGCCCGAATACAAAGCTTCAGATGCTTTTCCGCGGTCAGAATATGCTTGGCTATCGTCATTATTCAGACGAGCTGGTTGACTATTTTGTTAAAAAGAGTATCGACAATGGTATAGATATTTTAAGAATATTTGATGCATTGAATGATGTTCGTAATTTGCAGGCAGCAATTAACGCTGCAAAGAAATACGGCGGTCATGTTCAGGCTGCGATTTCTTATACAACAGGACCTGTTTTTGATATTGAATATTATTGCAATTATGCAAAACAGCTTGAAAGTGCAGGTGCAGATTCAATCTGCATTAAAGATATGGCAGGCCTTTTGACACCTTACGGCACATATGATTTGGTTAAGGCGTTGAAGGAAACCGTTAATGTTCCTATTCAGCTTCATTCTCATTATACTTCAGGTCTTGCTTCAATGGTTCAGCTCAAGGGTGTTGAGGCTGGTGTTGATGTTATTGATACTGCAATAAGCCCGCTTGCTATGGGTACTTCACATCCTGCTACTGAATCAATGGTTGCCGCTTTTCAGGGCACACCTTATGATACAGGTCTTGATATTAAAGCATTGACTGAAATTCGTGATTACTTCACACCGCTTCGTGAAAAATATCTTGAATCAGGTCTGCTTGACCCTAAAATGCTCGGCGTTGATGCCAATACACTTCTTTATCAGGTTCCGGGCGGTATGCTTTCAAACCTTGTTTCACAGCTTAAGCAGGCAGGTAAGGCTGATAAGCTTGAAGAGGTTTTGAATGAGGTTCCTCGTGTAAGAAAGGATTCAGGTTATCCGCCGCTTGTAACTCCAACATCACAGATTGTTGGCACACAGTCTGTTTTCAATGTAATTATGGGCGAAAGATATAAGATGGTAACGAAAGAATTCAAGGATATGGTAGCCGGCAAGTACGGCAAAACGCCTTGTGAGATTGACCCTGAATTCAGAAAGATGATTGTTGGCGACGACGATATTATTGATTGCCGTCCTGCTGATTTGATTACAGATACAATTGATTCCTTTAAGGACGATATTAAAGAATTCTATGAGCAGGAGGAGGACGTTCTTTCCTATGCTCAATTCGGTCAGGTTGCTACCAAGTTCTTTGAAAAGCGCCGTGACCAGAAATATGGTCTTGATGGCAAGCACGATAATATCGAAACAAAAGTTCATCCTGTATAGTATTAAAGCTCCGCTGTTTTTTCAGCGGAGCTTGTTTTAACTGCGTCTTTTATTGGCCGGCTTAATAAAGAAAGGGGATTTATGAAAACATTATATGTATCCGATTTGGATGGCACTTTGCTTTCCTCAAAGCAAAAAACAAGCGACTATACAAATAAAACAATTAATCAGCTTGTTGAAAAGGGTATGATTTTTTCGTATGCTACGGCACGCAGCATACACACGGTGAAGAAAGTTACTGCCGGATTAAATGCAAAAATGCCTTTGGTGCTGTATAACGGTACCTTTGTTATAGATAACCAAACAGGCAAACTCCTGATTTCAAATTATTTTGATAATAGCGTTCTTGACCTAATCAGCGATTTGATCGCAGAAAATATATATCCTCTTGTTTATAATATGGCAGATGGTAATGAGCAATTCAGATATATTTTTGATAAATCGAGCAGCGGTTTAAAATCATTTATTATTTCGAGAAAGGGTGATAAAAGAGATACTCCTGTTTCTGCCTGTTCGGATTTATATTGTGAAAATATTTTTTATATTACCTGTATTGATGATGAATTCAAGCTCAAGAAAATGTATGAAAAATATAAAAATAAATATCGCTGTATTTATCAAAAGGATATTTATTCAGATAATTGGTGGCTTGAATTTATGCCAATCGGTGCATCTAAATCCAATTCCGTTTTAAAACTCAAAAAGCTTTTAGATTGTGACAGGATTGTTGCTTTTGGTGACGGCAAAAATGATGTTGATTTGTTTAAAATAGCAGACGAATGCTATGCCGTTGAAAATGCAGTTGATGCGTTAAAACACCTGGCGACCGGCGTAATCGACTCTAACGATAATGACGGTGTGGCCAGATGGCTTGCAGAAAATGCACGATAATAAGTTGTGTGCCGCAAATTAAAATGTATAGGAGGGAATATGAATAATACAAAAAGATTTACAGGCAGGGCCGGGGATTATGCTGCAGGCAGACCCGATTATGCTGCGGATTTTATAGATTTTTTATATAGCGACTGTGGTTTTGATACGAGCTGTGTTATTGCAGATATTGGATCCGGCACCGGCAAATTGTCAAGGCAGCTGCTGGAGCGTGGAAGCAAAGTGATTTGCGTTGAACCAAATGATGATATGCGCCTTGCAGCAGAACATTCTTTATCAGAATTTGAAGGCTTTTATTCTGTCAGCGGCAGCTGTGACAATACAAAAATCAAAGAAAAATCTGTTGATTTCGTAACTGCAGCACAGGCTTTTCATTGGTTTGATATCGAAAGGTTCAAGGCAGAAAGCAAAAGAATTTTAAAGCCCGAGGGGCAGGTTATTTTAGTATATAATACGCGGGATATGAAGAGCGAATTTAATATTGAGTGCTATAAAATCTATCAAAAATACTGCCCGTTATTCAAAGGTTACCACAATGGAATGATGGATGATGACGAACGAATTTGCCAATTTTTTAATTATGAATTTAAAAAAGTAAGCTTTAAAAATCCAATTCCTTTTACGAAAGATAAGTTTATAAGCAGGTGCCGTTCAGCCTCCTATTCAATCAAAAGTGATAATGAAAATTATGCTGATTATATTAAAGCACTTGAAGCTGTTTTTGATAAATATGCAGAAAAGGATAACGTGGTTATGGCTAATAATACAGTTGCATATATCGGTAAAATTTAAAGCGAAAAGTATTATTCTAAATAAGGAAAGGGAGATACTATGAAAGATAACTGTGCTGTATGTTAGATTATTCATTGCCTAAAGAATGATGCCAACAAGTATTTTGTTAAAGAACTTGAAAGGCTTATTTGATTTATTGCTTAAAATAAAAAAACAATAGAAATTCCAATGGAATTCTATTGTTCAATAAAAATAATCCGCCCAGCCGCCTTGAACTGAGAATAACCTGCTCTTTTTAGCAGGTGGGTTTTACTCCAATCACTTTGTGCTCCCAGCATCCTCATAGAGGGAGGTCTGCATTCCTGTTTCATGGAAGATAAATCCCTAATAAAACGTGTTCGGGTTACTTAAGCTCAAGGTTATCGAGAAGGGCAGATTGATAACGTGTATTTAATTATTGTTCAGGCTCGAAATATTCAACGTCGAATTTTTCTTCAACCTTTGCCATAAGAATATCTGAAATCTGCTCATATTCAAGCTCATTATCAATTTCAGCAAGGTATTCTTCGCCGTTTTCGTTTTCAACTTTAAGGATGATTACTTCATAGTCGCCGTCAACAATTTCCTCGTCTGTTTCATAATAACGGGTTATTGCTACATAAACATCCTCGTCTGTTTCGTATCTTTCAAGCAGCTCGAAAAGTATTTCATTTCCGTTTTCATCAGATACACTTAAAATGTCGGGTTCATAGTTTTCTTCATCTATAGCCATATTATTCACTCGCCTTTCTTAATTGCAAGTATTATTATATATTTTTATAAAGCTTTCGTCAATAGTAATTAATAGCAATCGCGCAGTTGTTAAAATTAAATAAAAAAATATAAAAATGTGCAAAAAAAACTATTGACAACTAACAAATTATTTGATATTATTTAGTTGAACAAAGGAGATAACCTTTAGGAAGCAGTTAAAGGTGAAATTAGAAAAGCTTGTTCAATTCACGAAAGGAGGCTTGTCCGATGGAGCTTGAACCTGGTCAGACAAGCGCTCGCATTGTTATCCAATAAATATAACGGATTGGGCATCGGCGGTAATTAAAATTTATTAATTACGGGTGCAAACTAAAATTAGTAATTATAAGTTATTGGGCAGGGTTGGAAAACAGCGAGTGCGGTAACAAAATTTAATAATTTAATATAATGTAATTTTGATTATCTTCCTGCAGGTAATTTGTGACGAAAGTCATATAGATAAATAAATAAAATTGAGGTACGGTCCGATGGACAGTTAGTATAAATCAGAAATTTAATAGTTGAGGTTAGTCCGATGTACTGATTTATATAATTAAAAATAAAAGCATTATTGGGTTTGAATTGTAAAAAATAGTGCAAATAAAAATACAAATTTAATATTAAAATAAAAGTAAATAATAATGAACTCTCGGCATAGTTGTGCCGAGAGTTTTTTATTATGGATTTATTCAATCTGAATAGGTTTAAAATTTAATATATTCTGAATATGTGTAAAATTTTAATATATGCCCTGTGCCATCATTGCTTCGGCTACCTTTTCAAAGCCTGCAATGTTTGCACCGGCAACAAGATTATAACCAAGGCCGTATCTTTCTGCAGCGGCTACTGAATTTTTATGAATTGCAATCATAGCGTTATGCAGCTTTTCATCAACTTCCTCTGCCGTCCATGAAAGGCGCTGGCTGTTCTGACTCATTTCAAGTCCCGATACACATACACCGCCTGCATTGACTGCTTTTGATGGTGCAACAATGATTTCATCGGTGTCCATAAACAGGTCAAGTGCCTCTTCCGTTGTCGGCATATTTGCAACTTCGATATAATACTTTGTACCATTTGCAATGATTTGATTTGCTTCGGCAATTCCTATTTCGTTCTGCGTTGCACAAGGCATTGCAACATCCGCTTTTACACCCCAAGGTTTCTGACCTTTATAGAAGGGAACACCGAATTTATCCGCATAATCCTCACATCTGTCTCTGCCGGATGCTCTCATTTCAAGCAGATAGTTGATTTTTTCCTCTGTAATAATTCCGTCCTTGTCAAGCACGTAGCCGTCCGGTCCTGAAATTGTGATTGGGATTCCGCCGAGCTCTGCTATTTTTTTGCATGCGCCCCAAGCTACATTGCCAAATCCTGAAAGAGCAAAGGTTTTACCCTTTATATCATCCTTTTCGTGTTTAAATACCTCACATGCATAATATACAGCTCCGTATCCTGTTGCTTCAGGTCTGATGAGCGATCCGCCATAGGAAAGTCCCTTGCCTGTGATTACGCCGTTTTCAAATGCATCTGCAATTCTTTTGTACTGACCGAAAAGGAATCCGATTTCTCTTGAGCCGACACCTATGTCACCGGCAGGAACATCCACATTGGGACCGATGTGGCGATAAAGCTCTGTCATAAATGCCTGGCAGAATCTCATAATTTCACCTTTGCTTCTGCCTCGCGGATCAAAGTCGGAGCCGCCTTTGGCACCTCCCATCGGAAGTCCTGTCAGCGAGTTTTTAAAGGTCTGTTCAAAACCAAGGAAGTACATAATCGAAGAATTAACGCTGGGATGAAAACGAAGACCGCCTTTATAAGGGCCTATTGATGAATTGAACTGAACACGATAGCCTCTGTTGATTCGTGTTTTGCCCTCATCATCAACCCAGGCTATTCTGAAGGTTATCAGTCTGTCAGGCTCTGCCATACGGGTAAGAAGATCGTCCTCTACGTATTCAGGATGCTCCTCAATTACTTTTTCAAGGGAGCGAAATACCTCTTTTACACACTGGATGTATTCCGGCTTGGCATTGTCCCTTTTTTCGACTGTTTTAATTACATTTTCAATGTATTCGTTCATATTTTACTCCTTATAATTGATTGCGATTAATAATTTATACAATAATTATCCCGCTAATAATACTATAACACTTTGATAAAATAAATCAACATTATATATGAAAATTGTATAAAACGCACAAAAAATCCTTACTGTTGATACAGTAAGGATCTTTTATTGAATATATATAATTTTCTGCTTTTTTAGAAAATTCCTACAGCCTGAAGCAGCAATATGAACAAAAGGATTGGTGCAATGAATTTAACCATAACAGTATATACCATTCTTCTGTTGAACTTTTCACCGTTCTTTGTAACCTCGTCAATAACGGTTTTTGGCTTTGCAATCCAGCCGATAAGCACACAAGTAATCAGCGCAACAAATGGCATGAAAATATTATTACTCAAATAATCAAAAATGTCGAGAATCTGACCTACTGTGCCGTTTGGAAGTTTAACTTCAAAATAGAAAAGATTGTAGCCGAGGCATACAACGGTGCCCATAACAACAGCATAAGCAGTTGTTATTAAAGTACTCTTTTTACGTGAAAGACCAAATCTGTCCATAATGCTGGCAACGATTGCCTCCATAATGGATATTGAGGAGGTAACAGCGGCAAATATAACCATTACAAAGAATAGAATACCGATTACCGTTCCGACTGCACCGTTCATATGGTCAAATACTTTAGGGAGGGAAACAAACATTAATCCGGGACCTGCAGACATACCTTCCTTACCCATAAATACAAATACGGCAGGTACAATCATAAGTCCTGCAAGCAAAGCGACAATTGTATCAAATATCTCAATCTGATTAATTGATTTCATGAGGTTTGTATCATCATTTACATAGGAGCCATATGCAATCATAATACCCATGGCAACGCTGATTGAGAAGAACAGCTGTCCCATAGCGTCCATAATGGTTATGAATATCTGTTTAACTGTTACGTCTTTGAAATCAGGAACGAGATAAATTTTAAGTCCCTCAAGACCTGTTCTTACAGTACCGTCGTCGGCAGTATATTCAAGTGTGAGCGAATACACGGAAATACCGATTACAAGGACAAGCAGAGCAGGCATAAGAACCTTACTTAATTTTTCGATACCCTTATTAACACCGCAAATAATTACAAGTGCAGTTGCAGCCAGAAAAACAAGCATAAATACGATTGGGCTTATTTGGCTTGTTATAAAGCCGGTAAAGTAACCGTCGGCAGCAGCGTCACTGCCTGCGCCTGTTATGAATGTTACAAAGTATTTAAGTACCCAGCCGCCTATTGTGCAGTAATAAGGCAAAATCAAAATCGGAACAAGTGTGGCAAAGCTGCCTAAAAATCGGAACTTTTTGTTGATTTTTCCGTAGGCGGTAAGGGGACTCTGCTTTGTTTTTCTGCCTATTGCAATTTCTGTTGTCAGAAGAGCAAAGCCAAAGGTAAGTGCAAGTATAATGTAACACAGTATAAATAAACCGCCGTTATCCTTTGCCGCTAAGTATGGGAAATCTCCAAATATTTCCCAATCCTACGGCACTTCCTGCCGCCGCTAATACAAACCCCAGAGAGCCTGTAAAGCTACTTCGTTTTTTTGTACTCATAATTTTTATTATTCTCCTTATCATAAAATATTAATATGAGTTTATTTAACTAGAGTATAAATGTAAAAGCTTTTGCTGTCAACTATTGTTATATTATTAACTATCCATATTTGTCAATGTATTCATTGCTTTACAATATATTTTCTATATAGATTGACTATTTCTTAATATTATAATATAATATTCTATTATATATTATAAGTTGTATTTTTAGAAAGAGATTTTACATATGATAACGACAAAAGAAATTAAACAGCTAAATATTCAATTTCCCGATGAAAGTGAAATAAAAGGCTGTTTTGGTTTTTATAACAAAGTGGTTAAGAGAATTTTGGATTTTCTTTTTTCCGTTTTGCTTTTTATTGTTTTAATTCCGGTATTTATTGTGGTGTCATTGGTAATTATTATTGATGATGGTGCCCCTGTTTTTTACCGTGCAGTTCGGGGCGGATATAAAAATAAATCTTTTAAAATATTTAAGTTTCGTACAATGGTTAAAAATGCTGATAAAATCGGCGGAGGAACTACAGCACTTGGTGACAGCAGAATTACTAAAGCAGGTGCCTTTTTGCGAAAAACGAAGCTCGATGAATTTGCAAATCTTATTAATATTATGAGAGGCGAAATGAGTTTTATAGGACCGCGTCCTGAGTTGATTCAGTATACCGACCGATATGAGGGCGTTGAAAAATACATTTTTGAGGTAAGACCGGGTATAACGGATTACAGCTCTGATTTGTTTATTAATCTTGACGAAATCGTCGGTGGTGAAAATGCTGATGAAATGTATGAAAAGTACGTGCTTAAAAATAAAAATGCATTAAGAGTAAAATATGCAGCAGAGGTTTCATTTAAAACAGATGTAAAAATATTTTTTAAAACGGTTTTTGACGTATTAAAAAAAGCACTTGGTGCAATCGGATTCATGAAAAGGGTATAGTTATGGAATATGTTGAATTAAAAAATTCTGATATAAAAGTATCACGCCTGTGTATGGGTGGCTGCCCTATGGGCGGCTATGGCTGGGGAAATGTCAGTGAAAATGAGCTTGTATCTGCTGTTCAGGCAGCTGTTGATAGCGGTGTTAACTTTTTTGATACGGCTGAAACCTATGGCTTGGGTCAATCAGAGATTACGCTGGGAAAAGCACTTGGCCATAACAGGCATAAGGTTATTATAAATGACAAGTTTGGTGTTCATGCGCAAAAGGGTAAGCCGACTTTTTATGATAACAGCAGGGACTATATTATATCAGCCTGCGAAGGTTCACTCAAAAGACTGAATACGGATTATATTGATATTTATACAATTCATTATCGTGACGGGAAAACACCTTTATGCGAGGTAGTTGATACTTTGAATGCTCTAAAGGCTCAAGGCAAGATAAGATATTTTGGATTGTCCAATATTTATGATGATGATAAAAAAGAGCTTGCACAGCTCAAGGGCAGTTTTGTTTGTTTTCAGGATGAATATTCGCTTGCCTGCCGGAAAAATGAGAAGGATATTTTTGATTTTTCAGATAATTACAGCCTGTCACCGCTTACCTGGGGCAGCCTGGGTCAGGGGATTTTAACAGGTAAATACAATCTTGAAAATACAAAGTTTGGCGATGATGACCGCCGTTCAAGGGAAATTTATGTTAATTTTCATGGGGACAAGCTTAAGAAAAATCTTGAAATCGTTGAAAAGCTCAAAGAGCTTGCACAAAAGTATGATACAACCATATCATCAGTTGCAATCCGATTTATTCTTGATAAAATACCGGGCTCATCTGTTTTGGCGGGTATAAAAAGGCCGCAGCAGCTTTATGACAATTTAAAGGCTATGGACTGGAAGCTTGAAGATGATGATTTGCAGCTTTTGGATTTAATTTCTAAATAATTTAATTATATGATTTTTGATGTGTAATTTGGAGGATTTGAAATGGAAAGCAATCAACTTGCTTGGTTAATAAGACGCCATGGTGTTGAAATGACGCACCTTTCAGGCGGTTCACATATTGGTGCTGTTTTGAGTGTTGCAGATATAATGGCAGTACTTTATGCAGACGTGCTTAATGTTAATCCCGAAAATCCCGATGCACCGGATAGGGATAGATTTATTCTTTCAAAAGGTCATGCAGGTGCAGCCGTTTATGCAGCACTTGCAGAATGTGGCTTTTTCAGCGTTGAGGAGTTAGTGACACATTATCAGAATGGCAGCAGGTTATCGGGTCACGTTTCACATTATGTTCCCGGTGTTGATTTATCAACCGGTTCTTTAGGTCATGGTTTGAGTGTTGCGGCAGGTATGGCTTATGCTGCTCTTAAGGATCAAAAGGATTTTAAAGTGTATGCTGTTTTAGGTGACGGCGAGTGTGATGAGGGCTCTGTATGGGAGGCTGCACTCTTTGCATCTCATTTTGGCCTTGAAAATTTAACCTGTATTGTTGATCATAATAAAATGCAAAGTATGGATTTTTGTGATAAAACCTTGGATTTAGGTGATTTAGGCGCAAAGTGGGAAGCATTTGGATGGAATGTTTTGCGCGTTAACGGCAATGACCATAATGCGCTTAAGGTGGCTTTTGTCAAAAGCTTTGATAACGGCAGACCGAAGGCAATTATTGCCAATACGGTAAAGGGCTATGGTATACCGTTTATGGAAAATGATATATTGTGGCATTATCGCTTCCCTCATGATGGTTGGGAGTATGATTTGGCAGTTAGTGAGCTTCATAAGATTAAGCCCGACGGAGTTGCGGATGTTTATACACCAAGTGGAATTGATCATCCCACTCCCGTGCCGGATGACGCTGATATTTATAATGACCATACCACCAGCGCAACCTGGCGTCCGACATTAATTCGTAAAAGAGAGGGCAGTAAATCATGAGAGATACTTTTGTAAGAACCCTTATTGAAGAGGCGAAAAAAGATAAAAGCATTGAGCTTGTTACAGGAGATTTGGGCTTTGGAGTATTAAAGCCCTATTTTGAACAGCTGCCTGACCAGTTTACAAATGCAGGTATAGCCGAGCAGAATATGACAGGTGTTGCAGCAGGTATGGCACTTTGCGGCAAAACCGTGTTTACATATTCCATAGGCAATTTTCCGACTTTTCGCTGTATTGAACAAATCAGAAATGATTGTGCATACCCTAAAGCAAATGTAAAAATTGTATGTGTCGGCGGCGGATTTGTTTATGGCTCTCTTGGTATGAGCCACCAGGCAACAGAGGATATTGCTGTAATGCGTGCGTTGCCTGAAGTAACTGTTGTTTGCCCCGGTGATTTGGTGGAGGCAGCTGAAGCAACGAAGGCAATAATCCATACTCCGGGTACGGTTTATATGCGCCTTGGCAGGGGCGGTGAAAAAAGAATTCACGATAAAATAAATCATTTTGAAATAGGTAAGGCAATTAAAATTAAGGAGGCTTCCTCAGCCGGTAAAAAAATTGCAATGTTTTCAACAGGTGCAATTCTTGATGAGGCAACAGATGCCGCTGCTATACTTGAAGAGAAGAATATAGGTGTGGAGGAATATAGCTTTCATACCGTTAAGCCTATAGATAAAGATGTAATTCTTTCCTGTGCTGATAGATTTGATGTAATTGTTACTGTTGAAGAGCACAATATTGTAGGCGGGCTTGCAAGTGCCGTGTCCGAGGTTATTACCGATTACGGCAAGGCTGTAAGGCTTATAAAAATAGGCCTCAATGATGTTTATTGCTCAAAGGTCGGCAATCAGAAATACCTGCGAAACGAGTATGGTATGAGTGCAGAAAAAATAGTTCAGACCGTTTTGGAAAAGATTAGTGAATAAATATGGGTAAAAGAATTCTTATTACTGCCACAGAGCTGCATATGTATCAGTTCTGGACAGGGCATATTAAAAATTTAATTGATAATGGGTATAGCGTTGATTTGCTGTGTTCACACGTAGGCGGAAAGCTGGATGCTTTAAAAGAAAAGCTGGAGTTAGTCGGAAATCCAAAATTAACTGTAGTAGATTTGAAAAGAAGTCCTATATCGCCGCACAATATACACGGCTTTTTGCAGCTGAAAAAATATCTTGCTGAAAACAGGTATGATGTCATAATTACAAATGAGCCTGTTATGGGATTTATGACAAGACTTGCTGCTGCAAAAGCAAGGCGTAAAAATAACACAAAGGTAATTTATTTTGCCCACGGCTTTCATTTTTGGAACGGTGCACCAAAGCTTAACTGGCTGCTATTTTATCCGATAGAAAAGCTTGGTGCCCATTTTACGGATGTGCTTGTAACTATGAATCATGAAGATTATGAAAGAGCTAAAAAGCATATTCATGCAAAACAGGTTTTATATACCTATGGAATAGGTGTTGACCTTTCAAAATTCAAATTCAGGGAGGGTGTAAGGCAGTCAAAAAGGCAGGAGCTCGGTGTTGATGATGAAACCTTTATGCTTTATTCAACCTCTGAATTAAATGACCGTAAAAATCTTAAATTGGCTGTTGATATTATAAGCATCCTTAAAAGCAAGGGTTATAATGTCCATTTCTTTGACAGAGGTGTTGGTGAGCAGGAGGAATTATTGAATCAATATGCTGCGCAAAAGGGTGTGAGCGATTGCTTTACACTTTTAGGTTACGGACGTGATGTTGATGAAATGTGCCTTGCTGCGGATGCATTTTTATTTACCTCTAAACAAGAGGGCTTGCCTGTTGCCGTTATGGAGGCAATGAGCTGCTCATTGCCCTGCGTCGTGTCTGATGTACGCGGTGTGAACGATTTGATAAAGTATGGTAAAGGCGGCTTTACCTGCAAACTCAATGATGCAGATGATTTTTGTGAGCGTATAATTTATCTTATTGATAATAATGACTGCAAAACACGCTGCTTGCTTACAAAGGATAATAAAACTGTTTTGGAGCCCTATTCTTTTGATTATGTTTCAAAGTTTATTTTAAATCTTATTGAAAAGGTATAATGGCAATTACTATGAGAATTTTACATATGATACCTGATATAGGGATATCAAACGGCGTTATGAGCGTAATACTTAATTTTGCAAAAGCAATGCCTGATGATATCAAATTCGATGTTGTGTATTTTTCACAGCAGGATAAAACTCGTCAATCCGATATTGAAGCTCTCGGTGGCCGGGTTTATAAGATTGATCCCCCGGCACCTGTTGATTTGATGAACGGCAAGATGAACTGCTTTTTTGAACAGCATAAAAATGAATGGAGTGCACTTCATATTCATTGCCCCCATTTTGCTGTGTTTATTGCACCCTATGCAAAAAAAGCAGGAATAAACAAAATTGCCGTTCACAGCCACACTACTGCATATTCGCTTGAGGGCAACGATTTCAGAAATAAAATGCTTTCTCTTTATGCAAAATATTTTGTGAAAAATAAGTTTGCCTGCAGTGAAGTTTCGGGCAGACTGTGGTTTGGAAATAAACGTTTTACAGTAATCAATAATGCTGTGGATTGCAGTAAATTAAGGTATAATCCTTCGCTTCGCAGCAAGGTGCGTGCTGCTATGGAGCTTACAGATAAATTTGTTGTCGGTCATATCGGTAAGACAAGCATAATGCAAAAAAATCATCCTTTTATATTTGAAGTTTTTGCAAAGATAAAAAAGCAGAAGCAAAATGCAGTTTTGCTTTTGGCAGGTGCAGAGAAAACAGAGCAGCTTGAAGCCTTATCGAAAAGGCTTGGTATAGAAAATGATGTTTGCTATTTGGGTCCAAGAAGTGATATTGACAGCCTTATGCAGGCTTTTGATGTGTTTTTGTTCCCGTCAATCAGTGAAGGCTTGCCGGTGTCTGTAGTTGAAGCACAGGCAGCAGGACTTCCTGTTATAATGTCTGATGCTGTAACAAACGAGGTTGCAGCAACAAAGCTGGTTTTAAGTAAAAGCCTTGCTGACTGTGCCGATAGCTGGGCGCAGGCAGTTTTGAAGGCTGCCGAAATGCAACGCTGTGATACCTATGATGAAATAAGCCTTACCAATTGGAATATAGAAATATCTGCAAAAAAGCTTGTTGATTTTTATAAGTTTTAAAGTAAGTGAAAGGAAGCGCTATGGTTTTTAGTATTATTGTTCCGGTATATAATGTTGAGGAATATCTAAACGAGTGTATTAAAAGTGTATTAAATCAGACTTTTACCGATTTTGAATTAATACTTGTTGATGATGGCTCGCCGGATTCCTGTCCGCAAATGTGTGACGATTGGGCGGGTAAGGATAATAGAATTAAGGTCATTCATAAGAAAAACGGCGGACTTTCAGATGCACGCAATGCAGGAATGGACTTGGCGTCAGGTGACTATATACTGTTTCTTGACAGCGATGATTTTTATAACAGTAAGGAAACGCTCAAAACACTTTTTGATAAAATTCACAATAAAAATGCCGATGTGGTAATATTCGGCTGTACCGATTGGAATATGCAGACCGATCAAAAAATCGTTTCCAGAACAGGATACGATTTAGCATTGATTGAAAAGGGTAATAACCGGAATACGCTTCACTATCTGTTATCGCAGAAGATGATTCCGGGCGGTTCAACAATATTCTGTGCGAAAAGAGCTTTAATTGAAGAAAATGCAATCCGTTTTAAGCTTGGTATACAGGATGAGGATTACGATTATGTTTTAAGCGTATTCAGCCATTGCAAACAAATTAGTGCTGTGGATAATCCATTTTATACATATCGTAAAGGGCGCGAAAGCTCAATTACCGGCTCATTTAATTTAAAGATGATAAACGGCATTGATTATACGATTGATAAATGGCTGCCGATATGTGATAAAATGTCAGACGAAATGCTGAAAAAAGACTTTTTGAATTATATTGCTTTCATTTATACAACAGGTTTTGTTGTTATGGGGAATATGGACAGGCAGGATCGTAAAAAGGCTATGCCGATTATGAAAAAGCATAAGAACATTCTAAAATTCGGTTATTGGAAAAAAACAAGAATTACAAAATCAGCAACTAAAATGCTGGGGATGAATTTGTTTTCCATCCTTTCTGCAATCTATTTTGATAAAACACATATTTGAGTTTGAGCAAATGAAATGCAAGTATTAAAATATGATATCTTTTTGTACTTGTCATTATAAACTCGGTTGGAGAGCTTATGAAAAAAAAGAAAATATTAATTGTTATTCAGCTGATGCGCAGGGGCGGCGTTGAGCTTGTTGCACTAAATTTTGCCCGTGCACTTGATCCTAAAAAATATGATATTACCTTATATCTTCAAAATCCTTATGAAAATCAGGATGAAGAATTGGCGGAGGAAGTCAGAAATAATGGCTTCAGAATCATTGAAAGACCTAAAGAAATAACAGGTTATAAAAAGAATTACGACTATTTGACAGAGCTTTTTACAAAGGAAAAATTTGATGTGGTTCATTCACACGTTATGTTTTTCAGCGCATTGGTTATGCTTGCCGCAAAAAAATGTAATATTGGTGTAAGAGTGGCTCATTCACATGCAACAAAATGGAATCATAAGGAAAACCTTAAATTTAAAATATATAAGCATATAATGCGTTTTATAATAAATCGCTTTGCAACCGATAAGCTTGCTTGTTCTGCCGATGCAGGTGCCTACCTTTACGGCAAAAAGGAATTTAATAAAAACGGCAGATTTATTGCAAACGGTATTGAAACAAAAAAGTATGATTTTAACAAAAGTATGCGCAAGGAAAAGCGCATGGAATTTTCATTAGCTGAAAATGAGATGTTGGTAGGGCATATCGGCAGTCTTTATTACATTAAAAATCAAACTTTTTTAGTAGATGTATTTTCAAAAATGCTTGAAAAAAATCCGAATATAAAGCTTATTCTGGTTGGTGAGGATTTTGAAAACGGTAAGGTGTTAAAGAAGGTTCAGTCCATGGGTCTTGCAGATAAGGTGATTTTTGCAGGTCAAAGAAATGATATAAACGAATTGCTCAGTGCAATGGATATTCTGATTTTTCCTTCATTGTTTGAGGCGCTGCCGCTTTCTTTAATTGAAGCGCAGGCATCAAAGCTGCCATGCCTTGTTTCCGATTCAGTAACAAATCAGGTAAAATTTAATGATAATGTTGATTTTATGTCCCTTCAAAAATCTACGGATGCGTGGGCAGACAGGGCATTTGAACTTATGGCACTTAATCGTGAAGCTGTTTCAATTACGGCTTTAAAGGATAATTACGACATTTCTTCATCAATAAAAATACTTGATGAAATATATAATAAATAGATTTTTAGTTTTATGAAAAGGAGGAATTCAATATTATGTTCGGTCTGTCTGCTTTGGAATGCTTTATTGTAATTATTGCAATATATGTAGTTGTATATTGGATTACTCCAAGAAAGATGAACTGGGTTCCATTCATTTTAGTAACGGTTCTTCTTTCCGTTCTGGCTTATAAATTTACGCCAAATGAAACGGATGACTTGAGCAGGTATTATATGCAGCTTGATTATCTTCGTGAGTATGGAATGGATTATTTGAGAAGATGCTTTGATCTTGGTATAAATGACTGGGATACATACCGAGTCTGCGGTTATTATTTTTATTTTATGAGCCGCTTTCCTAATAATCATTGGATGCCGGCAATTACAATATTTTTATGCTATGGTTTGGCATTTTTAATCTTTTATAAAGCAGCAAATCATTTTGATGTCAGCAAGCTTTATGTGTTTTTAGGTTCAATTTTCTTTTTGTCAACCTATTTTTATTATGATACTGTAAGCGGAATAAGAAACGGATTGGCTTTTGCAGTTGTGCTTGCCTGTGCCTATTACCATTTGGTTGAAAGAAAGCAGATTCTTTTGTGCTGTGTGGGTTACGTAATGGCTTGTCTGCTGCATTCGGCTGCAGTAATGCCTGTTGCTTTTGTTATTCTGACGGTTATAACACTTAATACAAGCGGTAAGGTTTTAAAATACGGCTTGGTATTCGGTATTACAATTGGTGGATTTTTGCTGAATTATCTTGGAGAAACCATTGATAATGGCTTTATTCAGTCCATTGCCGGAAAGGCAGAGGCAAATGGACTCGGGGATCTTTATACGGACACAAACTTTATTGTAAATATAGTCACATTTGCTGTTGTTTCAATAGTGGTGCTTTATGTTTCCTTTTATATACTAAAAGGCGAATATGAGCAGGATTTAAAACGCTTTTATAAGTATTCCTCCATTATCATTTATTTTATGCTTGGTTCTATTTTGAGTACAATGATTTTTCTTCGTTTTGCAAGGTGGATTGCTCCTGTTTTAGGTGCAGTACTGTTTATGATAGGTATGGAAATTCAAAATAAGCAAATCAAAAGAAATACGCCGCAGTATTATTATAATGCACCATTTCCCGAACGTGCACGTTATCAGACCAAAGGTATATTTATTATTTTTTATTTTGCATATACCTGTGTGCATTTCTGGTATCTTGTAAACGGAAGTTCGCTTATTTGGATTCATTTTTAGAGTACAAAATATTTTTTTATACTATATTGTTAAAATTATATATTTCATTTTGAAAGGGAATGTTTATGGCCTATTTAATTAGTATTATTGTTCCGATTTATAATGTTGAAAAGTATATTAAACAATGTGTCGACAGTATACTTGCACAGACATATAAAAATATTGAGGTAATACTTGTGGATGACGGCTCACCGGATAATTGCCCGCAGATATGCGATTCTTATGCAGCTGTTGATAACAGGGTGAAGGTTGTTCATAAAAAAAACGGCGGCCTTATGTCTGCACGCCAGGCAGGGCTTAAAGCAGCCTCGGGTGATTATATCGGTTTTGTTGACGGTGATGACTGGATAGAGCCGGATATGTATGCCGATTTTGCCTGTTTGCTTGATCAATATTCTCCCGATATGGCATTATGTGAATTTCTTTATTCATTTCCTGGTAAAGACACGAATAGCAATCAGCTGCTTAAAAAAAGCTTTTTTACAAAAAAAGAAATGGAGGAGCAGCTCTATGGTTCAATGCTGTTTAAAGAACCGTATTACAGCTTTGGTATCAATCCCTGCTGCTGGAGTAAAATTTTTAAAAAGGAGCTTTTGGAAAGTAACTTATATAATGTAACACCAAATATCAAAATCGGTGAGGATGCTGCCTTTACTTACCCATGCCTTTTGCAGGCGGATAGCCTTGCTTATTCGGAAAAATATGCATATCATTACAGAGTGAATCCTGAATCTATGACAAAGGCCTATGACAAAAATTGTGAAAGTACTGTAATGATTCCTTATGAAATACTTAAAAATGTATTTTATAAATATGATGGCTACAATTTAATGAATCAGCTTGATTATTTTTTGCTTTCGCTTATCAATGGTGTTGTTAGAAATGAAGCGAGCAGCGTTAATAAAAAGACAATATCACAAAAGAAAGAGACTTTAAAAAAACTTGCGGTTAATCCGGATGTATCCAAGACTGTTTTAAATGTTAATACTTGTGTGCTTCCGTTTCATACCAGATTGTTGGTGCACTTTTTAAGGCTTAAGAATGCAAACCTGCTTTATTTGTATACTATTTTAATTAGGAGATTTCTTTAATGCAAAATAATTTAGTAAGTATAATTGTGCCTGTATATAAGGTTGAAAAATACCTTGACAAATGTGTTGAAAGTATTGTAAACCAAACATATAAAAATCTTGAAATCATCCTTGTAGATGACGGCTCACCGGATAATTGCCCTGCAATGTGCGATGAATGGGCAAAAAAGGATGGAAGGATAAAAGTCATTCATAAAGAAAACGGTGGACTTGCCGATGCCCGTAACTTTGGATTGGATGCAGTAACAGGCGATTATTTAATGTATGCAGACAGTGATGATTCTCTTGAATATGATATGGTGGAATTTTTGCTTGGACTTATTACGCAGCATAATGCCGATGTGTCACGCTGCGGAATATTTACTGACCATGAAGATGGCAGAGAAACTACGGTTATGAAAAATGATGATTTATTATTGCCGGATTATAATGAGCGATTTATTGATTTGGTAACAAATGGTCATTTAAGCGGTGTTGTATGGAATAAGATGTACAGGTTTTCAGCTGTAAAAGATATAAGATTTGACAAAGCAGATGGCTGTTCTGAAGATATAATGTATAATTTCAGAGTTTTTAATCGTATTAAAAATGCTGTTTATTATGATGTACCTAAATATCATTATCTGATAAGAAATAATTCTATAACAAATTCAGAATATTCTGCGGGTGTTTTTTGTATTCTGCGTGCGAAAAACATAATTATGGATAGTCAGAAGGATAATCCTGTTGTTTTGCCATATTGCATTAAAGGCTACATTTTTTCTGCCTTCATTGTTATAAATGGTATGATATCAAATCAAAAATTCCTTGACAGGTATGAAGAAATAAGAAATAGTATTCTAAAATATAAAAAACAGATTTTATTTTCAGATTTATATTCAAAAAGAGAAAAGTTTAAAACACTTTTATTATTAATATGTCCCAGGCTTTATAACAAAATGATTTTAATGAAATAATTTAAAATATCGGGATGGTGATTTTATGCACAAGCATGCATATATGATAATTGCACATAATGAATTTGAATTGCTGGAATACCTTGTAAAAGCACTTGATGACGAAAGAAACGATATATATATTCATATTGATTCAAAGGTAAAAGATTTTAATTTTGATAAATTTAAGTCGTTGGTTAAATATTCAAGTATTCATTTTACAAACAGGATTTCAATAACCTGGGGCGATTTTAGTGTGGTAAAATGCGAAATGCTGCTTTTAAGGACTGCTTATGAAAATGAAGATCTAAAAAATCCTTATTCCTATTTTCATTTGCTTTCCGGTGTGGACCTTCCTGTTAAATCAAATGATGAGATTTATAGCTTTTTTGAAGAAAATAACGGGAAAGAGTTTATACATTATTCGAGTAATACGGCAGAAAGCAAGGATGAGGACAGAATAAAGTATTATCATCTTTTCAGAAAAAAGCGTAATATGCCAAATAAAATAATGGCAAATATTGCTTTCAGAATTCAAAAACATCTTCCCGTTAACAGACTTAAAGGTAAAAATATTACGGTCAGAAAGGGCTGCAATTGGTTTAGTATTACCCACAATCTTGCCGAATATATTTTAGGCAGGGAAAATGAAATAAATAAAATGTTCAACTATTCATATTGTAGTGATGAACTTTTTCTTCAGACAATTGTTGAAAATTCCGATTTTAAAAATAATCTTTTTATGGATAATTGCAACAACAATCATTATGCCTGTGCAAGGCTTATTGACTGGAAAAGGGGAAATCCCTATGTTTTCAGAAAAGAGGATTATGAATTGCTGATTTCCTCAAAATGTATGTTTGCAAGAAAGTTCAGTATGAAAACAGATAAAGATATTATACAAATGATAATTTCACATATATCAAAAGGAGAAACGGTGTGAGCGATTTAATTTCGGTCATAGTACCAATTTATAACGTTGAAAAGTATCTTGATAAATGCATAGAGTGCCTTGTAAATCAGACCTATAAGAATCTTGAAATCATCCTTGTAGATGATGGTTCACCTGATAACAGTCCTTCAATTTGTGATAAATGGGCACAAACAGATAGCCGAATTAAGGTTATTCACAAAAAAAACGGTGGTGTTTCATCTGCACGCAATGCAGGGCTTGATGCTGCTTCGGGTGATTATATTGGCTTTCTTGATGCCGATGACTATATTGATGCAGATATGTATGAAATTATGCTTCGTGAGATACTTGAAAACGGTGCCGATGCTGCCGGCTGCGGTATGGTAAGGGAAAGTCCTAACGGATATAAAGAGGTATGGGCAGAGGATACTATATCTGTTGTTGATAAAATTGGTGTTTTAAAGCTTGTGGGAGAGGCAAATGGTATTTTGCCTGTTCATACAGGGAATAAGCTTTTTTCAAAAAAGGTTGTAAGTGATGTAAGATTTGATACACGCTTTAAATTTGCCGAAGATACGCTTTTTAATTTTCAGACAGCACGCAATATGGATAAAATGGTAATTCATAATGTTGCACGTTATCACTACAACAATAATTTTGATTCTGTATCACATCAAAAATTTGTAATTGCCAAGCTGGATGAGCATAAGGTTATGGATATAATTTTTGAATATGCCAAAGGCAATGATGAGCTGATGAAATATTGCGTGAAAGGCGATGTTTTAAAAAGCTTCAGAACCATAAAAGAAATGTGTATGGAGCAAAACCATATGCAATATTTTAAAGAGATAAGAGAAAGAATTATTACCCATAAAAATGAAATCTTAAAAACAGATTTTTACAGCAAAGCAACGAAAGTAAAAACACTTATGCTGTGGTTAGTACCGGGTTTTTATAAGATATTTATAAGAGCCTATGGCATAAGAGCTGAAAAAAAATATAACAAAACAGCAGGTGCTTATAATGGATAAAATAAGTGTAATTGTTCCAGTATATAAGATGGAAAAATATCTGAATAGATGTGTAGAAAGCCTTGTGAATCAAACCTATAAAGATCTGGAAATCATTTTAATCGATGATGGTTCGCCGGACAGTTGCCCTGCAATATGTGATGAATGGGCACAAAGAGATTGCAGAATAAAGGTGATTCACAAGTCGAACGGTGGTGTTTCATCTGCACGTAATGCAGGATTGAATATAGCACAAGGCAAATATATTTCATTTGTTGATAGCGATGACTGGATTGAAAATGATACAATTGAATACTTGTTTGACCTGATAAAAAAATATGATGCTCAAATATCAAGCGTAGTTTTGCAATCTGTTAATGATTGGGACGATACTGAAGAAACGGATACACAAGAGGAATTTGTAACCGTTCATGATTTTTTAGGGATGATTAAGAATTTATCAGCAGGTAATTGTTATTTGTGCGGAAAACTGTATGATAGAAATTTGTTTAACAACCTGCCTGATTTGCCGGAAAATCTTATTATAAGTGAAGATGTAATGCTCAATTACTTTATATTCAAGAATGCTGACAAATTTGTTGCTTCAAATCAGGAAAAGTACTATTATTTCAGGCATTCTGGTTCAGTTTTATCCGGTTGTATTACTGAACGGATGATTCAAGATTCTATGCATGCTTATGCTATTATTGATAATGATTTTGATAAAAATTCACCTGTTTATCCTTATCAGGCATATAACAAAATGATGAATGACTTTTTTCTTATTAATTCAGTAATTAGAAACCAAAAGTGCTTGAACAGATACAATGATTTAAAAAAAGATATTTTGAAATACAAAAACTATGCATTTGATAAGCGATACAACGATGTGTTTTGTAAACGGCATAAGTTGGGCGTTGCATTATTGATGTTTGCGCCGAAGCTTTATAATGCGTCAATTTTGATTCGCAAAAAAATCAGGGGATATTAAATTATGCATAATATCAAAATAAGTATAATCGTTCCTGTATATAATGTTAAAGCATATTTAAATACCTGCTTTGAAAGCATTGTAAATCAAACCTATCAGAACATTGAAATCATTGTGATTGATGACGGTTCAACAGATGAAAGCCCTGCAATTTGTGATGAATGGGCAAAACGTGATAATAGAATTAAGGTTATACATAAGCAAAATGCAGGTGTGTCTGCTGCAAGAAATACCGGCATTGAAATTGCCACAGGTGATTATATAGGCTTTGTTGACAGCGATGATTATATTGAACCGGAAATGTTTGAAAAGCTGCTTGAAAATATTGTTGACAATAAATCACAGCTGGCTGTTTGCGGACTCTTTAAGGACGAAGCGCAGATTAAAGCAGACAACTGCCAATGTGTTGCGTCCGATGCTGCGTTAGCAATGCTTTTTAATATAGCTGACCATCCTTATTTTGAGGGATATGTATGGAATAAGCTTTACGACAGTAAGATAATCAAAGTCAATACTCTTTGTTTTGATACTTCACTTAAAATGAGTGAGGATACCTTATTTAATTTTAAATATCTGCAGTATGCCGATAAGGTTTCTATTTTAAACAGCAGTATGTATCATTATGTTTACAGGGCATTGTCCGTTATGAATAATAAGGATTTGGATAATGACTTTAAAATGATAGCTTTGATTGACTATTTTATTGACCATGCAAATTCGCAGGAAATAAAGGACTGTGTTGTTCGTTGGGCATATAAATATTGGATTAAAGCGATTGACGGATATATTGTTTATAAAAAAGGCTATGAATATCAGAAACATGTTATTTCACTTTTGAAAAAATATAAAGGCTTTGTTTTAAAGGATAAATATTTTTCAAAGGTTGAAAAGATTTTTTCAATATTAATATGCAACTTTAAATCTGTTTATATTATGTATAAAAGGTTAAAGTATGCCGGTTAATTAAGGGTTTAAAATATGAGAGACATAATTATTAATTTTGTAAAAAAAATAATTGCTTTATTACCTTTAAAAAGAATAATTTTGTTTGAAAGTCTGCCTGATTTATCAGATAACACAAAGGCTGTTTTTGATGAAATGATTAGAAGAGGGCTTAATAAAGATTATAAATTTGTGTGGATTTTAAATGAATATGAAAAATTTGCAGAGCCTGAAGAAATTGAAAATGTTAAGTACATAGACCGTAATACCAAAAAAACCGTTTTATACGAGTGGTTTGCAAAGATTATTATATCCTGCAATATCTTTTTGCCTAAAAAAAGAGATGACCAGTATTATCTGTTTCTTATGCACGGCGGAATTTTGAAAAAATTATCAAAAGGCTATTCGGTCAGAGAGGATTGCCGTGACTGCGACTATCTTTCTTATTCCGATTACCTTAAATCTGCCGAGGCTGCTTGCTTTGGCTTTAATGAAAAAAATGCAAGGGTTTTAGGTTATCCGAGAAATGATATGCTGCTTAACAGCCCTGTTGATATGAAAAGTCTTTTTGACAGCGAAAAATACAGCAAAGTAATTTATTGGCTGCCTACCTTCAGAAAGCACAAGGCAAATGATTTTTCAACCAGCACAATATCAATTCCGTTTTTGCACGATAAAAAAAATGTAGCTTTAATTAACGATGCTGCTAAAGAAAATAATATACTTATTGTTGTGAAACCCCATTTTGCACAGGATTTATCCGGGATTGATTTGTTGAATTTAAGCAACATCAGGTTTATTGACGATTCCTTTTTTGCTGAAAATAACATTCTGCATTATGAATTTCTTGGCGGGGCAGACGCACTATTGAGTGATTATTCCTCTGTTTATTATGATTATCTTTTAACGGACAAGCCTGTGGGGCTTTGCTGGGAGGATGTTGAGCAGTTTGCAGCCAATAACGGTTTTGCCGACATTGATATAGATAATGTAACCGGCGGCGCCGAAAAGCTTTATACAGCAAATGATTTGATTGCATTTATCAGAGCAGTTTCCTGCGGTGAGGACAGATTGGCTGCTCGGCGTAATGATGTGAAAAATCATATTCATGCATTTACAGACGGCAATTCAGCAAAGCGTGTTGTAGATTTTATTGAAAGCAAAATGAAGTAAATTTATTTTTTAAGGATTTAAGAATGAATGATATCAAGGTAAGTGTTATATGCCTGGCATATAATCATGAAAAGTACATAAGAAAAACACTGGAAGGTTTTGTATCTCAAAAAACAGATTTTAAGTTTGAAGTTATTGTTCACGATGATGCTTCAACCGATGATACAAGGCAAATTATTGAGGAATATGCAAATAAATATCCCGATATATTTGTACCTGTTTATCAGAATGAAAATCAGTATTCTAAAAAGCTTCCCGGCGGGGGAATAATAGGAAACTTTATTTGCCCGTTAATAAAGGGAAAGTATGTTGCTTTTTGTGAGGGCGATGATTACTGGTGCAGTGAAAATAAGCTTCAGATGCAGTATGAAATTATGGAAAATGACAGCTCATTGAGCCTTTGTGTTCATAAAGTGCAATGTGTTAATGAGGATGGCTCAAATCATAATGATATAATTCCTTATGAATATTATCATATAAATCAAGGCTTGCTTGATGAGAAAAAGATTACGCAGGCGCTTTTTATAGACGGCGGATGTCCTTTTCATACGGGCAGCTTCTTTATAAAAAAAGAGGTAATCGACAAGGTATATAATTGTGAAATTGACTTTGCAATGAAGGTTAACGGCGATGTTTTATGCCAGCAGTTTGCATTGTTATATGGCAATTATTTTTATATTGATGAAATTATGTCCTGCTACAGGCTGTTTTCGTCCGGCAGCTGGACATCAAAGCGTTCAGAACAAAGTGTTCAGAGTAAGATTAATTTTAGAATGGGCATTATCAACGGTAAAAAATTGTTTGATGAATATACGAATTATAAATATCATGAGTTAATCGGTATATCAATTTTTAAAAGTATCCTTCCCCTTTGTGAGCTTGATTTGAACAAGGCGAGGGAAGTGTATAAAGAATTTGATTTTGATAAAAGTGTTGTAAAAAAGGCACTTAACAATATTGCTTTATTCAATAGAGTTAAGTATTTTTTGTGTATGCATTGTCCTTTTGTGCTGAAAATGTGGTATAAAATAAAGGGATAATCGTTTGTCGGGGGTAAAAATGGAGGAAAAAAGAGTAACATCAAAAAGTGTAATTACAAATTTTTTGTGGCGCTTTGCGGAACGCTGCGGTGCGCAGGGTGTTTCTTTTATAGTATCAATAATACTTGCAAGACTGCTTCTTCCCGAGGATTACGGTAATATTGCTCTTATTACGGTTTTTACAGCGATACTCAATGTTTTTGTTGATAGTGGTCTGGGTAATGCACTGGTGCAGAAGAAGGATGCAGATGATTTGGATTTTTCATCCGTATTCTATTTTAATATTGTTATGTGCGTATTCCTCTACGGTGTAATGTTTTTTGCAGCACCATATATTGCAAGGTTCTACGATAATGCAGAATTGACACCGCTTGTAAGGGCAATCAGTTTAACACTCGTTTTATCAGGTGTAAAAAATGTTCAGCAAGCATACGTTTCTAAAAAAATGATTTTTAAAAAATTCTTCTTCTCAACCCTGGGGGGAACCATTTTGTCCGCTGTTATCGGTATAGCTATGGCGTATGCAGGTTTCGGTGTTTGGGCTATTGTAGCACAATCCTTGTCAAACTCTTTTATTGATATGCTTATACTTGGTTTTACGGTTAAATGGCGTCCCAAATGGATGTTTTCTTTTAAGCGTTTAAAAGGCTTATTGTCATATGGCTGGAAGCTTCTTGTTTCAAACCTGATTGATACAGGCTATAATAATTTGCGAAACCTTATCATCGGCAAGCTTTATACCTCCGCTGATCTTGCTTATTTTAATAAGGGCCAGAATTTCAGTAATTTAGTCATAAATAATGTGAATTCCACTATTAACAGTGTACTTTTCCCTGCAATGTCACAGGCGCAGACAGATAAAGCTGCTGTTAAAAATATGACAAGGCGTGCTATAACAATTAGCACATATATTATATTTCCTGCAATGACCGGTCTTGCCGTAGTTGGTGAGCCGCTTATATCATTGCTGCTGACAGATAAATGGCTGCCTTGTGTGCCGTATTTAAGAATATTCTGCTTTTCATACGCTCTTTTACCTATACATACGGCAAACCTTCAGGCAATTAAGGCACTTGGCCACAGCGGAATTTTCCTTAAGCTTGAAATCATTAAAAAGGTTATGGCCTTGGCTGTTTTAGCTATTTCTATGCAGTTTGGTGTTTACTGGATAGCCTTTTCAATGATAATAACAAGCATTGTTTCATCATTTATTAATGCCTTTCCAAATAAAAAGCTGCTGGATTATTCTTATCTTGAACAGGTTAAGGATATGCTGCCCGGGCTGATATTGTCTGCCGTTATGGGTGCAGCAGTATATTTTATTAATTATATTGCTATAAGCAATATTTTTAAACTTATTATTCAGGCTGTTTTGGGTGTGGTAATTTATTTTGGTTTATCTGCATTATTTAAGCTTGAATCCTTCAATTACTGTTTAAATATGGTTAAGCCTTATTTGTCAAAAATACGAAATAAGAAAAAATCTGCATAATACCTGTTTTGCAGTTGAAAAAATGTTAAAGGTGAAATTATGAAAAAAAAGGTAATGGTTCTGGCGGCAACCATATGGCAGATTCCGCTGATTAAAAAGCTTAAGGCGATGAATTGTGAGGTTTATAATGTAAATCTTTACGAGAATTCGCCTGCCTTTAAATTTGCTGATCATTGGGCTGTTATGGATATACTTGATAAACAAGCCTGTTTTGAATACGCAAAAGAAAATAAAATAGATGCCATAATGAGTGAACAATGTGATATTGCGACTACAACGATAGCCTATGTGGCTGACGAGCTCGGCTTGCCGGGTATCGGCAATGATATGGCAGAGCTTTATACAAATAAGTTTGCAATGAGGGAGTTTTGTGCCAAGCATGGCATTCCGTCTCCTGAATATAAAATATGCCGGACAAAGCAGCAGGCGATTGCGTTTTTTGAGCAGGTAAATAAAAAGTCAATTCTAAAGCCGTTGGACAGCAATAGCAGCAGAGGTGTTTATACAATAAATTCTGTCAATGATATTGAAAAATACTTTGATTTGAGTATGGGGTATTCACACGCACAAAAAGCAGTTCTGATTGAAAGATATATTGAAGGTACGGAATTTACTGTTGATGGAATAGTTGGCGATAACGGCCATATTTCTCTGGCAATATCCGAAAAGCATCATTATGAGCATAATCCCAATATTGCCGATGAGCTTTTCTTTTCCCACAGTAATGACAAGTTTGATTATGATAAGCTTAAAGATACGAACAACCGCTTTGTTAATTTGTCAAAGCTGCCTTTCGGAATTACGCATGCTGAATATAAGTACGAGGACGGTAAGTTTTACCTTATTGAAATCGGAGCCAGAGGCGGTGGAAACCTTATCGGTTCAACCATTGTTCCGCTTATGTCAGGCGTTGATAATTATAAATACCTTGTAAATAAATCACTTGGTATTAGCATTAATGAAGATTTACATATTGATGAAAGCCTTGCCCAAAGGTGCTGTGTTTTAAAATTTTTTGATACTCCTGATAACGGCGGAAAGGTTAAAGCAATAAATGGCATTGATTATCTTGAAAATTCCGATAATATTGTAAGCTTCAAGCTGAATTTCCAAAAAGGCGATATTATAGAGGCTGCAAAAGATGACAGCGCAAGAATCGGTTTTTATATTGCTTATGCCGAATCAAAGGCAGAGCTTCTTAAAATTATGAATGAAATTGAACGTAAATTCTCTATAGAATTGGAGTAAGCTATGACAGATGAAATAATTGATTACATACGAAAAAACAGAGTATCTACTACAGAGATTGCAGATTGTCTTGGCAAGTCCGGTGCTTTGGACGGTGTTTTGCCGATTAACAGAGGTCATTATGCAGTTGGTAAGGTTAAATGGGTTTATGCCTATAATTCTTCAAATTATACCGTGCACCAGCAGGTTATAGATACAGAGGAAAACAGTATCGTTTTTATTGATTCCATCAATTGTGAAAACAGAGCCATAATAGGTGAGCTTGTCAGCAAGTATATTTTGCTCTATTGCCAGGCAAAAGCTATTGTTACAAATGGCAAAATGAGGGATGCCAGCTCCTTAATCAGGCAAAATTGGTCAATATGGTGCAATGGTGTAACCCCTGTCGGCTGTTTCAATACAAAACCTGAGGAAGAGCCGGATGCTGATATTATCCGTTCACATAAGGCGTTGTATGACGGCTCAATTATGGTGTGTGATGATTGCGGCGTGGTAGTTATTCCCAAAGCGTACCATAATGAAGAATTCCTGCAAAAAATAATTGCGATTGAGGAGCAGGAAGATATCTGGTTTGACAGACTTGACAGGCATAAGGAAAACACCTTTGATATTGTTTGCCTGAAAAAGTACTTGAATAAAGATTAAAAAAACTTATCTTTTACGGGGGAGAGAATATGGATTATACTGTTGAGCAATTGCTGCAGGATGGATTTACAATTAAAATGGCCGAATATTATTCTGCTTTAATGGCGGCAGAACGAAAATCTGATTTGTGGAGCAGTAATTATATTGATTGGGCACATTCAAAGGGATTTTTGGCGGAAAGTGCCAGCGCTTATAAGCTCGATGACAGCAATATCAATGATTATCTTTCAGATTATGATTATTATAAAGTATGGCCCCTCAATTCCTGGGAAAGAATCTGGATTAACGATAAGCTTACGCTTAAATATTTGCTGGCCGATACCCCAATGGACAAGTATCTTCCAAAGTATTACTATTATATTGACAGTCAAAAAGGTCTTGTACCGCTTGTTGATAATAGTATAGGTGATCATTCCCTGCAAGGCTTTAAAAAGGTTTTAAAAGCTGTTAACACGCTTGCCTGCAAGCCCTGTAACGGTTCCGGCTCACAAGGCTTTTTCAAATTATCTTTTAGCGATGATAAATATTTTATGAATGATAAGCAAGTGTGCGAAAGTGAGATAGATGATTTTGTAAGCACGCATATAAATTTTGTTATAACGGAATACTTATTGCCCGACCAATCTCTTGCAAGTATCAGTCCTTTAATCCACACATTAAGACTTTTGGTGATTAACAAGGATTTTAATAATCCTGAAATCTGCGGCGGTTACCTTCGATTTGCCAATAAGGTTACAGGCGCAGCAAATCATATGACAGAGTCCAATGCCGATATGTTTGATTATGATGTTGATATAGATTTATTAACAGGTGAATTTAAAAATGGCAAAAAGGTTTATTTAAACAGGGTTGAAAAATCACCCCTGCATCCTGACAGCAATGTGCTTGTTCAGGGTAAACTGGATTGCTGGGATGAAATTGTTGATTTTGTAACAGCATTTGCTAAAAAGTATAGCCTTTGTGAATACCTCGGCTTTGATTTGTGTGTCAGCGATAAGGGTATTAAAATTATGGAGATAAATTCGCACAGCGGAATTAAGCATATTCAGCTGGCAAGGCCGCTTTTGAAAGATGAATTTACACGTGATTATTATACTGAAAAATTAAGAATGATTGATGATATGGATGAAGTGCAAATGCAGCAAAGGCATAATTTGAGGAGATAAAAAGTATTAATGACCGAATATAAAAAGCTTGATTTTGATGAAACTTGTGAATATTTATATGCACTTGAAAATAATTATGCACCCCCATTGTCAAAGCGAGTTGACGATTTTGATGCTTATGTGAACAAACTTGCACAAAATGCTGTAAATTTAGGTGCATATGATAGTGTGCAGAATAAGCCTTTGGGATATATCGGCTTTTATGCCAATAATCCTGCCCTGGGTTTTTCATATATCTCGCAGATTGTTGTTGATAAAAGCGCGCAGGGGCAGGGAATAGGTAAAATGCTGATTGATATTTGCAAGCGTATATCAAAAGAAAAGGGCTTTAGCTGTATTAAACTTGAGGTACGAAAGGATAATATAGCTGCACAAAGATTTTATAAGAAAAATTCTTTTGCGTATGAAAGCGAAAATGATGGCAGTATTTATTTAATTTGTAAATTATGAGGTTTGGCAATGTCGGATAAAATTTTAGTAACACGTTCATCAATGCCTGATTATCAGGAATATTGTGAAGAAATAAAGGATTTGTGGGACAGCAGATGGCTTACCAATATGGGCGTTAAGCATAAAAAGCTGCAGCAGCTTTTGTGCAATTATCTTGGTGTTGAAAATATTGATTTGTTCACAAATGGTCATACAGCACTTGAGCTTGCCATTCAGGCTATGGGCCTTGAGGGCGAGGTTATAACAACATCTTTTACCTTTGCGTCAACAACGCATGCGATAGTGCGCAATGGTTTAAAGCCTGTGTTCTGCGACGTTAATTTGGTTGATTATACAATAGATACTGATAAAATCGAACAGCTTATTACTGACAGAACCTGTGCAATTATTCCTGTTCACGTTTATGGCAATATCTGTAATGTTGAGGCAATTGAAAGCATTGCCAAAAAGCATAATTTAAAGGTTATATATGATGCAGCCCATACCTTTGGGGTTCGGTATAACGGCAGGGGAATAGGTACATGGGGCGATGCCTCGTGCTTTAGTTTTCACGCTACAAAGGTGTTCAATACAATCGAGGGCGGAGCAGTCTGTTTTAAGGATAAGGCTTTTGGCGAGTGTATCGGTCGCCTTAAAAACTTTGGGCTTAATTGTGAAACTGCCGATTTTCCGGGAGCTAATGGAAAAATGAATGAATTTTGCGCAGCTATGGGCATCTGCAATCTTCGTCATATTGATGCTGAAATACAAAAACGCGGCAAGGTTTATGAAAGATATGTACATAATCTTCAGGGGATTCAAGGTGTAACTTTGTGCCCGCAGCAGCAGGGTGTGGAATCTAATTACGCGTATTTTCCTGTTGTGTTTAACGAAAAAGAGTTCGGCTCAAACCGTGATAAGATTGTAGACGAGCTTGACAGGAACGGCATTTATGCGAGAAAATATTTTTATCCCATTACAAGTCAGTTTGCTTGCTATAAAAATGATTTTGATTCATCACTTACGCCAAATGCACTCTATGTCAGTCTGAATGTTTTGACTCTGCCAATGTATGCAGATTTGGATTTGAATGATGTTGACAGAATTTGCAGCATTATTTTAAACTGCGCAAATTAAGTAATGATATAAATTTACAAATAAAAGTTTAATAAAAATACAGGAGGATTAAAAAATGAAAGGTATAATTTTAGCAGGCGGCAGCGGAACACGTTTGTATCCGCTGACTATGGTTACATCAAAGCAGCTTTTGCCGATTTATGATAAGCCTATGATTTTTTATCCTTTAAGCACGCTTATGCTTGCAGGAATAAATGATATATTGATTATTTCAACACCCGATGATTTGCCGAATTTTGAAAAGCTTTTGGGTGACGGAAGCAATTATGGCATTAAGCTTTCCTATAAGGTGCAGCCATCGCCCGATGGTTTGGCACAGGCGTTTATAATCGGTGAGGAGTTTGTGGGCGATGATGCGTGCGTTATGGTTTTGGGTGATAATATTTTTTACGGCGCAGGCTTCAGCAAAGTTTTGCAGGCTGCTAAAGAGAATGCCGAAAAAAATCACAGAGCAAGCATTTTTGCTTATCTTGTAGAGGATCCCGAAAGATTTGGAATTGTTGAATTTGACGAAAACAGAAAGGTTTTATCTCTTGAGGAAAAGCCTGAAAATCCTAAATCACAATGGGCGGTTACAGGACTTTATTTTTATGATAACCGTTGTGTTGAATATGCAAAAGGTCTGAAACCATCTGAAAGAGGTGAGCTTGAGATAACCTCATTAAACCAGGTTTATCTTGATAATGATGAGCTTGATGTTATGCTTCTGGGCAGGGGCTTTGCCTGGCTTGATACAGGTACGATGGATAGCCTTATTGATGCAGGTGATTTTGTTAAAACCGTTCAAAATCAGCAGGGTGTAAGAATTTCCGCTCCTGAAGAAATAGCCTTCAGAAAAGGCTGGATAACGAAAGAGCAGTTGCTTGAAACAGCTGAAAAATATGGCAAGTCAACCTATGGAAAGTACCTTAAATCAATTGCTGAAAATGACTTTATGAGAGGAATAAAATAATGAATATTATTGTAACAGGCGGCGCAGGTTTTATTGGGTCAAACTTTATATTCTATCAAATGAAAAATCATCCGCAGGACAGGATTATATGCCTTGATAAGCTTACCTATGCAGGTAATCTTTCAACACTTGAGTCTGTAATGTATGAGCCGAATTTCAGATTTGTTAAGGCTGATATTGCAGATAAGCAGGCTGTTGAAAAGCTTTTTGAGGAGGAAAAGCCTGATATTGTTGTTAATTTTGCTGCCGAATCTCATGTTGATCGTTCCATTGAAGATGCGCAGATATTCCTTAAAACCAATATACTCGGCACACAGGTTCTGCTGGATGCCTGCAAAAAATATAATGTCAGCCGTTTTCATCAGGTTTCTACTGACGAGGTTTATGGTGATTTGCCGCTTGACAGGGCAGATTTGTTTTTTACCGAAGAAACGCCTATTCATACCTCTTCGCCTTATTCCGCTTCAAAGGCAGGTGCAGATTTGCTTGTGTTAGCTTATTCTAGAACCTTTAATCTGCCTGTTTCAATAACCCGTTGTTCCAACAATTACGGCCCATATCATTTCCCTGAAAAGCTTATTCCGCTTATGATTTCACGTGCGCTTGATGATAAGGAGCTGCCTGTTTACGGAAAGGGTGAAAATGTACGTGACTGGCTGTATGTTGAAGACCATTGCGCTGCCATTGATTTGGTTATGCGAAAGGGCAGAACAGGCGAGGTTTATAATGTGGGCGGTCATAATGAGAAAAGCAATCTCGATGTTGTCAGGATTATTTTAAATCAGCTCAATAAGCCTGAAAGCCTGATCACTTTTGTAAAGGACAGACCGGGTCACGATATGCGCTATGCTATTGATCCTTCTAAAATTCATTCAGAGCTTGGCTGGCTGCCGCAGACAAAGTTTGAGGACGGCATAAAAAAGACGATAGAATGGTATCTGAACAATAAGAAATGGTGGCTTGACATTATTTCAGGCGATTATCAGAATTATTATGATAAAATGTATAACGCCAAGCAGCTTTAAGAATACGTATTAATGTTTATTTACTGACGGAAAGGATATGAATTTATATGAACATTTGGCACGATATTTCACCAAAGAGAATTAAGAAAGACAGATTTTATGCAGTAATTGAAATTTCAAAGGGCGGCAAAAATAAATATGAGCTTGATAAGGATACAGGTATGCTCAAGCTTGACCGTGTACTTTTTACATCAACGCATTATCCTGCAAACTACGGATTTATTCCGCGTACTTATGCCAGCGACAATGATCCGCTGGATGTTCTTGTATTGTGCAGTGAAAAAATTCAGCCTATGACTATTGTTGAATGCTTTCCGATTGGCGTGCTTATTATGGAGGACGGCGGAATGCGGGACGAAAAAATAATCGCTGTTCCTGTTAATGACCCGAACTATAATTCCTATACGGATATTGATAAGCTCCCCAGTCATAGATTTGATGAAATTAAGCATTTCTTTGAAGTTTATAAAACGCTGGAGCATGAAAAAAACACCTCTGTTACAGAGGTGAAACCTAAAGCTGTGGCAGAGGAAATTATTGAATCCTGTATTGAAAGCTATATTGAGAATTTTCAGTTGTAATTTCAGCTGATTGTGCAGTATTAATATAAAATAAAAAAACTGACTTGTTAAGATATTGGTTAACAAGTCAGTTTTTACTTTTATAAGCGTATTATTTTGATTTTCGCCAGGTATTAGGACTGAACAGAAGAATGATCGGGAACAGCTCAAGTCTGCCTGCAAGCATATCAAAAATAAGCACCAGCTTTGAAAATACCGAAAAGCCTGAAAAATTGCCGACAGGTCCTACAACTTCAAGTCCCGGTCCAATATTATTCAGGCAGGCAATCACCGCTGAAATACTTGTTGTTGTGTCAAAATTATCAACGGAAATCAAGAACACGGAAAATACAGCTATTATTATATATACATTAAGATAGGAGCTTACACCCTGCATTACCTTTTTATCAACTGTTTTTTTGTTCATTCTTACATTCACTACAGAGCGTGGGCGCAGCATATGCTTTATATCACATACCATCTGTTTTATGAAAAGCTCAACACGTGCAACTTTTAATCCGCCGCCTGTAGAGCCGGCAGAGCAGCCGATGCACATTATAATCAATAGGATTATTTTAGAAAAGGTCGGCCACTGGTTAAAGTCTGCAGTGCAAAAGCCGGTTGTACTCATTACTGAATTTACGCTGAAAAATGCATCTCTTACTGCAACAGAAAGGTTGGAATACATAGAGTGTATGTTTAATGTAATCAGAATTACACCTGTTAAGTTTATAATGATATAACCTCTTAATTCCTCATCCCTGTATATGTCTGAAAATCTTTTGGTTATAAGAAAATAATAAAGGTTAAAGTTAACTCCGAATAAGAACATAAATACAATCAAAGTCCATTCGGTAAAGGGGCTTGCATAGCCGATAATGGATTCGTTGAGTACGGAGAATCCACCTGTTCCTGCAGTTGCAAATGCGTTTACAACGCAATCAAAAAGCCTTATGTTATCGCCTGAAATACGGCTGCCGAAAAACAGAACAGCTATTTCAATGATTGTCATAACAAAATAGATTATATAAAGTATTCTTGCACTATCCGCAATTTTAGATACAACCTTGCCTGTAGTAGGACCCGGTGCTTCTGCCCTCATCATAAACATTGAATTGCCCTTTGCACGGGGAATTACAGCTATCATAAACGAAAGTATACCCATTCCGCCAATCCAATGTGTAAAGCTTCGCCAGAATAAAATGGATTTTGGCAGCGTGTGTATTTCCGTAAGAATTGTTGAACCTGTTGTTGTAAAGCCAGAAACCGTTTCAAAAAAAGCGTCGATATAGCTTGGTATGCAGCCGCTGATTACAAAGGGAAGTGCACCCAAAGCAGACATTGTTATCCAGCCAAGTCCGCAGATTACAAAACCTTCTTTGGCATAAATATCAAATTTTTTTGGCTTTTTTATTGTTAGTAATATGCCTAATGCTTCAAATACTATTATAGGAATTATAAATGATTTATACGCTGCTTCGCTAAATCCGTTTAACGAATAATAAAATGCAACAAAAAGCGGCAAAAGCATCAATAATCCTGAAATTATAAATATTTTTCCAAGTATATAGGTAACTGCTTTGTAGTTCATAAAAATATATCCATAGTCCTTCCGCCTTAAAATGTATCTGTCACATTTCAAAGGCTTTATAGTAAAGCGATTTTATCCGCTTTTACTGAAGAATATCATTCAGACTTTTAATTCTTTTATCTTTTGAAACAACAACAACTAAATCGTTATTTCGTATTTCATCATTGCCGCCGGGGAAGATGGTTTCATTATTTCTGTTAATAGCAGCAATCAGAACATTTTTCTTAAGCTTAATTTTAGATAACGGCTTGTTGAGAAAGCTTACGTAATCACCTGCAAGGAATTCGCTGGCTTCAACCTTGCCGTCAATCAGCTTGTACAGCGTTTTCATATACGAAGAGCTGATGTTCTCTTTAGCCCTCACGTATTGCGTTATTGTAGATACGGAAAGCTCACTGACTTTAATTTTTGTATCAAGTCCCAAATCATCAAGCAATCTGTTGAGATTGTTATTGTTGATTTTTGTAACAGTTTTTGGTGACCCCAGCTTTTGCGCATAGAGTGATACAAGAAAATTGATTTCATCGCTGTCAGTAAGTGTTACAACAGCATCCATATTTTCAATTCCTTCCTCAACAAGCATATCACGGTCGTTTGCATCACCGTTAATAACTGTTGCATCAGGCACCATATTAAAAATAGCTTCGCATTTTTCTCTGTTTTTTTCGATTATAACAACATTTTTTCCAAGATTTACAAGCATATCTGACAGATATATTCCGACTCTTGAACAGCCTATAATCATAATGTTTTTTATTGAATGCTTTTTGGAATTAACCAGATTTCTGCCTATGTTTGCCAATTCCTTATGTGCTCCGGTTACGTGGATTTTGTCCCCCGATTTCAAAATGAAATCACCATTTGGTATATAAACCTCACCGTTTCGCTCAATCGCACAAATCAGCATATTATTGGTCAGTTTTGATGAGATGCTGCCGATACTGCTTTCGCACAGGGCGGAATCAGGTGTTATTTTGTATTCAGCCATGTCAATATTTCCATTTGCAAATGTTTCAATATTCGTAGCTTCCGGGAATTGAATGATTCTGCCGATTTCAAGTGCAGCAGTAAAATCAGGATTAATCATAAGTGATATACCCAAATCATCACGCATAAAATCAAACTGTGCATTGTATTCGGGATTTCTTACTCTGGCAATCGTGTTTTTTGCACCCAGCTTTTTTGAAATAAGGCATACAAGTATGTTGTTTTCATCAAGATGTGTTGTAGATATTACAATATCAGCATCGTCAACCTGTGCCTGCTTTAACACATCTAAATGGGTGCCGCTGCCGCAGATTCCCTGAACATCATATTTATCAACAAGTGCCTCTACTTTTGAGGGGTTTAAATCAATAACAGTAACGTTGTGATCCTCATTGCTTAAGCTTTTTGCAAGACCGGTGCCAAGATTACCTGCACCAATAATAACAATATCCATTGCGTCCTCCAAGTATTCAACTTATTTCTATTATATTTCTTTTTATAATTTAGTCAATATATATTTTAAAAGGATTTCTGTCTGAACGTGCATTTTGATTCAATTGACATTTTAATGCTGTTGTGATAGTATCATTAAGGCAGTCGGGAGAAATTATTTTTCCCCGTCTGCTTTGTACCTTGACAATTGAATGTGCGGTAATACGGCATAATTTTCTTCATAGCGCCATGAGCCTGCATGTGATGTATTGCAGGACGACGAGGAAAAGAGTTATCGAATTTTCGGCGGATGCTCTTTCGTACCTCCTTCGGTGCGATATGAAAAGACAAAAGCGTTCGGTAACGGGCGTCACAAATTTCTTTCAGCGGAGGAATTATTTTAAACAAAAAGTCATATGATAATTATACTGATATATGGCTAATATATACTGAAATGGAGAAAAATTATGTGCGGAATTATTGGTTATACAGGTTATAGTGAAGCAAGAGGAATTTTGTTGAAAGGTCTCAAGACTCTTGAGTACAGGGGATATGACAGTGCGGGTATTTCAGTTTATCACCCTGATTTTAAGGAATGTCTTACAACGAAATGTAAGGGAAGAGTAGAAGAGCTTGAACTTAAAACATCTGATATCAAAGGATGTGCAGGAATAGGTCATACTAGATGGGCAACACATGGAGGGGTGAGTGATGAAAATTCTCATCCTCATAAGTTCGGAAATGTTACCGTTGTTCATAACGGAATTATTGAAAATTACGAAACCATAAAAAACACACTCAATGTTGCTGATAAGCTGAAGTCCCAGACGGACAGCGAGGTAGCAGCTGCTTTGATAGACAGGTGTTTTACAGGCAATCCGGAAGAGGCGATCGTTAATGCAGTGAAAAAGCTTTCAGGTACTTATGCCTTTGCAGTTATGTTTGACAGTATACCTGATACGATTTTTGCAGTGAGAAATGTCAGTCCCATTGTCTGCTGTCAGAATGACGACGGCGTTTATATCGCATCTGATATTATGGCAATTGGCGGCTACAGTGAAAATTATTTTGTGCTGCCTGAGTTCTCAATAGCAAAAATAACGAAGGATGGTTTTGAAATTAAGGATTTTGACGGTAACAGTATGGACGTTGAAATGTTAAAGCTTGATTGGGATATAAAGAACAGCGGCAAGCAGGGCTATCCTTTTTATATGGAAAAAGAGATTATGGAGCAGCCGGCTGTTATTGAAAAAACAATATCATCAAGAATTAAGGATTCAATGCCTGATTTTTCTGCTGATAATGTTGATGACGAAATATTTAAAAATTGCAGCAGAATAAGCGTAATTGCCTGCGGAACAGCGATGCATGCAGGCTTAATCGGAAAGCAGCTTATAGAAAGTGTTTGTTCAATACCTGTTTCTGTTCATATGGCAAGTGAATTTATGTATTCAAATCCTATCATAACAAGCGATACATTGGTTATTTGTGTGTCGCAGAGCGGTGAAACGATTGACACGTTAGAGGCACTTAAGTATGCCAAAAACAAGGGCGCAGATACGCTGGCAATTGTAAATGTGCGCGGTTCGTCAATTGCCCGTGAAAGTCAGAATGTGATCTATACTGATGCAGGACCGGAAATTGCTGTGGCATCAACAAAGGCTTACACAACGCAGGTAGCTGTTTTTTATCTTATTACAGCAAAGCTTGCATTTATAAAAGGTTGTCTTAATTACGAGGGTGTAACCAGCTTTATTGAGGAACTTAAGCAAATTCCCAAGGCAGCTGAAAATGTGCTTGAAAGACGTGAGGAAATTCATCATCTTTCTAAATCTATGCTCACAGCAGAGCATACCTTTATGATTGGCAGGGGAATGGATTATCCTGCTCTTCTTGAAGCTTCTCTCAAACTTAAGGAAATATCCTATATTCATTCTGAGGCGTTTGCATCAGGTGAACTGAAACACGGCACAATTGCGCTTATCACAAACAAAACGCCCGTTATTGCCCTTATGACGCAGCAGTATCTTGTGTCAAAACAGATATCCAATATAAGAGAGGTACAGTCACGAGGAGCAGATGTTATCACCTTTGTTCGCAGTTCACTAAAAAGCAGCGAGCTTAAAAATTGCTTCGTTCTGCCGGAGCTTGAGGATGATTTTATGCTTATCCCCAGCGTGATTTCCCTTCAGCTGCTTGCTTATTATGTGTCGTCAGATAAAGGCCTTGATGTTGATAAACCAAGAAATCTTGCCAAGGTTGTAACGGTGGAATAAAGGATTTTAAAATTGAGAGAATTATGCCCCGCACAAATTGTCAGCCTCCCGTTGCTTAACGGGAGGCTTTATTTTAATTATTTGAAAAATATATATTGTTATGTTATTATATTTGTATCTTTCAGCTGGATGGAATTATACTATGGAAATTTATAGGAAATATAAGCCATATCTTTCTGAACTGTGTAAAAAACGCTTGGACTATATAAATGCACAAGTATAAAAAACAACAGACAAAAAATCATTCATAGGAGGATTGTATGTTCCCTGAAGAATTGGATGGTGCAAAAGTTTTATATTATACACCCAAAGATGATTATGGCAATATTTATTATTCAAACGGTGATATTGCAGATTCTATTCACTTTTTAGCTATTTGCAAATATCGAAATGAAAAGGAAGAATATTATCTTTTCAGATGTGATGAAAACTATGAAGTGGTTGGAGATAGTGTTTGGAATAGTGCAGATGATTGTATGAAAACAGCAAATTCATCACATGGAGGCAATATACTTTGGATTGAATGTGAATAAATTGCAGCTATATATTAAAACCCACTATGGCATTTTTCTTGGAAAATATCATAGTGGGTTTTGTGTTTTAGTTAAAGAAAATATGTATCGTAATACAGTTTTGTGACTGTTTTAAAACTTAATATTGTGTGATTCTTTTTACAACCTTATCGGCATCGCTGTATATTTTTTCAATATCAAGGGTAGGGAAATTACCATTTTCGTAAAGGATTTTTCCGTTTACCATAGTCAGCTTAACGCAGTCTTTTGAACCGCTGTAAACAAGATTTTTTGTTATATTGTGTATTGGCTGCATACTCGGTCTTTTTAAGTCAATTACAATTAAATCTGCCTTTTTGCCCTGGGCGATAACATCACAGTCATCAAGTCCCATGCACTTTGCAGAGCCAACGGTTGCCATTTTTAGTGCAGCATTGGCATCCATAGCAGATGCATCCCTGCATTTGATTTTCTGCAAAACGCAGGTGAGATACATTTCTCTGAACATATCCAGCGCATTGTTAGAGCTTGGTCCGTCTGTGCCGATTGCAAGGTTAATTCCTTTTTTCAGCATAGCGTCAACGCTGGCAACACCTGATGCAAGCTTGCAGTTTGATGCACTATTAATGACAGCGTATACGCCACGCTTTTTGTAAATATCCAAATCCTCGTCGCTTATCCATACACTATGAAAAGCGCCGCCGCCGTAATTGAACAATCCCAGCTTGTCAAACAGCTCTGTAGGCGTTCTGTTGTATTGGTGAATACAATTCTGTGTTTCCTCCATCGTTTCGCTGGAATGCATAAATACGGGTGCCTGATATTTATCTGCAAGCTTTGAAATACTTTTCATAATGCTTTTGTCCGTAGTGTATTCAGCGTGAAAGCCTAATTTGTAAGATATCAGTTCGTCATAATTATTGTATTTATTATAATAATCCTCAAGCAAGGGTACGGATTCTTTAAAATTATTAACAGCACCGCACATAACAGTTCGAAAGCCTGTGTCAATGCTTGCCCTTGCCATATTTTCCGGGAAATAATACATATCAAAGCAGGCACTTATGCCGCTTGTGAGATATTCAAGAAATGCAAGCCGTGACAACTTATAAATATCATCACCGCAAAGCAAGTCCTCCAAGGGGAAAATTTTGTCATATAGCCATTCCTGAAGCGGCATATCATCACTAAAGCTTCTGCCAAAGGTCATTGCACTATGCGTATGCGCATTTTTGAACGAAGGCATAAGCAGATTGCCGTTTAAATCAATCTCACGTTCAAACTGTGCTGTGGTTTCGTTACCGTCTGTGCCAACGTAAACAATTTTATTTCCGTCAACCCATACCTCACCATTATCTATAATATCAAAATTGTTTTGTAGTGTAAGAATTCTTCCGTTATAAAATCTAATCATGATTTAAAAGCTCCTTCAAATTAACATTGAACGGTGGTTTTACAATGCCTTTATCAGTAATAATGGCTGTAATAAGTGCATGATCCGTAACATCAAAGGACGGGTTAAGGCATTTTGTTTCCTTTAATGCTGTCGGCTTTTCAAAATACATATTTTTAATTTCGTCACTTTCACGTTCCTCTATCGTTATGTCCTGTCCGCTTTCACAGCCAAAATCAATGGTTGAATAGGGCCCTAAAACATAAAATGGAATGCCGTAATACTTTGCAAGCACCGCAACGCTGCTGGTGCCGATTTTGTTTGCTGTGTCACCATTTGCCGCTATTCTGTCACAGCCGACAAGCACAGCGTCTATAAGCCCTTTGCTCATAACAAAGCCGGCCATATTGTCACAAATCAATGTTACGTCAATTCCTGCTTTCTCCAATTCATATGAAGTCAGCCTTGCACCCTGCAGCAGCGGTCTGGTTTCGTCGCTGAAAACATGAAAATGATATCCCTTTTCTTTGCCTAAAAGCAGGGGGCCGAGTCCCGTTCCGTATTTACTTGCAGCAAGCTCTCCGGCATTGCAATGGGTGAGTATTCCATCTCCGTCCTTAAGCAGGGAGAGTCCGTATTCACTGATTTTTCGGCACATTTCAATATCTTCATTATGAATTGCAATTGCCTCGTCAACAGGATTTTTACCTGCTTTAACCGCATTTGCAATTCGCTGTGTTGCCCAACTCAAATTAACTGCCGTAGGCCTTGCAGAATCAAGGTATTCTTTGGATTTTGCAATGTTGTTTGGATCTGCAAATAAAGCCATTGCATAGCCTGCAAAAATGCCAATGGCAGGTGCACCTCGTACCATAAGCTTTTTTATTGCTTTATGTGCTTGTTCAATACTTTTTATTTCCAGCCAGAATTCTTCATTAGGCAAAAGCGTTTGATCTAAAATGTATAGTTTGTTATTTTCAAATTTCAAATTTTCCATATTAAAAATTACCAACCGATTTCTTAATTAATTTTTTAAATACAGGTGCAACCCTGTCAGCAGTTTCAACCACTTCCTCGCTTGTTATAGGTGTTTTGCTGATCCCGCATGCCAGATTTGAAATAACGCTTATTGCACACACCTCAAAGCCGCAATGCTTTGCTGCCTGCGCTTCAATTGCCGTGCTCATTCCAACTGCATCTGCCCCTAAAATTTTTGCCATTCTTATTTCGGCAGGCGTTTCAAAATTAGGTCCTCTGAATTGCAGATAAACACCGCTTTTAACCTCTGTGCCTGTTTCTTTTGCCGAGTTAAAGATGATTTTGTTAAGCCTTTTTGAATATACCTCGCTCATATCGGGAAAGCGAACGCCTATGCTTTCGTCATTTTTGCCGACAAGAGGGGACTCAACAAAGCTTGATATATGGTCATTCAGTACCATAAAATCACCGATATTTAATTTTTCATTTATACCGCCGGCTGCATTGGTGAGCAGCAGGATTTTTGCACCAAGTCGGCGCATAAGCCTGATTGGACAAGCAATTTGCTGCGGCGTGTAGCCTTCATAAAGATGTATGCGTCCCTGCATAAGCACAACCTTTTTATGCTCTATTTCGCCGAAAATGAAACGGCCCTTGTGGCCGGGTGCGGTTGACACAGGAAAGCCGGGTATTTCCCTGTAATCAATAATGAACTTGGCTTCAACCTCATTTGCAAAATCACCGAGTCCGCTGCCCAGAACAATTGCAATTTCAGGCACAAAGTCAGTTTTTGATTTTATAAATTCAATTTGTTTTTCAATCATATTTATCACCAACAACCATTATAATATTTTTTAAGCGGTAAATCAACAAAATGCTATTGCATTATTTGCCTGTTTTTGATATTATAAATAAGTGATATTTTCTTTTTTGGAGGAAAGCTATGAAAAAAATTCTTTCAATTCTTATGTGCCTTGTGCTTTTGGGCTGTATTTTTGCCGGCTGCACAAAGCAGGAAGAGATTAAGAGCGATATTGTTCTTATTACAAATGGTGCCACAATCAAGGATGACGGCTATAATCAAAGTGCGTGGGAGGGTATTTCAGCTTACGCAGAGGAAAATAATATGACTTGCCGTTATTTCCAGCCCGTACTTGATGAGGATGGCAAAATAACGGTTGAAAATGTTGAAAAATATATTTCCCTTGCTGCTAAAAACGGAGCACAGTTTATTGTACTTCCGGGTGAGGAATTTTCAGTATCTGCATATGAGCTGGCTCCGGCATATCCGGAAGTTAAGTTTGTTTTGCTTGATTCTATGCCTCGTTCAGCAGACAGCAACATTGATATGTTTATTGAGAATGTTATGTGTGTTCAGTTCGATGCACTCCAGAGCGGATTTCTTGCAGGCTATATTTCTGTAATGAATAACAATACAGAGCTTGGCTATTTTGGTCAGACAGGCAGCAAGGATTCTGCCAACTACGGTGCAGGCTTTGTTCAGGGTGCAGCTTATGCTGCGGACAGCCTTGGCATTCCTGTAACTGTTGATTGGGCTGAATATGATTCTGCTATGCGTGACTTTAATTATGACTTTACAATTAAAGCCTGCTATGAAAAAATTGAGGACCAGAGCGATGAAACCTTTAAGGTTGTTGTTGAAGGCGGTATCGGCAGCGGTACATATACCGAAGGCAGCAATGTTACCATTACTGCAAATCCTGCAGAAAAAGGCAAAGTGTTTGATCATTGGGAGTTTAAAAGCAATACCGATGGTGTTAAGGATAAAAAGGTAAATATTTCTTCAAAAACAGAAGCATCTATGAATCTTCTTGTTGAAAAATGTGACTGCACATTAACTGCTGTTTATAAAGATATTGAAGGCAATTACAATTCAGTTGATGTTATGTCAGCGGACGGTAAAGATGTGGTTGCAACATATAGTGTTGGTGAAAACAGCCAATGTGAGGTTACTGCTCCTGTAGCTGAAAAGGATATGGTTTTTGACCATTGGGATAGTTCAGTTGCAGATGTACTTGAAAAAGCAGATGCAAAAACAACAAAAGTGAATGTTTCTAATCAGGATATCGTTCTTACTCCTGTTTACAAAACAAGTGAAGTACCTACCTTCAATGTAACCGTTGAAACAGGCGAGGGCGGTTCAGGTGACTCAATGGGTGACGGTTCTTACCTTCCGGGCGATTTGGTTGAGATTGAGGCTGCAATTCCTGAAGATGGTTATATGTTCTCTCATTGGGAAAATGTGGATTCATATGGCTTGAGCACAGGCATTTCAATGGCAAACGAATACTATTGGGATACAACCTTTGAAATGGTTGACAGATATGCTGCAATCTGCGAGTCAATGTATGACCACGGTGTAACAGCTATATTCAATGGCGGCAACGATAAGGCTGAGTCAGTATTTACAGCAAGATGGAATTTTGATTACGACCTTAATGTTATAGCTGCAGGTGCTAATACAAAAGATTCTTACACAACAATTGTTAAGAATTACGGCGAAGCTGTCAAGGATTGCCTTGCAGATTTCAAGGGCGGCTCTGTTGTTTCTGCCAATTGCGCAACTGATGCATTGTATGCAACATTTGTTTCTGATAACGATGATGTAAAGGCACAGTTTGACGAGGTTTATAAAGAGCTTGGCGCAGGCGAAATCAAAACTGTACAGGTTCAGGGTGGCGCAGGATATAATTTCTGTAAATATTTTGATGAAAATAATATGTCAAAATGTCTCACTTTGAATGCTTTGTTTATTGAAGCAGAAGCAGAATAAAATTTAAATAATGCAAAACCCCGCAAGCGGAAATTATTTCTGCCTGCGGGGTTTATTTTATTTGTTGCAAAAAGACTGAATATTTTAAAATATCGTTTCTATCTTTAAAGCTTTTTGATACAAGGTGTTTTCTTTTTATTTTTCATAAAAATCTGGAAATACTTATATTGAGGTGATAACGTGAAAAAAGCTATGGATAAAAGCGATTTGCCGATTGGATTTGGTATTGCACTTTCTCAAAATGAAGCAGCGATGAAACGATTTGACAGTTTGAGTGAGGCACAAAAGAAAACCGTTATAAACAAAACACGAAAAATCAATTCAACGCACGATATGCAATGCTTTGTAAATTGCCTTTCTGACGGCTTGCTTAATATTTAATGCTTTTATGGTGAAACATAGTATCTTTTGAATTTTGGAACGATAAATGTGTTTGGTAAATAAAATATGTAGCCAGCTTGTTTTGTGTTGCTTTGGCGATAAATTATAATCCCCTGTATTCAAATGAATACAGGGGATTATGTTAATATTCAATTTCGCCTTTGTAGACAAGATTGCAATCGCCGGTAAGCTTTACACCTTCATCTGTGTAATTAACGATTAAGTCGCCGCCTTTAACCTTTACGGTAATGTTTTCGCCTTTTTTGCAGAAGCCGTTTTCAACAGCGCATATAACTGCAGCACATGCACCTGTGCCGCAAGCCTGTGTTTCACCGTTTCCGCGCTCCCATACTCTCATTTTAAGTGTGGTTGAATTAACAACCCTTACAAATTCAGTATTAATTCTTTCAGGGAAAACAGACGCAGTTTCAAACAGCGGTCCCGTTTTTTGAATGTCAATTTTATCAACATTATCTACAAATACCACGCAATGGGGATTTCCGATAGCACAGCAGTTTATATTGTAGCTTTCACTTCCGATTGGATAAGCTCGATTCATAATTCTGTCGCCATCAAGAAGTACAGGGATTTTGCTCGGCTCAAGCTCTGCTTTGCCCATATCAACAGTAGCAGAGGATACCTTGGAATTTCTTGTAAACAATGACAAAGCTTTAACACCGGACGCTGTTTCAATAGTCATTTTGTCCTTTTTTACAATGTCGTTGTCATAAAGGAATTTACCCATACATCTTATGGAATTACCCGCCATTTTGCCTTCAGAGCCGTCAATGTTGAATACACGCATTTTAGCATCGGCAATATCACTTTCCTCAATAAGAACGATTCCGTCGCCGCCGATACCTCTGTGCCTGTCGGTAAATTCAATAGCAAAGCTTTCAGGGCAGGTGATTATGCCGCATTGGTTGTTAAAGAAGATATAATCATCGCCGGTACCCTGCATTTTTGAAAATTTAAGGATGCCCTTGCTTTCACGCATATTGTTGATATCAACAAGCTCTGTATTTGTTTGCTTGTAACGTGATGCGATTATGTCGGCAATTGCGTTTGCAGTATCTAAAGAGGTAATTGCTGCAATGCCAAGCTGATTGGCTCTGTTGTGAAGCTTAATGTAATCTGCAATGGATTTTTTGTCGCTTTTTCCTGTATAAACAATGTAATCAAGCTGACCCGATTCAACCAAGTCCATAATGGAGTTATCATCACGCAGCTTATTTACTACTGAAACCTCAATGCCAAGGCTTTCAATCGCTTTGGCGGTTTCAGGTGTAGCCCAGATATGTGCACCCAAATCATCCAGCTTTTTAGCAAGGTTTACAATCTCAAAACGGTCCTGCTTTGTTACGGTTATAAGCACACCGTGCTTGTCCTTTTTATGGAAATCTGTTTTAAATCCGGCAGAAACAAGTCCTTTAAACAGTGCTTCAACAAGGTTTTTGCCTACACCCAGAACCTCTCCTGTAGATTTCATTTCAGGACCCAGCTTTGAGTTGACGTCATTGAGCTTTTCAAAGCTGAATACAGGTACCTTGACTGCAAAATATGGTGGGGTTCTATAAAGTCCTGTGCCGTATCCAAGCTCTGAAAGAGAGGCGCCGACCATAATCTTGGTGGCAAGCTCAACCATAGGCACACCTGTTACTTTGCTTATATAAGGTATTGTTCTTGATGCTCTTGGGTTAACCTCAATAACATATAGCTCATTCTGGTAAATCAGATATTGTATATTCACAAGTCCCTTTGTGCCAAGGGACAATGCCAGCTTTTGAGAAATATCACATACCTTTTCAAGCATCATATCATTCAGATTATAAGGCGGGTATACGGCAATAGAGTCACCGGAGTGAACACCTGCCCGCTCAATATGCTCCATAATTCCGGGAATCAGAACATCTTTTCCGTCGCTTATGCAGTCAACCTCAAGCTCTGTACCCATCATATATTTGTCAACAAGCACCGGGTTTTCAATTCCCTGTGAAAGGATGATTTCCATATACTGTTTAACATCATCATCTGTGTAGGCAATAGTCATATTCTGACCGCCGATTACATAGGAAGGACGCAGCAAAACCGGATATTCAAGCCTTTGTGCAGCATCAAGTGCCTGCTGCAGGGTCATAACACTTTCACCCTTCGGTCTGAAAATTCCGAATTTTTCAAGAAGTGCATCGAATTTTTCTCTGTCCTCTGCAACGTCAATGGATTGCGCACTTGTTCCAAAAATAGTAATGTTGTTGTCATCAAGGAATTTTGTGAGCTTAATGGCTGTCTGTCCGCCGAATGCAACAACAACGCCTATCGGATTTTCAGCCTTGATTATGTTCATTACATCCTCTTGTGTAAGAGGCTCAAAATAAAGTCTGTCGCCTGTGTCAAAGTCAGTTGAAACCGTTTCGGGATTGTTGTTAACAATGATTACCTCGTAGCCAAGCTCTTTAAGTGTCCATACGCAATGAACACAGGAATAATCAAATTCTATGCCCTGACCGATTCTGATAGGACCGGAGCCCAGAACAATAATCTTCTCTTTACCGGTGCTTTTTAGTCCTCTTGCCTCACAATGCTTGTCGTAGGTAGAGTAAAAATATGGCGTTTCAGCCTCAAATTCAGCACCGCAGGTGTCAACCATTTTGTAAACACAATCATGGTGATAAGCAAGTGTGCCGCCGCTTATTCTTTCCAGTGCTTTGTCGGTATATCCAAGCTTTTTGCCCCTTAAGTACATTTCTTCCGAAAGGGGAGTGCCTTTAATCTGCAGCTCATAATCTGCAAGGTTTTTAAGCTTGCCCAAAAACCACTCATCAATCATAGTGATTTTGTGGATTTCTTCAATGCTTATGCCTTGTTTGAGTGCCTTGAATACCGTGAACATTCTTACATCGTCCTGCTCATGGAGCTTGTCGATAATATCCACACCGTCAAGTGCCTTGTTGTTCAGGGTATCAAGTCCTATTTCAGCACCGCGCACAGCTTTCATAACAGCCATTTCAAAGCTTGGAGCAATGCTCATAACCTCGCCTGTGGCTTTCATCTGTGTGCCAAGCTTGCGTGATGCGTTAACAAATTTGTCAAACGGCCATTTCGGCAGCTTAACAACAACATAGTCAAGCGTAGGCTCAAAGCAGGCGCAGGTTTTGCCTGTAATATCATTCTTTATTTCATCAAGTGTATATCCAAGCGCAATTTTTGTAGTAACCTTTGCAATCGGATAGCCTGTTGCTTTTGAAGCAAGGGCAGATGAGCGTGATACACGTGGGTTAACCTCAATAACCGAATATTCAAAGCTTTCAGGATTAAGGGCAAACTGGCAGTTGCATCCGCCTTCAATGCCAAGCTCTGTGATTATGTCAAGCGATGCTGAACGCAGCATCTGATATTCCTTGTCAGCAAGTGTAACGGCAGGTGCAATTACGATGCTGTCACCTGTATGAACACCTACAGGGTCAAAGTTTTCCATCGAGCACACGGCAATAACATTACCTGCGCTGTCACGCATAACCTCAAATTCTATTTCCTTCCAGCCTGCAATATAACGCTCAACAAGTACTTGTGTGATAGGGGAGAGCATAAGGCCGTTTTTGGCTATGATTTCAAGCTCTTTTTCATCTTTTGCAACGCCGCCGCCTGCGCCGCCTAAAGTAAATGCCGGTCGGATGATTACAGGGTAACCGATTTCGCTTGCGATTTCCTTTGCATGCTCTACTGTGGTTGCAATATCGCTGGGAACAACAGGCTGATTGATTTTTACCATTGTGTCCCTGAACATCTGGCGGTCCTCCGCCTTATCAATGGCTTGTGCATTTGTACCAAGCAGTTTAACGCCCATTTTATCAAGATAGCCGTTTTTTGCAAGCTGCATTCCTATGGTAAGACCTGTTTGCCCGCCAAGGCCGCAAAGAATGGAATCGGGTTTCTCTTTTTCAATGATTCGCTTAACCGTTTCTTCCGTCAGAGGCTCAAGGTAAATATGGTCTGCAAGTGCACTGTCAGTCATAATTGTAGCAGGGTTGGAGTTTACAAGAACAACCTCAATTCCCTCATCCTTAAGCACCCGGCACGCCTGTGCGCCTGCATAGTCAAATTCTGCTGCCTGCCCGATTACAATAGGACCGGAGCCGATAACAAGCACCTTTTTTATGCTTTTGTTAAGAGGCATTATTTTTTACCTCCCATCATATTTATAAATTTATCAAAAATGAATCTTGTGTCATGCGGTCCTGAACAAGCTTCAGGATGAAATTGAACAGAGAACGCATTTAAGTCGTTATAATCCACGCCTTCACAGGTTCCATCATTTGCATTAACATAGCTGATTGTGCCGCCGGCAGCCTCAACCGTGTCATTATCAACGGCGTAGCCGTGGTTTTGTGAAGAAATGAAGGTTCTGCCTGTTTCAAGATTTTTAACAGGCTGGTTAACACCCCTGTGACCATATTTCAGCTTGATTGTTTTGGCACCCTGCGATAATGCTAAAAGCTGATGACCAAGGCAAATTGCAAAAATCGGTTTTTTGCCTGCAAGCTTCTTCAGCTCTGCAATTGCTTCGGTATTTTCTGCAGGGTCACCGGGTCCGTTTGACAGCATGATTCCGTCAGGGTCAAGGGATAAAATATCCTCTGCTTTTGTGTCATAGGGAACAACTGCTACGTTACAGCCGCGCTTGTTCAGTTCACGGACTATGTTGTTCTTGGTTCCGTAGTCAATAAGCACAACATTGTATTTATGCTCATCAGACGCACGCATATATGGCTTTGCTGCCGATACTGATTTTACTGCATCTTTAACCCTGTATTCCTTGAGCTTTTCAATACCTGCTTTATCCGGATTATCGGTTATAACAGCGTTCATAACACCATATTCTCTTATAACCTTTGTAATTTCTCTTGTATCAACATCATAAACACCGACGATGTTGTTTTTCTTCAAATAGTCATCAAGGGTTTCTTTGCATCTGAAATTAGATGGCATATCGCAGTATTCACGTACAATATAAGCACTAACGGCAGAGTTTTCGCATTCCTTGTCTTCATCAATAAAGCCGTAGTTTCCTATAAGCGGAAAGGTTTGCATAACAATCTGGCCGAAATAGCTGGGGTCGGTAAGGGTTTCAATATATCCGCCCATACCTGTTGTGAATACAAGCTCGCCTATAACTTCACCTTTCGCGCCAAAGCTTTTTCCTTCAAACACATCGCCGTTAGCAAGGCAAATATAAATTTTGTTATCACTCATAATGTTATCCTAACAATTTAACTAAAACAGCCTTTTGTGCATGCAGTCTGTTTTCTGCTTCATCAAATATTTCGTCAGCATGCTCTTCAAATACTTTTGCAGTAATTTCTTCTTCTCTGTGGGCAGGCAGGCAGTGAAGCACCATTGCATCCTCCTTGGCAGCTGCCATTACATTATCATTAATCTGGAAGTCCTTAAAGATTTTTTCTCTTTGAGCTTTTTCCTCTTCCTGTCCCATAGATGCCCAAACGTCTGTGTAAATAACATCTGCATCCTTTGCACAGGCAAGAATATCATCGCTGCACATAAAGTCGCCGTTTTCCTGTGCCCATTTCATAATTTCAGCATCAGGCTTGTAGCCATCAGGGCAGGCGATTGCACAGCTCATACCCATTTTAATAGCACCGACAATAAGGCTGTTTGCCATATTGTTTCCGTCACCTATAAAGCAGAATTTAAGGCCGTCAAAGCTCATTTTGTGCTCACGTATTGTCATAAGGTCTGCAAGCACCTGGCAAGGGTGGCAGTAATCTGTGAGTCCGTTAATGATAGGGATTGAGCCGTATTCAGCAAGATCCTCAACTTCCTTCTGTTCAAATGTACGGATCATAATTCCGTCAAGGTAGCGTGAAAGAACTCTTGCCGTATCCTGAACAGGCTCGCCTCTTCCTATCTGAAGATCGTTTGAAGAGAGGAACAGAGGATATCCGCCGAGCTGATACATACCTGTTTCAAAAGAAACTCTTGTACGTGTAGAAGCCTTCTGGAAAATCATACCAAGTGTTTTACCCTTGAGATGATGATGCTCAATGCCATGCTTTGTTTCATACTTAAGCTGATCTGCAAGATTTAAAATATCAAGTATATCACCCTGGTCTAAATCCTGTAACTTTAATAAATGCTTCATTTTTCAATTACCTCTTTCATAATTTTAAGACCCTCATCAAGCTCTTGCTTACTGATGTTCAGAGCAGGGAGCAGTCTGATTTTTGTTTTAGCTGTTAATACCAAAAGTCCGTTTTCAAGGCATTCGTTTGCAATTTCCTTTGCATCTTTCTCTGTTTCAATTCCAAGCATAAGTCCCATACCGCTTATGGATTTTACACCCTTAATATTTGATGCATACTCTTTTATGTATTCGCTTTTTTTGCAAACCTCATCCAGGAATGTATCGTCAATTCTTTCAACGATTGAGCACGCACCTGCTGCGCAAATCGGATTTCCGCCGAAGGTTGAGCCGTGCGTTCCTGCTGTTACGGTGTCCTTTGTTTTTTCACCGAAAAGTACGGCACCCATCGGCAAACCGCCTGCCATACCTTTTGCTGTTGATACAATGTCAGGTGTTATATCAAAATTCTGATATGCAAAATATTTTCCTGTTCTTCCGTTACCCGTCTGCACTTCGTCAACAACCATTAATATATCTTTTTCCTTTGCAAGCTTTTCTATAGCCTTTACAAAATCATAGTCAAGGTTGTTTACGCCGCCTTCACCCTGTACGCATTCAAACATAATTGCACAGACATCATCATCTGCCATAGCATTCAGCTCGTCAATATCATTGGCTGTGCAGTATTTAAAGCCTTCTGTAAAAGGTGCAAAGGTTGTGTGAAAGCTATCCTGTCCCGTTGCAGCAAGTGTGGTGATTGTTCTGCCGTGGAATGAATTTTTTAGTGTGATTATTGTATTTCTGCCGTCGCCGTATTTGTCAAAGGAATATTTCCTGGCAAATTTAATGGCGCCCTCATTTGCTTCAGCACCGCTGTTTGCAAAAAATACCTTTTTCATACCGCTTTTTTCACACAGCAGCTTTGCCAGACGTGCACAAGGTTCTGTGTAATAAAGGTTGCTTACATGCTGGAGCTTATCAAGCTGTGCCTCAACAGCCGCTTTCCATTCATCATCGGAAATGCCAAAGGTTGTTACACCGATTCCTGAACCGAAATCAATATATTTTTTTTCATTTTCATCATATAATGTTGAACCTTTGCCTTCCTTGAGCACAACATCAAATCTGCCGTAGGAATGGGCAACATATTCATTATCAAGTTCTTTTGTATTCATAATTACCTCTGTTATATTTAATGATAAATCGAATGGATGCTTTATCTGCTTCGAAACATGGTTCCCATACCCTCATCCGTAAGCAATTCCATCAGAATAGAGTGAGGAACTCGTCCGTCAATAATAAATGCCTTTTTTACACCTTCACGCAGTGCCTGTGTCATCGAATCAATTTTCGGTATCATACCGCCGCTGATGATTCCCTCGGCAATGAGTGCAGGTGTGTCACTTATATAAACTCTGTGAATCAGAGTTGCATCATCATCCTTATCGCGCAGCAAACCTACGATATCTGTCATTGATACAAGTGCCTCTGCCTTAAGTGCGCCGGCGATTGCGGCAGCAGCCGTATCGGCATTGATGTTGTAGCAATTATTGTTTTCATCATAGCCTATTGTTGAAATAACCGGAATCCAGCTGTTGTTAAGTATTTCCTCAACAGCATCCATATTAATATCCGTAATTTCGCCAACATAGCCATGCTTTTTATCAAGCGGTTTGCACTTGAGCATATTGCCGTCCATTCCCGAAAGACCTATTGCATGTCCGCCGAGGTTACCAATCTGGCATACCAAATCCTTGTTAACCTTGCCTGCAAGCACCATCTGCACAACATTTACAGTATCTTTATCGGTAACACGCAGTCCGTCCTCAAATTTGCTCTCAATGTTCATCTTTTTTAATGTTTCATTGATTGAGGGACCTCCGCCGTGAACAAGTACAACCTTGATTCCGACTGTGGTTAAAAGAACAAGGTCGCGCATTACAGCTTCTTTAAGCTCATCATTAATCATTGCATTGCCGCCGTATTTTACAACAACAATTTTTTTTCTGTATTTCTGAATATGCGGCAGGGCGTGAGCGATAACCTCTGCCTTCATCTGATTATCTATAGTCATTTTTCTTCTCCTGTAATTGAACGATTTCATTGTTGCATAAATCAGGTTCTGTAATCACCGTTGATTTTTACATAATCATATGTCAAGTCACAGCCCCAGGCAGTTGCATTTTCTTCGCCCTGGTTAAGGTTGATAAGGATGAATATTTCATCAGCCGATAAAACCTCTGCCGCTATTTCTTCACTAAATGCAATGCCGGAGCCATTTTTGCAAACGCTGACTGTGCCTTTGCTGCTCTTTAAATCAACATCAACCTTGTCGATATCAAATTCAGCATCTGCATATCCTATTGCACAAAGCACACGTCCCCAGTTTGCATCCTCACCAAACATTGCAGCCTTGAACAGGGAGGAGCAAATAACACTTTTTGCTACTGTTATTGCTGTGTCCTTATCAGGTGCACCGTTGCAGATGCATTCAAGCAGTTTGCTTGCACCCTCGCCGTCCTTCGCCAGCATTCTTGTAAGGTTTGCCATTACCTCATAAAGCGCAGCTTTGAAAATCTCAAATTCTTCGCCTTCAGCTGTGATTTCTTCATTAAACGCAAGTCCGTTAGCCATCAGGCATACCATATCATTGGTAGAGGTGTCACCGTCAATAGATAAGCAGTTGTATGTTACCTTTACAATTTCACTTAATGCTTTTTGCAAAAGTGCACCGCTGACTGCACAGTCTGTTGTTATAAAATTAAGTGTGGTTGCCATATTAGGGTGAATCATTCCCGAACCCTTTGCCATACCGCCGATTCGGCATATACTGCCGCCGATTTCAAATTCAACAGCATATTCTTTTTTTATTGTATCTGTTGTCATAATAGCTGTAGCAGCTTCTTCGTTTTTGTTATAGCAAAGTCCCTTTGCAAGAATCGGAACGGCTTTTTCTATCGGTTCAATAGGAAGAATCTGACCGATTACACCTGTAGAAGCAACGATTACCTGCTCCTGCGGTATGTTGAGCTCATTTGCCACAAGCTCACACATTCTATTTGCCTTGTCTACACCGTCGGCATTGCAGGTGTTGGCATTTTTTGAATTTGCAATAACAGCGATTGCTTTGCCGCCGCTTTTTTCAAGATTTGCTTTTGTTACAATAATCGGTGCACCTTTAACCTTGTTTTGTGTGTAAACTGCTGCTGCATTGCATTCAACATCACTTACATACATACAAATATCATTTTTGTGCTTTATATCCGGATTGTAATTATCTATATTAGGCTTTTTGATTCCGCAATAGGTTCCGCTTGCTTTAAAGCCTTTTGCCGCACATATTCCGCCGTTTATCAATTTCATATCTTAATCTCCTATGTTTAGTCCTGTTTTTTCGTCAATTCCCATTGCAATGTTCATACATTGAATTGCTGCACCCGAAGCACCCTTGCCAAGATTGTCAAATCTTGATGTAATTAAAATTCTGTCTGCGTTGCCATTGATTTCAATTTCCATATCATCACGGTTTGCAAAGGTGTTTGATGCAATCATAGTCTGTGTGTATCCAAGCTCACGTACTTTAACAATATCGCTGCCGTAATAATGCTCGCTGAACATTTCATAAATATCTTTTGCAGAATATTTTTTGCTCATTTTATCTGTATAAAGAGGTATTGTTACAACCATACCCTGCGGATAATCACATATTATAGGTGAAAAAATCGGTTCTTTTTCCAGCTTGCTGATTGCTTTCATTTCTTTAAGATGCTTATGCTGTTGTGTCAATGCATAAAGTCTTGGTGATGCAAGCTCAAGGTCACGGTTTTTATCCTCGTATTGTGCAATTCCTTTTTTACCGGCACCTGTATATCCGCTCATTGCAAAACATACGATATCGTAGGCAGCAGAGATGAAACCGCTTTTTACCAATGGGTAAGCAATAGAATTAAAACCGCTTGCATAGCAGCCCGGAACTGCAATTCTGTTGGAGGTTGCTATTGCCTCTCTGTGCTCACGGCTTAACTCTGCAAAGCCGTATGCCCAGCTCTCAAGCGTTCTGTGTGCCGTAGAGGTGTCTATGATTTTTGTGTTCTCATTTTCAACGAATGAAACAGCTTCAATAGATGCTGCATCTGGCAGGCACAAAAAGGTTATATCGCTTTCGTTAATAAGTCTTGCTCTTTCCTGTGCATCTTTTCTTTTTTCAGGGTCAATGAGCAAAAGCTCAATATCCTTTCTTTCTTCAAAACGTTTGTATATTTTTAATCCTGTTGTTCCGTCTTTTCCGTCTATGAATACTTTTTTCATTTTTATGCATAACTCCGTTAGTTTAAATTATATCTTAATTATTATACACGTACAAATATTATTGTCAATACTATTTGAAAAATATTAATAATCATACATAAAAGTGTATAATTATACGTAATTTTCATGAATAAAAACAGAATCCGATATATACATACTATGTTAATTATAGACTATATACGAAGTAGCCTAAATCGGTACCTATAATTGCAAAGTGATACTTTTTTACATAATATGATAATGGTGCAGAGGGTTTCAGCAATAACTGCGAAAGCAAATAAAATTCAAAGGAGAAAATTATGGATAATGAAATCATTGTTGCCTTGGTTGCAATGGCGGGAACTCTTATCGGTTCATTTGCAGGAATTATAACCTCCTCAAAGCTGACTTCCTTTCGCCTTGAAAAATTAGAGCAAAAGGTCGATAAGCATAATTCCTTTGCAGAGCGTATACCGGTTGTAGAAGAAAAAATAAGGTCGCTTAATCAACGGCTGGATGAAATGGAAAGGATGATTGATATTGAAAACAGATAAAGCCGCTATTATAAGAACTGTTATATTGGTTCTTTCACTTTTAAATATTGTTCTTGAAAAATTCGGAATAAAAGCTATTCCGATTGATAATGAGTTAATAAGCGAAACGATTTCAGTCGGCTTGCTGCTGGTCAGCACAATTGCGGCCTGGTGGCATAATAATTCTTTTACACGTGAGGCAAAGGAGGCCGACGAATTTCTTAAAGAATTAAAGGGGCAAAAATAATATGTATTATTATAATCAAAGTAATTATGAAAATATTGCGTATGATAATCCGAATACAGCGAAAAAGGAAACGGTTGCAAGCGGCGGATGCGGTCCTGTTGCCGCTTGCATTGCATTTAACAATCTTGCAGGCGGAGAGCTTTATACCGTTGCACAAATGGCAAAATTCAGTTTGGACCATGGTGCAAGAGATAATTCAGGCACCAATGTTTTAACCCTGATTAAGGCGCTTTGCAAGGAGCATCCTGCCTTTTCATATAAGACCTCCACCAGCGAAAGCGAGCTTGTATCGCATCTGAAAAAGGGCGGAGTGGCAATTTGCAATCAGGGTGATTCTTATAATGTTTTTTCAACAGCAGGCCACTTTGTTGTAGCTTATAGAATGAGTGGTAAAAATATTGAAATTCTTGACCCGCAGATGTACAGCGGCAAGTATGATTCTTACAACAGAGCTAAAAGAATTGTTAAAAAAACAACCAATGGCTGTATTGTTTCACAAACAGAAATGGGAAAGGCAACTGCAGACCGCAATCCTGCATATTTCCTTATCAGCTATAAAAAGCCCAACAAGTCTGTAAAGTCAAACGGTGTTTCTTATACAATCGGCAGAAATTATACGCTTCAGACAGACCTTAAGGTCAGAACGGGTCCAAGTGTAGGTTATTCCCAGAAAAAGCGCAGTCAGCTTACTGCAAGCGGCAAAGCAAACGCAAGGCTCGGAATATACGCTGTTCTTAAAGCAGGAACTGTTGTAACCGTTCAGGAAATTAAAAAGGATGGAAAGGATATCTGGCTTAAGGTGCCAAGCGGCTGGATTGCCGGATATTACCAGGGAAATCTTTATGTAAAACTTTAAAAATGATGTACAGGCACATTTTTATAAATCCCTTCCGTGTCCAAACGCGGGAGGGATGCTTTTATCTATGGATTTTAATGCATTTGAGCTTTTATTTTATTTAAATTATCTTTTTACCTTAACAATGTGAAGTTTACTTCGTGGATTTAATATGATGAAAACTGTAAGATTATGTTAAACCGTGTGGTGAGGTATTGAAGTATGTCCAAAAGAGAAATAGCAAAAAATTATATGAAGAATGAGTTAAGAGATAAACGCAGCAAATTGCAAATATCCCAAGAGGAAATGGCGGAAAAGCTGGATATCTCTGCTCGTGAGTACAGCGATTTGGAAAATGGCAAACGCTTTTGTTCAGCCTTTGCATTGATTAATTATGTAAATAACTGTGATGTGGATAAAGATGAATTATTTTCGGATTTTGCCGATATAATTGATAAAAACAAGGATTAATAAAACAAACCTGCTTTTATTAGAGCAGGTCCTTTTTGAAGTTCTGTTTTGCGCTATCCTAAAAATTTAAGTATACAGGATGAATGTTATGAAAGATTTTAACGGCGAAGAACTTGTAAGAATCGAAGATATATTTGAAAATGATACGCTGGTTGTTATGAAGGAAACCTATAAACCTGTATATGACAAGGTAATCAGAACATCTATCGGTATTAAAGATTCAACAGGGAATATCGTTAAAATTGCTACCGTTGATCAAAAATATTACTATTAGATGAAAGCATAAAGCGTTATATTGCAATATATCATAGTTAAATAAAGTATAATATATACCCTTGTCTCTTATTGAGATAAGGGTGTTTTTGTTATATAAATCAAGAGCAAGTTATTTGCGAATAGATCATTTTTGGTGCATTATCCGGTACATGATGAATAGTATCAAACAAATTTGAACGGTATTCCAAATATTAAAACACAAAACAAAAAAACCTTGAAAATTGCTTACATCAAGCATTTTCAAGGTTTTATTAGTGGAGCTGATAACCGGACTTGAACCGGTGACCTCATCCTTACCAAGGATGTGCTCTACCACCTGAGCCATATCAGCAGGCGTGGCGACCCGGAACGGGCTCGAACCGTCGACCTCTAGCGTGACAGGCTAGCGTTCTAACCAACTGAACTACCGGGCCACATCTGCGAAATGTATTATATATTAACTTTTGCAGATTGTCAAGACTTGTTTTAAATTTTATTTAATTCGTTGTAAGCAGTTATATCTTGCAACAGCCTTTTACTTGTTGTATAATATAAATATACTTGTTGACTTGAGGGGATTATATGCGATTAACAAATGGTGCTGCTGACAGCACATATAAATATATGGCAAACGGTATCAGATATGTTTGTGAGAACTTTAAGGAGCGTGCTCCGGGAACACATAGTGAAAGAAAAGCACAGAAGTTTTTGAAAAGCGAGCTTGAACAGTGGGCAGATGAGGTTGAGATGGAGGATTTCAATCTGCATCCGGGTGCATTTATGGGCTGGATTATTCCTGCAGGAATAATCGGTATTATTTCAGTTTTGTTTTATTGGCTGACCTTTAAAGGCGTAGTCAGCAGCTGTGCGCTTGCTGTGATTGCTGCGCTTCTTACCTGGCTGGCACTATCCTGTTTGGTGGTTGAATTTTTGATGTATCGTGAATATGTCGATTTTCTTTTTCCAAAAAGAATCTCACGCAATGTAATGGCTCGCAGAAAGCCAAGTGGTGAGGTTAAAAGAAGAATTGTTTTTTGCGGGCATACGGACGCGGCTTATGAATGGACATATTCACTTCACGGCGGGCTGAAATCGTTGGCACCTGTTATGGGCGGCTCAATTGGCGGACTTATCGGGATTAGTGTTTTTAATCTGATATGGCTTATTTATGACATTGCAGGCGGAACCTATGCTTCAAAATTCTGGCTTGTGATAGGGATAATTGAGCTTATTCTTGTTCCTTTCTTCATTGCAATTCTGTTTTTTATTAATTGGAAAACTGTTGTTGATGGTGCAAATGATAATTTAACAGCTGATTATATTTCTATGGCTGTTCTTAAAGAGATGGCGGAGAATAACAAAAGGTATGAAAATACGGAGGTTTGCTGCCTGCTCACAGGCTCTGAAGAGGCTGGCTTAAGGGGCGCAGTTGCCTATGCAAAGCGTCATCAGCAGGAGCTTAAAGCTGTTGAAACCGTTGTTATTTCAATGGATACAATGCGTGAAATAGAGCAGCTTCAGATTTATACCCAAGGCTGTACAGGTACACAGAAAAATTCAAATGCCGTAGGTGAGCTGCTTTATGAAGCAGGTGTAAACTGCGGAATTGAAATGAAGGAAACCGATATTTATCCCGGTGCTGTTGATGCAGAGGGCTTTTCACGTTATGGTATAGAAGCTGTCGGCTTTTGCGGCGTAAATCACGATCCGAAAACGTATTACCATACTCGTCTGGATACGGCTGATAATATCAGTGAAGAATGTATTAATCTTTCTCTTGATATATGCCTTGAGGCTGCAGAGCTTTATGATAAAAACGGCGGAATTGAAAACTTCAGGGAGCAGGGCAAAGTAAGATTTAAACGAGGATACAATAAATAATGACTTTTGTGCATTTTGGTGAAATATGAAAGCTTTATCAAAATTACCTGATGGTTATACTGAAATTTTAAAATTGAATCTGCAAAATGATAAAAAGCCCGCGCTGCTTATTAATTTATCAGCGTTATTGATTATGGCAGTTATGGGTGTTATCGGTCATTTGATTGTTCCGATTACCGTATTATTTGATTTTTCCAACGGCATTTCCGTTTATATCTTAAGGCTTATTGTATTAGCACTGGGGATATTTATATATATAATTCTGCACGAGTTTGTGCACGGCGTATGTATGAAATGCTTTGGTGCTCAAAAGATTGATTATGGTTTGACCGGACTTTATGCCTATGCCGGCAGTACGTGCTATTTTGCAAAAAAAGCTTATGTGATTATTGCACTTGCACCTATAATTGTATGGGGGATAGTACTTCTGGTACTTAATTTTTTTGTAAATGAACAATGGTTCTGGGTGGTTTATTTTATTCAGATTATGAACATTTCAGGTGCCGCCGGTGATCTTTATGTTACATTTAAATTCTCCAAAATGCCAAAGGATATCCTTGTGCAGGATACAGGCATAGAAATGACGGTTTTTTCAGCCGAATAGTTATGATGATATGAAATAAATAAAAGACTGTACAGTATGCTTGCTGTGCAGTCTTTTTTATTGTATAATATCTTATAAAAATAAGCAGATAGCAGGGTGATATTTTGAAAGATTTGCATATTCATATTGAGCGTGGTCCTTATACAATTGAATGGATTGAAAAATTTATTAATAAGGCTGTATCTGAAAATCTTGATGAAATTTGCCTGCTGGAGCATAGTATAAGATTTAAAGAGTTTCATCCGACGTTTAAAGAGGCGAGAGCGTATAATCTATATCAGCAAAGATGGTTTGACGGCAAGGCAAAATCAGCTCATTCAATTGATGAATTCAAAGCGCTTGTAAAGCTGGTAAGAGCGCGTGAATACCCGATTAAAGTGTCCTTCGGGCTGGAAATATGCTATTTTGAACAGCATAAGGATATGATCAGAACGCTTACGGATGATGGCTTTTTTGATTATCTGTTGGGTTCTGTCCATTGGGTTGATAACTGGACCTTTAATCAGCGCAAATACCAATGGCTGGGAAAAGATTTTAACACCATTTATAAGCGTTATTTCGAGCTGGAAAATTCTTTGGCAGAAAGCGGCTTGTTTGATATTATTGCTCATCCTGATCTCATAATGTGCCATAACCTTTATCCCGATTATGATTTGAGCGATACCTATAAATATCTTTGTGAAAACATCAAAGCGCATAATATGAGACTTGAAATGAACACCTCAAAGGGACTTGGGGTAAACAGTACATTTTTTGATATTGCAAAAGCGTCGGGTGTTGTATTTTCAACTGGCTCGGATGCACACAGAGTTGAGGATGTCGGCAGAAGGATAGGGGAGGTAACGCAGCTTATATCCCGTAGGTAGAATATATCGGGTCTTTGAAAAGCGGTATCAGCGGCGGCATAAAAGTAAAGGTTATAAATAGTATTCCGATAATTATAAATGCTGCAGCAGCTATTGTTGTGCAAAGATTGCTGCTTAATTTATTTTGGTTTATCAATACATAATCTATTGCAAAAGCAACAGCAACGCCTATAAAAAAGGAGAGTATATTCAGAAACTCAATGGATTTGCCGAAAATACCTGTATATGTATAGTAAAAGGTGACGATTGTAAGCATTCCTGCAACAGCTGCGATGCATTTGCTCATGAGTATCTTTTTTATGCTTTTCATAAGATAGGACTGTGCAATTGCCCAGATGAGATAGGGGAAGAAAATCAGCTTAAGATGCTCCCATATGCTTTCATTAACAGGGCAGAACAAAGCGGCAATTATGCTGTAACCGCTCCATTTAAAAACAAAATGACTTAAGCTTCCTATAATGCTTACAAAAATGAATCCCAAAAGTGACTGTTTAAATAAGTTTTTATTCATAATTGTTCAGCACCCTTCTTCAGATAAAAGTTGTATAAGTAAGTCTTTATAAATTAATTTTATGATTATACTTTCCATAATATTATATTACAGAGCCAAATTTGGCAGGAAAAATATACAATACTGCATTGACGGAATTTGGTACTGTTGATATAATAATGATAGATGCTGTTCTCAAAATTTTTGAGTCGGATATTATATATATATTGAAAAGGAGATCTCTGTATGAAAAAGCTATTGAGTGTTGTGTTGGCTTGCACATTGTTCATATCATCATTGTTTGTCGCAACGACAGCGTTTGCAAAAGATGAAGTAATAAGTGCAAATATCAATGTAACCTATTGCCAGACCGAGGCAAGAAGTATGCTGAATTTGGTAAACAAATTCAGAACAGGCAGTGATGCTTGGTATTGGGATGAAAGTAATAAAAATAAGCTTACATTCAACAATTTGTCTAATTATACTTATGATTATGACCTTGAAAAACTTGCAATGCAGCGTGCTGCTGAAATTGCAGTTAACTTTGATCATCAAAGAACAAACGGCGACCCGTTTCATACAGTCTATAATAAAAATTTCACCACCTGTGGTGAAAATATCGCAGCCTGTTATGCAACAGCTGATTCTGTTTTTGAAGCGTGGAGAGAGGACAACGAGAAGTATGACGGTCAGGGTCACAGGCGAAATATGCTCAGCGATAAATTTACCGCAATAGGCATTGCCTGTGTAGAATATAATGGATATTATTATTGGGTGCAGGAATTCAGAAATCCTGTTATAAATAAAACACCTACAGCTGCAAATAATTCAAAAACAAATGTTAAAATTGATATACTTGCTTCATCTGTAACAAGTGCTAAAGTAACCGCTTCGTCAGCGAGCTATAATCTGAAATGCGGCGATAAAGTGAATTTGCCTGCAGTAAATGCTCAAATAATGACTGCCGGTACATATCCGCAAAGAATGATAACCGTGAATGCCTCTGCGTCCTGGTCGGTAAGCGACAAAACGGTAGCAGAAATTTCAGGAGGAAAAATAGCTGCCCTCAAATCAGGCTCTGCCTCATTAACGGCTACTGTGTTTGGGCAAAAACTTTCGATACCTGTAAAGGTTTCACCTGCAGGTAAATGGATAAAATCCTCAAATAAATGGTGGTATAGACATACCGATGGCTCCTATACCAAAAATGATTGGGAGCTTATTGAAGGCAAATGGTATCATTTTGATAAATCAGGCTGGATGCAGACCGGATGGCTTAAGACAAATAATAAGTGGTATTATCTTAATTCCGACGGTGCAATGCATATAGGCTGGAGAAAAGTCAAAAATGTGTGGTACTATATGAACAGCAGCGGCGCTATGCAGACAGGCTGGCAAAAGATAAAGAATGAATGGTATTATATGAACAGCAATGGTGCTATGCAAACAGGCTGGCAGAAAATTGGCGGAGCCTGGTATTATATGAATAGTGCAGGCAGAATGCAGCACGATTGCTGGATTGGCAATTACTATGTAAATTCAAGCGGCAAGTGGGTTAAGAGCCGATAAAATAAATTGTCAAAAATCATAATTTATATTAAAAATCCCGATGCATTATGCATCGGGATTTGCTTTATTGCGTCTATATAAAAACGATGTTAAAAGTCACCGTTCTCGCAGGTGGCTGCACTTTTTATTTATTATCCATATTTATATATGGTAATTCACCTGTTTGTAAGTATCTTTTATATGCAGCATCAACCTTCTTCGCACCGGAAATGCAGGATATACCCAAAATAAGAGCAAGTATACCGCTTGGTCTGCCTGAAGTGAAGAGCATAAGCAGACTTCCGATACCGCTATAGCAGGTAGTAATAAGCGGAATATACCATTTCTTAATTTTAGCCAAACAAATTGCCATTACAGCATAAAACAGCATATCAATTAAATAAAAATAGTTATCCATAAAACACAGCGCAAGGCTGGCAACTGCAGTTATAATAGATATAATCATGAGTGCAGAAAACATACTTTTTGTGTTTTTGTCTGCATATTTTTTGAAGAATTCATTGGAACTCATCGGATTTTGAGGAGGTCCCGGATTTTCCGGATTTTCATACACAGGTTCACTGTGCAAGTGCTTATACTCCGAATAGTCAAGCGGACGTGCACCGCCGGGCTGATTGCTGTTAACATCAGTCTGCTGAACATTGGTGTCAGCTGTCTGTTGAACCTCAGCATCATTTGTCTGCGTTATGTTTCTTCCGCAGGAAGAACAGAATACAGAATCATCTGGTATTTCAGTACCGCAAAAATTACAATTTTTCATTTCATTTTCTCCCTAAAAAATTTGTATTTTGTATTTTTATTATATCATTTATAATATCTAAAAACAACTATATATACCATATTTGTAAAAATAAAAAAGACACCATAACGGTGTCTTTTTTTTGGCGCAGAAGGAGAGACTCGAACTCTCGCGCCGGTTACCCGACCTACGCCCTTAGCAGGGGCGCCTCGTCACCAACTTGAGTACTTCTGCAAGCTGACGGGTTTTACCTGTCAAGTATTATACACTTTTCGTGCGAGTTATACTTTATCATAAGTTGTAAAAAAAGTCAATAGTCAAATAATAATTAATTTAATAATTATTATCGCATAGTAATTTGTGAAGTATATGCATTACAAATTGGGATTTATGATTGCTTATAATAGTTAAATGCATTTTCATAAAGCTGTCGGCATTGCTTTTCATCCCCATAGGACAGGCAGTCGTCCGCATAATTAAGCGTGAAAAATGGCTCGTCTGTACTTATATTATCCGGAAACAGCAGCCACATTTTATAACACCTTTTTCCATATTCGGCAATATCAAAAGTTTTAGTATAATAATATTTTTCAAGCCCTTGAAACAAGATGCTTCCGAATAAATCTGCATCGAAGTTATCTGCTTCATATTTGAAAAATCTGTTAAGCTGTGCAAAGGTGTCTTTATAATTGTCAGAGCATTCCTCAAGCTGTATAAGCAGTTCGTTATCACGGGTATTCAAAAACATTTCATCCAGGCACAAAGAATACGCTTTACTCTTAATAAAGCCAAATGCCCAAAGGAATGCCAAAGCAAATAATTTTTCCATATCATATAATTCCTGATTAAAATATTTTTATACTTTATCCGTATCTTAAAGAGGGAATTGGGTCGAAACAGGTTTTTATGCTCACGTGTATCTTACACAAAAGTATAATCATCAATTAAAGGTGAATTAAAATAATCTGTTCTGTACAAAAAATAAAAAACACTCACAGCTGTGAGCGTTTTTTACTTGGCGCAGAGGGTGGGATTCGAAC